>Ga0308167_1000428_pt1 | contig 76069 bp, 65 predicted proteins | sample PhyCR1_2_FD_202138 | JGI IMG/M metagenome (GOLD analysis project Ga0308167, IMG submission 202138) | Phyllosphere microbial communities from UC Gill Tract Community Farm, Albany, California, United States - DLSLRC.R1 | ecosystem: Host-associated > Plants > Phyllosphere > Unclassified | place... | reverse complement strand
TGTTTACCCCGGCTCAGCAGCGCCAGGCGCGGCTCAAGGGTGAGCGCGTAACGGGCTTCATCGTTGGAGCCGGCCAGGCGCTTAAAGCCCGTAATCACGCCGTGCACGGTGCGCAACGGCTTGACCTGCGGCCGGCTCAACCCCGGCAGCGCCGGGCCGGGCGGTCGGCCATACAAGCTAAAGCGAGCATCGCGCCCCAGCAGTTGCTCGGCGGCAATATCGAGTTCTGTGCTGGTGAATTCGATCACGTAACTGAACGGCTGACTCAGGCACTCCTCGCCCTGAAAGGCCAGCACCTCCAGCGGCACATCGACATTGCGCACGTCGAGTTTATGGCGGCTGTGGTCGAAGAAGGGACGCAGTTCAGCAGACATGATCAAGCCTCCAGGCCGACAGAAGGCATCACGCCTTGGCCATCCCTAAACTGCAGGGTGATGCCTGATTCTTCGCTGTAGCCCAGCGCCACGCCGTGGGTTGGCTGCTGTGCGGCCTGGCGTTGCAGCAACTGCTGGCTAAGCACCGGCAATATCTGCTGGTTGAGCAGGCTGTCGATGTTGCGCGCGCCACTGTCGGGCAGCAGGCAAGCCGCAACCAGCGCCGCATTGAGCGGCTCGTCGATGTGGCAGTCCAGGCCATAATGGCGCTGCAGACGGCGAGCGACCTGGGCCAGCTTGATGGCGACGATACGTTTGAGGGCTTCGGCGTGCAGCGGGCGGTAAATAAGGGTCTGAAAGCGGGCTAATAAGGCAGGCTGAAAATGCTCGCGCAAGGTCGGGCGTAACCGTTCGTGCAAGGTGCTGTCCGAAGCATTCGGCTGTTCTTGCAGGCAGGCGTGCAGTTCATCGCTGCCAAGGTTGGAGGTCATAAGAATCACGGTGTTGCGAAAGTCGATTTCGCGCCCTTCGCCATCACGCATAAAACCACGGTCGAAGACCTGATAGAACAGGTTGAGGACGTCGCGGTGGGCTTTTTCCACTTCGTCGAGCAGTACCACGCTGTAGGGTCGTTGGCGCACGGCCTCCGTGAGGACGCCGCCTTGGCCGTAACCGATATAGCCGGGAGGCGAGCCTTTGAGTTGGCTGACGGTATGGGCTTCCTGGTATTCGGAGAGGTTGAGGGTAATCAGGGATTTCTCACCGCCGAACAGGCAGTCAGCCAAGGCCAGTGCCGTTTCGGTTTTGCCCACGCCACTGGTACCCACCAGCAGAAACACACCCAAGGGGGCTTTTTCGTCTGTGAGCCCGGTCTTGGCCGCGCGCAAACGTTGGGCCAGTGCACTTAACGCATGATCCTGGCCAATAACCCTCGCCCCCAATTGCTGCTCCAGTGCCAGCAGGCTGGCCTGTTCGTCCTTGAGCAGGCTGCCCAAGGGCACGCCTGTCCAGTCGGCTATGACTTCAGCGACACTGCGGGCATCGACATCGAGGGAGAGCAGCGGCTGGCTGCCTTGGGCCTCGGCCAACTGGTGTTGCAGGTGCGCGCACGTGTGCACCGGCACAGGCGTTGACTGACGTGCCGCAAGCAGTTGGTGGGTCAGGTCGAGTTCGCGGCGGTATTGCTGCTCCCGCTCACCTTGCAGAAGTTGCAGTTGCTCGGCCTGTAGCGCCAGCGCCGCCAGACGCTCGCCCGCCCGGCTGCCGCTGAGTTGGGCATCCTGCTCCAACGCCTGGCGTTCCAACTCCAGAGCGGCTTGCCGCGCCTTGAGCCGGATCAGTACTTGCGGTTCGCAGTCGAGGCTCATGCGAACCCGGGCGCTGGCAGTGTCGAGCAGATCGACCGCTTTGTCCGGCAGTTGACGCCCCGTCAGGTAGCGCCGTGACAAGGTGACGGCCGCTTGCACCGCCGCATCCTGAATATGCACACCATGATGGCTGGCGTAACGCGCCTTGAGGCCGCGCAGCATAAGGCTGGCGTTGGCGTCGTCCGGCTCATCCACCTTGACCATTTGAAAGCGCCGCTCCAGCGCGGCATCACGCTCAAAGTACTGCTTGTATTCGCCCCAGGTGGTGGCCGCGATGGTGCGCAGCTCGCCCCGCGCCAAGGCCGGCTTGAGCAGGTTGGCCGCATCCGCGCCACCGGCCTGATTACCCGCGCCAATCAAGGTATGCGCCTCATCGATAAACAGCAGCACCGGAGTTTCGGATTGCTGTACCGCCTCGATCACATTTTTCAAGCGCTGTTCGAATTCGCCTTTGACCCCGGCACCCGCTTGCAACAGCCCCAGATCGAGCGTGCGCAGGCTGACTTTTTTCAGGCTGTCTGGGACATTGCCGTCTGCAATGCGCAACGCCAGGCCTTCCACTAACGCGGTTTTTCCCACCCCCGGTTCACCCACCAGGATGGGGTTGTTTTTGCGCCGCCGACTGAGAATATCGATAACTTGCCGAATTTCATCATCACGCCCAAACACCGGGTCGATCTGCCCTTGTCGGGCCTTGGCGGTGATGTCTTGGGTAAATTTATCCAGCACGGCCAGCAAGGCCGCATTTGCGGCGGTGCCACAGGACGGTGTTGCAAGCACGGCCGAAGCGGGCTCTGCCTGGTCAAAGGCAACGGCCTGCTGGACCTGGGCACGCTCTTCGGAGTGTTGATCAAGCACACCCAACAAGCGCTGCAACTGCACATCACTGAGGCTGAGCAACGGCCAGGTGGCTTCGCAAGTCAACAGACCAGGGGTTTCCATTAGCGCACCCAGCAGATGAACTGAACGCAAGGTTTCGTTATCGTCCAAAGAGGCGCGTAGCCAAGCGTTCTGGATCAATTGTTGTAAGTTGGCGCATAGCTGCGGCTTACCTTGCACACTGCGCGGCAGGCCGTCGAGATGGTCCAGCAGGCCTTGCCACAGTGCATCCATATCCCATTCGTAGCGGCGCGCAATAAGGGTCAAATCCCCCTCGCCCTGCTCCAGCAGTTTGAGCAGCCAGTGTTCGATACTGACCTGGGCATGGGCTCGGCTTTGGCACAAAGAGGCCGCCGCACTCAGCGCCTGGGCGCAGTAGGGATTGAGGCGACGAAGCAAACGCGTGGAATGAAGGGCCATAAAAGTGCGTCCTTGTTCTGGGGGCTCGGCACGAAGTGGAGTGTGCTAACGGTGGTTTAAAGCTCGATGTGTTTGGCTGAACGCCCGCGAGCGGGCGCTCAACCCAGCACACCGGCGGCCAGCAGACGGCAATGCGTCTGCTGGTACTGGGCATCAAGCGCTCTGACGCTCGGTCCACGAATCCGAGTGGATGATGTTGCCGTCCTTGAAGGTCCAGGTGATCTTCTCGTAGCGCAATTCAACCTGTTCCAGGTGATTGTGCTTTTCCTTGGCCGGGTCTTTGACGTCGTGCATTTTCGGCGCGACCTTGACGACTTTGACGTTCTCAAGCGTTGTGTTGAAGTACTCGACCTCCTTGCCTGCATCGTCGATTTTGTACCACTTGAACTCGGCGCTTTTGAGGGTCTGCCCCGTGCTCACTGCCTTATAGAGGTAAGGGCTGGAGGCATCGATTTCCTTGGAAAACAGGAACGGGGTGTGAACCCGAGCTCCGGTCAACTTGCCGGTGCTGTTATCCGTGGGGATGTAAACGCTGTGGTCTTGGGCAACCACCTCAATGCTGCCTTCGCGACTCTGCACGTTCACGGACCCTTTGAGCTCCGCGCCGCCGTCATCTTTCAGCCACAGGTAAATGGGAATAGCCATGTGAAGCTCCTTCAATCAGATAATGAATGTCGCGGGATGCGACAGGGGGTTGCTTGCCGGGCACCACAGCGGGCACACAAGCCCCCACTTCTGGCACCAGGCGGATATCGACACGTCGGTTGAGCGCGCGCCCGGCCTCGGTGTCATTGCTGGCAATCGGTTGGGTAGCGCCAAAGCCCTGGACGGCAAAACAGCTGTGCGGGAGGTCGCCCATGCGTTGTATCCAGTCATGCACGGCTGCCGCTCGGGCGCGTGAAAGTGTGAGGTTCTGCTCGCTGCTGCCCGTGGTATCGGTGTGCCCGGCGATCACGATCAACCCGTCAGGCTGAGCCTTGATATCAACCAGTGCGCTGATCAGCACTTTGGTTGCATCAGGCTTGAGTTGAGCGCTGCCCGGGCTGAACAATGAGAGGCTGTCCAGACGCACAGAATTGGGACGCTTGATGGCCCCCGAGGAAACCGTCGGTTGACGGTGGCCGGCTATCGCCGCCTGCACCCGCTCTCGCAAGTATTCGCCGCGATACAAACCCAGGCCAAGAGCCAGCGGCTCGCCGTTACGGTAGTAGTGGTCCAGTCGCCGAGCATCCTGGCGCAGCACCTCCACCGCCTCCTCTCGCTGGGCAAATTCAGACTGACCACGGGTGACCGACGGCGCTATGGCCATGTAACGCCGCAAGTCATCAGTGACCTGGCGCACCAACAGCGTGTTCTGCCAGGCTGAACTGGCCAAGGCGGCTACACAGCCCACGGTGAATAGCCACATCGCGAGCTTGCTTGCACGGTGCAGGGGCTCATCCTGGCCATGAACAGGCAGCAGATGAAGCAAAGCATCAGGAAAGGGTAAAGGGGTGACGCCCTCGGCCTGCAACGGCCCGTCATTAGCCAACGCCACCTTGTCGCGTAGCCGCTGTTGCCACAGGTTGCCCGGCTGCGCGTGGGGTAACGCGGGCACCAAGGTGATGGCGCAGCCCAGCACAAGGCTCATGGCACCACCGGGCTCGCGGCCCACACAATGGGACAAAACAGCGTCTTTGAACCATGCGGCGGCATTGTTCAATTGCACACTGGCGTGCAGGCGAGTTGCGAGCTGATCGGTATCCGTCGTTTGTTGCTGCCACTCAGCCAGGCTGGCGCAGCGAACCCCCTCGCACACGTCGGGACTGGTGCGACCTGCATGCCAAGCGAACCAGGGCCCAGCGCCGCGGGACGCCTGCAGGTAGCTCACGATAAGCAGTGGCAACGCCAGGTGGGGCGTGCGAACACGCGCAAGCTGGCCACTGAACGCACGAACATGCCCCGCCAGCACGGCACCGTCAGTGTGCTCGGCAGGGTTTACCACAAACAGGACACTGAGCTGCCCGGCCCAAAACGGGCGCATGGCCGTTATGCCCGCGACTACCGCCGGCAACTGCTCCAGAGAAGGCACTCGCACGTAGCAACCCCGTGCGGTCGTGCGCAATGCCAATTGCTCGGCGGCCATTGCACCGAACAGTCCTGGCAGCCCATCGCCACAGACCAGAACCACGGGCTGTCGGTACGCCGCTGGCGGTAACAACCGGGTATCGGCCTGCACCCACGGCGTGATCGGCGCAGACGAACGTCGACCTGCCAACATCCAGGCGGCTGCAACCGTACCGGCTACCACCAGCAAGGCCAGTGCGCGTACCCAGGCGTGTAACGGAAAAACCGAGATCAAGCCCCAAGCCACGATGCCCGCCCATAGCCAAAGGCCTCGCTTCAGCTTCAGCGCCATCACAGTTGACCCGACAGGCGAGCGACCAGACTGCCTAACAAATGATCCAGCCCCCACCAGACACCCACGAGCAACAGCCCTGCCGCCAACCCATGAGCCAAAGGTGAGCGCAACCCGCTCTGAGGGCTGGAACCCCCGGCCACCAACGCTTGTGTTTTCAGCGTGTCGTTAAGCTCCAGTGGTGCCACCTGCGTATTCAACGCCACCAACAGTTGTTCGCGTTCGGGGGCATTTGCCTCGCGATAGCGACCACGAAACCCCAGCATCAGCACGCGCTGAAAGGCGGTCAGTACCTGCCTGTCGGGGGCGGGCTCACGCAGCACTTCGCTCATGTCTTCATACAGGCATTCACCGGCCTGATGGCGATTGAAAAACTTGGCCTGAAGAGATTCGCTGACCCACCTCGCATGGGCGTCGCCCGTGGCACAGGTCAGTACAGTTTCATCCAGCAAGGCACACTGTGCGTAGCTGATATGGTCAACGCTGCGCTGGCTCATCCCCGCATCCACCAACCCTTGGCGAACATGTTCGACCTGCTTCACGCACAGTTCCCACAGGGCCAGGCTGTTGTGCGCCGAACCACCCTGGCGTAACTCCACGACCAGCAGGTAGCTGTCCTGCAACAGCGCATCAACAACATTCAGGGCCGTAGCGGGGTGTTTTCTCGATTCGTTCAGGCTCATGCGCGCAGTACCGCAAACAGTTCAAGCTTCACATCCGCCAACGTGTTCGGCACGTAGAAGGCGCACACCCCTTCGGCCAGCATGGCCTGGCCTTTGGCATGGCTCAGATCAAGTGCGAAATACTGGTTTTCCAGACGCAGTGGAATAGCGGCAGGCACATGGCTGAGCGATTGCAGGGGAACGCCGTCAAGCGCAGCGTTGATCAGACGATCAACCTCATCCGGCGTGCCCACCTTGCAAAGCTGCGGAAACTGATTCTGCAACTGCGCGGCGGACAACCGGCACCGTACCGACAGATAGAAATCTGCGCCGTCCTGCTCACGCAAACGGGCGTCATTAAGGGTGACCTGCCAGCGATTGGCACCCTTCGCCTCCAACGCCAACGCAATGACTCGCGACGGCAAACTGGCTTCCAGCAGAGTGGAAATGGTGCTCATCAGCGGCGCAAATACGCTTTGCAACTGCTCATGCCGATAAGGCGGAATCTGGTCGATGTCGTGTTCCAGTGAGAACGTCAGCAGGCTACCTGCCAACTTGGCCAACGCTTGGTACACCTGTTCGGGATGCCGCGCGGGGTAAGCTTTGAGGTCAGCCAACACGGGTTGATAGGTGTTCAACGCACTAAGGAGCCAGAACAGCGACACATCAGCCACCGCGAAATCGGCCATGCGCTGGTTGCTCTCACGGCGCATGCCCATCAAGCGCTGACGCTTGATGGACAATTGCGTGAGCACATTATCCAGTTGCGTCAGCAACCCCGGATGCGCTGAAAAGCTAAGCAATGGCGGCACATAGCCCGGGTCCAGTACCCAGGCCCCCTGCCCGTCGCGCACCAACCGCGCGACAGGGCAAGTGAGGTAATCGGCGTTTTCATCGCTGTCCAGGCGCAAGGTCAACGTATATTCCAGAACACCGATCGACTGCGTTTCATCGGCATAGATGTCCTGCACTTGGCGCCACACTTGTCGATAGCGCATCGGCCGATCAGCCCGCCCCTCTTCGAACAGGCAGTTGTTGCCATTGGCCTGCTCTAGAGGCAAGGCCAATAACACCGTTGCGTCTTGCCTGTCTTCGGGTAGCACGCGAGCCAGCTCAATGGCCGGGGGGAGTTCATCCGCATGATCGCTATCGATCAAGATGCCGCCCGGCATGCGCACGCGCAGTTGCGCAGCCTTGAGCTTGCCCAGACGCAACGCTTCCAGGTCAAAGCCCACTGCCAGCACACCCCATGGGTGAACGAGGGCCAAATGGGCCACGCTCTCGTTGCTCCAAGCCTCCCAACGCGCCTGCTGCTGGAATTGTTGCGGAGACAATAAAGCCCCCGCAGCCCACAAGGGCCGATCGATTTTCATGGCATCGTTTCCCTGCGAAGTGGCTTAGGCTTTCGCCTTGGGCATCTGCGAAACCAGCGACAAATTGACGTCCATGCCCTCCACCTGAAAGTGCGGTACGGCATACAACTTGATGCGGAAGAAGCCCGGGTTATCCTCAATGTCTTCTACGATGACCTTGGCATCGCGCAACGGGTGAGAGGCCTGCAGGTCATCCCCCGGGTCGGTCATTTCGGTCACCAACCCGCCTACCCACTTGTTCAGTTCCAGCTCAAGCAAGCGGCGGTCTTTGGTGGTACCGATGTTTTCGCGCTGAATCACTTTTAAATAATGAGCAATGCGCGACAGCAGGAAGATATACGGCAAGCGGGCGTTGATCCGGCTGTTAGCCGTGGCATCTGCGGTGTCATACAGCGCGGGTTTCTGAGCCGAATTGGCGGAGAAAAAACACGCGTAGTCGCGGTTTTTGTAGTAGGACAACGGGATAAAACCGAGATTGGCGAACTCAAATTCACGCGTCTCAGGAATCATCACTTCGGAAGGGATTTTCACCTGATTACCGGTACCCAGATAGTACAAATGAATCGGTAACTCAGTGACCGCACCGCCGGACTGAGGTCCGCGAATCTGTACACACCAGCCGTTGGCGATGAAACTTTTAACCATGTTTGCAGCAAAGGCGTACGACGGGCTGACCCACAGGTACTTCTCGTGATCGGGGCCCTTGACGCTCTCGACATGATTGAAACTGCGTACCGGAACGGTATCGGGCCCATAAGGCAGACGACCCAACACGCGCGGCGTTAGCAGGCCGACGTAGCGCGAATCGTCAGTGGCGCGAAAGCTATTCCATTTAATGTATTCGGCGCGGTCAAAAAAGTTGCCAAGATCTTTGATGGCCGACACCTCTTCCATCGACTGCTTGCCAAAAAAAGCAGGCCCCGCAGAACCGATAAAAGGCATATGCGCAGCGGCGGCCACTTTGGAAATATTGCGCAGCAGGGTTATATCCTGCGCACGGCTGTCGAACTCGTAGTTGGAGATGGCGGCAGCAATCGGCTCACCACCCGGTGTGTCGTATTCTTGGGTATAGGTATGAACATAGAGGCCGCTCTGGGCGATCTCGGGCGCATCATCGAAGTCCTGGATAAGATGTTCTTTACTAATGTCCAGCAGTTCAATGCGTACATTTTGACGAAAGTCGGTCTGATCAATCAGTGACTTTGCCCCTCGCCAGAGGGATTCAACCCGTTGGAAATCAGGATGGTGCATCACCACATCCAATTGCCGGCTGATCTGTGCATCCAGCAACGCAATATGCTCATCCAGCAGTGTTTTATCCAGACGCTCAACTTTGCGCGACGATTGTTTGAGCAGGTCTAGAAACACACTTACGGCGGCAGTCACACGCTCATCAGCCGACGCTTCGGACAAGGCTTCAGAACTTTGAAAAACATCTATATCACTGAACCCTGCAACCGGACGCAGGTTTATTTTACTAAACAAAGTTCCATAAACACTTTGAGCTTTTTCAGACAATACGGCAGCGTCGCGCGATTGCGCATTAGCATTTTCTGCGGACATTTGGAGAATTCCCTTTAAACGAACCGACTATAATTAATGACCTTCTTGAGACCCCAACGCGGCTAACTCGGTGCGCAATTCATCACTCAACGCATCGTCCTTGAGAATGCGCTCCAATTCATGCCGAAACGTTGCGTTATCCAACAAGTTCGATTTGAGGTCGCGCAACAAATTTCGCATTGCCAGCAAGGCACGTAACTGCGGAATTTGTCGTACCACCTGCTCTGGCTCGAAGTCTTTAATTCTGGCGAACGTCAACTCGATGGAGTTGTCGCCCCCCTCACCCATCAACGTATTTTCCACCGCCAACTTCACACTCGGCGAGAAATCACCCAGCACGCTGTCGAAGTTATTTTTATTGATACTGACTTTGCTTCGATCAGACAGCGAACGCTGTTCTCTGCCATTACTGTAGTCCCCCATCAGCATCAACTTCAGCGGTAATTCGACCTTTTTTTGCGCCCCCCCGGTGTGCAGATCAAGCTTGATATTGACCCGTGCCTTGGGCACTTCATTTTGAAAACTGTTTGACGTCATAACGCCTCCTGACTCAATAAAAATACAAGACAGACATTCACATCCGCAGCTGACACAACGGCATATTCATCCACCACAGAAAACAGATTCCTTTTATATACCTCCAAAATTCTTACAGCATCCAGAGACCCTGAGCGAACATGACAATGAACTATCTCAAGCCGCGACTCCAGACCTGATATAAACTTTCAGAATATTCCGACAAGAATGCAGAGCCAGCTTACACATCAAGATATTTTGTCATCCTGACTGGCAAATATGCCGTATTCGTCTTTACTGGTTTTAATCAAAAGCAGGTGGAAAAACTCATTAAGAAATCATCGACCCCAAGCGCAGGTTGCCCTAGACGGTTCAATGTGGGCTGGTCGTGGGACGAACGACCATTTCACTCACATCCATATCGTCAGGCTGTTCGATCGCATAAGCGAGCGCTCGTGCAATGGCGTCTGCCTTGAGTGCCACACGACGGAACGCTTTCATTGCCTCGCGCGCGACATCATCGGAAATCGTGTCGGCCAGTTCAGACTCGACGACATTCGGGTAAATCACGGTGACCCGGAGCTTGTCCGTTTCCTGGCGCAGGCCATCCGAAATGGCCCTGACTGCGAACTTGGTCGCGCACACGGTTGTCCAGACGCTCGGTACGGCGGGCACCGAGTACCACATGGGCACCTTTAGCGGCGATCAGCCTGGTCGACGCGTGCAAAAAACCTGCGCAACGCTTGCCTATTGGTGTCGGTGTGCAGTGCCGCAAGGCAGATGCCCGAGCGGCACTCAAGCCCCTCGAAAACCGCTGGGCGTTGCGCCCACTTCGCGACGAAATACCTGGGAGAAGTGGCTGAGCTTGAGTAACCGACCGCCAGCCAGACGTCGAGGATGTTCAGGCAGGTTTTGAGCAACAAATGCCGGACGCGAACCATGCGCAGCCGAATGAAGTATTGCGAAGATGCCAGCCCGACGCCCGGGTGGGGATTGGTTGAACAACCACTTTAATCAACCCTTGCGCATCGAAGATGCTCGCTCGAGTAGCCCATTTGGGCAGCTCGACGTTGCATCATCGTTTCAAGGTCGTCACCTCGATGAGCCCACTGCACTATCAGAAACATCTCCGCTGACAGGAGGCCCGCCGACTGAGGGTCGGCGAGGGGCTGGATGTCGCGGGTGCCTGTTATCGCGCGGGCTACAAAAGCCCTTCGCCATTCAGCCGAGAATACAGCCGCCAGTTCGGCTGCCCGCCCTCCAAAGCTACCCGCCGTACTCGCCGACCTGCATGAAGCTCCAATGGGTAGCCTATGCCTGATGCGGTTCTACTCGTCCCTTCAGGCAACTGCGCCCCTGCTAGCTAAACACTATTTTTTCGCGGCCCATGAGTTGAAGCGTTGCTCCAATTGATCGCCATGATCTGCCCAGAAGGAGGCGCTGATAGCAACCTGGTTGACCAGGTTGGCTTCATCGGTTGGCAAATTGCTCCGGCGGTTCGCGTCGATCATAGAGACCGCCGCACGGTTGACCGGGCCGTAGGCAATTTGCTGGGCATAGGCCTTTTGGGGCGCAGGCTGGAGAACAGATTGGATGAAGCGCAGGCCTTCTTCGCGATTTTTTGCGCCTTTGGGAATGGTGAACGCGTCCATGTCGTAGATTCCGCCATTCCACACAATCCGCAAATTGCTCTCATTTTGCACCGCAGCGATGCGCCCATTGTAGGCAGAGCTCATGACCACATCACCAGAGGCGAGGTATTGGGGCGGCTGGGCACCCGCCTCCCACCACTGAATGTAGGGCTTGAGTTGATCCAGCTTGGCGAATGCGCGATCTTGCCCCGCTTTGGTTTCAAGCACCGAGTACACATCCTGAGGCAGGACCCCATCGGCCATTAACGCGAACTCCAGGGTGTACTTGGCCCCTTTGCGCAGGCCACGTTTGCCCGGGATTTTTTCAACATCCCAAAAGTCAGTCCAGCCTTGCGGTGCAGTTTTGAGTTTCTCTGCGTTATAGGCGAGCACGGTCGACCAAACAAAGAAACCAACACCACAGGTCTGTATGGCACCCTCCAATAGTTGCGGGGCTAATTTGGCAATCTCGGGATCTTCGCCAATAGGTTCCAACATGCCTTCATCGCAAGCCCGGACCAACTCAGGCATTTCCATTTCTACCACGTCCCAGGCAACGTTTTTCGTATCTACCTGCACCTTAACTTTCGCCATTTCGCCATTAAACTCATCGGCAATAATGTTCGTGCCTGTTGCTGCGGTGTAGGGCTCATAGAACGCTTTGACTTGAGCAGCCTTATTGGCACCGCCGTGTGAGACTACGGTCAAATCTGCGTTGGCATGCATCGCAATAGCGGAACTGAAGACCAGGGTGAGCGAGTTTCTGAGGATTTTAGACATTATTATTGCCTCGGTTGAACGTCGATAAGGTATGCGCTGGGGACGCTCAGGGTCGATGTCGCACTGCCCGCTGGCCCCCACGTACGTTTTAAAGTTTTTGCCTGGCTCGCCACAATCAGCCGTTCGCATAAATTGAACGAAGGGCTTCATACGTAAGCACGAATAAGGCTGCCCCCATCTTGCTGCGTTCATTTACAAGGATGGGCCGGGGGTCACAGCGTGGGTAAGCGCAGGCCGTTGTAACAGGCATAGTCGAGCGGCCATCATCCAGGCATGGATGGGCCGAAATAGAAGGATCGAAGCCGCCTTAGCCGCTAGCGCAGCGAGCCCGCATCAAGGTCATTCACTGCAATACCCATACAGCGCAAGGCAATCCACAAGGCCACGACGCCCTCCGTGTCATCCAATAAACGCCCGGTGATCTCTTCAATTCGACGAATACGGTAGACCAATGTCTGCTTATGGACGTTTAACGCCAGTGCAGACTTTTGCCACGACCGATTTTGCTCCAGAAAAACCTTCAGGGTATGAATCAGTTGGCTGCCGTTCTGAGCATCGTAATCCGCCAGGCTACCAATCACTCGACGGTACATCCGGTTTGCCTGCTCCAGATCACTGGGCAACCAGAAGGCTTCATCCAGGGCATTCACATAGTCGACTATGTTGCGCGAGGGCGTCGAATGCGCGAGCGCGAGGCGTGCCTCTCGCAGCGCCTCGGGTACTCTAAGGCCTGAACCAAGCACAGCACTCACGCCGAGCGGGCATCCCAACACCGCTTGGAGCGATTCACAGGCGGCTGGATCAGCCAGCAAAATGACCAGTTCTTCACCGGCCTGTCGAGCCAGCACCTTGATGTTTTGCCTGCCAAGCGCCTGCTGCCAGTTGTTCGGGGCCGCATGGTCTAACCGGGCTAGCACCAGGCGGGTAGAGCCTGGTGGGCAGCCCAGTTGCGCCAGACGCTCCAGCGCCGCTCGCTCGCTGAGCCTCACGCTGAGAAGATCATCGACCAGTTCAGAGCCCAACCGCAGCATTCGCTCGTGCTCACTCTGAACACGCTCAAGCTCGATGGCCAATACGGAGGCGATATGGTGGAGGATGCCGTAATCCAGCAGTTGGCCTCCTGTCGCCAGGATGGCGCACTCCGGTAATGCAGGCAAAGCCATGATCAAGGCTTCGTGGTCACCGTCGTGGCAACGCGTCAGGTCATAGGTGAGCCGTGCACGTGAGCTAATCACCTCGCGCCATCGCCCGGGCATCGCCGCAAGCCCTTCTTGCCAAGGGCAAACGCTGCGGGTGTCAAAGAGGTAAAGCTCAGCGTTTACGTCTGCAGAAAGCCTGAGCAATAGACCGTTCAATCCCAGGTGCCGTAATCCGATCCTGGCGCTCTCATAGAGCTTGACCACAGCACGGCGCCGTTGGTCTTCAGCTTTCTGCCCGGCGTCGACAATGGCTCTTGTCACAGCGGAAAAAGGCACTGCGTAATGGGTCATCAAGACCGGAAAACCCAGCAGCGAGGCCTGATCATTCAGACCTGTGAGGTCATCCGGGGCTTGCATGTTCTCACCGATCATCATGCCCGCGACGTTCGCATCGAATAGCCGCGTGACATAGGCACGCTGTTGCTCAGCGTCATGAGGGATACCGATACCCGTCGTCATCAGCAGGTCACCTTCCCCCAACCACTCACTGGGGTCGGCCAGTTCGCACACATGCGCCCAGCGCAAGCTTCGCTGTGCGCCCTGTGCACCGGTCAGTAATCGTGTGCGCAGCGATGCGTTGTAGATGAGGTCCTGGATGCTGAGTGACATGGTATTGGACTGCCGGGGTGGTGGGGATGAAACGCCCGGTGGCGTTGATGACTTATAGCCATCAACGCCACCGGATTCGGCTGCCACCCTAGCAGCGACGCGTACAGGACGTCGAGCCAGAACCGTGCTTGCGGGTCAGCCCACAATGAAGTAATGCTTGGTGACGGTCTCCTCGATGATCCAGACACCTGTTGTGTGGGGCGCAAAGTAAACGGCGTCACCCGCCTGAAAATGGATGACCTCGCCGTCATCCGGGGCAAAGGAACCCTTGCCGCTGATGAAATAACTGTACTCGGCCTGGAGCACCTGACGCCGCCAGGTCCCGGGTGTGCATTCCCATACACCCAGTGAGAAGTGTGGATCTTCTACAGCTTGAGCAAGGGCCAGACGGGTGTGCGAAAGTTCATCACCCAAGGGCTGAGCGACGGGCGTCGGCGTTGAGAATTCAGTGTCCGCAGTAAGGCGTTTAAGGATCGGGGTCATGGTAGTAGCTCCTTTAAAGTCAGGCTTTGTCTTCAAGACCGGCAGGCGCAAGCCCTGCCAGCAAGCGGTCAATAGCACCAGGTCGGGCACCGCTCATCTCGGCGCGCTCCTTGCGAATGACGGCGTTTCGAACCAGGGTGCCCCCCAAATAGCGCAGAGGTTCTGGGGGAAAGGATTTGCAGGTGCGGCCCACCAGCGCGCAGGTGCTCCACTCGTCCCGCTGCCCCAGTGCGAGGCTGGCGAGGATGCGGCCACCGAGACGGCTCGGGCCCACGCCGTTTCCGCTCCAGCCAATGCCGTAATGGATATTGGGGCTGGCAGCCAGCGACCCGAAAACCGGCAGGCTGTCGTAGGTGCGATCAATCGGGCCTGACCAGGCATGGGTCAATTGAGTCGATGCCAGCGTAGGATAAGTGCGACGCAAATCAGCCTCTGTCAGCTCGATACTTTCGGGGTGTTCACTGAAAGTGCTGTCGATCCGTGAGCCATACGCCAAAGCGCCAGTCCCCTTGCCAAAGGCAATGCGCCCGTCCCGGGTGGTGCGATAGTAGTCGACCATCAGTTGCGAGTCGGTGATCGACTCCTGGCCTGTCCAGCCCATTTGCTTCAGCTTCTCGGGGATCGGCTCAGTGACCACGATGGAGCTGTTGACGGGGACAATAAGCCTGGAAAGCTCTGGAATCGAAGCCGCCCAGGCATTGCTGGCAAGCACGACAGAGGTGGCGTTGACCTGCCCCTGGGGCGAAGTCAGGCGTACTGTTTTCCCGGGTTCAATACGGGTAACCGGCGTCTGCTCAAATAACCGAATCCCGGCCTTCATGGCGACTTCCCGCATGCCTCGCACCAGAGCCCCTGGCTGAACCGTCGCATTGCTACGCTCAAACACGCCCGCGAGGTGAACATCGGAACCGGTCGCCTTGGCCACCTCCTCGCTCGATACCCGCGTGAAGGGCTCGACGCCCAGGCGTGCACAGATGCCCAGTGTGCCGTTCCAGCTATCGATGTGGGCCGGGGTTGTTGCTGTCCAGAGCCAGCCCTTGCGGGCATAGTGCGCATCGATTTGATGCTGCTGGCAAAACTCGCCCAGCTCGCCAATGGCGCGCTCGGCAGCGTGGGCCAGGAACAGGGCTTGCTCTTGGGTGCAGAAGCTCAACAGCGAGCCGATTTTCGGCCACCAGGACATCACAAACCCACCGTTACGCCCCGATGCCCCGCCCCCGCAGATGTCCTGCTCCAACACAACGACGTTGAGGTCGGGGTCACGCTCTTTAAGCGTGAGCGCTGTCCACAACCCGACAAACCCACCGCCGATGATGGCAACGTCAGCGTTGAGCTCACCCTCAAGAGGCGATGTGGGCTGAAGGTTTTGCTCCAGGCTCTGCAACCAGTAGCTACGCGTCAAAGGGCGAGAAGAGGCCAGGCGCATGGGAGTGACTCCAGTGTGTTGTTTCCCCCAGTGTCGCCCGCCCGCAAGCGCGCACCTATTGGGCAATCCTAAGAAGAGGGTCTGACACGTTCATATGATCGAACGAAGCCAGGCCGAAGGCGGCCGCTCAGACCGGCCAGGTCATCACCTCCATGGCCCGGTTCCTCAATACGCCCAGGCGTATCTAAAAGCGACATGCCTAAAAACGACACATCTCTGAATCGCTATTGCCAATGCAGGGACAGGCATTCTATTATTTTTGAAATTACATTAATTGCATAGCAATTACCTGAGTCAGCAGATGTCATTGGTCGACGAGCTCATCGCCTTGCTTGGTGCACAGAACATCATTACCAGCGCCGCCGAAATGGCCTCGTCACTTGAAGACTGGCGCGGGCGCTACAGCGGCGCGGCACTGTGCATTGCCCGCCCGGCCAGCACTGAAGAAGTGTCAGCGGTAGTGGCCTGCTGTCATCGGCATCGGGTACCGGTATTGCCCCAAGGGGGAAACACAGGGTTGGTGGGAGGCTCTGTGCCCGCCTCCTCCGGGCCGGCACCGGTTATTGTGAACTTGCAACGCATGCGCCAGATCAGCGCCATCGACCCCATCAATAACTCCATGCAAGTTCAAGCCGGCTGCGTGCTGGCGACGGTTCAGGAAGCGGCACACAGCGTGGATCGTCTGTACCCCGTTAGCCTGGGCGCAGAAGGCTCGTGCCAAATGGGCGGCACCCTTGCGACGAATGCCGGTGGTATCTCCGTGCTTCGATATGGCAATACCCGTGACAACGTATTGGGCCTTGAAGTGGTGCTGGCCGATGGAACCGTGTGGTCGGAACTGCGAGCCTTGCGCAAGGACAATACCGGCTACGACCTCAAGCACTTGTTTATCGGTTCTGAAGGAACGCTGGGAATCATTACCGCCGCTGTCCTCAAGCTGCATCCATTGCCGACCCAAACAGCCGTGGCATGGATTGGTGTCGACAGCCCGGAAAAAGCCGTCGAACTGTTGGTGCTCACTCGGCAGTTATCAGGCGCAACGCTGTCGGCATTCGAGCTGATGAACCAGTTGCAGCTCGACCTGGTGGTGGAGCATGTACCGCAACGCCGCTCCCCGCTGGAAACGCAGCACCCTTGGCATGTCCTGATCGAACTGGCGGATGCCGGGGCTAGCGCCGACCCTGAGGCTGCGCTCACGGGCATCCTGGAACACGCCTTCGAACATGCAATCATCGCCAACGCCGCCATGGCTTCGAACCAAACGCAACAGGCTGCCCTGTGGGAACTGCGCCACAGTGTTTCCGAGGCGAACAAGAAAGGCGGCATCGGCCTCACCACCGATTGCGCTGTACCTGTTTCCGCGATTGCAACGTTTATCGAACAGGCCAACGCCGCGGTCTCTGACATTGCTCCGCAGGCGTCCATCGTCATTGTCGGGCACATGGGCGACGGCAACATTCATTACATCCCGTTCTTCCCGTTCGCGATCTGGAAGGCGCTGGAACAGCGCGAAGCAGTCGGGCGCGCACTGCGCCGTGCGATCAACGATGTGGCAGCCGCCTTGTCAGGCACCTTCAGCGCCGAGCATGGCGTAGGGCAAACGTCTCTGGACGAAATGAATAACTATAAATCTTCGGCTTCGCTCGCACTGATGCGTGCGATCAAACACGCCGTTGACCCTCTTGGCCTGTTTAACCCGGGCCGACTTATACCGCCTGAAAAATAAAAATCCACAACAAATCCCTAGTGACGATAGCGTCAATCGACAGTATCGCGAAGAGAGGTCAGGAGTATGGGCAACAACATTAATAACTGGTCACGCCGCAGTGTGCTCAAGGCGAGCATGATGGGAGCGGTCGCCCTTTCGACAACCAGCATGTGGTCTTCCCTGCGCGCGCAAACCAAACGCATCGTGGTGCGTGACGACGGCGGTGTTTACACCAAGGCCTACACCGAGGTGTTCTACCGACCGTTCCAGGAAGCGACAGGCATTGAGGTGATCGGCGTACAGGCCAACGCCGAACCGACTGCGCAGATTTTGTCCATGGTCGACGCCGGCTCCTACACCTGGGACATGGCCAAAATCAGTCAGCCGGCAATCAAAATGCTCACCCAGGGCCCCAAGAAATACCTGGAACCGCACAACCTTGGCAGCGATCCGATTGTGTCGGTCATGCCCGAACACTTCATGTCCGAGTACGGCGTTGGTACTAACGTGTACACCACGGTCCTGGCGTACCGAAAAGACGCCTTTGAAGGCCGCAAACCGCCCAGTTCCTGGAAAGATTTCTATGACGTCAAGGGTTTCCCGGGACGCCGTGCCTTGCGCCGGCACCCGTTCGATACCCTTGAGCAAGCCTTGATGGCCGATGGTGTCGCGGTTGCCGATGTCTACCCCTGCGACCTTGACCGGGCGTTCGCGTCGCTGGACAAAATCAAGGATGACGTCTCGGTATTCTGGACGAGTGGTGCACAGGTCGAGCAAATGCTGATCTCTGGCGAAGTGGACATGGTGCCGGTCTGGGTGTCGCGCGCGCAATCAGCACGCAGTGGTAATGCCCCCGTTGAAATCGTCTGGGATCAAAACATCTGGGGCCTGGACAGCTGGGCCATCCTGGCGGGCACGCCCAATGCCCAAGCGTGCCGCGAGTTCATCAAATTCACCTGTGACCCCAAGCGCCAGGCTGAGCTGACCAAGTATTTCCCGGCCGGTGTCACCCACCCACAGGCGTTTGACTTCATCGACCCGGCAGTGGCCGCCGATTGCCCCTCCTACCCCGCCCACATTGCGAAAGGGCTGCCGATCGACGCGCAGTATTGGACAGAAAAACAGGGCACGGCTCTGGAACGCTATAACGCATGGCTCCTTAGCTAATTCCGCTGGCGTGGCCGCTGTGGAGCGGGCACGCCTTCCCCTGCCTCTCGTTTTCGGGTCTTCGTCATGTCTTCTTCAAGCCTAACCGTAAAGAAACTCGCAAAGAGCTATGGCCCGTTCGTGGCCCTGGCTGAAACCGATTTAAGCGTCGCCGATGGCGAGTTCCTGACATTACTCGGACCTTCCGGTTCCGGGAAAACCACCTTGCTGAGCCTGGTTGCCGGCCTCACCCATCCCGACGGCGGTGAAGTCTGCATCGGCGAAAATGAGGTGACGTACCTGGCCCCCCACCATCGCGATATCGGCGTGGTGTTCCAGAACTACGCGTTGTTTCCGCATATGACAATTCTCGAAAACATCGCCTTTCCGCTGAAAATGCGCAAAGTGCCGGCCGAGCAAGCGCGCGAGCGTGCCCTCGCCGCCCTTGAGATGATCAAGTTGCCGCATATTGCCCAGCGTTACCCGAAAGAGCTTTCCGGGGGGCAGCAGCAGCGGGTCGCGCTCGCACGTTGCATGGTGTATCGCCCGTCAATCATTTTGATGGACGAGCCTTTGGGGGCTCTGGACAAGAAGCTGCGTGAGCACATGCAGTTGGAGATCAAGCGCATTCACCGGGAACTGGGCACCACCATTATTTATGTGACCCACGACCAGGAAGAGGCGATGACCATGTCCGATCGCATCTGCCTGATGAACGCCGGAAAAATCGAACAGCTCGGCACCCCGGACGATCTTTACTTCCGCCCTCGAACGCTGTTCGTCGCCGACTTTCTGGGCGAGTCCAACCTGCTGCCAGCAACCCTTACCGCTTCGCGGGGAGATGAGGTCGACGTCCTGATCGGTGACCGTGGCATCACGGCGAAAGCCACCGCAAACGGCACTGTCAAGCCCGACACCAACGTCCACATCATGGTCCGCCCGCAGAACATGGTGATCGAGAAAGCCAGCGCCGCCAACGCGGGTCATTTTCAGGCGACCGTTACCGACGTGATGGTGACCGGCAGCCTGACCAAAATCTATATGAGCACCGATGAAGGTGCCATTCCTGTGCTGATCTCAGCATTTGCGACCCGCATCAGCGGTGAAACCTTCAACCTCGGCGACAAGGTCGCTTTATCGTGGCATGCCTCGGATGCCGTTGTGATCACCGAACAACCCGAGGCACCGTGCCCATGAGCCTGTCTACTTCTCGCACTGCCTCTGCGCCGATGCCGGCCTGGGTCAAAAATGCCCTGATGATCGCACCGCTGCTGGTGCTGCTATCAGCGTTTCTGGTGTACCCAGTGGGGCGGCTATTGTCGCTGAGCGTCTTGGGAACGGAAGGGTTTTCGCTTGACGCCTACCGCCACCTGTTCGCCTCCGGTCTTTATGTGAACGTGCTCTGGATCACGTTCAAGATTTCCCTGGCCACCACCGTGCTCTCGGTCGTATTGGGTTACCCGGTGGCCTACCTCATTTCCACCGCGCCGGCGAAACTGAAAAACAGGCTCGTGTTTCTGGTGCTGCTGTCGTTCTGGACCAGCTTTCTGGTCAGGGCGTTCGCCTGGGTCGTGATTCTGGGGCGCAATGGGGTTGCCAATAACGTCATGATGTCGCTCGGGCTGATCGACCGGCCAATCAACCTGCTCTACGGCCCTGGCGCAACCCTGACCGGCATGGTGCACGCCATGCTGCCACTCGCGGTGATGACGATGCTGGCCGTGATGGAGAACATTGATCGCAGCCTGCCCCGCGCGGCTTCCACGATGGGGGCCCGCCCGGGTACGGCGTTCTGGACGATTTATTTTCCGCTGTCGATGCCCGGTGTAGCTGCCGCTGCCATCATGGTGTTTGTCACCGCCATTGGCTTCTTTATCGTGCCGGCCCTGCTGGGTGGTCGACGGGAAACCATGATCACGCAACTGATCATCGATCAGGTCCAACAAACCCTGAACTGGGAACTTGCCGGGTCTATTTCAGTGTTATTGCTGGTGGTGGTGCTGGTCGTCTTCATCATTTATGACCGGGTGTTCGGCTTCACCACACTGACCGGCGAAGATCCGGCCTCCCAGGCTCGTCGCGACACGCGCGCGCGGCGTGCGGGCAGTGCCGTGCTGGCGGCCATGGGTGCCGTCAGCGACTGGCTTATCGAGCGTTTTACCTTCAAGCCACAACGCAAGCGGGCTGAGGGTTCGCCGCTGGCCCTCAGGTTTTTTGTCTGGACGGTACTGATCATGATCAGCCTGCCCGCCCTGCTGATGATCCCGATTTCCTTCAGCAGTGCTGGCTTGCAATGGCCACCGTCCGGCATGACGCTGCAGTGGTACCAACAAATGCTCGACACCCCGGTGTGGACGCAAGCGCTGGCCCGCTCGCTAACGGTCGCAACCGGTGCCGGTATCTTGTCGATGCTGATTGGCGTGCCCGCTGCGTTTCTGCTGGCAAGGGGACGAATTCGCGGTAAAGCAGCGCTGCTTGCCTTCCTGCTGTCACCGATCATTGCGCCCCGAGTGATCATTGCGCTCGGCCTGTTCTACATGTTTGCCGAGTTGAAACTGGTGGGCACCTCGATCGGCCTGATCATCGGGCATACCGTGGTGTGCGTGCCGTATGTGGTCATGACCATGGTCGCGGTGCTGCGCAACTACGACGTGCGCCTGGATCTGGCCGCGCAAAGCCTGGGGGCCAGCCCCATCCGAACACTCAAGCACGTGACTTTTCCTCTGCTGGGTGCCGGCATGTTTTCCGCCTTCCTGTTCGCCTTCGCCACGTCCTTCGATGAGCTGACGATTGCCCTCTTCTCTTCGGGTGGCCTCAACGCGACCTTGCCCAAACAGTTCTGGGACGAGGTGACCTTGCAGGTTTCACCGGTCATTGCCGCCGTATCCACCTGCTTGCTGGTGTTTATCACACTGCTGATTTTCGGTGCCGATCGCCTGCGTCAGCGCAGCTTGGCGCGCTGATCCCGTAACTCATTTCTAGGAGAAGTACCCATGCTTAATTCTGAACACCTCAAAGGCATTTTCCCGGCAATAACCACCCCGGTGCAGAGCGATGACACGATTGACGTCAACGCGACCCAGGCGCTGTTCACATGGTTGACCGGGCAAGGCGTAGACGGCGTTGTGCCACTGGGCGGCACCGGCGAGTACGGTGCCTTGTCCAGGCATGAACGGGTGCGTTTCGTTGAGCTGTGCGCCAAGCTCGCCGATCAGCGCATGCCCGTGATTTCCGGGGTGCTGGACACCGGTTACCACGATGCGATGACCGCTGCCGAAGACTTTGCCAAAGCGGGGGCCGACGGCCTGCTGGTGATCACGCCCTACTACACCAACCCGACCCAGATGGGCATCCGCGATTATTTCCTGCGCTACGCCGACGAGTCACCGTTGCCAATCCTCATTTACGAGATCCCATATCGCACGCGAATCTCGATTGATCCCGAGGTACTTCACGAACTGTCCAGGCACGAACGCATCATCGGCATGAAAGCCTGCAATACCGACATGTATCACTACCTTAGGGTCATGGCTGGCGTGGACAGCTCGTTCGCCGTACTCAGCGGCGAAGACACGCTCTTTCCGCTACAGGTCGCGGCAGGTGCAACAGGAGGCATTGTGGTGACCGCCAACCTCTTACCCAAAACCTGGCGAAAGGTGTTCGACCTGGCCACCGCCGGCAAAACCAGTGAGGCATTGGCGTTGCACCGGCAATTGATCCCGCTGATGAGCCTGGCGTTCTCTGAGACCAACCCAGGACCGATGAAGTCGGTGATGGACTTGATCGGCGTCAATGCGCCTGCCCTTCTGGCCCCCCTGCGACAACCCAAAGAAGAACTGCGAAATGCGCTGAGAGCCGAATACAGCAAACTTCTGGATATGTACGAGCAGGTGCCGGCCAACCGTTAACATAAGCGGTGTTTCTCCCGTGCCCCCGACGCTATGCAAGGGCACGGGCGAATGCCACACTATAACTACATAACATTTTATGGACCTTTCAGATAATGCCGATCTCTCGCCCTGCAAAAGCCACAAAGAAAACTGATATAAAAGAGGCCGGGGATCCTCGCAACTCGTCATTGTATGTCGGGTCAACTGAAAAGACCTTCCAAATACTTCATGCGTTTGACAACCCCAAACGACAGATGCCACTTTCTGAAATTGCAAAACTGTCCGGGCTGGACCGAAGTGCTGCTCAACGCCTGGTATTTACATTGGAAGCATTGGGTTATCTTCGCCGTGTGCATAACACGCGAGATTACGCACTGACTTCCAAGGTGCTGCAGTTTTCCTATAACTTTCTGTGCGCCCATGAGTTACTGCACAAAGCCGCCCCTTACTTGGTCGACCTGAGCAGCAACCTCGGCGAAACCACCAACTTGCAAGAACTCGACGGGCACGAAGTCGTCTACGTTGGCCGTTATCCTGGCCGGCACTTGATCAATGTCGACATTATGGTCGGCAGCCGCTTGCCCGCCGTATTCACAGCCTCGGGCACCGCCATCCTGTCCCATTGCAGCGCCGAAGAACAAGAAGCCGCCATTGAGGCCACCCACTGCCGGGCAATGACGCCTTATACCGTTACGGATAAAGGTTTATTGCGTGAGCGCCTACAGCGCGCCGCAGAAACAGGCTACTCCATTATTGCCAATGAAACCGTTCTGGGCGACATCGCCGTGGCCTCGGCCATTCTGGATGAACATGGACATGCTGTGGCAGCGATCACCATTGCGGTGCCGACTACGCGCTGGACAAAAGAACGCGTCGAAGAAGAACTCACGCACCATGTACAAGTGGCAGCCACTTCAATCTCTGCCAAGAAGTTCTTTTCTTAAATAAAATAATAGTTATCACCACCTACCTCTTGCCAGGGTTTAAACATGCAACAAGGACTTAACCGTCCGTGTTGCATTGACCTTGATGCCGAAATGAGGGCTTATGTCATCTCTATTGAACTTCTTTGATTACAGGGCCCGCGCCAGGCGCTATTTGCCAAACGCGTTATTTCAATATATCGATCGAGGCTGCGAGGATGAACGGGCGCTTTCGCGCATCCGCTCAAGTCTGGATCGCATCACCCTGACGCCCTCAATACTGACTGGCGTCGATTGCCCTGATCTCAGCACCCATTTATTGGGTCAAGCACTCAATATGCCGGTGATCATTGCACCCACGGCGCTGGCCGGAATGGTGGCCTATCAGGGTGAAATCAAACTGGCGAAAACTGCTCGGGATGCGGGCATCCCTTTTTGTGTGTCGACCCAATCGGTCACTACGATTGAGGAAATCAGGCAACACGTACCCGATGCCCTGTTGTGGTTTCAGCTCTACGCCTGGAAGGACCGCAACCTCACCCGCCAATTGCTGGATCGCGCCCAGGCAGCACAGGTGGAGTGCCTGGTCATTACCGCCGACACGCCCGCCAGTCCAAAGCGCGAATACAACGTCAGAAACGGCTTTTCCATCCCGTTGAAACCGACACTCGGGCTGACGCTGGATGTACTGCGCCATCCCTCATGGCTGGTGTCGGTCTGGCTGCGGCATACGCTGTCATCCGGTATGCCTTCCTATGGGCACTACCCCGAAGCGTTTCGAAGCACTGTCACCCAACAAACGGTCCACGATGCGGTAAAGCTGGACAATTGCCTGAGCTGGAAAGATATCCGGCAAATACGCCAATGGTGGCATGGGCGCATCATCATCAAGGGCGTGCTAAGCACCGCCGACGCGCTGATCGCCCGGGATGAAGGCGCAGACGCCATCGTCGTGTCTGCACATGGCGGGCGCAACCTCGACAGTGCTCCGGCCCCCATAGACGTACTCGCGGCCATCGCACAACAGGTGCGCGGCGATATGCAGATCATTGCCGACAGCGGCGTGACGCGCGGCAGCGACATCCTGAAATATCTCGCGCTGGGCGCGGATGCGGTCATGGTCGGGCGCTTGCCTTTATGGGGGTTGGCAGCCGCTGACCAGGCAGGTGCAAACGCCATCATGCAGATGCTGAAAGAAGAAATGGACCTCACCTTAAGGATGTCAGGCACTCACTCGGTGAGCGATTGCAGGCGCTCAGGTTTCCTGAACTCGTAAGCACAATGCATCTTTCCAAGGGCTGTACGACCTGTGTTAGAGCGATGGTCAGGCAAGGCAAAACAGGTTTGCAACAACCTGGCCGCGCATGACCTTACGTGGTCTTAATAAGCATTCCGAGCCTGTGTTCAACGCGGCATCGCCGAGCGCAGATACATTTCGAACAGAGCCTCACACACGCCCCAAGGCTTAACGGGAGAAACAACATGAACGTTCTTTTTATTGGCTACGGGCGCATGGGTAGTGCCATCGGAGAAGCCTGGCAGGCAAGTGGCCTGGTGACGTCCCTCAGCGCCATCGACCCACATCAACCGCCCGGTCTTCGAGCAACCCTGTATGCAGACCTGCACGCGGTGGCAGAACAGTCCTTCGACCTGATAGTGATCGCGGTCAAACCCGACAAGGTCTGCAGTGTCGCGGCGTCCCTGCCCGATGCAGTCTGCAAGGGTGCGGTGGTCATTTCGGTGGCGGCCGGCATCACCTGCGAGGCCCTGGACCATGCACTTGGCCGGCGCTGCCCGGTAATCCGGGCCATGCCCAACACCCCGGTGCTGGTCAATGCTGGCTGCACGGGGCTTTACGCAGACGCGAGGCTCGATGACACACACCGTGCCCTGGTCAGCCAGCTATTCGACAGCGTAGGCCGCAGCTACTGGCTTGAGCAGGAAAGCCTGCTCGATGCCGTCACTGCGATTTCGGGCAGCGGCCCGGCCTACTACCACCTGTTCAGCGAGGCCCTGGCCCAGGCCGGCGTGCTGCTTGGCCTGGACCCTGCACTGGCGCAACATCTGGCCAGCCAGACCGCACTGGGTGCCGCTCGCCAGCAGACCCAGGCTGACGCAAACATGGTCGATCTGCGCCTCGCCGTCACCTCACCTAACGGCACAACTGCAGCAGCCATTGCCGTCTTCGAACAGGACCAGAGACTTCGGCGCTTGATCGAAGCCGCCACCCAGGCGGCCTATCAACGCTCGCAAGCACTGTCGACGAGCAGCTAAGGCATAACCAACCCTCAACGCCCACAGATGCAGTTCGGCAGCAGCTACGGAAAACCCGTAGCCGTGGCCGGGTTTAGCGAGACTGCGTCCGACATGATACCTTTCGCTTTAAGGCTGATAACACACCACTGCCGCTATAAAGAACAACAAACATTCAAACACCCCCAAAAGTATCATGCTAAATCAAAGAATAAACTCCTACATCAATCTACGCCTCATCCTTCTTTCCACGCTGCCATTCAAACACCCAACGCATTAAAAAAACAGATAACCTAATTCAGCTCCATCAATAAATACCACCCAATGCGAAAAGCCCATAAGGACTCGCACTCATGAATAAATCCAATAACAAAGCCATTATTGTAGCACTCACTCTCTGGGCCTCAACTGCAATAGCCCAAGCCCATGCAAATGACGCCCCACCCAAGAAACTGAAAGAGGTTATCAACACTACCCTCACAGACGACAAGTACGCATGCTGCATAGACTCATTGGGCGGCGGGCGCATTCTTTAAACCAACGCCACCATCAAATACAAACAGAGCATCGCTTAAAACAAGCGACGCTCTGTTTTTGATCAAATTGATGCCAGTTACACGCGAGCATTCGTACATCCCCCCTAACTATTGAGTAGGTATTGGCCTGGGCCACATCAGGTAGCTGACGTAGTCGCTGCTTCATACCGTTGCCACGCAGTTTGAACATGCCGCCGCTAAAAGCAGTGACAGACATGGACTTACCCAATAGTGAACCACTTACTCGACCCACTCCCACCTCTACTTTATACAACACTATAAACCGGGTGAAATACAACCAGGAACATAAGGAATAGGGGTGCACTTTCCATAACGTATTTTTCCACGTTCAATTCTGAAGAGTACTATTTTTCTGGCCTTGTTAACCGTCGCTTGGTAACCCCCCCATTTCTATGCCTGTCAGTTTTACTAGTGCAGCACACTGCACCGCCATAGATTCAAATAAATTCGACAGATTAGTACCAAGCGGTTCTACCAACTGCACCACCATATACGCATTCCCCCATTCAGTATCCCGCCCTCGACACCCACGCCAACCTCTATTTGTACGAACTTAGGCGAGGTGGCATGCCGCTGCGCGACTACCCCGCGTAATTCGTCCTGGCTCATGAGCAACGGTGTGTTGCTGATGAACTTGCCGCGATGGTCGACGCTCAACGCTTCGTTTGCATACCTTGAACCGAATGAGCAGCCTCATATGCCAAGGCTGCGGCGGCTGCCTTTTCGCGATACTCCAACAACGCTGTCTCCGCCACTTTATCCAACCCAACAACTTCACCGCATGAAACCGGCTCAGGTAGACGATACGGATCGTCTATTGGAATCTGGCACTCAGCCTCCACCTCATCAGGCCAGCACGGGCAACGGCATGTGATTTGGGAGATCCAGCGAAAGAATGCCCAAGGTAAAGTCAGCAACATAAATAAAGGTGAATGCCCGCTTGCTCCCCCGACGTGAATAGTTATGCAGTTTCGCCAGGTAGGCTTCGTCGAAAGAACCAACGCTAACGGTGGAAATGGCAAGGCAGCAGGGGAATCTTCCATATAACGACGAATCATTTCCCAATGCTGAAGTATTTCCGCTCGTGTAGCTGCAACATACCCAACGGCGAAGGTGTGACGCACGAGCCCCCCAGCGTCCAAAATATGGCAGCGCAGGTCAAATGTTATATGTGAGCCATCTCGCGATCGGCCAATAAACCAATAAACCTTCTCCCAGTCCAGATCTAATACTCCCCCGTCACCATTGTGACGAAATACGTAAACCTTGCGATTTATTCGGTTGAAACGAATCGGATAATGCGTATAACAGAAAAAATCTTTATCCAATGCAAAAAAACACATGGCTAAAAATGACAATCCAAACAGCGCAGTTCCGAGCCAGCCTGTAAAAACATATTCAAAAGTCAAAATCATTTCACTATCTGGCGGAACATATATAGACGTTCCGAAAACAATTGCAAAATACAAACATAGGCCAGCGATCGGCACTCCCACCAGCGCGGCCCATCCACGCAGAATAAAATAACGATCTACAAACTCTAAAAACACCCCATTACACTTAACCAAACCTTGATCCACTGGCATAATATCTATCGGGGTCGCGACGTTAAGACATTCTTGAGCTTCATAAGCCCTCAATTTCCTATTGACTTTATAGCGCGACAACCAACCATCATATATTCGCGCCTCTTCAGTCACCAGACACCCCCATTTCTATGCCTATCAGTTTTACTAGTGCAGCATCCTGCACCGTCATAGATTCAAATAAATTCGACAGATTATTACCAAGCAGTTCTACCAACTGCACTGCCATATACGCACTCCACCCATTCACTATCCCGCCCACGATACCCACGCCAACCTCTATTTGTACCCACTTAGGCGAGTCGGCATGCCGCTGCGCGACTACCCCGCGTAATTCGTCCTGGCTCATCAGCAACGGTGTGTTGCTGATGAGCTTGCCGCGATGGTCGACGCTCAACGCTTCGTTTGTATGTTTTTATTAATGGCTCGGAATTTGCACTGAAGCGGCAGCCTCATAAGCCAAGGCTGCGGCTTCTGCCTTTTCGCGATATTCAAAAAGCGCGGCTACCGCAACTTCATCCAGGCCTACGACCTCACCGGATGAAGCCGGCTCAGGTAGACGATACGGATCGTCTATTGAAATCTGGCACTGCGCCTCCACCTCATCAGGCCAGCGCGGACGGCGGCATGTCATTTGTGAAATCCAGCGGAAGAATGCCCAAGGCACAGTCATTAGCAGAAACTTAGGTGAATACGTACTTAAACCTCCTACTTGGATCGTTATGCAGTTTCGCAATGTAGGCTCCGCCGAAACCACCAATGCCAGTGGAGGAAATGGCAAATCCCCGGGTGACTCTTCCATATAACGACGAATCATTTCCCAATGCTGTAGCACCTGCGCTCTTGTGTCGAAAAAATTTCCTACCGCACAAGTAAAACGGATAACACCATCAGAATCCAAGTAATGGCAACGCAAATCATAAATAAAGCCATACCCAAACTTAGATCGACCTACAAACCAATAAAACTCATCCCACCCCAGAGAAAAAACACCATCAGAGGAATTACGTTGAAAAACATAAACCTTGCGATTAACTCGATTAAATCGAATAGGGTAGTGAGTATAACAAAAAAAATCTCGCAGCACGGCACCTTTAAAAATCCAAAGAAATAATGCAAAAAATGGCAATGAAAACATCTGCATAAATAACGCCTCCATCGTCGTGGGTAACACCCCATCGTGCATGGGTTCACCTGATGCAATTAACAACATCACTCCAGCCCACATATTAAACACCGTGATTATAACCCCTCCTAATGCAGCATAGCCACGAAAAAAAAAGTGACGATCCATATATTCTAAAAACACACTATTAACTTTCAACATCCCATTGTCGATTGGCGGGAGAGAAACAGAGACCTTAGGATCCAATCTCGCCTGAACCTCATAATCACTAAGCAAGCGATCAGCCTTGTACTTGGTTAACCATCCATCAAAAGGTTCCGAATGTTTGCCTCTCATGTTAGCTCTCCATCGTCTTCCTTACCTACCAACTGCACTGCCATATACGCACTCCACCCATTAAGTATCCCGCCCACGACACCCACACCAACCTCTATTTGTACCCACTTAGGCAAGGTGGCATGTCGCTGTGCGACTACCCCGCGTAATTCGTCCTGGCTCATCAGCAACGGTGTGTTGCTGATGAGCTTGCCGCGATGGTCGACGCTCAACGCTTCGTTTGCATACCTTGAACCGAATGAGCAGCCTCATATGCCAAGGCTGCGGCGGCTGCCTTTTCGTGATACTCCAACAACGCTGTCTCCGCCACTTTATCCAACCCAACAACTTCACCGCATGAAACCGGCTCAGGTAGACGATACGGATCGTCTATTGGAATCTGGCACTCAGCTTCCACCGCCTCAGGCCAGCACGGGCGGCGGCATGTAATTTGTGAAATCCAACGAAAAAATGCCCAAGGCACCGTCAGCAACACTAATGAAGGTGCGTACCAAAATACTCCCCCCACCAGAATAGTTATGCAATTTCGCAATGTAGGCTCTGTTGAAAGCACCAACACTAACGGTGGAAATGGCAAGGCAGCGGGAGATTCTTCCATATAACGACGAATCATTTCCCAATGCTGAAGCATCTCCGTGCGTGTAGATGCAACACACCCAACGGCGAAGGTGTGACGCACGAGTCCCTCAGCGTCCAAAATATGGCAGCGCAAGTCAAATGTTATATCTGAGCCTCTTCCCGAGCGGCCAACAAACCAATAAAGCTTATCCCAGTCCAGATCTAATACTCCCCCTTCTCCATTGTGGCGAAATACGTAAACCTTGCGATTTTTACGATTGAAACGAATCGGATAATGCGTATAACAAAAAAAATCTTTAGCCAAAATAATATAACACATGGCTAAAAATGACAATCCAAACAACGCAGTTACGAACCACCCTGAAACTATATGCTCAAAAGTCAAAACACCCATACTACTCGGCGGAGCATAAACAAGCGCTCCGAACATAATTGTAAAATACACACATAGACCAGCGACCGGCACTCCCACTAGCGCGGCCCATCCACGCAGATTAAAACAACGATCTACATACTCTAAAAAGACCCCATTACACTTAACTAAACCTTGATTCACTGGCAAAATATCTATGGGGGTCTCGACATCAAGGAACTCTTGAGTTTCATAAACCGTCAAGTTTCTATTGACTCTATAGCGCGTCAACCAACCATCAAACAATCGCTCCCCTTCATTCACCGTACACCCCCATTTCTATGCCTATCAGTTTTACTAGTGCAGCATCCTGCGCCGCCATAGACTCAAATAAATTCGACAGATTAGTACCAAATGGTGTTTGGCTCAGCCATTTTTCCATTTCATTATCGCGAATCAAATTAATAACCCACTCTCCAAGCAGCGACAGCCCTGCCAAAGTCAAGAAAACGATAAAACCCACACCTACAGGCATAAAGTTAATGAATATTGCAATCGAGGCAATCCCACCGATGACTCCTATCGACGCACGCAGCATAAAAACCGGTATATCACCACTTCTCCATACTTCTAAAGCACTCATAACATCAAACACCGCAGTCAAAATCCCGCCAATTGCTCCCAGGGCCTTTGCAATAGACTTTAAGATAGTCAAGTTAATTAATAATTTACGCCCATAAACTCCTCCATAGCTTGCTAGACGCAGTTGAACTCCAGGGTATTTAGACAAAACAACACCCGCCAACTCAACACCCGCGCCCGCCAAACTAAATGCTGCTGCCGTCAAGTTGATGCCCGTCTTACGCGTAACGCCTTCCTTATCTACCAACTGCACTGCCATATAGGCATTCCACCCATCCAGTATGCCGCCCACGACACCCACGCCTACATCCAGACTCGCCAACTTCGGCAAGGTGGCATGCCGCTGTGCGACCACCCTGCGTAATTCGTCCTGGCTCATCAGCAACGATGTGTTGCTGTTCAGTTTGCCGCGACTGTCAATACTCAAAGCTTTGCCTACATCAGCGTCGTACATCAGGTTCCAGCTAAAGACTTTTTTCTGAAGTGCATTCCTGTGGCCTGCAGGCTTGCGCACACCGGGTTGCATTTCCAACTGTCTGAGTTCTCTGGTGACCTTGTTCTGCAACGCCCTGCGATCAATCCCCGGCTGCATCAATGCAACCTTCTCACTGATGATATGTGCCATTTGCGCCTCCGAGGCTTTAGTCGACAACGCCAGGATCTGTTTGCCCGACAGGGCACCCAGAAGGCCGAGCACGCGGTAGCGAATACTCAAGTCCAACGCCCCCGACGCTCCGGTTTTCAAGGGCGTGCCCAAGCTGCGCACTAGTGCCCCAGAGATCTGATGCGCAAACCCGGCCGCCCTGGCCAGGCCGCCGCTAACCAAACCTTTGTCGTACTCGTCCATCACATGACCAAACGCATTCAGCACGTTGCGCCACGCAAATGGGTTGCCCAGAACCAACTCTGGCGTGGCGGCTTCGTCCAGGCGTTCAGCAATCCGATCGTTGTTCAGCACCAACGCCCGCATCGTGAGGTTGTTGGGGTCGCTGTAGCGCCCGCGCAAATCCGCTACGACCTGGTCGATGATAAGCGGGTGCCCGGTCAGTCCAGCCAAACTGGCGGTCACCAAGGTGGTAAAGACCAAGCCGCTGTCCCATTCCTCAGCGTCGTGGTTACACAGCATGTTTTGCCGGAATGGCTCGCCCCAGTACCAGTTCGCCACCGCCTGCACCAGCGGGGTCACCGTTGCCTGCATAAAGTGCTCAAGATCAACCTGTAGCTGCGCTTCAAACTCGATGCGATCAGCTTCGCAGTAGTTGTCGCTATAACGCGCCCAGGCATCGGTGCGGCTTGCTTCTTCCTTTTCGGCAGGCAAGGTGGAAAGAATAAGCTCATTGCGTTCACCTGCGGCTTCATCCCATTCAAGGTTAAACGGCATGCCTACGATGGTGGGATAGCGTTTGCTTTGATGATGCGCCAATGCCTTGGCCACAGCCTCCTCTTCCAGTATCTGGCGCAGCCCTTGAATCGCCGTCGAGGTGGCTTTCTTCCAGGCGCGATCGTCCTTGCGCTCAAACCCCTCGACGTGACCGAGGACTAATGCATTGAGCTCCAAGGTAATCCCTACAGGGTCCATCAACGCGACCATCGCCGCAGGCATGGCTTTGCCCGACCGTTGGGCGCTGGCCAACAACAACGCCAGTTGGTCATGGCAATTGTGGAAGTCCTGTGGCGAGTGACTGAACGCCTGGTAGCGCCAGTCGTTGGCACCCTCAACGCACTACCGGGTATAGCGAGAGGGTCGGCGTATGCTTCCTCTTGCTCGGCAGGCATGTGATATTCCGCAACGCTCTGCCGTGCCGTGCTCAACTCCGCCAAATGCGACTGCACCGACTGCCCCTGACTCCTGGCCCAGTCGCCAATATCAATTCGCCGCATGTGCTTTTCACGGAACGCCTGGTGACGATGGCGCTCCAACACCCTTTGCGTCCAGGCAACGTCGCTAAAGCCTAACCAGACTGCCCCGGCGCGATCGGCGTCCGGAATCATCACACAGCGCGAAGCAGCCGATTGCGCCATGCGCGAGCAGGGGCTAGCGCCTTCGGGATTGGGTGGCGTTTTATCGTGAATGTCATATTCAACAAGGTAGGCGTGCGCGGTGACCACGTAGGCTTTCCACTCGCCGCGTACTTCATTGAACACGTATAAGTAACCCGCTCGTAAGTGGCGCAAGGTGTAGTGAGCGCTATCATCGGGTAGTGGTACAGACAGATCTCCCCCAAAGGGCGTCTGAATGGGGGGCGCATTGAATTTTGCCGGTTGTGCCACGGCATAACGCAATGGCATCAGCGCCAGGCCCTGCTGATCACAGACCGCACAGGCTTTTGAAGGATCACATTGGCTCATTGGGCCTCCTTTGAATGATGCAGTTCTTCGTCATTGACCCTCAAGCACGCACCGACGTAGGTGCAATGCCCCATTTGCACAGCATGTAAAGCGTTAACTAGTGCTGGGTGCCGCTGAATGCCTGGATGGAATTTCAACGATTGCGAGATATACAACTGAAGATCGGCTACCTCACTCAGCCCCTCTTCAAGTGCATCGCGCAACCATCCTTCTATTTTGCGGATCAACGAAATATCGATATCTCTGTTCGGCTCCGTTCGACGCAGGCTCTTCAGTATTCGATTGAGGGTCCCTATGCGCCCAAGGGCTAAGAGTTGTTGCGATTCAAGCCTCAGTGAGTAAGTCTTCAATTCCGGGCGGACTTCGCGCTGCCACTGCCCTCCACCGTCCAGCCAATACCAAACGGAAGCTGGCCCCATCAAAGCTGCCAACTGAACTGGCGTAAAAATCCAGCGCAAGTGCTCAAAGACTCTGGGGTCGTAAAACCGCAAAAGGAGTTTTGGTCCGGCAGCGTTCTTTATCAGTAAACGCCGGCTCAGATGACTCACCATTCGCTCAACGGGCTCAGGGCTTTCAATAAGCCCACAAAAGAACGAATTACCGTTAGCTCGCTCCCACGTCCACGCTCGCGCCACTAACTCTTGACGCGATTCACGCGTCAGACTGAGCAGATCGATCAATATGGGTAATTGACGTGGTGACGCTTTAAGATGCGCAGCGATGAGCGGGTGGTGTGGCAAATCAGCCCATTGGGCCTGATCGACGTCTAAAGGATTGACCAACGCAAAAGAGCAATTCCTGATCAGGCGGTGCTCGAAGATCACGCTCATGTCAGCCCTCCACCGAGACAAGGGCATCATTGCCAATATTGGCGGCAGCCATTTTAAAGTCGCACAGTTTCAGTTCGCCTTTACCCATGACAGGCTTAACCCCCACATCGCTTTGGGGCCCGGTCAATTTGTGCTGCTGCGCCTTGAACGTCACCGCCCCCGGCGCATTGATCTCAATATCGCCCCCTGCCAGCCGAATGGCCGCCCCCTGCACGTTCAACAACACATGTTGCTTACCCTGTACGTGGGCATTGCCTTGGGTACTGACCATGCGGATGTTCTGTTGTGCGGCAACGCTGATTTTGTCGCTCTGCGCCTGAACGCTGACTGCTCCCGTGGCAGCGTGCAGGGCGATGCCGGTGTTCGCGATGGGGCGGCTGTCGTCCCCTGCGCCACGGGTAAACAGCACCAAGCCTTGCGCCGCGAGAAAGGCCGTATGGCCTTGGGCGGTGAGGTTGATGTCCGCACCGGCATTGAGCAAACACTGAGTTCCGGCTGCCCAGATCTGATGTTCTGGGCTCAGGCTGAGTACGCCAGCGTGGCCATACAGCGCGAGTAGCGGCTGGCTCCACGCCGGCACCTGACCTTCGCCACCACCGATGCCCATGCCTGACACGGTTCCCTGTTGTGTCGCCTTCAGACTTTCCTGGCTGTTCTGCAGGGCTTCGCTGGTGGGGAGTGGTTTCTTATCGCTGGCTCGCCCGGCCTTCTGCTGTTTAGCGTTGTCAGCCAGTTGGTCCACTTGGCTTTGGGCTTTTTCCAGTTCAGTTAGTAGACCCTTGGCCTGCATCTGCTGGTCGCCCGGTTCGGTGGTCAGCAAGAGCCCGGTCCCGGCGCGTAACGCGCCTTGGGCCTGGGTGTGCAGCTCGACGCCATAGCCTCGATCCGCCAGGCGTTTGTTGTCTTGGTTCTGCTTGAGGTGGCCCAACGTCAGGCCGCTGTCGTGGTCGGTGGTGTAAAGCTGCACGCGGCTCTGCCCTGGGGTGTCATCGAACTGCAACTGTCGATAGCCACCGCTGCCGCTCGCGCTGGAGGACAGGTCTTGGGTCTTCCAGCCGCTGAGTACGCCGGCGTGCTGGTTACCGGGGAACCACGCCGGTGCATTGCCGGTGCTGCCGGAGGGGCCGCCCGCGATTTGGTTGTGCGCCGCTTCGGCCTGGCCGCGTCCGTTGTACAACGAGCCGATGACGACGGGCCGGTCGATGTGCCCTTCGAGGAATTCCACCAGTACTTCCTGACCAACACGCGGCACCCAGGCGCTGCCCCAATTACCGCCGGCCTGGGTCGCGGCCACGCGCACCCACGTACCCACACTGGCGTCGGCGGGGGCATTGTCGGTATCGCGAGGATGGGGGCAGTGGCTGGACGAGCGGGTGCCGCGCTGCCAGTGAAATTGCACTTTGATACGTTGGTCGCGATCCGTCAGCACCGGGCCGCCGTCACCCACCACAATGGCGCTCTGTACACCATGAACGGTTGGAACGGGGTGCAAGCGCCGGCCATGGCCGTCATGCGTGTGCGGACAATAGGGCTGACTGGCCGGGATCAGGGTGAAGTGGTTCTGGTACATCGCCTCCGGCTGATCGGGCACAGGCCCCAGCCCTGCCAGTACTGCCGCTTGCAACTGAGCGTCGAGGTTATTGCGAGCCTGGTGACGAACACGGATGCAGAGCATCGCTTCATCTGCCTGAACGCTGTCATGCTCACTCAAACAAATAGAGGAGCCCGCGGCCAAGCGCCGCCACGTTCCCAAGCCGTGGACTTGGCGGCGCTCCACCTGTTGGGCATTCAGGTGCTGACGGGCGCGCTGTTCACCTTGGGCGGAGTCCGTCCAGGCATACGGGCCGACCGTGTCGTGGTCCACACATCCACGGATGCCAGTGTTGCCCTGCGCGTGGCCCGACAACATCGAATGACTGCGGTAGTCCCAGCTTTGGCGCTGGACCTGTCCGCCCCTCCAGCGTTGCACATGAGCCCATTGCTGAACGCTGTCCTCAGCCTCGGTGACGTCACTGCGGTGAAAACGCAGAGTGACCGGCGCATTCGGTGCCAGTTTGGTGTTGCTGTCGGTGAGTACCAGGGTATGGCTGCCCAAGTTCGGTGCTTGCTCATCGCCCTGGTGCTCAAAGTGATAGGCAATGCCCTCCTCCGCCAGCAGCCGCTGCACAAACGCCAGGTCGGTTTCCTGGTATTGGGTCGTCAGGCTGCGCTTGCGGTACACGCTTGGATCATTCAAAGCCCAGCGCCATTGCGGTTGCAACACGCCTTTGCGGTAGAACCCGAAAATTTGCTCACACACTTCCATCACAGTCAGGTCGTGAAAGGCGTAGCTGTCTTGCCGATATTGCAACACGCTCAACCAGGGCTCGATCTGCAACTGATAGCGGGCCAACCCGCCGTTGCTTCCGACACGCGTGCATTGGCTGACATGCCCGTAGAACGGCCGAAAGTCCGTGCGTGAGTCAGCACACTGCATCTGCACGAGCACCGGTGCGCCGACCAGTTGTTCAATGGGTAAACGCCCGTCTGCGGACAAGGCACTGAGTTGCAAGCAATAGCCGCCTTGGTCCAGGGCCTCCCAGCCGTCGAAGTATTCGGCGACCAGGGCGTCTGCCCCAAAGGGGGTATGCAGTTGTAAGAGGCGCTGCTGTTGACTGAGTGCGCTAGAGAACATCACAGGTCGTCCTTTCCAAGGAGTTCACTTGATCTGGTAGGTAAAGCCGCGCTTATTGGCACCGACTTTGATTCGTGACAAGCCTTGCCCATCGGCCATTCGTGCCAGCACGGTGTCGGCAATTTCCGGAAGCAGGCTGCCATTGATGATCTGGTCAACCGCACGGGCACCAATGTCGACTTCAGTGCAGCGCGCCAACAGTGACTCGACCAGCGCATCGTCATAATGGAACTCGGCCTGGTGATTGGCTTCGACACGGCGGCCGACGCGATCCAGCTTCAAACGGATGATCGCTGCCAGTGAGTCATCGTTGATCGGGTAATAAGGCACCACGTCCATACGGCCGAGAAAGGCGGGCTTGAAGGTCTTGTACAGCGTGGGGCGAATTAACTCCGACAGCTGTTTGACGCCCGGCAATTCATCAGGTGTTTTGTTGAGGCAGGCCTGCATGATCAGCGACGAGGCGGTGTTGCTGGTCAGGATGATCAGCGTGTTACGAAAGTCGATCTCACGCCCTTCGGCATCGTCCAATACACCTTTGTCAAAGACTTGGTAGAACAGTTCGAGCACGTCCGGGTGGGCCTTTTCCACTTCATCGAGCAGCACCACGCTGTATGGATTTCGCCGCACGGCTTCGGTTAACTGTCCACCTTCGCCGTATCCCACATAGCCGGGCGGCGAGCCTTTGAGCCCAGAAACACTGTGCGCTTCCTGGTATTCACTCATGTTGAACGTGATCAGCTTGCGCTCGCCCCCGTATAACGCATCGGCGAGGGCCAAGGCGGTTTCGGTTTTGCCAACACCGGAAGGCCCGACGAATAGAAACACGCCCTTGGGTTTATCAGGGTCTTCCAGATAAGCACGGGCGGTACGCACCCGCTGGGCGATAGCGGCCAAGGCGTGGGGCTGACCTATTACGCGGGTTTCCAGCACGTCACCCAAGGTTCGCACCGTGCGAATTTCGTCCTTGACCATCTTGCCCAACGGAATGCCAGTCCAGGCGCAAATCACCTGAGCGATAACATTGGCGTCCACCTGCAACGGCAGCAAGGGGCGCTCGCCTTGTACGGTGGCCAGGGCTGCAAGGGCTTGGTCCAACTCTACGCGCAGCGGTGATACGGCAGCCTTTTTTCGCCCAGTAGTCGGCGACGTTCCTCGCTCCAACTTGGCCCGCAGTTGCGTAATATGTTCGACCAGTGCCGTTTCTTTCTGCCACAGCGCGTTGGCGTCATCCAACTGCTGGTTCAGCGCCACGGACTGGGCTTGCAGGCCCGCCAATCGCTTGTCGTGCTGGGTACCACTGGCGTGCTCGTGATTTAATGCTTGCTGTTGAACATCGAGTTGTTCGAGTTGCTTTTGCAGATCCGTGATCACCGCAGGCCGCATACCTTGGCTCAAGGCCACCCTTGAACACGCCGTGTCCAGCACGCTGACGGCCTTGTCCGGCAATTGCCGGGCACTGATGTAGCGATGCGACAAGCGCACCGCCTCGGTGACCGCTTCATCCAGCACGCGCACAGTGAAGTGTTGCTCCATCAACGGCACCAATGCTCGCAACATCGCCGCTGCAACAGGCTCTGAGGGCTCATCGACTTTGACCATCTGGAAGCGACGGGTCAGTGCCGCGTCCTTTTCAAAGTACTTCTTGTACTCAGACCACGTGGTGGCCGCCAGGGTACGCAACTCACCGCGCGCCAGTGCCGGCTTAAGCAGGTTGGCGGCATCGTTTTGACCCGCCGTGCCCCCTGCGCCGATCAACGTGTGGGCTTCATCGATAAACAGGATGATGGGCACCGGGTGTTGTTTGACTTCCTCAATCACGTTTTTCAAGCGCAATTCGAACTCGCCTTTGACACTGGCACCGGCCTGTAACAGACCCATGTCCAAGGCCAATAACTCGACGCCCACCAGAGCCTTGGGTACCTCGCCCGCGACGATTGCCTGGGCCAGCCCCTCCGCCACGGCGGTTTTACCGACGCCCGCTTCACCGGTAAGAATGGGGTTGTTCTGCCGACGTCGCATCAGGATGTCGATGACCTGGCGAATCTCTGTTTCGCGGCCGATAACCGGGTCCAAATGCCCATCGCGAGCGCGCTGAGTCAGGCTGGTGGTGAACTGGTCGAGCGCCGGGGTTTTAACCCGTACAGCACTGCCCTCACTGCTCTCGGTCGAGGTTACGCTATCGCCGGTAGCATTCTGCTTTTGGGAGCCTTCGGCGAACCGCTCAAAATGCACCTTGATATCATCCGGCGACAACTGCGCCAGGACGGTCGAGATGCGTGTCGCCCTTTGCGCCAAGGCTGGCTGTGTCAGCAGTGCCAGCAGTAAATGACCGCTGCGAATCGCGCCATCCTGCGCCTCAAGAGAGGCGATCAACCAGGCGCTTTCGAGCCATACCGGCAGTTGCGTCGAGAATACCGGCGTGCGGGTATTGCCGTCGCGTAACGTGTTGAGTTCCTGGCTAAGCTCCGATTCCAGTTTCTCCAGGCTCAAGCCGCTACGTTTTACGATGACCGACACATCACTGTGATGCTGCTCCAACAACGCCAACAACAGATGCTCAACCTCCACCTCAAAATGCCCACGCGCGCGGCAGCGGTTGGCAGCCTGCTCTGCCGCCTGACGACAGGTGGCATTAAGTTTGGCGATCAGTGTTTTCAGTGAAGAGCTCATCGTGTGTCCTTGATAATTAGCATGGGTATGCCGTCAGCGTTGATCCACGTGTTCATTGCAATGGAGTGATCGGGTAACGGGCATCAGTACGGTCCTTGTGTTGCGCCTGGGTGACCAGAAATGCATCCCGGCCCAAGCGTCTGCTGCCCGACGGTGACAGGCTCAGCCCGCGCACCTGATCAGCTCGCAAGACCAGGCACACCTCAAACTCCAGGCCACTGCCGGCCATCAAGGTCAGCCATGTTGCCAATGCCTTGGCCGCGCTCGCACCCGGCAAGAAATCATCAAACGTTTCGCGTAACAGTGGGCCTATCCACAAGCGCAACCGTAGATCGCGCTGCCACACACGCCCACCGACCAAGGCATTACGTCCCAGCGACAAGCCGGGCGCACCGAGGTGGGAGCGTTGCGTCGCGGGGACTGAGTGCCAACCGCCAACGAACTGCTCAAGTCGTACAGCCACCTGGAAATATTCGCTGAGCACACGTTGTAAATACGCTGCTGATAGCGGCCGATGACCGATAGCACCGCTGTAAAACGCGAGGGCCTGGTCGGAAACTGCCCCCGGGGCGGAACCGTTAGATAGGCCGCGCTGTGTCTGCCCAGACAACGCTTGGGTCAATAGCAGAAAACGGCCTTGGCGATCCAACTCATACTGCAAGGCGAGGCGATACTTCTTCCAGGCGTTGTAGAACAACGCGGTCGCGCGGTTGCTGAAAATATCCAGGAAAGCGCGTGCCGCCCGGTCGCGATGGACCACTTCGCGCTCTCCCAGGCGCTCGGTGTAGGACAGCGGTAACGCCCCCTGCACGCCCAACAGGCCAAAAAACGCCGGCGTCAGCGACACAGAATGCAGATGCCCTTGAAAATGGGCCTGCCACCGTTCGATACGCTCCAGCCCCTGTTCAGGGAGCTTCGCCAACACCTCCATCCGCTCAACTTCACTGGCAGGAAAGCCCAGGGTAAGGGTGTTGTGGAACTGCAGTCGTTTGCCCACCACATCGCCGGGGCGGTCGCCCTGGCCGACAAACAGATGCTCCAGCACCCGGACCGCCTGAAAAAACTCATAGCGATAAGGTTGCTCGACCATCCGGGCAATCACACCAGTATCGAGTCGCCGCTTCGGGGCTGGCATCGAAGGACCTCCTCACCGCTGTGTTTGGATATCAGCACCAACTGCGTAAAGCTGTTGGCGTGGACGTAGAGCCCGAAGAAGTGGTCCAGCACCTGGGCAAAGATGTGCAGACCGATGCCGACAAAGCTTTCTTCATCAATCACCAGCCGTATTTCAGTGCCGCGTGCCACGCTGGCGAAATACTTGCCAGGCAGCCACGCCGTCACAGGACGATGGCTCAGCGCGTGGATGCCTTCGATTTGCCGAGCGGTGGGGGCAGAACGTTGCAAGTCGTAGAGTTTGAACATTTCGCGCAACGCCCCAGCGCCACCCTCGACCAACGACAAGTGGTTGAGCGACAAATGGGAAATCAACCGCCATTGCGCACCGCGATCGCAGGCGAACCGCACGGCGGCCGTCGGTTTTCGCAGCAGCGAAATACGCTGCGCCAGGGAGCCGCCGGGCATTCGCAAGTCACCACTCGGCACACCGTAGGCCAACTGCTCGGGGAGGTTGCGATTGCTGCAGGTAAGCTCCAGGCTTAAGGACGAGTTACCTGGAGTGATAGGGTCCATGTCGGGATCGACAATGGTCAGTTGCAGCTCATGGCCTGGGCTTTTACGCGCCAACTCCTCATCCCTGTGCGCCACCCAGTACAGGCCGTTGCGTTCCAAGCATTCGCCGTGGTGCAAGGAATAAAACGGGCGGATCTCACTTAGGGTCTCGCCCCCGGCCGTTTCGAGGGTGCGGGTAACCGACTCGATGGCATGCACCTCAAACGCCGATGCGGCTTGTTGGTCGCCGACCACGTTGTAAGACACCGCCTGGTGTGACACTAAAATCGGCCGTGCGCTCTGTCGGAACAGATTCACCACTGGCGTGCAGTGCAAGCGCACATTGGCTGCGGAAACCCCTTCCAGCAAGCGTGAAGCCGTGGATCCGGGGAGTACATCACTGAGTAACAAATGCAGTGTGAAGCGACGGCCTTGGGTGCCGCGTACATCGCAGTCAAAAAAACCGAACTTTTCTGGAAACGCGAAAAACTCTGTGAGCAAGCGGTAGGCTGGATGGGCCCGTGCAGGCCAATCAATCAACGCTTCCTCTTCGGTAAACCCGACACTTTTCATTGGCGAGGCGGCGCGTGCCTGCCATTGCCCACTGTCGTTCGATTCGAGATAAGCCTTCACGACATTCAGCGCCAGCACATCACGCAGCACCGCGCAGAACGACGGCTCCCCGTCGATAAACAAGCGAACATGATCCAACCCCAGCTCTTCCAAGGAACGATGAGTGGACAGGAGCTCAAAGGTGATCGACAACTGCGCGCTAGCCTGGAGGGGCAACTGCACCGCGCGCGGGGCTTGGACCAGTGGGCTAAAACGCGCCGAGGCAATACGCAGCGGCGCTAGGGTCACGTCGTACACCGTGCGAAAGCGGCATTCCACGTCCTGCACAGGGCGCGACAACAGTTCAGTGCCGCGCGGCAAGGTCACGCATTCAGACAGTTTTCCGGCACCATCACCGAGATCGAACGCCGTTATTGAACACGCCGGAAAAGGCCGTAAATAATGCGGGTACAGCACTTGCAGCAGAGCTTCAGTAAATTCGGGGTAGTCGTCTTCGATTTTTTTCGAGATGCGTGCGCCCATCAGCGCAAACGACTGAATCATGCGCTCGACATGCGGATCTTCACTGACATCACCGGCCAGCAGCAGCCGCCCGGCAATTTTGGGGTAACGCTCGGAAAACTGGCGCGAGTAACTGCGCAAAAAAGCCAGCTCTCGCTCATAAAACGGCAGCAGATCATCCATGGGCATTTATTCACTCACCGCCATTCGCCGGGTCTTACTGACGCGATACTGCAACGTGCTGGGCTGCAACAGCGCGTCGAAACTTACCGGTTCGCGGGCTGGATGAACAATCAACATGGCGCTGATCGAGAATCGCAAGCCACCCGAAGAGCGTCGGTGCTCATCCAGGGACACCCGGATATCCTTCAGGCGGGTCTCGTGCAGGGAGATGGTTTTTTCCAACGCCTTGCAAATAAACGCGCGATCCACGGAACTGGCCAGACTACGACTGGAAACATCGCGTAATCCGTAGGTCATCAATGACTTCTGACAATGGGGGAAGTCGTTTAACGTCTCCTCCGACATGACCAGCCGACTGTTGAGCAACGCCTCAACGTCCAACGCAACGGACTCTTTGAACTGGTCCAGGGTGTGCCGGGCGAATTTGCCTTGGGCGGCACTGTGCGGTGCCTCATCAAAGAGTTTTTCCAGCAGGCTGGGTTCGTATCCTTTCACGCAGAAGTCGTCCTTTGGTCCAAGCAATAGTTGCCCAGAGCCATGTTGAAAGCATTGAAGTAACCCGTTCGAGGCCATGACCACGCCATGGCCCTATTTGACGCGTCAATCAGACCGTGAACGATTTGTCGTTCTTGGTCAGGCTCCATGCGCCTTGGGTGTTGCCTTGTTGGCCACCACCACTGGCTTTCTGGGTGTAGCGCCATTGCACGGCGGCATACTTCAAAGTGAAGGTCTCCATCGGCTCCTGACCCGCCATAACTTTCGGCGCGATACTGGCCACCACGGCATTTTTCAGGTCGATTGCCAGGTACTTCACGCGATTGCCCTCACCGTCACGCTTAAAGAATTCGATAGTGATTTCTTTGAAGGTGGTGCCGCTGGATGCGGCTTCATACAGCTGTGGGCTGGTGACATCCATGGTCTTGGTGAAGGCCATCGCATCATGCTCACAGCGCTCGGCCGTATTGCCACCTGTCGACGAGGCCGTCGACGATTTGGGCTGGCGAATTTCATGCACCCAAGAGTCGATTTCCAACCAATCTGCGTGGTCCTTATCAAGCGACTCACCCTTCACATCTGGCGATCCGATTTTGAGGTAGATGTCTTTCATTACTTCGTCCTTTTCCTAGGGTGGGTACAACGATGAAGCTATGCCTTCACGCCGGCTGGCAATTCCGCGACCAGGCGCAAGGAAACCGACAGTTCGTCAAGTTGGTAATGGGGGCGTAAAAACGCCACCGCCCTGAATACACCGGGGCGACCGGGCACCTCGGAGACCTGGATAGAGGCTTCACGCAACGGAAACTGGGCTTTGGCCTCTTGGCTCGCGTTGTCGTTGAGCAGCACGTATTGGCTGATCCAGGTATTGAGGAAAGTCGATACGCTGGACACCGAGGCAAAGCTGCCGACCTTGTCGCGCATCATGGACTTGAGGTAGTGCGCGATCCGCGACACTGCGAATATGTACTGCAACTGCGAAGACAGCAGCGCGTTTGCATTGGCCGAATCGGTGTTGTACTTGCGCGGTTTTTGCACTGACTGCGCACCAAAAAAGGCGGCGTAATCGGTGTTTTTGCAGTGCACCAGCGAAATGAAGCCCAGGTCGCTGAGCTCTTTCTCACGGCGATCGGTGATTGCCACTTCGGTCGGGCACTTAAGCGCCACTTCACCGTCATCGGTGTTGAAGGTATGGGTTGGTAGCCCTTCCACCAGCCCACCGCCCTCAACGCCCCTGATAGCAGCACACCAACCGAAGTTTTCAAAGGCTTGCGTCAAGCGCACGCCGTGAGCGTAAGCCGCGTTACACCACAGGTAGCGCGAGTGGTCACGACCGTCTACATCTTCAACGAACGGAAAGCTGTCGATGCTGATGCCGTCAATCGGGTTGTAGGGCAGCCGACCCAGGAAGCGTGGCAACACCAACCCCACGTAACGTGCATCTTCAGAGTCGCGCAGCGACTTCCATTTGGCGTATTCAACCGTATCAAACACCTTGGCCATGTCGCGTGGGCGACCCAGATCGGCAAAGCTCTCCAGACCTAGTAATTGCGGTGCAGGTGCGGTGATAAAGGGCGCGTGGGCGGCGGCGGCGACGTGCGACATTTGTTCCAGAAAGTACAGGTCTTCAGGCTGTCGAGTGATCGCATAGTCACCGATCAACGCGCCAAAAGGCGCACCGCCGAAGGTGCCAAACTCTTCCTCGTAGATCTTCTTGAACAGCGAGCTCTGATCAAACTCCAGGGCTGCCTTGAAGTCACGCATCAGCTCTTTCTTCGACGCGTTGAAGACCTTGATTTTGATCATGGCCCCGGTGGTCGACTCAGTAACCAGGTGGTGCAAGCCACGCCAGCTGGATTCGAGTTGCTGGAATTCTGCGGCATGCATCACCAGCGAAAGCTGCTCCGAGAGCATCCGGTCCAGCTCGGCGATACGCGCATCAAGGCTACGAGCGAGGTTTTCCGAGACCACCACTGTTCCCTGCATCACCTCTGCGACCAACTCGGCGATGAGATCGCGAGCGCGCAGGTGTTCCGACTCGGATTTGGCGATCTTGCTTTGCTCAACCACCTGGTCAAGCAGACTTGCCCCATCATTTAGGGTGGCGGTACTCAGTGCAATAGGCGCTTTTGCGGTGTTCATACATCCCCCTGAGATTCGCGGCAAATTGTGGCCATCTGCTCGGTATTGGTCAGCACCTCGCTGAGCACGTCTTCAAGGGTCTCGTTGGTCGAGATTTTGTTGCGCATGTCCGCTAGTTTGCTTCGAGCCTCATGCAGTTTATTGAGTGCCGGCACCTGACGAATGAGCGCCTCTGGCCCAAAATCCTCCAGCGATTGGAAGTTCAAGGTCACGCCGAACTCCCCCTCCCCTGCCAGTGCATTGGCAACCCGATACGTGGCGCGAGGCATCATGGCGGCCATGACCTCGTCAAAATTGTCCCGATCCAGCGAGACAAATTTCCGATCCTTGGGACGTGCCAAGGGTGTTTCCGGATTCCCGGAAAAATCGCCCAAGACCCCAACCACGAAGGGCAGTTCTTTCTGCTCAATGGCGTCGCCGATCTCAACGTCATAGGTCAGCTGAATCCTTGGTGCCCGCACCTTTTGCAGGCGCTTTTGCACACTTTCCTTTTTTGCCATAGCCGGTCCCGCCTCAATCAAAGAATTACCTAAGGGTTCACACTCAATTCATGCCAGGCAGGCTAGAGAATGGATTGGAGCTCGACGCCGCCGGCGTCACTTTGACGGGAGTAACCATCGGCTTACGCGGCACGGCCCTGGCTTTGGGCAGCAAAGCCTTGGCACCCAGGGTTTCGCGCAACTTTGCCGCAAGCTTTCGAGCTTCTTGATGGACGGGACCATTGACGTCTTTCTCGTCGCGCAACCGCCCTAACGACTGCACGGCAACCCGCAAGCCAGACACCGTAAGAATGGCGTCGGCGCGCGTATTGACTGCATCGCGTTGCAGCACCTCCTGCGCAGCCAGGATAGCCGCACCATAATTCTCCGCCTCAAACTCCAATTCAGCCTGGCGCAACCATGGCTCTTTGCGGGTAGGCTCCATCGCGGCAGCCTCTGAGAGTAACTTTCTACCCGCCTCAAAGTTACGCGCTTGTATGCGTTCGTCAGCCTTAAACATCATATGTTCAAATGTGACAACAGCACTTTTTTCAGACTGTAATGCACAACCTGCAAGCATACAGAAACCCATCACAGCAAAAAGTAAACGCACAACTATCCCCCAAGACCAAAGTCGCCCTATGTAGAGTTATGTCAGATTCGTAGCGACCAGATAACTCTTTACCGCCGCAACTAATAGATCGAACCGTACATCAATAAAAAAACGCCTGCAAACAATTTTTGAACAAATTTGTACGGAACTTATAACAAGCAGTAAATACCTACGAAGCAAATTAACTATTCCTACAAAACATAGAGAAACATGCCGATTGTAAAAATTAAAATCACTGACAACCCCTTGCACCGCTTGACCAAACCCTTTAAAGACCCTCAAATTGGATGAAGCGAGTTTTCAATCACATCTCGTGCCAGTTGCGGGAGCAAGTGATTCATCAAACCGAGTAATTACAAGTGCTTTGTATCGTCAATACAGGCGAGCTTATTACTCAGATGAACACGTCATCTACTTTGATCCGCCCTAGAGTTATTTACTGATGCAACGACATACACGAAGCATAAGCCCGCTCTGTATCATCCTGGGGAGATACATAGAAAACGCCAAACTGGTACTTTTATTACTGACGCTTGCCCTGGCAGGGTGCTCAAGTAACGATCCCCAGGAAGACAAGAGCACCTTGATCCCGCTGCGCATTCATGCGGCGGCCAATTTAAATCAAGGCACGCATAAAAAGCCTCTGGCTCAGGTCATCAAGATTTACCACTTACGCGCCACAGAGCGCTTTGAACAGACACCGTTCGACAGCTTTCTGGACGATACCCAGGAGCAACGAGCATTGGGCTCAGACTTGGTCAATTCGAGGGAAATGCTCTTGATGCCCGAGCAGCATTACGAACTCAACGAAAAGCTGGAAAACGGGGCCGCCTATATCGGCATCGTGGCGTTTTTTCGGCAGCCGGCCGAGCGGCGTTGGCGCTTTGCGTACGACGCCAACGCGTCAGCCACAACGGGTATCACCCTGGGGGTGCATGCCTGCGCCCTGACGTCCACGCAGGGAGCGCTGATCAACGCCACCGCAAGCACGACCGACACGCTGGCGACCGTCAAATGCCCGAGCCCACGATGAACGAACGCTTCCGATTAGCCGCACCTTACAAGGAGCCTCTCCATTGAGTCATACCGCCAAAATACTGTGGGGTGAGGGGCTGTTTCTACGCCCGCAACTTTTTCAGCAGCAAGACCGTTACCACGAATCAAGGCTGAGTCAGATGAGCCAGTTGCTGCAGCCTTATGCCTGGGGCATCCAACAGCTCAAGCTCGACAAAGTGAGCCTCGCACAGGGCACGCTGCGTGTGCTGGAAGTGTCCGCCGTATTTCCGGGCGGCGAACTGTATTGTGCCCCCGAAGGCGCGTCACTGCCACCGGCCATTGCACTGCAGGATTTACCGCTCAGCGTGTCCGAAATCACTAGCTACCTGGCCTTGCCACGACTGACCCCCTACGCTCGCAACCTGGCCACGGATGACTCAGCCACCAGTACCGGCCGCTATGCGCAGAGCAATGCTCAAACGCCAGATCTGTTCACCGAAGCGGAAGAAAGCGAAGTGGCATTTCTCGCCCCCGCTGTTCGCTTATTGACAGAAGACCAGGCGCACGACGCCTTTGAAGTCATTCCGATGGCGCGCTTGAGACGCAGCAGTACCGGTGGTTTTGAACTGGACGATCAGTACATGGCACCCTCCGTCAATCTGACCGCCATGCCCAACCTGCTGATCAAGCTACGACAGTTGCTGGAGGCCCTTGATGCCAAAGTCCAGGCCATGCAGGACAGCCACCGCGAGCCCGCTCAAAATGTTGTTGAGTTCCGCGCGGGGGACATCGCGTCATTTTGGTTGTTACACACCAGTAACACCGCATGCGCCAGCCTTTCACACCTTTTCCAGCACCCTGGGCTGCATCCCGAACGCGTTTACCTAGAGTTGCTGCGCTTGGCCGGTGCCCTGCTGACGTTTTCCAAGACTCATCGCCTGGCTGATCTACCGCCTTACGACCATAGCCACCCAGCTCCTGGCTTCAACACCCTGTTCAGCATCATCCACACGCTGGTGGACACGGTGATTTCCGCTCGCTACTTCAGCATCGCACTTGCCCAGGTGAAACCCGCCTACCACCAGGGACGCTTGGACAATGAGCGCATCGACGCCAACAGCACCCTCTACTTGGGTGTCAGTGCGCAAAAGTCCGGGGCAGAACTCGCCGAGATCGTGCCACGCACCGTAAAAATTGGCTCGCCGGACACGGTTGAAAAACTGGTTACCTCGTCCATGCCTGGTGTGACGTTGACCTACACCCCAGTGCCTCCGTCGGCGATCCCGGTGCGGCCTGGCATGCTGTACTTCGCCTTGGAACCACGCGGCGCGTTGTACGAACACATGCTCAAAAGCCAGACCGTCACGGTGTACATCCCTAACGGCCTCTGTGAATTGAAACTTGAATTGCTAGCCCTGATGCCATGACCCCTACCAGTGCCCCTCACCTGCCTGCTTCGGCCGAACCTGTCACTCGCATAGGCAACGCCCCACAAAGCCTGATCGACCTGATGTCCGATGGTTTCTATCTGCTGCTGTTGATTCAACGCCGCCAAGTACCGCAAGACCTGCAGGCATTCAGCGCTGAGGTGAAGCACTTCCTTGCCAAGATGGAAAACGCCGCCACAACGGTGGGTATCGCAAAAGAAGACGTCCATGGCGCCAAATACGCGTTCTGTGCAGCCATTGACGAGTTGATTCTTTGCACGACCGATTGCCCCTTCCGTGACCAGTGGGAGCTCAATCCGCTGCAGTTGGCGTTGTTCGGTGATCAGCTAGCGGGGGACAAGTTCTTCGTCTGTTTGGAAGAGTTGCGCAGTAAGGGCGCACTTCGTTTACAGGCGCTGGAGGTCTACCACGTGTGCCTGTTACTGGGCTTCCAGGGCAAATACCGCCTAGAAGGCTCAGAGCAGCTGGGCTACATCACGGCACGCTTGGGCGATGAATTGGTATTTCTCAAAGGCAAACGCACCGCATTTGCCCCCCATTGGGCCTCACCCGACCGCATCACCCATCTTCTGCGCAGACAGGTGCCGTTGTGGACACCGGCGGTCGTCCTGGGGGTGGTCGCAGTCATCAGTTTTAGCGCATTCAACCTGACGCTTTCCGCCGGCACACGTACGCAAATGGCCTTACTCGACAACGTGATTCAGCTTCCGACACGCACGGCCAGCCTGACCATTACCCTACCCTGAAGGAGCTACATATGCTCTCACCGGCAGACATGGACGCCACCGATTGGTCCTCATTGCTCTCGCAGCACAACCGCCTGTTGCACCTGCAAACCGTGCTACCCGACGCCTTGGTAGTGGAATGCTGGGAAGGCAGCGAAGCGATCAATGAAGAACTGACCTTTACCCTCGACTGTATCAGCCCTTGCGCTCTATTGAACGTGACGGCCTTACCGGGCACAGCGATGCTCCTGCAACTGGCGCAGATCGATGGTCAGCCGCGCAGTTGGCAAGGCGTGGTCATCAACGCAGAACAGCTCGGCAGTGACGGCGGTATCGCACGCTACCGTCTGCGTGTCGGGAGTTGGCTGGGCCAGCTTAAACGACGCCGCAATACTGTGATCTTCCAGGATCTGGATGCGTTGGAGATTGTCACGCGCATTTTTGCCGACTATCCACAAGCCCAGTGGGACGCGCGCGTGACCCAACTATTGCCCAGACGTGCGCTATGCACGCAGTACCGCGAGACCGACTATGAATTCGTCTGCCGCCTGCTGTCCGAAGAGGGTTTGAGTTATTACTTTGAACACGAACCCCACTTGGACAATGCCCCTAAGCTGGTGATTGTCGACCGTGACTACCAATGGCCCGACGGTGGCGTGCAGATCTTTACCCGTGAAGACACAGCGCAAGCGGATGATGGTATCCGTCGGCTGGGCGAGCAACGCCGAATCACCTCTAATACTGCGACGGCCTGTGCTTGGAACGCCGAGCAACTACAGGGGTTGAGCGCCAGCGTCAAAAGCGCTAGCGCGCAAGGGCCTCTATTGCCCGAACTGGAAGTATTTGATGCAACCCCTGGCACCGGTTTCGCGACATCGGACCAAGCACGCCAGGCTGCCAGCCATCGTTTGAGCTCACATCGCCTGGACACCCATAGCTACCAGGGTGAAAGCGCTACGCGCTCGTTACATCCGGGTATTCGCTACACCTTGGATCAACACCCGGAACTGGGCCCAATTCCACTGGTCTGTCGACGAATCAGGCATGTGGCAACGAATAATCTCGGCCTGTCTTTCGCCACTCGGCTGGGGCAGCCCAGCGCTGAACACGGCACCTATGCCAATGACTTCCACGCCAATGCACCGAACGTCCCGCTCGTCCCGATCCGACTAGCGCGCCCGCAGGCTCCCGGCGTGCAAACCGCCACCGTGGTGGGGGCCGAGCAACACAGCATCACCAGCAACAGAGATCACCAGGTGCGCGTGCAATTTTTTTGGCAGCGAGGTGAACGCCCCTTAGCAGGCGGCTTGCAAGACGGCGCGCATGCCCCTGGCAACGAAACGTCAGGGGCATGGGTTCGCGTCGCTGAAGCGCTGGCCGGTGCGCACTTCGGCCAGAATTTCACGCCGCGCATCGGCAGTGAGGTGGTGATCAGCTACGCCCATGCCGACATTGACCAGCCTGTGGTCATCGCTCAGGTCTACAACGGCGAGGCCGTTACCCCGTTCAGTGCCGGTATTGATGCACCCGCTAACCATCCTGGCACGATCAGCGGGGTACAGACGTTTACCCTGGGCGGCCAATCCGCCAGCCATTGGCAATTGGATGACGCCCAAGGTCAATTGCGCCAACAACTCGCTAACCAAACAGCGCGCAGCGCGCTGACACTGGGGTATGCCATTGCCAGTGACGGTAACAAACGCAGCGCGTATCAGGGGCTGGGATTCACCCAAACGACCGAAGGCTGGGGGCAAGTCCGAGCGGCTGAAGGGCTGCTCCTGTCCTCCAGCCTTCAAACGGGCGCACAGGCCACGCAGATGCAGATGCACGCGGCATTCGACCAACTCTACGGCGCCGTGGCCACCGCCGAACGGTTGAGCCAAGCCGCGCAACAGGCACAAGCAGGGCACATGGCCACCCACGCTGCGCAAGAAGAACTGGCCAATGCGCTGAACCCACGTAAAGACGCGCACTATCCCGATCAGGTCAATGGGCAAAGCGCCATTCAACCCGAAACTGAACAAGCCGTGGAGCGCTTCAGCGCACCGCATATGGTGCTGGAGACGCCAGACCATCTGACGATTGCCACCCCAGCCAGCAGCCATGCGTATGCCGGGCAGCAAATACAACTGACCAGCCAACAGGACCTGCAGTTGACTGCCGCGCACACTCTAGCTGGGGTCAGCGGTGGCAACCTGCGGTGGCACACCGCCAAAGGCGGTGCCAAGGTGATCGCAGAAAAGGGAGCGGTAAGCCTGCAGGCACATACAGACCGTATGGAGCTGCTGGCCGATCAGGCCGCGACCTTTACCGCGACCGCCGGCAGGATCGACTTGATCGCCAAGACCAGAGTCGTCCTACAAGCCGGTTCGTCGAGTATTACCTTGCAAGGTGGCGACATTACGTTTGCCTGTCCGGGGCTATTTCGCGTCAAAGGCAGTGAGCATCCGCTGCTGGGGGGTGCCAAACACACGCTCAACCTCGACGTCATGTCACAGAGCCAAGGTGCCACCGAACTCGCTTTTATTCTGAAAGACGCTGCCGGTGTTCCCTTACCTGAAATCGATCAAATCCTTGATATCCGCGCAGGCGACCTTCGCAGTAGAGCGATCAGCGATGCGACGGCTCAAACCCGTCGACACTTTGCCGCTCAACCAGAGCCGGCCCAGCTGCATATGACCTACCCACAAATCAAGGTCGAAGGCGACTCTTTTTGAGCAGTAACCACGGAGATAGGTGATGAGCGCATCCAGGATTGTCGACACAGAAGAAGGTGTTACCTACGTTAAAGGTAGAGCCCTGAAACAGGCTCACACCCGCGCGGAACTCGGCGCGACCGAAGACGCTGTAGCGACTTGCTGCGATTTATGGTCTCTCGTTCAAGCGGAGAGCATCACATTGCTCGCGGAAAACAATGTCCTGATCCCCAAGGTTTTGAGGCGCGCCAAACGAACTGCTGGCAATTATGCGCAACTGTTTTTGGAGGATGAAGGCACTGAACACCAAGGCCGTTTCTATTGGGCCGGGCTGGCGGCGTTTGCTGCGAAGCAAGTGGTAGACGGTATTGAGTTTGCTGAAAGCAAATTTGATGAAGTGGTGGGGCAAGTCAGGCTCATGTCTCGTGTCACTTATTACTATCTATTAAAAGGTAATTTTTGGGTCTTTCTTGAAATCACTCCATGGATGCTCTATTGGCGAAAGTTTGGCAGTGACGTGTTCTTCCGCGATGTCGACTGCCGGGATGTAACCACCTACGACCCGGTGATCCTTGAAAAAATGAAGACAATGCCGTGGTCCATGGGGGAGAACACCGCCTTGCGCAATGACCTTGAAAGGAAAATGCGGGTGTTGGATATCCGGAAACTCAATTGGCAGATGAACCTGACTGACGGCAAAGGTGCGTTGGTGGAGATGAAGCAGTGCAAGGCGACGGAGGATTTGAAAAATGGGTTTCGCCAAATAGAAAAATATGAAATTTTAAAAAGCTCTGGCCTACAAAAACTTAAGGAGCGGGTAGCTTTCAAAAGCGCCGAGTTATTTCTGCAGCATGAGCAAAATCACCACTTACAAGCGATGGTTTACGACCATCCTGAATTCAAATTTGCCATCGACAACAACGATTTAGGAAGGCGTTTATGGAACATGCTCGGAGCCAAGGATCCTTCGCTGGTATTTAACGCTGCACCCTTGATTACCCGCGAAATTGAAGTGCGAGAACTGGAGCCTTCCGGCCTTACCGAAAAAGACGTCACTGTCACCATGGAACTGGAGCACGGCAAGCTCTACAAACCGGAGGACCGGATGACGTATGTAAAAGAGATCCTAGCCCAATACCATAAGTTAATGACGCAAGGCCGTGACTTTGAAGGCCAGTTTCGTCCGTACATGATTCAGCAAATGCAGGTAATTTCAGCCTGGAAGGAGTCCTGACCATGCGCCGCCGCACTGGCTTTTGGTTACTCGGGGGAGGCTTGCTAATCACTCTATTGATCCTGGTTCGAATTTTTATCGGCCATGCACCTTCAAATTACTCCACAACCATAAATCGGAGCCCATTAATGAACGTTCACGCACTTGAGTTCAACTTGGGCGAGAAAGGCGACACGGTCATTCAACGCTCCAGCTTCTCTATCAAAAGCTCTGGTGTTAGCAGCGTACTTTTTTACACCGCTAGAAATGCTCAATTCCGTCTGAGCCATCCCCAATTTGGTCTACTCTTCCCCCCCCGCTTCCTCAGTACTTTTTTATGACAATGCCCGCGACAATTACGGTATCGACGAAGTCAACATGCAGATCAAGTTGCCCAGCGCCCTGATCTTCAGAAGCCCTTTAGATCCCGAGATTGAAGCCTATGACCGGAAAGTCTATGGACTGGTATCAAACCTTCAAGCCAGTATTCAGGCAGCGGGTTGGAAGCGATTTATTTTGCAGAGCGATCCACGTTTAATAGGTCAGGCAAGCTTTAGTTTCCAAGATGGTTACTTACGGCAACCCAGCATTAACAACATGAAGCTTATCTCCCCTTTTCTAGCGGACGCTGACTACCGACTTACATGGAAGGACTGGCAAAACCTTAAGGAGGGTTTTATCTGGCAGTGGTACGCGGACAATATGCTGTTGGAATTCAGTTATACCCTCGGCAGCCGAACAACAGGATCTACCTTACTTGACAGCTTGGATATCATAATACGAACCTCCGCCAGCCTCAGCGGTGCCAGCCATCCCAACGAAGCTACCCGAGCCGAATATGCGGATTCACTGATGGGTGCCTTGCTATACCGCTTTGAACTTGAGGAGCAGGCACGAACCATTGGCTTACCAATCCTGGACAGTTACCAAGACCCCACCATGGTCAGCGGCGTCCCTGTACCGAGCATGGATAGCGTTGCAAAAGCCGCCGCGTTACAAAAATCTCAACCCGCACCTCACGAACCTGTCTTACGCAAGGCTGCCGGCGAACTCTGCCCGAAATCCGGTTGGTGGTTCACCCCCGCCCAACTCAACTCCCGCCGCTATGTTCAACAAGGTGTCACCTTTCCGGCAATAAAGGGCAGCGACTACGGCACAACCTTCTGGCAATGGAGCCCGGATCAATCTGGACCCACGCTGTAGCCGCCCAAAGCATGAAGCAATTACCAAAGGACGATGCGAAATTCGCCAATGAACAGCCCTATTCACTTCAACTCGAAAAAGCCCTCCAACGAGCACCTGCTCCTGCGCCACTACCTGATGTTTTCGGCGCTCGCGCTACTGTTATTGGTAATTTTGGCAAAGGTCCTGGTGAATTGCCTGCCACCCGCCTCCCCCCCGTTGTTCTGCAAATGGCCTTGGCTACAAGCCGCCGTCAGCGACTGATGTGATGCTGATGAATTTATACAAGTTCGACGCCCTCTTGGGCACCCAACTTGACGCGCAGATCGCCAAACTGATCAAGGTTACCCAGGGCGCAGTCAACAAGCGCCGCCGTAGGCTGGGCATAGCCTCGTACAACAGCAAAACCCCGAGCCGTATTGCCAGATATGATTTTTTGTTGGGCGTATTAACCGACCAGATCATTGCCCAGTTCGCGGGAACCCCCGGTGTCCCGGTGCTGGGCCAAATCGTGGATGCACGTGATATTGTCAAAGGCCTGGTCGAAGTATCGAATGAGCCCGACGGAGCCGCAGGTTGGTTTAATCTCATTACCGCTTTAATCGGCGTAATCCCCGGCGGTGGTGATGCCGCCAAACGCTCGTTGCGCGCAGTCAAAAGTGGCGCGGCAAACGTCGATGATTTGCTGGCCATGATCCGCCGTTTCTACTCCGGCGATCCAGAAAAACTGCTTCGACAGGTAATGGACCTGGGACCGTTGCGCAAAAAGCTCGACGAAATCCTCAATAATCCACGTTTGATCAATCAGCTATCTCCGTCGATGCGAACTCAGGTAAATCGCATTAGCGGCAACCTGGACAAACAGTTCGCAAATTTCAAAAAAGAAGTCGATGAATGGCTCGGTCGTGGCCGTAAAACCAGTGCCGAAGCCCCCGTTAGAACTACACCCTCTTCCCGAAGCCCGGGCAGCAAACCCAACAGCCCAAATAATGAAGGCAGTAATGCTCGGCGTGACGTCAGCAACGATGCACAACCCAATCAGCCAAATGCCCATAGCCAACGAACCGCCCGCTTCAAACAACTCAGCCATAAACTGCTCGGGATACTGGGTGAGCACATGGCCGACTATCACTGCCAGGACGTCAAAGGCTGGGGCAAAGGGCAAGCGTCGCACGACGTAGGTGCGAAAAACTCAGCCAAGCTGAATGACCAGCACCGTATGGTGCAACTGTGGCCCTGCATTCCCAAGGGACGGGGGATTGACGCGGTATGGATGTCAAATGACCGTAAGCCGTACGCGATTGTTGAAGCCAAGGCCAGTTTCAACCCTACCAAGTCGTTGGGGCAGTTGCTTGGTGAGGCGGGTGACAAAAACAAAAGTGAAATACATCAGGGTGATTTCAACTCAGGTAAAGGTGGGGGATTTAATCGAGGAAAGGGAAAGCCGAAACAATCTCCCCAGCGTCAGAAAAATGGAAAAGTTACACAGATGAGTAACAGTTGGATTGAAGCTCGCTTATCGGCCGCCACCTCATCAAAAAAGCTTAGTGAGGACATAATATTCAAAGGTTACTCAAGGCATGTTTTATTCTTTTCGATCCCTCATGCTGTAGCTCACTCTGAAGCATTACTCGCACATGCGGCAGGAAGCTCACCAAGCCAGAGAATCCATGCAACCCATGAAATAACTCGTGAGTGGGGCGATAGCGAAATCCAAAGAATCACTAACAATAGATCTGGACTTAATGCGCAAGCGCGAAACAAAACAGGTAGATAAAAATGAATTTTAACTCGCAAAGAAGACAGCAGTTTCTTGATGAAATGCGCTATCTTGAAACAATTAACGAGATCCCTGAAATTCTCGAAACATTCAAACAGCATCCCGCCGAGTCAGGTACCACAGTAGACGAAGGCTGGATGATTTCGCAGCGACGGATTGCTGCGAATTTATATGAAAAACTGTTCCTTGAATACACAGCAGGAGAGCCAATCGAACCATTACGCCAAGAAATCGAAGATGTGATAAACGCATACGAAATCTATGCGGAGCGCCTCTGGGAACACCACAAGGACCGTAGTGAACCTATTTTTGACTTCGTCATTTCAGATGACTACGCACAACTAATGCAGCTTATTGGTCTTTGCTTCTTGTTGCACCGCCGAGACTTATTGCCAAGAATCGCGGCCGTACAAGATGGAGTTGCTGGAGAGAACGGAGGTGCAGACACGCTATTTGAGGAGTTCATGTGTTATGCCATGGGCCCTGAGGCGCGTTTCCAAAGCAATTACCTTTGCGGTTCGAAGCCATATGAATCACTGTTCCATGCACTGACGGAACAAAGTCCTGAATCACGTCTAAAAGAGTTAAACGTATATCTCAAGCACTGGTATAAGGACTTAGCTGGTTGTGCATGGCATGACAGCCATAAAACCGGAGGTGGTTACTACGGCTATTGGAGTTTCGAAGCCGGTGCCGCAGTGATTTTACTTGATATCGAAGATGACACCACCCTACACAAATATCTCTACTACCCAAAAGATTTGGTTGCTTGGTGCCGCGCAAACACAGCCGAATATTCGTCCGAGTCAAAAACACCAGGTGTTTTCGCAACCGCTGCCGGCATTGCCGCTGGGCAATCGTGCCCCAAGTCCGGCTGGTGGTTCACCCCGGCCCTACTCAATTCCCGTCGCTATTTTCAGCAGGGCACTCGCTTCCCCGCAATAGAGGCTAGCGACTACGGCACAACGTTCTGGCAATGGAGTACGGATCAATCAACACCGGTGTTGTAAGTCGCAAAGCAACTCAATTAAATCACGAGAGCAGGAATGAACGCACCTTTGTTTGCAAATGGCCTGACTGTAAAAAATGGCCAATATCTGAGCACGACGGTGGAAACCCATAAAGAAAAAACTGAACTTTACACCGTCGGCATTCCATTAAAACCTACCCCCAATGCAGCGATTGCAAAATTGGCAATCTTCACTCAGAGGGCCATCAATAAGCATCTACATCAGTGTGATATCGCCTCATACATCAGCAAGGCTGATCATTGGAGCTGTAAAATTAAACCTCAACTCTTGGACTCACTCTCTACGCCGAAGCCGACAACACCAACCCGACAATAACATCACAAAAACCATCAACAGCCCACACAGAACTAACTCAACGATGAAAAAGTATCTGAAAATAAAGCTCGCCCTACTCGTGTTTATTTGCTTATGGCTCCTTGTAGACGTGTTCCTAAACACTTCCCCAACACTTTCAGCTCTATACGCTTTGTCTGCTCTATTTATTAAGGAGTAACCTCAAACCATTACCGCAAAATACCGAGAAGCCACAAAGTTTCAGGCTTCTCATTACGCATGGCCCTGCAAAAAACCGAATCAGCCAACACCCAAACTCTGGGCCCACGGGACTCAATTTCGCTCACTACTCAGTTCATTATTTTGAAGTCAATTCGACGATTTTTACCCCGCCCTTCAGCCGTACTGTTGTCGGCGATCGGCGCATCCGGCCCACTTCCCGTGACCGACATGCTGCTGGATTCGATTCGCTTGCCGATCAAGTACTGACGCACCGCAGCGGCCCGCGCCAAGCTGAGTTCGATATTGCTCTCGCGCAACCCAACGTTGTCGGTGTGGCCTATAATCGCGATCCGGGGGTTATTCAATTCACGGATGACTTGCGCCATCTCATCCAGCACGACTCGGCCCTTGGCTGTGAGGATCGTGCTCCCGCTTTCAAATTCAATGGTGCGCTGGCCCAGTGTTTCATCCAGCGCTTGCTGGCCCGAGCTGACCTGCAGGGTATTATGCACCTGGTAGGTCTGGTTGAAGGAACTGGCCAGGGCACTGGTAACCTCTTGGCGCAACGCTTCGTTTTTCACATTGCCGCTGACTCGAATCTGATTGCCTTCCACCTGAACCTGCCCAGCGGAAATATGCCGCAAATTCGGGCCCAGCATTTTTAATACATATTGGTCCCAGTTGGCGGGGGCTACGACATTTCCTACCTCCATCTGATCCGTAATGCTCTCGGCACCGTACAGCTCATGCAAACGGGAGAGCACCTGCGCCCTTGTCGCCTCGGAGGGCACGGTGCCACTGACAACTATCTTGTCCTGAGCAGCCTGAACGATGTCGGCCAAACATACCCATGAGAGCAACAAACCTATGGTAATACGCATGTCATAACCCCAAAAATGTTTCGCGGAAGGTGGCTCTGGCGGTGTTGAGTGAAAGCCCAGGCTGGCTGGTGTAGATGGACAATTTCTTTAGCGCATAACTGGTGCTGACTTCCTGTTCGACCCATTCGGGGTCCGCCAGCCAGATGGTGTCTTGTTCTTCAATGCGCGGATCGATAACGCCGTAGAGTCCACGGGCAGAGGTGCCGCCAAACCCCAACGTCATCGCCGGCTGATGATCAATGCGTTGTAACAGCATCAATTCGAAATCGGCTCGGCCTAAAAAATCGGCGATCAAATCGAGCCAGAAGGCTGAAACCAATTGCCGGTAGAGCGGATCGGTTGGGAGTGGTAAGCGCAAGCCCTTACCCATTTTCGGCGCACCGCTGCTCATGACGGGACGCAACAGTAAACCGAGCGCCAGCAAGATGCGCCGGACATCCACCTGATGCCCCGCCGCATTGAGCAACTGCTGTAGCGAACCCAACGTTTGCGCTTCAATAAAGTCGGCAAAGGTGTTGTGCAGAATATCGGGGCTGACGGTGAGATTGGCTTTGTACTCGCTCAGTTCCGTCAAGTAGCGGGTCGGGTCGGCAGACTGCTTCGCCAACGGCAGCTCACGGCCCAGGCGCGACCATAGTTGGGTGAACGCTAATGGGCTGCGCGCAAGAAACTCCAACGGTTTTTTTACTTCGAGCGTCACGCCGGCCATAAAGGGGAATCGTCGGCCGCTGGCGTCGACACTGGGCAGCAGGTGTCCAGCAATCACTGAGTGATGGCGCGACCCCATAAAGGCGAAGTGAACGCCTGGTGCGCTGTCGTATAAGGTTTTCCAGGCGATGTCCTCAGCCAGAAGCTCCAGCCCCTCGGTTGCCCAGCGATCGAGAATGGCAATTAAGGGCCGGTGATAATCGACAGGCCGGACAAAATCAGACTGCGCAGGTAACTTACCAAAATAGCTGATCGGCAAGGTCAACACGTTCGGGCTCATGGCCGCTTCTCCAAGGCCACATCCTGGCCAACCACTGTGAGTGGCAGTTGAGTGCCATCCAAACCCTTACGTTGGCTACCATCGGCATTCGCACGAGGGTTACTGATGATTTTCATGGTGACAGGCACCACCCAATCGTCCTGGTGCCACTGCAGTTCGTATGAGCCATCCGCGTTTTGTCGACTCTGAGCACTTTGAATCAGTTGGCCCAACGCGTTTTGACCGACGAAACTCTGCAAGTCGATCGTCCGTCCGTCGTAGGTCACCAGGCTGATTTTGACGGTCTGGTTCGGCTTGCTGCTGTCCCAGACAAAGTTGTTCCACTGTGCGGGGGTGTTGCGGTAACGCAGCTGTTGGTCCCCTACCAGCACGCTGTACTCACTGAACCCCGCCGCAGAACCTGGCAGAATCTGGAACGTCACCAACGCGCCACCTTCCGCCGTTTGCCCCAGTGGGGCGACCCATTGCGCAAAATGGGTCATCAAGGAGGGCGACAGGCTGAGCCCGACATCAGCCCACTGCTTGCTGACCAGGCTGTTGCCGCGCCGGATGACCAGCGGGCCGAGACTGTCGTTCACGAACTGGGCAATGGCCCCCTGCGGACCAAACACCTGGGCAATCTCGGCAGTACCCGCTTCGATTTGCCCAGCAGGCGCGAAAGGATACTTACCCGCCAAGGATTGCAGGAATGGCTCATGCACTTGGGCCTTCCAGACCTTGTTGATCTCGTTGTGGGTCGGTGGAATCAGTGCACCAAATGTTTGAATCATCGGCCATAACAACAGCGGTCGTAATGTCCGGCGCTGACCGTCGTCCATGCTGGAGAGCAATTGTTCATCCACCAACCTGAGCCCCGCGGACAACTCGGACGTGCCACTGGCGTCGAGGGTCTGCACCATCAACTGGCGAGCACCCGGTCCGGGGTCGCCCTGGGTCTGGATGGCATTCAAGCGCGTGCGAATAGCGGACTGATTTTCCAGGTAGCTTTGCAGCAGCGAGGGCGCACTGTCGCGAGCCACCATAAGACGGGCGATTCCTGAAAACTCAAGGCCTACGGGACCGACCGGAATGTCCCCAACACTGCCGCGCACCAGTGCCTGGCCCTCGGCAGGCGCACTGGAGAACCAGCTCAACAAACCTCCTTTTGCCGTTTGGATCCCCTCATTGATCAACGAGGGATTGTCCCAGGACGTCTGCTGGTAGATCGCCTCTATCAGCTTACGCATCGGCGAATTTTGCGGGTCGCCCAGTTGGTTCATTGCGGCACTAGCGTCACTAAAATTGGAAAAGCTGGCCACGGTGATGCCTTGCACAAACCTCTTCCACTCTGTGATGTATTCCTGGGTGTACAAGTGCTCTAATTCTTTTTGGATATGTTCCGGACTACCCGACAGCGTCAGGTCATCCGCACGTGCGTTCTGCAGTACCCAGTCAGTGGTGTTCAGTTCCTTATTGGACGCATCACGAATGGCTTGTTTGACATACCCTTCCCACGCTTCTCGAGAGAAGGTGCCCGAAATGGCATAACTCCCGGCAAAAATCTTGTCGCCCTCCCCCAGCAATCCCGCAACCGTCACGCTGGGGTAGCGCGTAGCAGCCCTGGCTTTGAGCTCCGCATACACCCGCTCACGTGCCGGCAACCCTTGCATCACTGCGCTGAGAATACGACGAGAGTCATCGACCAATGTGACCTTGGTCTCCAGTACTGGCCAATCCGTTGCGCTCGATTGGCGGATATAGAAACTCATCAAGCGTTCGGCGCGGCGCGCCATGTCCTCCCGCTCCATACTGCCGCGATTGTCCTCCAGCCATAGGCGCCAGAAGCGGGTTAGCTGGTCGCTCAGGTGGACAGGTTCTACCCGTTCGGCAGTCCCCAGCATCAAATAGGCTTTCAGGGCGTTATAAGCATCCTGAACATTGTTTGGCGACGGCGGCTGGTAGACGCCGACCGCCACTGTGCTGGCCGAGGTCGACGATTTCGCGGGCTTGAGCGCAGCTGATTTCACGCCGACCTCCCGCAGGTACGACTCCAGTTGTTCTGCTACCGGTGTCAGCATCACCTGGCGCATCCCTTGAAAATACTCATGCCGAAGCTTGGCTTCGAGTGCCGTGCCTTGATAGAGACCCAGCCCCAGCATCAACGGGTGATCGTCACGGTACTTTTGTAACTGGCCCAGGCGGTCTTGAATTACCTGCAGTGCTTCAAGCCGCGACTGCAAGTCAATCCTATCCTTCTGGATATCCTGGGCTTGACTCAAATCGGCCTGCACGTTGCTGACCAACTGTTGATTGTTGGTGTAACTCCACGCCCAGCCCGCCAGGCTGGTGCCGAGCAATAACGCAGTGCCAACGAACGCCACAGAGCGTTTGCGCGTGCGTGAACGACTGGAATATTGGCGCACCAGTTGCCTATCCGCGAACACCACTTTGCGAAACAGATCCAGTAGGAAGTAGCTATGGCGGGACAGCTGTTGCTCTACGGCCTCTTCCCCCTCTGCGTCGGCATGGCCTATCGCTTTCAGCCCAAAGCGTCGGGTAATTTCATTGGACAGGCCGCAAACACTGGCCACTTCCTGCACAGCACTGGTGAAATAAAAACCCCGGAATACCGGTTTGTATTGATAAGGATTGTCCTCGAACAACGCCATCAAGAAGGTACTTAAGCAGGCCTTGATGCCCTTGAACTCCAGCGGCAAGGTCAATAACCCCGGTGCCTGAACACCTCCCCGGTTAAGCGCCATCTGCGCCAGACTCATGTCCTTCAGGCCGTCACACAACTCATCGAAGTGCTGGTCGAACAGGCTGACGACATCGGGTCCTGATTGGGCGTTGAAGGCAAAGGTCGCTCCCCATACTTTTTCTCGCTCTTGAGGTTCCAGCGCCTGAAAGAAATCATGGAAGCCGTTTATCAAGTCGACCTTGGTGAAGACCACGTACACCGGCGCGATCACCTCAAGGCGCTCGGTCAATTCCTGAACCCGTTGCCGCAGCTTCTTGGCCAAATCGATGGCGAACTCTGGCGAGTGCCCGGTCAGCTCGGCCACGCTGGCGGCGATCACAATCCCGTTGATCGGGGCGCGCGGGCGGTGCTTGCGCAACAGGCCGAGGAAAGACAACCACTCGCCTCGATCCGCCTCCTGCACGGCATAACGCCCAGCGGTATCCAACAAGATCCCTTCCGTGGTGAAGTACCAATCGCAATTGCGCGTACCGCCGATCCCTTGCAGCGCAGCCCCCTTATGATCATTAAAGGGAAAGGTCAACCCCGAGTTAAGGACCGCCGAGCTTTTGCCGGCGGCAGGGTTACCGATCACCATCAGCCACGGCAATTCGTAGAGTGCCTCAGACCCTCGGCGACGCCCAAGCCGCGAAGACTTGATCGCTTGAAGTGCTTCTTCCAGCCGTTGCTGTAACTCTGGCGTGTCACCCTCTGCGCCAGCCACCATCTGATGCAGTGCCGCCGCCGATTTCTTGGCCACCACGCGTCGCCACAGCCAAGCGGCCGCCAAGGCAATCAGCGCCACCACCAACAGCACAAGGAGTACTTTTTTCAACGCAGCAGCATTAAGAAAGAGCAAGCCCGCGACAATCAATAGCCCAATAACGGCCAGCACACGAGAGTTGGAAAAAAATGCGGAGAGACGGCTAGTCATGGATAAACAATTCCCGGGGCTAACGTGGTGCGCAAATTCATGCGAAGTCCTGAAGGGGTTTTTGAGCCGGTGGCGGCGATGGCTGGATGTGGCATACCGCTCGCCAAAGGGGGTCATACATCGAGACCAACAAGCAGTCCTGCTGCGTCTCAAGGCTGTTTGACGCCGCTAACGCCAATGAAACCAGCGATGTCACGGGGCCCATCTCCCCACAACACATCGGCAAACTCAGGCACTCACTGATGAGGTCCAAGTCGGGAAGCGTTGCGTGCACAGCGGCCAAGAGTTCGGTTTGCCGAGAGGTGTGCGGGGCCGCATCGATGAACACCGCGCCGATCCGGGTAGGGCCCGCGCTGTACGGTTGGAGCAATTGTTGAAGCGCCGGGGATCGTGCCTGCCCGGGCAGATCCACCGATTGCGTACGTTGTTCGCTATCAAATGGATGAACAATGACCGCTTGTGGCGTTGAGGCTGCGGGGAGCAGCCCCTGGGCGATCAGCAACGCACACGCACCCTCTCCAGAGGATTCCGGTAACGGGCCCGCGTATGTTTGATCCTGAATGAACGAATCAGCTGCGACTACGACCTGCTGCGCATTGTCAGCTTCCAGCGTCTCGGCCCGGCGCAACTGTTCAAGAAAGCTCAGCACTTGGCGAGTGTCGGCCGCACTGCGTACCAACACAGGGCACTCCAGGCCACTGTCGGAAAAGGGCGCAAGGGCCGATACCAGCCATTGCCGTGCCGCTTCCTGGGTGTCAGTCGACCAGCGAGCGGGGACAATAAAGTGCACCGGTAACGGGGCTTGAGGCTCAAGGGTGTCGAGAAACTCACGCTCCACATGACGCATCAACAAAGGTTCCAGGACCTCCAGCGCCAGCAGCAGTGCGCGCCGGACATCAATGGGCAGTGGATGCGCTTGCCCTGATTCAATGAAGTCTTCAGTGCTCAAGGTATCGACCCAAGCGATACGCCGTGGAAAGCCGTTTGCATCTTTCAGTGTGGGATGAAGGGCTGGTCGCTCTCGCGCTTTGAGTGCCTCGAAAACCGTTGCAGGCTCGTCGCCCACGGGCAACTGTATGCTCCAATCCCGTATCTGCAACTGCAGAACGGGTTCGGTATTCGATGACGGCCCGGTGCCAGCCAATGCCTCAGTAACACCTGATCGGCGGCGCTTCAACCACTCAACGCTCTGATAAAGCACCCAATACCCCAGGCACAGTGCCGTCGGTATCATCAGGAAATGGGTAACAATTTCTTGCGCCGTCGGCAGACGGTAATGGTCGCGCCACGACCACAAGGCGACGCCCCAACTCCCCGCAAAGATCACCACCACTAACAGTGTTTGGTAGCCCAGGATTCGTTTAAACATCAGATTCCATTCCTGCTAGCCCTACATTTACGGTCTGTATGTTGTGGATTGGCCTGCGATTAACACGGCACCACACGAAGTGACATCACCGTCTCGAGCTGACGCTTTACCGTCCACTTCATAATCAGCATCCCCCGTCGCAATCACCGTGGGCCCATGGACGAGGCAAGCCACCAGATCGCCGACGCGGGCAATGCCCTTGTCGTTGATCGTCGAATGGTCACTGGCCTCCATCACCATCCCGCCGTGACTGGTCATATCCCCTTTTACAATCAAAGGTCGCGTCATCTTCGTTCTCCAAGTGTGCCTTTGCAGTCGTGCATCTGCTCAGGGGTTAAGGCGTAGATCGGGCCAATGAGGGCACGCGGCCAGCACTGCGCAGTTCCACATGCCCAAAATCCATCAACTTCCAACGGCCGCCCCAAGTCAAACCCAACTCTTCAGCCACCTGCCCGTACAACTCGTAACCGCGCATGGCCCAGGGGTCTTTCTCGGTAATCACCAACTTACCCTCGCGCAAAAATGCGCTGTCCGCAGCCAGGCCGTATTGGTGGTAGCTCTGCCAAGCCTTGGCATTGGTCGTACCGGGCAAGAGGCCAAGATCGTTTTGACGCTCTGGACTGCGATAGCCCTCAAGCAACACCATTTCGTAGCCGTGACGCTCCAGCATCACCTTGTAGACCACCAGCAAACGCTGTACGAAATCGGCGCCCATCTTGTCCCAGGACCGGTCAGCCGCACCGGTGCGAGGTCGAATTCGCTCCACCTCTCGTGAAGTGAACACCTCCGGCGGCAGCGCGCGGGGCGGTACTAACCGTTCCCCCCGCAACAGCTCTGCAATCAAACTGGGTGCCACTCCACGATGAACATCACGACCGTACCCTTCGAGCTCCACCGTTCCCCGTAAGCTGAATACCAATACTGGCGGCATCAGCAACAGGAGCAGCATCAGCCATAAGAGGCGCTGATAATGAGCCAGCGGCGATAACCAACGCCGACAACCAACGCCAAGACGAACAACGCTACTGTTCGAGACAGCAACAGAACTTCCAAACCATACAAGGAGAAACTTCCTACACAACTTAAAGAAGCCAGCCATTGACTTCCGATAAACCGATACGCGCTCAGGGAATAACAACCACCACAAATAAAAAAACGCACTTGCAGCCAAGCAAGAAACCACGATTAATAGCATGAAGTATACAACCCACCTCAAAAAAATTACGAACTCCAGCGCCAAAGGGTGAACATCCCCTAAAGCACTAGCAAAATGACAGCATTGAAAATTAAATATAGGTACGCCTAAATTCTTGGTAATAGTTTGCGTCCATCCAACTTTTCACCCCGCACATTCAGCGCATGCCATATCACTGGCGAAATCACCGCCAAACATCGGAAGAAGATGCTGTGACATCGAGTAACGTACATTCAAAGGCACCGAGCTTGTTGGCGGACACTCAAGACAGCAACCCACTCGACATTCGCTCAATCAACCCTACCGATCAGCCCAGCAGCCACTCCGCCAAGACACTGCTCATCTGGCTGAGCATCATCTTGCTCACATTGGCAACGGGGGCTGCATGGGTGCTCGACTCACCCCCCCAGACCACTGAAAGTACCGCACAGACTCCTGCCGCCAGGAATGCGATCGTCCCGCCAGCAACCACTGGCATCTCGCCGCCGACGGTCGGGCAGCCGCCTATGCAACCGATCAGTGAGCCCGCTCAAATCTTCAGCGAGGCTCCTGAACAGCACGCGAACCTCAATGACACTCTCGCCACCAGCGTCCCAACACCCGAAAAGCTCGAAAAAGCAGTGCCTACACAACTCGTCCAGCCTCCCCATAGAACCACGGCTACGTCATCCGCGAGCAAAGCCATCGCTGCGCCTCGAGCCAGCGATATCGACGTACTGGTCGCGCTGATGCACTACATCGAAAGCCCGGACACCGTCCTGCCAACCCCGCGCAAAGCCCTGCAAGACCGGATCAACGCTTGCCCTGCAGCCAATACCGAAGCTGGCATTCACTGCCGCGAACGCATTTGCGCCGACCTTCCCGGCTCAGCAAGCTTATGCACCTCACCTTAAACATCCAGAAAACCGAAGGATCAGCCGCCACTTCCGGCGACTTTAACCACCCCCAGCACCTGCTCCAGGCGAACCAATGCAGCATCATCCTTCAGCACAATCTTAAGCCACTCATGCAACGGCATTTCACCCCACTGCGCGGCCTGATCCGCCATATAAGCCACCGGGCTGTGGGGTTCCGCCTGCCGGAAGTAGTGCGCTACTTCACGCAGCCGACTGAGTGCCTCCTCACGCGAAGCGATACCAGCCTGGGCACTGATCACAGACGGTACGGCTCTGGGCGACAGCAACAGGCTGGCGGGTGGCTGCTCTGACGCTGAAACCGCAGATGCCTCCCCGCTACGCACATCGACACCCGCCTCCTTGGCAAACCGCTGAATACTGCTGCCGGCTGCGTCCAACGCCTCACGAATGGACGTAAACCTGGGTGCCTGATCACCCAATCGAGCCTCTACCTCGTGTTCCAAGCGCCTCAGCGCAACGCCAGATTGCTGTATCGCAAGCCATTGGTGCTGATAGAACGCAACCGGCGTAGCAGCCCTGGCACGCTCTATTTGCTCCAGTGTTATATGCTCGCAATCTCCCAGACGCGCAGCGCCTGAACGCTGGTGAGCTACGGCATAGTCAGACAGCGTGTACGAGTGCACACCATCATCCACCACGGGGACCGTCCCCACCCAACGCAAGCTTTGCTTAAGCACCCACGCCAGGCAACCAACCCGCTGCTCGACATCACCCTCTTCGATGACAGGGAACAGGTCGTCCCAGTACCGCTCAACCAAGCTTGCAATCAAATTGTAACCTTGACCCAGCCCCGAGAACCCTTGGGTATACACCCAGCCCTCCGTCAACCACCCCGCAACACGCAGGTCTTTACTGTCCTCTCGCAACAGTTTCGAACATCGTTTAACAACTTCCGGCCAGTTGGCAACTTTAAGATCAGCAACCCACTCACCTTGCTCTAAAGTAGGATCATCAAACTCTCGGAGTTTTTGTATATCATCAAACTCAGATGAGTATGTAAGATCCTTCCCAGAACTCTGTAGGCTGTTTATCGGACATAATAAAATTTCAAGATCAGACACTAAACCCCCTGCCAATGATACAATCATTCTGAAGTCAATTATTACACTACGATACCCGACCAGAAACTACGCGCGATAATAATCACTGTGTTTTTTTTTCGCCAGACAAGCCCGCACCAAAAACTTTCGTTTAGTCGTAGGAGGAAGCGTATGAAATGGATATCAAAGCCGATGAGCACACCCGCGCCGGTCATTAATAGTGACACACACCTGCACTCGCTGGAATCAACACTAGACTAACTTCACGCGGAACGCTGGTCGGGTACGGAAACGCCGTCCAATTTATACCGCTGGGATGTGTTGGTCTTGACCGGCCACCTCCCGTTGCCGCTCAACGCACTCTTCGGCCAACAGTTCACTCTACTGTGCACCAACACCTTCATGCGATTGCCTCGGCGGGTGACTAAGAGATAAGCACAGTGCGGCTGCGCCATCAAGGGCTGCTGCCATGACCTGTGGGTGGCCGTGGCGCTGCTGCTCTATCACCGACTCTGGGTGGCACCGGCGCTGAGCATCAGCATGCTCGACCTTGCCGAGGTCTACCGTAAGCAGGAGGCGGCGTTTACTCGGAAAGTGGCCGAGGCGCGCACGGACCGCGAGCGTGACGCCGCGCTGGAACAGGTCACGGCGTTTGCCCAACGGCTTAGCGTGGCCCTGGACGAGTTGCCGCCTGCACGACCTGACCGGCGAGCTGCAGCGCAAGGTGACGCCACCATTAATCGGCTCCCGATGCGCCCCATCCCGCGGGCGGGCGTCTGCCGCCGCTAGGTCGACGTCTGGCGCGACGAACTGCGCCAGCGTTGGTAGCTGTACGGGCCGCTGCTGCTGATCTGGACGCTGGCGTATCTGCGCCTGCTGGTCGACCCGACCCCACACCTGCCGCTGCTGTTCAACTGGACCCCGAGCCTGCCTTATCGGGTGGTCTGGCTGCAGGCCGGACGTGGGCCCTGGCAGCGCGGGCGTGATTGCGCCCCAGATCCAGCAGGCCTACCTGAAGAACCGGATCGCCACCGCTTCAGCGACCGCGGCGAGCATCATCCGCCAGAACGCCGTGCTCAACACCATCGAGGACAGCGCCAAGATCAGCGGCCAGAAGGCCAACGACCCGGCGGCCATGGTGCTCGCCGTGGGCCGGGCACAAGCCGTGGCCCAGCAGAACGCCGCCTGGCTCAACGCCGGCAAGATCGCCGAGCAGACCCTGCCGATGATGCGCAACATCATCGAGGCGCTGATGTACGCGCTGTTTCCGATCCTGGTGCTGTTGATGCTGCTGACCGGCGGGCGCGAGACCCTGCTGGTGTTCAAGGGTTACATCAGCGTACTGATCTGGATCCAGCTGTGGCCGCCGCTGTATGCGGTGCTCAACTACATGGTCACGATCTACGCGGCCTACGACCTCGCCGCCGCTGCCGACCTGGGCGGCGGCCTGAAAGGGCTGACCCTGCAGACCGCCTCGACGGTGTATTCACGGAGCATTTCCGGGGAGGCCATCGTCGGCTACATGGTGCTGAGCATCCCGTTGATCGCCTGGGCCGCAGTCAGCGCATGGACCATCTGGGCATGGCGCTGGTCGGCGGGCTGTCCGGCCTGCAGGGCATGCTGACCGGCACCAGCGCCGCCGCTGCTGGCAATACCAGCCTGGGCAATGTCGGCATGGATCAGGTGCATCTGGCCCCGAACCGCAGCTCCGCCTTCATGAGCACCTGGCAGAACGACCTGAGCGGCAACACCTTCTCGGCCAACGCCTTGACCGGCCGCATGGCCGCCAGCCTGCTGCGCAACCAGGGCTTCGCCTCGCGCGTGGTCTCGGCCAAGGTCTCGGAAAACGATGTCAGCGAAGCCAGCCGCCAGGTGGACGCGGCCTACAGCGAGTCGGTGACTGCCAATCGGGAGCGGGCCGCCGTGCTGACCGAGGCCTTCAGCCGCGGGCTGACGACGTTGAAGAGCGGCCGGCACTCGACTGGCACCAGCGCCAGCAGCTTTGAACAGACCGGCCAGAGCCTGAGCCAGTTGGATCAGATCTCACAGAACATCGCGCGTAATACGGGGCTGAGCCAGGCGCAGGTGGCAAATATTGCGTTTGGTGCTGCTGGGCATGTGGGCGTAAAGACGACGATGGCGGGCCTACAAGCAAATGCATCTGCTGAAAAGCTCTACCAGTCGACGCTTACGGGTCAAGAGCAGAAGGCTCTTTCCAGCCTGAGCCAAGAACAGGTCAATGCCTTCAAGCAGTTTGGGGATCAAATTTCCCAGGATGCGAGTTACAGCAACCTTGTTAGCTCAGACACCAGAGAGGCTCACGATCTCAGTACGCGCCTGGCCGCGAGCACGACACGCTCAGAGCAAACACAAGCAAACCTGAGTGATCGGGCTTCCTATGCAGAGCGGGTATCAGCAGCCTACGAAAAGGGAGACGCTATCGCGATCGACATGGCGCAGGATCCCCACAACATGGAGATGTTCATGCGTTACTCCGAACAGTACGGAAGGAACAGTGCTGCTGCACACGTCATGATGGACGCTGAGCTGGCTCGTCAGGGACTGTCTCCAAATCGTGTCTTTTCAGATGGAAGCGCCTTGCCGTACTCCTTTGAAGACATGCGAGATCGCCACCAATTTAACCGTAGCGCTGACTCTTTGAATCAAGATCCGGCAAGCACCTTCAACAAGCATCGGCAGACCATGCCCAATGAGGTCAGCACTGAACAACCCGTAGCACCCGCATCGTCTGTCCGGAGCGATATCCAAGAGCGTGGTTCTCAAATCCGCAGACAGACACAGTCTGACCAGTCCAAGTTCGAACAGAACGCAGACATTATCGAAACAGATGATGGCACCTTGGCCTCCAGGAAGTCACAGCTGGGCCAGGCAGGCAAGCAAGTGGGCAATGACGCGCAATCATCCTTCGGAGATGCAAAAGACGCAGTCAAAGACCTCTTCAAGAAGTGATCGTGTCACCATTTGTGCGGGACATGCGGCACATGAGTGGACTCTTTCTGGAAATTTTTGGGGTTGCAGAACGGTGCGTACCCCTCGTCCCGCCAGTGGTTCGCAGCCATATCTCGTCCATGGCCCGCTGATCCAGTAGAAATGGGCGGTGAGCTAGCGCGATGTGAGCGACTGCCATTGCGCGCCCTTCCCATGCTCGCTAAGGCCCCGCCTATAGCACCAGAAAAGAGCAGGCACACGGCTATCATCACCAACCGGGTTGGCCAATCGTCGCGCAAGCCCCAAACGTAGCCCGCACAACCACCCAGCAGGATGAAGCTGAAGAAGACAACTTTGCGCATCGCACACCTCCGCACGACAGCCTCCAGGCTACGCCTGCAGGAGCCACTCGATCGATGGAAGATACATCTGCCATTTGCGCTTTATACGACGGTCACAACAGGGGTTCCAGCGAACTCATATTGAGTTACAAAATTGGTGACACCCATAGCAATTTCAGCGTGAGGCAGCTCACCTTTTCCTCATCAGGCCTTGATCTGCAACTTCACGAAAGTCAGCCTCTCGACTTGGCCAACTCACGCACCTGCGTTTCGATCTCATCGAAGACCTCCTCAGCAGATCGCGGCTCCCCGCCTTGTATGCTCTCGGCCAAGGCCGCCTTCATCTCCAGCGTCCTGGTCGCGAATTGTTGCTGCTGTTCTTCCAGCAGACGCAAGCCTGCTCGAATGACCTCACTGGTGTTGTTGAAACGCCCCGAGGCCAACTGCTGCTGCACAAAGGCCTCAAAGTGCGGACTCAAGACAACGCTGGTGGACATGCGGTTCTCCCATGTGATGCGCCTGACTACCAATAGATAGTGATTTTCAGGGTGACTGCGTTCAAGTCGAATTGATGAACGGCAGCCAACATCAATCTTGATCTACAGGTCACCTCCCTATTCAGGGCGGCGATGACCGCGAAAGTGCGGCCGAACCTAGAGTTCATAACAGCCCACGAATCGGTGGGGGGTTTAGTGGGGGGTTTTTCCCAGGCATGAAAAAGCCCAACTCGCGAAAGCTGGGCTTAGTCATTGAATAATATGGTCGGGACGGAGTGATTCGAACACTCGACCCCTAGCACCCCATGCTAGTGCGCTACCGGACTGCGCTACGCCCCGACTAGGCGTGTTACTGGGTTTGCTTCGCAACGAAGCGATTAGGAATATACCGCAAGCTTTTGAAATGTGGAAGTATTTTTAAGAATCTGGTTCATTTCTTCAATACCACCAGCACATCTTCGAGTTCGCAGATCATCTGGCGAATCAGTTGCTTGTATTGGGTGGTGTCGTCTTTGGCTTCGTTACCGGACATACGCTGGCGCGCACCGCTGATGGTAAACCCCTGGTCGTAAAGCAACGCTCGGATCTGCCGGATCATCAGCACGTCTTGTCGCTGATAATACCGGCGGTTTCCGGTGCGTTTGACAGGATTGAGTTGAGGAAACTCTTGCTCCCAATAGCGCAGCACGTGTGGCTTCACGGCACACAGGTCGCTAACTTCGCCAATGGCGAAGTAGCGTTTGCCTGGGATCGGTGGGAGCTCGTCGTTATGACTTGGTTCCAGCATAAGCCTCTACTCGGGCCTTCAACTTCTGCCCTGGACGAAAGGTGACCACACGGCGGGCCGTGATCGGGATTTCTTCTCCCGTTTTCGGATTGCGGCCAGGCCGCTGTCGCTTGTCACGCAGGTCAAAATTGCCAAAGCCGGACAATTTGACCTGTTCGTTGTCTTCTAGAGCGTGCCTGATTTCTTCAAAAAACAGCTCAACCAATTCTTTGGCTTCGCGTTTGTTCAGGCCCAACTCTTCATAAAGACGTTCCGCCATTTCAGCTTTCGTCAGAGCCCCCATACGTCACTTCCTTAACGTGGCGTTCAACCTTTTTTCGAGCGAGGTGAGGATGTTTTGCGTCGTGGTATTCACCTCATCGTCATTAAGAGTGCGCGATGGATGCTGCCAGGTCAAGCCAACGGCAAGGCTTTTTCTATGCGGATCAATGCCTTTACCCTGGTATACGTCAAATAGCCTCAAGTCTGTGAGCCACTCACCGGCATTTTCACGAATGACTTCCAGTACATCACTGGCCGCCACATCGCGATCCGCAAGCAAGGCAAGGTCGCGACGCACTTCCGGAAAGCGCGACAGCTCATGAAATTGAGGCATTTTGCCCAATGCCACTTCAGCCAGCACCAACTCGAACACGAATACCGGGCGATCCAGGCCAAGATGCTTAGACAGTTCAGGATGGATTGCGCCAACGTACCCGACTTCGCGCCCGTCACGTTCAATACGCGCAGTTTGGCCTGGGTGCAATGCAGGGTGTTTACCCGGGACAAAAGTGAACGCATCCAAAGCGCCTGCAAAACCCAGCACTGCTTCAACATCAGCCTTCACGTCGAAGAAGTCTACGACTTCACGCCCTTGGGCCCAGCCCTCAGGAAGACGCGTGCCACATACAACACCTGCCAACATAGGTTCTTGCTTAAGGCTTTCCAGTTGACCTACAAAACGTAGTCCACTTTCAAACAGTCGAACGCGATCCTGTTGTCGATTCAGGTTGTGCTGCAAGGATTTGATCAAACCTGGCCACAACGACGCGCGCATGGCGGCCATGTCATTTGAGATAGGGTTTGCCAACAGCAGTGGCTCTACGCCCGGGCTGAACAATTCGAATTGTTTTGGGTCGATAAAGCTATAGGTAATCGCTTCCTGATAACCACGAGCTACCAGCAAACGGCGCAGTTCAGGCAGGTCGCTGCGTGCTTCAGCCTTTGCCTTGGGTGCCAGGCGTGCCTGCGGATAACGAACCGGAAGGCGGTTGTAACCATAAAGACGCGCCAGTTCTTCGATCAAATCAACTTCAAGGCTGATATCGAAACGATGGCTAGGCACCTCTACACGCCATTGACCAACACCTTCAGCAGTGATGGTCAACCCCAACGCGCTTAGCAGGCGTTCAATTTCAGCCGACTCCATCTCCATGCCAAGCATCTGAGTGATACGTGCAGCACGCAGGCTTATCGGGGCAATAGAAGGCAAATACTGCTCGTTAACGGTTTCGATGATTGGTCCAGCTTCACCGCCCGTAATCTCCAGCAACAAGCCAGTCGCTCGTTCCATGGCCTCCCGGGCCAGTTTCCAGTCGACACCACGCTCATAGCGGTGCGAGGCATCGGTGTGCAGACCATAAGAACGCGCCTTGCCCGCAACAGCAATTTGATCGAAGAAAGCGCTTTCCAGGAAAATATCGCGAGTACGGGCTGAGACGCCGCTGTGCTCGCCGCCCATGACACCCGCAATCGCCAATGCTCGAGTGTGGTCGGCAATGACGAGTGTATCGCTGCGCAGGGACACTTCCTGACCGTCAAGCAATACCAATTTCTCGCCTTCTTCAGCCATGCGAACGCGAATACCGCCATTGATCTCGGCAAGGTCAAAAGCATGCAACGGCTGGCCCAGTTCAAGCATCACGTAGTTGGTGATATCGACAGCCGCATCAATGCTGCGCACATCTGCGCGACGCAGGCGCTCAACCATCCAGAGCGGTGTTGGCTTGGACAGGTCGACATGACGGATAACCCGCCCCAAGTAACGCGGGCATGCAGCGGGTGCCAAGACCTCAACAGGGCGCACGTCATCATGTACAGGTGTCACAACAGCAACCACCGGGCGCACGACAGAAGTGGCGTACAAAGCGCCGACTTCACGCGCCAGGCCTGCCAGGGACAAGCAATCGCCGCGATTCGGTGTGAGATCAACCTCAATACTGGCGTCTTCAAGGTTCAAATAGGCACGAATGTCCTGGCCTACCGGCGCATCCGCCGGCAACTCCATCAAGCCATCATTGCCTTCGCCCACTTGCAGTTCCGCTTGCGAGCAGAGCATGCCATTGGATTCGACACCCCGCAGCTTGGCCTTCTTGATTTTGAAATCACCAGGCAGCTCGGCACCGATCATGGCGAATGGCACTTTCAGGCCCGGGCGCACATTAGGCGCTCCACAAACAACCTGAAACACCTCAGAACCATTGCTGACCTGACAGACACGCAGCTTATCGGCATCGGGATGTTGCTCAGTGCTCAGCACCTCACCGACAACCACACCGCTGAACGTACCCGCTACCGGGGTGACGCTATCCACTTCAAGGCCAGCCATCGACAGACGGGCCACCAGCTCATCACGAGCGACCTGCGGGTTTACCCAACCACGCAGCCATTGTTCACTGAATTTCATCCTGCTCTCCTAAGAATTCGTTACGACTAGCGAAATTGCGCGAGGAACCGCAAGTCGTTATCGAAGAACAGACGCAAGTCGTTCACGCCGTAACGGAGCATGGCCAGACGTTCAACACCCATGCCAAAAGCAAAGCCTGAGAACTCTTCCGGGTCGATACCGGACATACGCAGCACATTCGGGTGAACCATGCCGCAGCCCATCACTTCGAGCCAGCCAGTCTGTTTGCAGACACGGCAACCTTTACCGCTACACATCACACATTCCATGTCGACTTCAGCGGACGGCTCGGTAAACGGGAAGTAAGAAGGGCGGAAACGTACAGCCAGTTCCTTCTCGAAAAAGACGCGCAAGAATTCTTCGATTGTCCCCTTCAAATCCGCAAAGTTGATGTCGCGATCGACCAGCAAACCTTCAACTTGGTGAAACATCGGGGAATGGGTGATATCTGAGTCGCTGCGATACACGCGGCCTGGGCAGACGATGCGGATCGGCGGCTGTTGCGATTCCATGGTGCGGACCTGTACCGGTGAGGTATGGGTGCGCAACAGCATGTTCGCATTGAAATAGAAAGTGTCGTGCATCGACCGGGCCGGGTGGTGGCCTGGGATGTTCAGCGCTTCGAAGTTATGGTAATCGTCTTCGACCTCAGGGCCTTCGGCAATGCCATAGCCGATATGGGTGAAGAACTGTTCAACACGCTCCAGAGTGCGCGTAACCGGGTGCAGGCCACCCGAGGTCTGACCGCGACCAGGCAGGGTTACGTCAATAGACTCGGCAGACAGTTTGGCGGCCAGATCAGCCTCTTCAAACAACGCCTTGCGCGTATTGAGAACCTCTGTAACACGTTCCTTGGCAACGTTGATCAAGGCACCGACTTGCGGACGCTCTTCAGCGGGCAAATTCCCCAGGGTCTTCATCACCTGAGTCAACTCGCCCTTTTTGCCAAGGTATTGAACCCGGATTTGCTCCAGGGCATTGATATCTTCAGCGCTTTTTACAGCCTCTAGTGCTTGAGAGACGAGCGCATCCAGGTTTTCCATGTACAGACTCCAGATACAAAATAGGGGAAGAGCTTGAAGGCTCTTCCCCTATTTAAGACGTTTAGCACCTGGCCCCACGTCGGCGGGCCCAGGTAACTGTCGGGGGTACTTAAGCCAAGGTGGCTTTAGCTTTCTCGACAATCGCAGCAAACGCCGCTTTTTCGTTCACTGCCAGATCAGACAGAACCTTACGGTCGATCTCGATAGACGCTTTTTTCAG
>Ga0308167_1000423_pt1 | contig 76977 bp, 72 predicted proteins | sample PhyCR1_2_FD_202138 | JGI IMG/M metagenome (GOLD analysis project Ga0308167, IMG submission 202138) | Phyllosphere microbial communities from UC Gill Tract Community Farm, Albany, California, United States - DLSLRC.R1 | ecosystem: Host-associated > Plants > Phyllosphere > Unclassified | place... | reverse complement strand
AAAAATTACCTGGCGGATTGTTGATGGCAATATTCAGTTTACTGATGCATGGAATGAGAGACTCACGGCATAAAATAGCACACCTTAATCAGCAGATGCAGGGGATCTCTCAGGTGAGCGTGGCGGTAAGCCAGATGGATGGTGTAACGCAGAACAACTCTGCGTTGGTTGAAGAGTCTTCCGCCGCCTCACAGTCGCTTTCTGAACAGGCTCAGACGCTGCGTCTCGCCGTAGAGACATTCAACGTCTGAATGTAAAAACACTGCCGATTACAGACGTATTCGCGGTCGGCAGTGATCACCGTTATTCTGCAACCCGCTGACGGCATGGTCAGCGGTAACGGCTCCCTGCCCTGAATGGACTGACCCGCAGCGCAGTGGCAGTGCGATGTTCCGGTGGCAACCTGCGCACTGACCGGCGTGATGATATGTAGCCTGTACGCGCTGATTTTGGCCTCGCAAACCGCAGAGAAAAACCTCAATCGGTCACGGCGTTGTGATCTGATCTGTACGGGGGGTTTATGCATTGGTGGCGGTGGTTTTTTGATTTCGCTGGGTAAACGAAGCCCTGTTAAGGGGCTTTTATTCGGCTTCGCACAGCCTCATCTGTCATAACCTGTTGATGTGGGTGGAAGAGGATTCTGGGAGCCGGTTTTCGTTTCGCTATTTAGCATCGCCTTCTTTCCCTGTATTTCCCCGTCGCTAATCGATTGATCAAGCGATAATTTGCGAGCATTATCGCAATTATTTCCCTATCAAACTGCGTCATGACATCAGCCAACAACCTGCAAAAATTACTTTCTCAAATCACCGTCTGGCGTAAAGGCGAACAACGCGCGCCCCATAAACCACTGCTCGTGCTCTATGCGCTGTCTCAATATCGCCATGGCCATGGCCGGTTTTTTGACTATGCATCTGAAGTTCAGCCTGTGCTTCATGCACTGTTAGAACGTTATGGCCCGCAACGCCGTCAGTATCGTCCTGATATGCCCTTCTGGCGCTTACAGGGTGACGGTTTTTGGGAGCTGGTTAATGCAGAGCACTGCTCATCGACAGGAAGTAAGCAACCTCCGGCTGGGGAACTGAAACGGTATCAGGTCGCCGGTGGCTTTGATGCTGAGCATTATGAACGGGTTAAAAGTGACAGCAGGCTAATCGATAGCCTGGCACAGCAAATTCTTGAAGCGCATTTTCCCGAAAGCATTCAGGAAGCGCTGGCGGATGAACTGGGTTTTGGCATCAGTGAGATGCGGAAACAGCGCGATCCTCACTTCCGGCAGCAGGTGCTGCGCGCTTATCACTACCAGTGTGCGGTATGTGGCTTCAATATGCGCCACGATAATGCGCTGGTGGCGGTAGAAGCCGCGCATATTAAATGGAAACAGTACGGCGGCCCCTGCGAAGTCGTTAACGGGCTGGCACTCTGCGCCATTCATCATAAAGCCTTTGATAAAGGATCGATTGGGCTGGATGAGAATATGCGCGTTGTAGTTTCCGCGGGCGTAAACGGCGGTGGCATTGTCGACCGCCTGTTCTGGGACTTTTCAGGTAAACCGATTAAATTGCCGCAGGTCAGTCAGCATTATCCATCAGATAAATTCGTGGAATGGCATTCACGAGAAGTTTTTAGACGATAAGTAATAACGAATTTTTCCCTGCCATTTTCAATACCCAGATTTCCGCTGGCAATTTTACGCTATGGATTACATTTATTTTCCACAGAAAAACCAGACAACTGTTTCTTACTAATCCCAAAAAAAAGTCTTTTTCACCACCAGGTTCAATCCTTGCACGTTATTCATTTTATTGCCGAACAAAAAGGGTAGCAGACCATCACTTCATCATCAGGAAAGTGATGCATAACCGTTCGTATTTTAACGTAAAGTAACAATTTCTAATGTAAATTAAGTCAGTCACAGACACTGACGCATCATCTAACGACAACAGGCGGGAAGCGTAATGGATTTAAACCAACTCAGAACCTTTGTGACCGTCGCAGAAACAGCAAGCCTTACAAGAGCAGCCAGTCTACTTTTTCTCAGCCAGCCCGCGGTAAGCGCCCATATAAAATCACTCGAAACAGAATTTAATGTTCGACTGTTCACGCGCACCCCTCGAGGTATGGCGCTAACCGCACCCGGCTTAATCATGCGCGATGAAGCCCGCCTCGCGCTTGAGGCCGCCAGTAAATTTGTCAACAAGGCCCGCTCGCTTAATGCGATTGGTACTTGTGCGCTCGGAACGATTTCAGTTCCAGTGATCCTTAATCTGCCACAGGTTCTGACCCAACTGCGTCAGCGGCATCAAAACGTCAGTCTGACAATCCGCCAGAATATCTCCGGCCTTATCATTGATAGTTTGCTCGCCGGTGAACTGGACGCGGGTTTCATCATCGGCAACGTGCATGAAGAGCGATTAGGCATGATTGTGGTTTCCCCTATTACGCTATGTATTGTTGGCCCCGGCGCCTGGAAAACACAACTTGAGACGGCTGGCTGGGATGATCTGCGAGAATTGCCCTGGATTGCCACGCCTGAAAAATGTTCTTTTAGTTCAATAGCCAGGGATTTTCTCCAAAGGCACGGCATAGAGATAAGGCCTGCTATTATCGCTGATCAGGAAAAAACGCTCGCTGAGTTGGTCGGTATGGAAGTCGGTATCACCCTTATGCGGGAGGATATTGCGCTTACGCTTCAGGATAGTGGTGAGTTGTATATCTGGCCCGGCGAAAAAACGGTGAGTCAGCTTTGTTTTGTCTGGGACCGTGAAAAAGAAACCTCCCCCGTGGTGGCTGCGCTGATCGAGACGGTAAGAGATATTTGGCATGTAACAACGTGAGGCCTTAAAGCTCCCCTCTTGCTGGGAGAGGAGCATAAAGAGCCTCAGCGGCGGGCGACAGACGTTTTCATGATGGTGTTGTTTACGGCCTGCCGTGCCATTTTGCGCTGGTTAAGGTTGTTGAGCACCAATGCAGTGGCGGTGATTGCTGCACCAATCATCTGCATATTCGTTGGCAACACGCCGTTCAGTGCTGACACAAGAAAGGCGGTGACGGGAACAACATCCATAAAGAGTACGCCGTTAGTGGGGGTGATAATTCGGTTACCTATGTTCCAGCACAAAACAGCCATCAGACCTGCGACGAGTGCCATGTAAAGCAGGTGCGGAATCACAAAGATGATTGCAGCGGTATCTGGCACAGCAATCTTACCTGTAGCCATTAGCAGCACATCAATGCTGATGACGCTTGTCATGCCCAGCAGCGTCGTTAGCGTGGTATAACGCAGCGGACTCCAGCCCGGAAAATAGCTTCCACCGATGGTATATAAAACCCAGCAGAGTGCCCCACCAATCAGTAACAGATTCGCCGTTACGCTCATTGGGGAGTCCAGGACTGCTGACACATTACCGTTGGTGATGACCAGCACAACGCCGCTAAAAGACAGCAGGATAAATCCAAAGGTACTCGCTTGTGGACGTACCTTTTTCAGTGCCCAGATAGTGAGTAGCCCCAACATTGGCATCGTTGCCATCATAATAGATGCGGTCAGTGCGCCAGTTGGCCCTGCAAGATGCTGGCCCAAAAACACCAGAAAACCAAATCCAGCAAATCCCAACGTTCCAAACAGCCAAGCCAGTCCCCATTTTTCGCCCTTCAGCCTGAAAGCAGAACGCCCTTCCCGGAAAATCAGCATGAGCGCGAAAGCAATACCTGCGATGCCATAACGGAGCGTGGTGAAATTAAACGGATCGATTCTGGTAAGCGCTTGTGTCATGACAGGAAACATCGCGCCCCATGAAACCGTGGCTAAGAAGCAGCAGAGCAGTCCTTTAATATAAACATTCATTTATTCACCTTCATCATGTATTAAGAATAAGTTAGGCAGGAAGTGTTTTTATATTTTCATATTCGCGATGTATTAACTATTCGCGAGTTTTTATTCTGGTATCAGAAATTCTGATAGTGGTCGTTTATGCCGCATCAAGAATACGTATGATTTCACTGAACCGAACTTTTCCGCTGGGGCTGTACGGGATGTCGTCAACACAGTGGGCTGAAAAATTAATGACTCCCGTTTTGACGGCCTCCTCATGGATTTTTTCAAACAGGCGGATAAATTTCTCTTTATTATTCTGGTCAGTGCTGAAAATACACTTGATGTGATTCACACCTTCAAGCTGGATCGTGATCAGGGCTACATCTCTAATACATGACAGCGCGCGAATTTTTTCCTCAATGCGGTAAACATCATGTTGACTATGGATTTCACCGTTACGGTTCATAAGAAACAGCCTGCCGCTATCATCCAGATAGCCGTAATCAGCCATCAGAAAGTAGCGCTCCCCCTCAAGCACCATGAACGGTTTACTTCCGTCATGGTACTCATCCATGAGCATATAACTGGAGATAGCCACTCTGCCTTTTTCTCCTGCATTGAGCGGGTTATTGTTGCCATCAAGAATCCTTACCTGGTTACCGTCATAAGGACGTCCCACGCTCGCAGGGCAGTCCAGCATGTCGGCAGGATCTGACAGAACATTCACTCCCGTCTCCGTACAGCCGTAATACTCACAAAAAATATCGCCCAAGGCAGCCCGTGCGGCTAGTTTGGTTTTCACTGGAAAATAGCAGCCTCCAACAAGCACCCAACGCAGGTAATGTTGCAAAGCGCTGTCTGCGCAGAGACTGACTATCCTGTTAACCAGATTCGGTGTCATGACTGTTGCCCGGACGTCTTCCTCAGAGAGTGTTTGAATAAGAGCCTGTTCATCATCCTGGTCGACCAGGTACAGAGGAGCACCAAGCCCCATAAACATCCGCGCCCATCCGTTACCAGCCGCGTGATAAAGGGGCAGAATAAGCATGAATCCATCAGCATCACTGAAGCCAAATCGATCGGTAAACCACGCGAAGCGTCGTGCGTCAAAAGAGCGGTAGCGCAGCGCTATCTTAGGGACGGAGCTCGTCCCAGAAGTCAGTGAAACCGCGCGGAACGAAGGACAGGTGGGCGCGGAAAGCAGGCAGTTAAGTTCAGAATGATGCAGTTCTCCAATACTTTCGATCACGGGATCAGTTGGAGAATTAACACCCAGCATGCTCGTTCCGGCAATATTTAGATGACTGAGTTCATCGGACGTGTAGAGGCTAAACGAAACCAGCAACAAACCGGGACTAATTTGTTTTATCAATGTGCTGAGCGTCTCTGTCGGCAGCGAATAATCCAGTCCGTTGGCCGGAATACCCAGCGTGGCAAATGCGGCCAGCCAACTGATGAGTTCCGCATTATTTTTTGACAAGTAGCAAACCGAGCGGAGTTGCTCTTGACTGAAACTGCGCCTAAGAAAAATCACGCGGGATTCAGTCTGTCGTATAATATCATTCCATGTATAATTATTTTTATTGTCAGAAATACAAGTCTGATTGCCGCGTAAGACAGCAATCTCATTCATTCGGCTAAGTGTAATCATTATAAATACCCGCATAGAAAAGGTTTGAAATTCAGGCTGCGATAATAATAAAGCCATTCCTACGGTGATTTTCTATTTTATTTCTTATCACGTCGTCGATCACTTCCCCGGGAAAAACGAGTGGAACACCCGGTGGGTAGGGAATAATAAATTTATCAGAGATTTCGTTTTCTGAATCCGCGTTAAAAGTCTTTTCCTGGCAGATCTTATTAAGTGCAGAGAGTAATGCTGTTACGGCTTGCTCATTGATGCCGATGTGGAAATTAAAAAGAAGAGAATTATTAATCACTCTTTTTACGTAAATGTTTTCTTCACATAGACGCTGTTTTATCTCGTTGCCCGTCCCCAGTGATGACACATCGAGCATCACTTTTGTAGGATCGTAATGAATATGCCAGTGTGAAGTGAAAATTTGCCGACTAACCGCTTCGGAGCCCAGCCTGTCCAGGCAAGAGACACCATTGACAAATCTGTCGACCAGGCTGCGTGCGTGCGCAGCGAGGGCATGACCCTGTCCACCCATAACGGCCTGTGCATTGTCGAGTGAGGCGATAATGGGGTAGCTCGGTGAAGTGGTATGAATGCGGTATTTAGCCGTTTCAATTTTTTCCGCGAGCTTTTCAGTTCCACGACAATGGATAATAGATGCCTGGCGAAGACAAAAAAGAGATTTGTGCGCAGAGTGGGTGCAGATAACCTCAAGGTTTGAATACTTCTCTAACAATGAATCGATATTCATGACGGTTAAGCGGCGAATATCTTCACTGAAATAATTCAGACTTCCCCAGGCTTCATCAATAAAGAATTTACGCGTAGTGATTCCCGCCGCCAGCAGTCGTGCCAAAACACCAGGAATGTCGTAGATTACCCCTTCATACGACTGTGCAGTGAGAATAATCATATCACACGCTTTACCCCTCTCCTGTAGCGCCAGAAGAGTTCGTTCCAAATGTTCATATGACCACGCACTGATTTCTTCATCTTCAGTACGCAGGTCCGGGCAGATATAATGAACGTCGGCACCGATTGACCTGGTATGGAAATGCACTGACTGGTGACAGTTTTTATCAACGAGAATGCTTTCCCCTTTTTCATAAAGGGCTGAAATCGCTATCTGGTTAGCTGTACTGGTTCCACCGGTGATATAAAATGAACTGTCTGAGTTGTAAAGTCCTGCAGTCAGCTTTTGCGAATCTGAAATGATCCCAGATGGAAAAAAGAAACTATCAAACAGTTCTCCCGTCACTGAGCTTTCAATGCACTCTGTTAATTCAGCATTCGGATCACCGATGACATCACTGTTTCCGTAACTTGATACAGGAAGCGCATGAAATGAAAAAAACTTTTTCTCTCGAAGATTTTTAAGCCTGGTTAATACAGGGGTAGATCCGGTCATATTTATTACTCTGGCGTTCATGTTTATTCCCTGTTGTCATGTTATGTTCGCTATAAAATATGCCTCCCTATTTTTAAAATGAATATTTGTATTTTTTGATTCAGTTATCAGCATTGGTGATAGGCCTTTATGAAGGAACGGGGCCCCAATGCATTTCATAATACAGCTGTTACTCCTCTGCCAGCCCAGAGGTGTTTGAACGATTCCTGACCGGCCACTGGAAACAATCATTCGCATCCACTGTGGCCCACAGCGTCAGACATCACAAATTTACGTCTGGAGGATTTTTGCTGCGTAGCTTCACCAGAACCTGGTGAAGCTGACCAACAGACAGATCTTTAACGACAGAATGCGGTTTTCCCCGCAGCCATTCGAAAAAGTAGCCAATGCCCAACAAGTCGAGTCCTTCGCTGCTGAAAAGGTATTCGTTTTCCTTCAAATCAAACAGTGTGCGAAAATCTTCATCTTCGATATCAAAGCTGACGGCAAAAAACGTTTCGGCTGCCTCCAAAAAATCGACACCATCCATACCGGCAAGATGAAGGTCCCGTTCCAACAATGTATTTTGATTGACGACTTTAGACTTCCATCCCGCATAATCGCGAACAAATGCGATGACTTCCTCCAGTTCAGGACTCATTTCAGCACCGGCCTCCAACGTTTATATGCGCCAGATTGTCATTTTTTCAACTTCTGCTTCAGGACTGGCTGCCCGCACGGCTGAAAGAAAACCGGCGAAATCCTGATTAAATACTGAGTAGTTATGCAGAATGCTGACTGTTTTTTCTGTCCGGGATGCCCCGGTAAGGTAACGAACCTGCCAGACGCGGCGATTGCTGATCATCGTTCCGGTTGATCTGACCTGAATAATTTGGCCCAGCGAGATTGTATTAAGGATATCTTCCTTACGCTTTTGATAGAGAAACTCTGCGTCGTAATAGTAATCCTCCATGTTCATCCCAAGACGTTTAAGCAAAGGTGTATCAATGGAGATTTTCTTTAACTCACCTTTAGCAGCAAAGAAATCATCTCGCATGAACATCGGCAGAAAGAAATACTTTATCAGCAAAATGACGAGCGCCAGCGGTAAGACAAATGATAAAAAAATATGCATTTCGTTTTGAGCGCCTTAGTAATTTGCTTCATGGTTCACGCAGCGTTTCGCGATGATTATCAGGGTTTCTGAGCCGTTTATAGCCTGATGGTTACGTAAAATGAAGGCTTAAAGGCGTCCTCTGGCAAAGCACCACACTTATTGCCGCAGAGTAAACTTTTCTCTCCGTCCTCCTCAGTCACAGAGTCTCATAAGCGACTTCCCTTTTCGCAGTGACGCAAGTGACCGAACGTGACTCAAGATTCTCTTTTTCGCGCCGCCTGTCTGCCGCCATAGGTTGGGGACAAGGAAAAGGTTAGCTTTTCCGCTGAAGTCCAGTGCACTCAGGTTCTCTCCATCACTTTCGCGTAAAGGAGCGCGAAGACACCAGCCACGATAACTTCGCCCCTGCCAGCCGACACAGGAGCATCTTGCCGACAGGTTTTGCTGGTGCAATAACACGCCAGCGACCATAACCCACGCCACCTCTCAGGTGGCGTGGGTCTTTTTCCTCATCGCCGATCTGGTCGTTAAAAAAGGCATTCCCCCGCAGGCTAAAACACGACAGATTTAAAACGGGCAGCATTCGATGCCGTGTAAATGACGGTGTTTTGAATATTCCTGTGGCCTAAATAATCCTGTATCAGTCGCGTATCACATCCCTTATCCGCCAGGGCATAGCCGCAGGCATGCCTGAACATATGCGGATGCACATCAATGTTGATATTTGCGGCTTTACCGGCCACCTTGAAAATACGGTATAACTGCTGCCTGGATACTTTTTTACCGTGTCGCGATAAAAACAGATATTCAGAATCCGAACCCAAATAGCTTGAACGCTTCTGCATCCAGGCCTCTAACGCTAACAGTTCGCGATGCTGCAAAGGATGCTGGACTGAAAATCCATTCTTCAACCTCGATATATAGATGATTTTATTGGAAATCTCCACATCTCTCAGTTTCAGTTGCGACAACTCACTGACTCTGAGTCCGTGTATAAAGCACATCAGCAACATGCATTGGTTTCTTTCACTGTTTTTTGAGGTGCCCACGGCAGAGATCAACCTTTCGACCTCGTTCACCGTCAGGTATTTTCTTCTTTTCATCTTTTTATTTTTACTCTTCCATAAGATTTCAAACAAAAACTGTAGATAAGAATATAACCAACATAATTACGGCCTTCTTCCCTTCAATCCACCTACCTATTTAAGGTGATATAAACGCATAAAAAACACATAGCAAATTGTTACATCCGTTTATTGTTTCAATGTAAATTCATACAAGCATCATCGGTTGTGATGTAGCGAATCCGAATTCGGGTATTGTCATAAGCTTATGGGCCAAAGATTAAATCACACAGATGAATATATTTGGAAGTGTGTTTTTATAAAAACGTAATATTTAATCAGCTGAGTTGTTGTAAATATGAATATTAAAGAACTTAACCCCATAAAAAACAGGGCGACCAGAATATTAAACTGCAAAAATGATAAAACAGACAAAATAAAAGAATGATTTACCCCAATAACGTTAACAATAACAGACTGAAAGTAATAAATTAAAACTTAACGCCCGCTTTTAGGATTATTTATAATTCATATCAAACCGGCATTATTTTAAGACAAATAAAATCCATAAAAACAGCAACTTAATCCAGGGTGTTTTGTCCAGAACATTTTGCTTGTGCAAGGGCGCATTCGTTTAGCCCTGCATTCAATCAGATACATTTATCTATGCTGGTATTTATCTTAAACCTGATATTCCACAGGATGAGGAAAATGATCAGTCGCTAAATGGCAGTCTGACATTCAGCGTTCCCTTTTTAGTAGAAACACTCTTATCCATTCTGTGCGGTTGTCACCTCATGGAATAATAAGCACCCTGTTTTTTCTGGCTCAACAGGTTCAACCTGCCTCATGGCTCACTGACGCTGCTGGACATGAAATGCGTGCGTTCTGTTGGTAAAAAAGGGAAAGAGTATGTCGATATTTTTGAAAAGGATAAGCTGAAAGAAATACGCATTGTCGAAGCCAAGCTTGCTCATCAGTGTTGATCGGACATGGTAGACTGACTTCAGAGATAAGCAGGCACGCTCAGAGATGGTCTGAATATCCTGGTCGGCGGCCAGGTATTTAATCATATAGCGCTCTTTTTTGGTTAAACTTGTGCATGGACTTTTCGCGATCCGTAATTCCTGACCGCAAAAAATGTCATTCAAATCACGCTCAAATTCGAAAAGGGCTTTTTTCTTCTCGACCAGAAAACTTTTGGCATGATCGACGGGAATAAATGCGCCGGTTTTATCCCCTTTTAGCCAGATGATTTTCAGGAACGTACAGACCTCAAACATCCCCAGCATCGATAACCACTCACCCTGAATAAAGATATCGTTATCAATAATTAATATGACTGAATCAGCATTACCCCATAACTTGCGATAAAGCGCTTCATCAAGAAACCTGACGTGGATAACCTTCGAATGCGGGTACAGTTGTGAGACACCGAAATACAACCAGTAATTATCAGAAAGGACGATAATCGGTGCCTTATGGCGAACACACTGACACAGGCTGCTCAAATGCGCGTGTTGGATCATGAGAAATCGAATCCTTGATTAAACATAGTATTTAACTGTAGAAACAACTCTGCGTCGGTCCTGACATCGAGTTTTCGCATCGCATTGCATTTGTGGGCGCTAATCGTCTTGATACTTAACTGCTTCATCCGCGCAATCTGTTGCAAATCCATGCCATTAAAAAGGTGCCTTAAAACATCACGTTCGCTGCGCGTTAATTTCGACGGCGTGCAGTGATGGGTTTCATTGATTCGCGCAAGGTCACAGCAGATTTTGGGGCTGAGCACACGCTTCTGCTCAAACGCCTGTTTGAAGAATTCCTGTGTATTGGCCAGGGATTCCCCGCGTGCGATCACGCTGATATTGTAGTGATTCAGTAAGGTCCGCAGTCCGTTACTGTCATGGCATGAGGTATACACCACGATATTCATGTCGGGGAACTGCGCGTTCAGCCGCAGTAAGAGGTCAATGCCTTCCTGGAGCGTCTCCTCCGCGCTCTGCAAGTCGGTGATAAGGATATCCACGGACTGGTACATCAGGGCATCGAACATTTTGCCCAGGCTGGGTTCCCGAATGATGATGTCACAGTCTGTATCGACAGACTCAATGAGCGTCGAGAGGCCAGCGAGCGTTAAAGGATGGCTGTCCATTAGCGCCACGGTGCGGGGCGATGTGCAGGTCTGATTCATCAGGCGGTTGCTCCTTGCAGGCCGGGGCTGCCGGCCGTTTATCCATTAAGAAACACATCCAGAGGTAACGCTTAAAGTCCGGTAGCGGGACCGATTTGTGCCATCCAGGTGCCCTGCGCGAAGAGTTCACTGTCATTATGAAAACCCAGTTTCACCATGGCATTCCGCTTATGGGTACTGATGGTTCGGATATCGCGATGAAGCGCCTGCGCCACCCGGGAAACGCTCAGGCCGGAAAACAGGTAAGCGAGAACATCCAGCTCTCTGGCCGTCAGCGCGGTATTTTTCGGGGTGGTCTTTGCCAGCAACTGCTGCACTTTGGGGCTTAGCCACTGCCGCTCGCCAGCGAGACATCGGGTGACACCCTGCGCCAGCGCGAGTGCCGGTTCGTGTTTTAACAAAATGCCGTGCGCTTTTGAGGAGACAAGCATCTCAAGTATCCGGTAGTCGCTGAAATCCGTGCAGATAATGATCTTCAGGGCCGGGCAGGTTTCATGCAGTTGCCCCAAGAGGCGCAGTCCATCCAGCATGCGCTCTTTTTCGCCGCAGATATCCATAATCAGTAGCGCTGGCGGCGCGCTGGCCACGCGCGATGAGATGCCCGCCAGACTTTGCACATAGCTGATGGCATCGGTTATTCCGCATGACCCGACCAGGATCTGCTTTATGCCCAGCGCGGTCGCCGGGCAGGCATCCATAATCAGTACCCCTGATCCGGCAGGCGACGTGCCTGATGGAGTAGGGTCTGGCGTTAAATGAGTGACGACGTTCATCTTACCTCCTTGTTTTCTTCGTAACGCGCCCTGACGGCAGCCTCCTCTCGACCAGAAGATGGACGTGCTGTGTGGGTTTTCCTCTCTCTGTTCGTGCCCTTTCAACTACTGATAAGTAAAGGTGACCTGCATGGTTCCAACAATGGTTCCTGGCGTGGCATTGCCCTGCGCACTGTAGGCGCGCGCCTGCATCTCGAAGGTGGTGCCACGACCGGCGTTATCCACGCGCTGTACCCTTTGCGTGGCGTTGCCGAGCGGCACACCGTCACGGCTTTGCACCTCGATTTGTACCTGAGAGGCGGTACCTGTATTCGCGTACATCGTGCTTTCGACCTCATCCGCCACGCCGTTCAGCGTCATCGTCGCCTCCCGCGTCGATGCCGGGCATTCGCTCAGGACAATCGAAAAGGGTCGCCAGTCGGTTGACGCGCCCGCCTCAGCCAGGGATGTCGCTAAAATGTTCTGGCCTAAATCCACATTCAATCCGCTGGCTGGCAGGTCAATGTGACAAGGCGAGGCTTTGATGTTGCCAGTAATATTAAGTTGAGTATTCGCCCTCACCGGCGAGGCCAGCATGATGGCCGTCAGCCACAGTATCAACGCTGGCATTTTTGCTTTGTTGCTCAAACTGAACGCTGCTTCCTTAACCATTTTCGTTTCCCTTACGCGTTGCATCACGGAATTACTCTATTTCGGCGCGAATCGTGGCTGTCGCCGAAAAATCCCCGGTCTCCGGTGCCTGACCTGTGCTGTTAACGGGAAATAAGTTAATCCCCGAGGTGCCGACCTGCGAGGCGTAATCCATCCTCAGCGGCAAGCGGCCACTCAGCGGCACGATGGTTGTGCCAGCGGTATCCTGAATCCTGACGCCTACGTCGCGGTTGGTGGTGGACAGCAGCGTCGGATCGTTTGCATCTGGCGTTCCCTGGAAAGAGAGGCTGACCTTCACGCCCTCGGAAATATTGGTGCAGGCGACGTTGAAATTGACGTTCTTCGGCGTAAAGTTTTTCGCCATTTCCCCTTTGGTGGCGATATCCCCTGACATGATGTCGCCGAAAGGAACGGTGATCACGCCCCCGCCATTGATCTCGCAGGATTGCGGCACGGTTACCGTGCCGCTCATCCAGACGGTTGAAACCGGTACGCCAGACTGCGTTGTCGGATCTGAAGCGAGATAAACATCAACCACCTTCGTCAGAGGAATGGTTTGTTCGCCGACAAAGGGCCGCTGAAAATACAGTGAGATCGAACCGCGTGAGCCGGTGGCGTAAGGATACCTGCCGCAGTTGGTGGCGCTGTTCAGGTTGCTGACGCTGGTGAACGGTGTTGCCCTGTTTGCACCATAACCGCCGGCGATGTAAACCTCGCTGGCCACCGCCAGATATTCATTGATGCTGTAATAGTTGAGATTACCGTCGCTGTAGACCAGCCCGGTATCCGGCACTTTTGCCGTGACGTAGGCCCCGGTATAGCTGCCGGTACATGAGCAGGTCACGTTGTAGTTCCCGCTGAGATTCCACTGATAGGCATTGTTAATCACCCTGCCCGTGGTGTTCTGTGACGGGTCCGCCAGCAGGTAAGACATATTGAAGTTGTACGATTTTGTCCCGTCTGTCGGGGCGCAATCACTTGCCTGCGCCTGGGCACTTAACATGCCGCCCGCCAGCGCCAGGCAAAGCCAGGCTGCGCGTTTGCCCCCGAAAGAACGGCGCAACGAATTGCGGTGTGAGGTCGTGTCCAGAATAAAGGTCTGCATGCGTTCGTTCATATCCCTGTTCCGCCTTACCGGCAGGCTCCATTAATAAGTTGAATCCCCGAGGTGGCCGACTGTTCATTCAGGCGATAACTCACCCGGCAGGTCTGTGCCGCCGCAGTCCCCCATTTCACCGTCAGCGTTCCGCTATCCGGCATGCCCGACAGATAAACCTGGCCACCGTCGCCGACAATGCTGCCAGTGCTCTTTTTGTCATCATCAATGCCCGCCGTTGCGCCAAACGGCACCGGCTCCCCGTTAGCGCGGGTGAGCGTCATCAGCACGCGTTGGCCCACGTTTGGCTTGAAGTCTGCACGCACCACGGCCCCCCGCGTGGGGATGACCGACGCACTGGTCAGCGTCATATCCACGTTGTCCGGCAAGGTCGCGGTATCAAGCGAAATCTGGTTACGGCGATAGGCGGTGGCGTAAGGTACGACGGCATAACCGCGCCAGTCGGTTCTTACCCCGGTATTGCTGGCGATGCTCACATCGTTCGCGCCCGGGGCTTTCACCAACACCAGCGTTTCGCTCAGGGGCTGTGAAAGCGTGACCCCATTTTCATGGACCACAATACCGCCCTGCAGGCCATAATCCATGCGGTGCTGGCTGTGGTCATAGCCGTAACCGGCGTTCATTTCGCCGTAAGTGCCTTTATAGTCGGCACTGGCATAGCCGTTCGCACCTTGCCCCTGAGTGGTGTAACCCTGACTGAGGCTGTAATTCAGGTTGTCGTCACGTAACGCCGTACCGCTTAGGCCCACGTTATGCGAGGTATTGCCATTTTTGCTGCTGTTCAGGTTATAGGTGGCATAACTGCCCGGCAGCCATTTGCTCAATGGCACACTGAGGTTCAGGGCGATAATCTGGTCGGTGTAATAGGTGCGGTTGCCATTGCCGTCCATGCCGTTGCGGTTATAGCTGTAGTTCACACCGTATGAGATCCCTTTCCAGGTGTTGTTGTAGCCGATGCTGGCCGACTCACTGGAGCGGTTGTTATTCCAGTAGGCTTCTTTCACCAGGCTCAGCGAGAGTGCGCCCCCCTGCTGCCATAAGTTCTGGCTGAGCGTGAGTTCGGCACGGCTCTTCTTGTGATCGCGGTTATCGTCATTGCCTCTGCCGTAGCTTTCGAGCGCTTCCTGCAGGGTATAAAATCCCGCCGTCGAATAACGGTAACTGGCAAGGCTGAAGTTGGTTCCGGTTTCAACGAAGCTCTTACCGTAGCGCAGGCGATAGGACTGCCCGTTTTCTTTCACGCCATTCTCCTGGCGGCTCCACGCCTGGGTGACGTCAGCAGAGAGTGCCCCGATGCGCCCCATATTTTGTCCCAGACCGAGGGCCAGCGACTGGTATTTACTCGCGGCCTGCAGCCCGCCGTAGACGGTCGCGCCATGCGACAAACCATAGATGGCGGTGCCCTGCGTAAAGGGCGTTTTTTCAACCTCATCGTTGTACGACCGGTACTGACCGCTGGTGAAGCTGTATTTCAGGTGCCCTTCACGCTGAAGAACCGGTACGGAAGCAAAAGGAACGATCAGGGTGCGTTCGGTGCCGTCCGCTTCTTTGATGGTCACATTCAGATCGCCACTGCCCGCCGTTGGATAAAGGTCAGAAATGGCAAACGGCCCGGCAGGAACATAGCTCTGATAGATCACATAGCCGTTCTGGCGGATGGTGACCTGGGCATTACTCTGCGCGATGCCGCGTACGACAGGTGAATAGCCCTTCTTGCTGTCTGGCAACATATCGTCGTCAGACGCGAGTTGAATGCCACGGAAAGGCACGGTATCAAACACTTCCGTTGGCGAGTTACTGTCGCCCAGCGTCAGCTGACTCCGCAGTATCTGGATATCGCGCTGCAGGTAAGTATTGATGGAGTTCCAGCTGTCTTGACCTTTGCTGTCCCGGTTCCACGTTGAATAGTTGCGCAGACGCCAGGCACCAAGGTTTGCGCCGGAACGCAGGTTCAGATAATAGGTATTCGTGTTTCGGGCATCATTTTCCCGCGCTTCGGTGTTGGCACCGCTGAAGCTGTAATTGAGCAGCAATGCCGGAATGCCCGGGTCCCACAGCTCTGGCGAGACATAACCGCGCGCTTGCGAATTCAACGCCGCCTGCGGAATGCTCAGTTCCAGCCGCTGCTGGCCAAAACGGAATATTGCGGAGGATTGCGCTATCGCCTCGGTAAAATTGGCGCAGGCATCTGTGGCCTGAATATCCGGGAACATGCCAATTCTTACGCCCATCTCCCGCAACTGCTCGCCACTCAGACAGGGCTGAAGGCGTTGCTTACCGGACGCATCCGTTGCAAGGGTAAAGGTGACATCCTGTGTATCGACCTCGGAACCATTAAGATAAATATCCACACGATAGGTGCCGGGTGGCTGCAATTCGCCGTCTTCGAAAATGGATAAATCCGCTTTTCCCTGTACAGGGTTATCGATTTCTAATAAGGCCGGGTTGAAGTATTCCGCTGCACTGACCACACCCGTTCCGCCGATGAACAGCGCAACCTGACAGGCCACGAGCTGTGCAAGACAGGACAGTTTGAAACCGGCTGACGCGGGAATATTTGTTATTTTTTTCATTGTGTTTGTTCCAACTCATCACGCAGTTTGGCACCTGCGTGCATCACTTCCTTATAGGCGACAGGCGTAATGCGCCCCCCGACGACGAGATCAGAGACTGCCCGTCAGAACCTTGCTGGTACCGCCATAGTCATTGATAAACTGCCAGGTCAGCGATCCGCCGGCGACGCTGGCGGGCAAATCGAACATGGCATCGGACTCAGGGGCGACCAGGGTGGCGTTTTTGACGTCAGTGCCGTTGATCCTGACGTTGAAAAAGGTGATGTAATGCGGAGAGGGATTCGTCACCTGCAGCTGGTTACCCACTCGTTTCCAGGTCAGCGTTTTGGCCGCTTCTTCCAGCGTGCTTTTCAGACCAGCCGGACGGAAAATCAGTTTGATACGCGTTTTCACCGCAATTTGCAGGGTGTTTTGCCGCTTCTCTACAGAAGGAATGGATTTGATATTGAGCCAGAACAGCGACTCTTTGTTCTCTGGCAGATCGCCACCTGCCCGTACCACGCGCAAAATGTTTTGCTGATTCCCGTCCAGACGGAATAAAGGCGGCGTCACGATAAACGGGGCTTTATTCGCCTGTGCGCCCGGCGCGGTATCCCCGCTGTCCACCCATGACTGGATCAAGTACACGTTTTTGTCGGGATTACTGATATTGATGGATGACTCTTTGTTTGCACCGTCATAGATCAGACGCGTGCCGCCGACGACGACGCCAGCCTGCGCGATCGTGCAAAAAGTCGTTAATACCACTGCCAACGCTGTTTTGCGCCAATTCTTCATGGTGTCCCTACCTGCCCTGAAACATTCAAAAAGATCAGAGGCAACAGCGGCCTCTGATCTGCTACTACGAACGCGAAATTACTGATAAACGACGGTGAACTGGGTTACCGCGTTTGCATCACCCACGGTGACGGAATCTGCCACGGAGATGTAGCGCGCACTGAAGTCCAGGTTGTTAGGACCGGTGCTGACCAGAGGGTAAACCGAAGAGTCTTCATACAGCGGGACGACCCGGTTCTGGCTGTCAGAAATCTGCACACCCACACCTGTTGCTGTGCTGTCGCCAGCGGTCAGGGCCAGAATGCTGTTGTCGCCAGAAACCTGGGTACCGTCAAAACGTACGGTTGCACCCGTTACGGTGTCAGGGCAGTTAGTCAGGACCAGAGTGAATTTCTTCGGCGCAGCCAGAGAACCAGCACCCGCGAAAGCGGTACGTGCGATGTTGCCCAGGAACACGTCCTGGTTCTGAGACGCGGTGTCAATCGTACAGGCTGCATCGGTAATGGTTCCGGTGAAGTTCACGGCGCCATCAGAAGCGAAAGCAGAAGAAGAAATAGCGGAAGTCGCCATCAGAGCAATAGCAATAAGCGTTTTTTTCACGAGAATTATCCTGTAAACAATTAAAATCGATATGCCTATAACGCGGCGATCGAATTCGTTATGACAAAACCATCTGTCATTCCTTTATTTAGTTCATGAGACTCCGTCTCAAATTAATAAATCGCCGAACGGTTTTACCCGAAAGACAAACGATTCATTTTGAACTAAAGTGACTCCTTTGGTTTTTTACACCTTAAAACAGGAATAACTCAGGATAAAACACTTAAAAACAACGATTTAAGAAGATATAGATATAGTATTTTTTAAGCTAACGTAATGCGGAATATAAAGGGGTGACACAGAGATAAGAAAAAACCGAGGGGTGCAGGGAGGTAATTAAACAGAAAATCTTCACATAACACTTTGAAATTTAAATAGTTAAAATAAAATGTTACTCGATAATACAAACAGTATTGACAGGAATATAACAGCTCACTAAAGTAAGCTCCAATTTAGTTCAAAATGACTCCATTGTAATAACTCGTTACAGCTTATTTACCACACTTCTTTGAATCGCTGCGCGTTACTTGCCGTATAGATAACGGTGTTCTGTATATTACGATGGCCTAAATAATCCTGAATCAAACGCGTATCTATTCCCCGGTCGGCCAGCGCAAAACCACAGCCATGTCTTAACATATGAGGATGCGCATTAATTGTCAGGTTTGCCGCCTGACTATAATTTCGGATTAACCAGTAAATGCGTTGCCGGGATAATTTTGTGCCTCGGTTAGAAAGAAATAACCAGTCTGTTTCCGCACCACGATAATGATTTCTTTTATTCATCCACAGCGATAATGATTTACGTTCACGTCGGTAAAGCGGATGAACGGTAGAAAAGCCGTTTTTTAATCGATGAATATAAATATTATTCCCCTCTATATCGATATCGGACAGTCGCCAGCTGCTGATTTCACTGACTCTACAGCCGTGGATGAAACACATCCAGATCAGGCAGTAATCCCGCTCTGGGTGCTTGCCGTGCAGGGTCGCTTCAAGCAGCTTCTCGACTTCAGACGGCGTCAGGTATTTACGATTTTTCATAGTGTCTCTTCATATTCATGTGGTCTCAGATAAACATTCAGTCCGGTGGCACTCACCCAGAAATGCTTTTCTGACAGGGTCAATACGCGCGCTTTAATACAGCGCGTGCGAAGGATGTTTTGTGCAATAATAGCGATCAGTTTTCCCGGCTGTTTATAAAACCTCCTTTACGTAACACGTGAATAACTTACGGATGTATTTTTAATATACGTCTTAACAGACAATACATCAAACAGAAGGCAATGAAAAAAACGGCGGGATTAATCCCCGTGAAACTGTGAGGATATAACCGAGGGATTTAATTACATTAACATTTTAAATTTCGCACAGCATTTAATCTACGGATTAATGGTTTTATTTAACATCAACGCCGTTACCGCACGACCTAAAACGCCTGACTAACGGCTTATGCCCACCCTTTCTGTGCTTTTCTGGCCGGGATGGCTTATTTGGGCGCACGTTTTTACAAGGATTTATCTCAGATCCCGTGCCGGATTCGATAAGAGCCGTGCAACGTTTTTTAGACAAGGCTGACTGACCCGGCGAAAGGCACCTTTTGCCCGCCGCATTGAGTGCCGTTGAGTGCAGTTGAGTGCAATCAGCCGCAGAAGGGACAGGTTAAGGATAGCCAGCAGGAAAGAGGCAGAACGCGCCTGACAGACGATCGTCAGTAAAAAAAACAGGACGGGTCACGTCCTGTTTAAACACAGCAGAGATCAGGCCGGGGATCAGGCAGAAAGACCGCCATCCAGAATGAGGGTTTGACCGGTCATATAGGTGCTGTCGTCACTGACCAGCCAGGCGACGGCGCCCGCCACCTCATCCACTTTGCCAAAGCGTTTCAGCGGAATAGTTTTTCGCAGTTCCGCCCGTTTGGCGTTGGGGATGGTGGCCATAATCTGGGTGTCAATATAGCCAGGCAACAGACTGTTGACCCGCACCCCAAAGCGACCCAGTTCCACCGCTAAGGTGCGCGCCAGCCCAATCATCGCGGCTTTGCTTGCCGCATAGGCGCTTTGCCCGCTGTTGCCTTTCACGCCGGTCACCGACGACATCAGCACCACCGAGCCTGTCCCCTGCATCATCATGGGTTCGAGCAGATGATGATTCCAGTAGAAAAGAGTATTCAGGTTGGTGTCCATCACCTTACGCCAGTTCGCCGGGGTTTGATGAATGTGCAGGGCATCAAGGGTAATGCCGGCATTGTGGACCAACGCATAGGGCGCACCGTAGCGCGCCAGCAGATCGGTCGCCAGCCGGGTCACCGCCTGCTCATCCCCGCCGTCACATTGATAACCTTCCACCCTGCCGGGCAACGCCTTGCAGGCAAGCTCCACCTCGCGCGCTGCGCTTTCATCCTTGCACCAGGTGAACACCACATTCCACTGTTTTGCCAGCCGCAATACCGTCGCACGGCCAATCCCACGGCTTCCACCGGTGACTAAGATCCATTGATTACGCATGGCTTACTGGCTTTTTTCGCTGAGGTACTCGCACAACTCGCTCAGCGTCATGTTGACGTTACTGGCGAACATTTCGGCCTCAATCGTGACGCCAAACTCTCGCTTCGCCAGCACCATCAGTTCCACATAATCCAGACTGTCGAGTTTCAGCAGATACAGCGGCATGTCCGGCCGGAGACTGGTCATCTCCAGATCTTTTGCATCGCACAGCATCTCGCATACCTTGGTGTAAACTTCATCAAATTGAGCCATTTTTTATTCCTTTAGTTCAATGATTTACTTATGTTCAGGTCGAATTTTTGGTTAGTGTTCAGAGGTGTTGTTATTCAGCCAGCGGCCCGGTTTTCAACGTCACCGTGACGGTCATCAGCGGCTCATTGATGCGCCATGCCTGAATGCCCGTCACTAACACCAGACCGGCCGCTTTTTCGCCCATGACCAGCGTCGGCTGGATGGCATAATGCAAGGGTTCACATTGCAGCGCGTTTCCCGCCGTCTGGAGCAGCCACGGCGAAAAATGGGTCTGATGATGGGTCTGCACCACCTGTACCCGGCTGAATATGTCCCCCAGGCAGGTCGCGTGATGATCGGGCAGAAGACGGTGTACGGTGTCGAGCGTTTCCGGGGCGTTCACCAGTTGACGAAACAGCACGGCATCAAAAAAGCTCCATAACGGGATAGGGAGATTTTCCACCGCCTGAAACTGGCGATACAGTGCCGCCAGCGCCGCCCCACGCAGGGTCTTCGCCTGGCTGACCGGCGATAACGCCAGCGGTTTCGCCTCGGTCAGCTTGCTGCTGATGCTGCTCTGCAGGGTATAGCTGTTAACCAGGTTGCCGCTGATCTGTACCCGGTCACCGGTGTGCGTTTCGTTTAACGACAGCTGATAGGGAACGCTGCACAGCACGGGATCGCGCAGCCGGCTGGTGAACAGCAGACCGTCCGACCACAATGTGTGTTTTTCCAGCGCCTGGCTGAGCCCGGCCTTCACATCCAGCAGCGCGCGCATACCGTGGACGCATAATCCGTCCAGGCCGAGACGTCTCGCCTCGGCGGCATCAAAATGAATCGGATTGCGGTCTCCGGAAAACGCGGCCCAGCGCTCCGCGTCACGCAGCGTATAACGCACCGACATGCTTTATTCCCCCCGACCGATAACCAGCGCCGCGTTCGCGCCGCCAAAGCCGAAACTCAGGTTGAGCGTTGTGTTCAACGCCGCCGGACGGTGCTTATTGGGCACATAGTCCAGATCGCACTGCGGATCGGGCGCATCGAGATGGCAGGTGGCGGGGATAATCTGATGCTGCAAGGCCTGCAGGCAGATAATGGTTTCAAAGCTGCCTGCGGCCGCGATCAGATGACCGCTATAGGATTTGGTACTGGAACAGGGCGTGGCATAAGCCGCCGCCTCACCCAGCGCCATTTTGAGCGCCTCGGTTTCGTTGAGATCGTTAAGCGGCGTGGAGGTGCCGTGCGCATTAATGTAATCCAGTGCGCTGGCGTCAATACCGGCCTGGTTCAGCGCGCCGCGAATGGTCTGAACCCGGGCAATTTTGTCGTCAGCCGGTGCGGTAAAATCGAAGGCGTCCGAGTAATTGCCGTAGCCGAGAATTTCGCCCAGTATTGTCGCACCGCGCGCTATGGCGGATTCCCGCGCTTCCAGGCACAGCACCGCCGCCCCTTCGCTCAGGACAAAGCCGTTGCGATGCTGGCTAAACGGGCAGCAGGCACGGGTTAACGCCGTTTGCTCACTGGCCAGCGCGCCCAGCACATCAATATTCCATACCGCCGAATCCGAGCGCAGCGACTCGCCTGCGCCTGCCAGCATCATGTTGGCGCGCCCCTGGCGGATCAGCTCAAAGGCATCGCCCACGGCGATGGTGCCGGTCGCACAGGCGGCCACCGGCGTGTTCTGGTATCCCCGAAGCGCCCACAACAGACTGACGGCCGCCGTGGCGGCGTTGGGCATGGAGAAGAAACAGCCAAACGGCGATCCTACGCCAGTGCGCAGGAAGTCCTCATAATGCAGCTGGGTTTCGTCCTGCCCCGCCCAGCCGGTGCCCATGATGACGCCGCAATCGCGCAGATCGTAGTGCTGTCCGGGCTTTTCATCACCAAAGGCCATCTGCATGGCTTCCCGCGCGGCGGCCAGGGTAAGCCGCGCGAAACGCGGCAGGCGGCGGCGGATCGCGGCAGGAACGCCGTTGAGTGAGGGTTCTTCATCGATCAGCCCGTAAAAACGGGATTTGATCCCTGCGGCAGACTTGTCGCAATAGCGATAGCCGGGTTTGTAGTCCATGATGGCCGCCCAGCTTTCAGCGGCATTCATCCCCAATGGCGTGACCGCACCATAACCGGTGACCACCACCCGACGTGGCGCGTTCGCCGCCTGTAAACTGTCCATTTGCATGATTCATCCTTAGTGATTCACTGTGTCGTCTTCCCCGCCGCCCAGCGCCAGCCAGAGCTTCATCGTGGAATAGAGGTAGTTGTATTGCGTGTTCAGCAGCGCGTTTTCGCTGTCCAGCAGCGTATTCTGCGCATCCAGCAGCGTTTGATAGTCCACGGCACCGTGGCGATACTGGCTTTCCACCAGCGTCAGCCTTTGCTGGCTCAGTGCGAGGTTATCCCGCTGCCGCTGTTTTTCCTGCTGCCAGGTCAGGCGCTGTGACATCGCGTTGTCGATGTCCTGTAACGCGCTGTAGGCGGTTTTCTGGAACTGAATGGCCGCGCTTTGCACCTCCAGATCGGACTGTGCAATCGTCAGTCGCACCTTATTCCACTGGATAAAGGGCAGATCGAGCGCCGATCCGAGCGTTCTGGCGGGATTGCTGAACCACTGCCGGAACACCGACGCCCCGGCATTCAGGGAGGCATTGAGCGTCAGCGTGGGATAAAAATTCAGCCGTGCCACGTCCGAACCCGCCAGCGCCGCGCGCAGGTTCAGCTCGGCGGCCCGCACATCCGGCCGTTTGGCTATCGTCTCCAGCGGCAGGCGCTGCGCCACCGGCACAGACTGTTCGCTGTCCAGCGAACGGCGCTCTGCCGGATATTGCCCCGGCGGACGGCTCAGTAAAATCGCGAGGGCGTTACGGCTTTCCTCGCGCTGCTGACTGAGATCGTGCAGGCTGTTTTCCCGGTTCAGCACCGTTTGTTGCGCCTGCAGATAATCAAGCTGGCCGAGATCCCCGGCTTTCCAGCGCGATGTCACCCGCAGCAACGTGTCCCGGGCAATGTCCAGACTGCGCTGCAGGTTCGCGATTTGCTGATTCAGACTGGCTATCTGCCAGTAGAGCTGGGACACCGTGCCGATCAACGTCAGGGCGGTGGCTCGCAAATCCTGTTCTGAGGCTTTGGCCTGCCAGTCCGACTGCTCACGCGTGCGCGCCAGTTTTCCCCACAGATCCAGTTCATAGGCCGCCGTCAGCGTGTTGCTGTAATTTTCCACGGACGCCGTATCACGCCGTAAATTCTTACTGTTACTGGCGCTGGCGTTGACCGAAAAATCAGGCGTCAGCGTGAGATCGGACAGGCCCGCCGCCAGCCGTGCCTGCTTAAGCTTGATGCCCGCCAGGGCTAAATCGTGATTACTTTGCAGCGCGGCGACGATAAGCCGCGACAGCTGCGGATCGCCAAAGTTGTCCCACCAGTGCGGGGTAAATGTCGCCACGCCTTCGCCGGTATCCTGTACGCGCCAGGCGTCAGGCACCGAGAGCAGGGGCCGCTGATAGTCGCTTTTCAGTGCCTGGCCGCAGCCGGTCAGCATCAGCGCCATCAGCGCCGTGGAGAATTGCGTCAGCCTGTTCATTCGCGTGCCAGCGCCTCGGTCGGGTGCAGCCGGGCGGCGTTGCGCGCCGGGAAAAAGCCAAACCCCAGCCCGATCAGCGCGGAAAACCCGCAGGCCAGAAGGATGGGCGGCCAGGTGAAAATCATGCGGAACTCCTGGGTAACCTGAGAAAAAATCAGCCCCGCGATGCCCGATCCGACAATGCCTGTCAGGCCGCCAAGCGTACAAATCACCATCGCTTCAATCAGGAACTGGCGCATGATGTCCACCGGACGCGCCCCGACAGAGAGACGAATACCGATTTCATGGGTGCGCTCCGTCACGGATACCAGCATGATGTTCATCACGCCCACGCCGCCCACCAGCAGCGAGATCCCGGCGATCGCTGTGATCAGCAGCGTCATGGATTCGGAAGTTTTGCGGATCGTCTTCGTCAGTTGATCGTTGGTCAGGGTGAAGAAATCGCGTTTGCCATGCGCCGAGTCCAGCCGTTGCTCAATCTGCTGCTGCGCCGTTTCAATCGGGTAACCGTCAGCAATGCGCAGGGTAATGGACTGCAGCGGCGTATCACCCGACATGCGTTCAAGCAGCGAGGTATAGGGTATCCAGGCACCCGGCTGCTCGCCGACAGACTTCGGCCCGTGTTTATCCGCCACGCCAATGACCCGGAACGGCACCCCGCCAAGCTGGATAATCTCGCCCAGCGGTTCCTGCCCGTCGGCAAACAGCGTGCTGCGCACGTTGGGATCGATGATGATCACCGGCTCACGATCGTCGAGGTCACGGGGCGTAAAACGGTTGCCGGCAACAAAATGCAGGCCCTGCACGCGGAAGAAACCGTTACTCACGCCCAGCAGCGATACCAGCACCTGTTTCCCCCCACGGATCGCCCGCACGGTTTTGCTCACCACCGGCGACAGGCTGTCGGTAAACGGCTGTTTGCCCAGCAGCGCCACGTCTTCCAGCGTCAGCGACCGCTCAAAATCCGGGCGCGGCTGATCCCAGCCCAGACCGGGCTGGATTTCGATGGTGCTGGTGCCCAACTGGCTTATCTGGCTCAGAATGTTTTGCCGCGCGCCCTCGCCCACCGCCATCGAGGACACCACAGAGGCGATGCCGATAATGATGCCGAGCATGGAAAGAAACGCGCGGATGCGATGCCCCAGCAGCGAGCGCCATGCCATGCGCACCGCTTCTTTGATGCTTTGCCAGACGGTGGTGCGTCCGGTCGCGGCAACCGTGGGTAATCCCTGCGGCTGGCCCTGTTGGCTCGCCGGGTTGGCATGGTCGGCGACGATCTGGCCGTCGTGGATTTCCACAATGCGCTGACACTGCGCGGCGATGCTGCGGTCGTGCGTCACGATAATGAGCGTATGACCGGCCTGGTGCAGACCATGCAGAATGCCCATCAACGCCTGCCCGCTGGCGCTGTCGAGTGCGCCGGTGGGTTCATCCGCCAGAATCACCGGCGCGCCGTTCATCAGGGCGCGCGCGATACTGACGCGCTGCTGCTGACCACCGGAAAGCTGCGCTGGCCGGTAGTGCATGCGCTGCCCCAGCCCCAGGCGCTCCAGCAGATATTCGGCACGCGACTGACGCGCCGAAACGGGCATGTCGGTATACAGCGCCGGGATCGTGACGTTCTCGATGGCGGTCAGATAAGGCATCAGGTGATAGCGCTGAAAAATAAACCCCAGATACTGACTGCGCAGTTGTGCCAGCTCGTCACTCGTCGCGACCTGAGTGGACACATTCATAATGCGCATCTCGCCTTCCGAGGGTTTATCCAGGCACCCCAGAATATTCATCAACGTGGACTTACCGGAGCCGGATGCGCCGACAATCGCCAGCATTTCACCGGCGTGCACACGCAGGGAAATGTCCTTCAGCACCGTCACCGCCGCGTTGCCCGTCCCAAAACGACGGGAGATATGAGAGAGTTCAATCACCGGCGCGCTAGCCATTGGCGGCCCCTGCGGTGTTTTGCGTGACCACACGTTCGCCTTCACGCAGGCCCTCTTTCACTTCAATAAACTGCCGGTCGTTGATCCCCACGTGCACCAGCCGCTGTTCGGTTGTCTCTCCTTTCACGACCTGCACAGCGTAGCGGCCGTCACCCTGCGGCTGACCCAGCGCCATCACCGGCAGGCGCAACGCGTTTTTGACCTGTTCGGTGACGATAAAGACCTGTGCCGTCATGGAGGTGCGCAGCCGGTGGTCGGGATTCGGCACGCTAAACACGCCGTTGTAATACACGGCGGAAGACTGCTGAGGCTGACCGCGCAGGCTGCTATCCTGTAAGGCCTCGTCAGGCGCGTCCTGCAACGCGCCCATCACGCTGTGATAACGATGATGCGGGTCCGCGACCACGTAGAACGACAGCGGCTGGCCGGGATGGACTTTCAGGATGTCGGTTTCTGAAATACGGGTTTGCACCGTCATGGTGTCCACGTTCGCCAGCACCAGGATCGTCGGCGCGGTTTGCGAGGAGACCACGGTCTGGCCCTCTTTGGTGACGATCCCCAGCACCTGACCGTCCATCGGTGCCAGAATGCGCGTATAGCCCAGGTTGGCTTTCGCCGTTTCCAGCGCCATCTGCGCCTGCACGATCTGCGCTTCATTCACTTTGATCTGTGCCTTCTGGGTATCCACTCTGGCCTGCGCCTGCTCCAGGTTGCTTTTGGTGCCTGATCCTTCACGATCCATCTGCCGCTGGCGTTTCAGCTCCTGCTGGTACTGGGTTAAGGTGAATAACGACGCCTGTTTCTGCGCCATCGCACTGTCCAGCTCGGCCTCGGATTTACGCAGTTCGCTCTGTTGCAGCGTCGGATCAATTTCCGCCAGCAACTGCCCTTTGGTGACCCGATCGCCGGCACGTACATAGAGCTTTTTTAACTGACCGTTGACCTGTGCGCCCACGTTCACCTGCACAGAGGGTTTAAGAATGCCGGTGGCCAGCACGGTTTTTTCAATATCACCGCGATCGATAACCTGCGAGACCTGCGGCACAACGCGGTCAGACAACATGCTGTGCAGCACCCAGGCGCCGCCCGCCAGCAGAATAAGCAGCAGCGCAACCAGCAGATAAGCGGGTTTAGAGAACGTTGCGCTCAGCACGGGACGTTTTTTTATCACGGCACTCACGCCGGTTCCCCCTGAGGCAGCCTGCCCGTCTCCGCCGCGTCCTGAACCTCTTGCATCTGTTCATTTCTCAGCACGCAGATGCGGTCAAACAGCGGCAGTGCCGTTTCACTGTGCGTCACGGCGATCAGCGTTTTACCGTATTCACGGCAGTGGTCGATCAGGGTTTGCATCACCTGCAGCGCGGTCTGTTCGTCAAGGTTGGCGGTGGGTTCGTCCAGCACCATCACCGGACAGTCGCTGTACATGGCACGCGCCAGCATCAGCCGCTGACGCTGCCCCAGCGACAGGGCAGGATGGCTTTCGCGGATCAGCGCGTTTTGTTTTCCCGGCAGGCTGTCAATCACATCGGTGAGCTTCAGCCCGCGCAGGGACGCATCAATGCGCAGCTGCTTTTGCGCATCGTGATGACGATCGAACAGCGTGATATTTTGCAGGACGCTGGTGTTGAACAGGATGTCCCCCTGGCTTTGCAGGAAGAACAGCTTCTGCGCCTGACGGGCGCTTACCGGCTCGCCATCCACCAGGATTTCGCCGGACTGGGGCGCGATAAGCCCGGTGATCACTTTCAGCAGCGTACTTTTACCGGCCCCGGACTCGCCGACAATCGCCAGGGTTTCCCCCCGGCATAACGCCAGAGACACGTTGCTGAGCACCGGCTTGCCCGGCTCGTAGGCAAACTGCAGCGCACGGTAATCGAGCCGCTGGGTGAAGTGGACGGGCGGTACGAGCGCCCCGGCGTCCTCGTCTTTTTCTGCCTGCGGAAACAGATCGGCAGCGCGCGTATCAATGACGTGCAGCTGGTTCTTCTGCAACACCGAGAAGAAAATCTGGGTGATATAGGCGGTAAAAATCTGGCGCACAAAGCTGTAGGCGAAGAATTCCCCCAGCGAGATGTGGTTGTCTTTCAGCAGCGGTAAGGCCAGCAGCATGAAAAACACCATCTCCAGGCTGCCAATCAGCTGATAGAGGCTGCTCTTGACCTGTTCGTACACCTTCTGCTTCTGCCTGACGTCAAACAGGGACGCGGCAAAGCCAGCAAACGCCGTCTGGCGCTGGGCGCTCAGGCCCGCCGATTTCAGCGTGGCGAAGCCCTGGATCGACTCCAGCAGAAAGTCACTTTGCTCCGCGCTTTTCACCTGCACCTGCTGGGTGTAATAGCGATCGCGAAAAATCGCCCAGACGCTGACCAGGCCCATTAAGGTCACGCCCACGGCGGAGATGGTGGCAAGCAGCGGGCTGATGTAACACATCACCGCCAGCGCAATCACGCCCACGATCCAGTCTGTGCGCAGACTGTTATCCAGCTCGATTTTCTGGGCCGCCGCCATCTGCCAGTTGGCGAAGCGACTGTAGATCTCACCCGGACTGCGTTTTTCAAAGTACGCGAGCGTATTGCTCAGCAGGCTGGCGAACCCCCTGACGCTTTGCATCACCACAAACCGTTTGATAAAGCGCTCGGTGACGCTGCGCACGACAAAGGCCAGCAGGGTTGATACCACAAACGCCAGCAGGTAGTAGAAGTACGGGAAATCGCGTTCACCGCCGGAGGAGAACACATTGTTGATGGCCGAACTGACCATCACCGGCATGATAAACAGGGTCAGCGACACCAGAAACGCCAGCAGCATCAGGCGGTAAATGCCCGGAATCCCTGCCGTCTGTTTCAGGCTCATGCAGTCCAGCGCGCGGAAGCGCCGCGTGCGCTTGTGGGCTGCCACGGCGGGCTTTTCGCCGATGGCGTCTTTATCCAGCACCAGCGCATAGCCGCTGATTTCGGATCGCAGCGCGGCGATGGGTAACAGCTGCTCGCCAATCGCCGGGTTCATCACGCACACATAGCTGCCCTGACGGTAGGCCAGCAGGACATAATGGCTGGCACCGTAGTGCAAAATGGCCGGTAACGGCAGCTCTGCCAGCTCATCCAGGTCGAAAGCCACCGGATACGCCGGAATCCCCAGGTCGGACAGGATGGCGCACAGGGTTGACAGTGCGGTGCCGTGGGCCGACGCCGGATACTGTTCGCGCAGCACGTCCAGCGGCACATCCATTCCCTGGGTTTCCGCCAGCATAGCAATACAGGCCAACGCACATTCATTGGTTTCCGCCTGATAAACGATTTTTGGAATACTATTTTCCATAATTTAACCCCTAAAACGCCCTGTTCTTTTCTCTTGTGATGGCTGTTTAGTCATTAATAAAAAACAGTGAGTGGGAATGCCACAGCATCCAGTCAGTCGAATAATCCCGAATGCTTTGCTCGATAATGCGCGGCATATCATCCTTGAGTTTTCTGGCTGCAACGGGAGGGTGAATTACTATCTTTAATCCGTTATCAAAATAAAGATGATAAAACACCACCTGCGCGGACATCATTCTGGCCAACCGGATAATTCCGCTGTGTAAACTGGCCGGACGATCAAATAAGCGACAAGGTAATTTCTCGGCTTTGTCTTTACTGGCAAACTGGGTGAAGTCCGGCGTAATGTCGGGGAATAAAATAATATTGCGTTTATTCTCCGCCGCCGCCATCACTGAGGTCATTAAGTTTCCGGCAATATTTTTATTATCTTCATGAATCGAACAATAGGTGAGATCTAACCCACCCAGCCGCCGCTCGGCTTCGGAATGCGCATCCGCACTGCGGGAGGTGATCACCGTGGCTTTCCCCGGATAGGCCGCCGCGCCAACCATCGTGGTCAGGATGTCCGAGACCATGTGCAGCGGGGCCAGAAGCACCGGCTGCCCTGCGCGCTGGAGCGGCTCCACCACATCGTTAAGCTGTGCCGAACAGGCCGCCAGCTCGCGCAACAACCGGCGATTCTGTCCGTAGGTCACTGCCTCAATCAGCAACTTTCGCCGCTGGGTCAGCCAGATATAATCAAATTTTTTATTATCCTGCAGCAGACACTGACGGTTAGCTTCCGCCACCGCTGCGCGCCATTTCACATCACGCGGGATTAATTTTAAAAAACGCCTGACGTGGGCAAACGCAAAAATAATACGGTAATGAAAACACCGAAATAATAAACAATGCGCCCTGTAGCCAGCCAGCTGGAGCTTATACGCCAGCCACTGACATCTGGCGGTGAGGTTCCGCCAGAACAGCGCGCACCACAGGGCATAAAATTTCATTATTACTCCGGTGCCTTACCTGTTTCTAAAATAGAGAGCAGTTTGTCAGAGAAGGCCGGGAAATCACGATCCTGAATCGCCATCCATTTTTTCGCGACAATAAAGGTCGGCGTGGCGTTGATATCGTAATACTGCGAAACGCGCGTCATATAATCCAGACGCGCTTTCACGTCGGCGGACTGACTGACTTTGTGATATTCCGCGACGTTAATCTTATTTTTTTCCAGCCACGCGTCACGCTGAGTCGCATCGCTTAAATCAATCTTGTCTTTCATCACCGCATCATAGGCGCTCTGGCGATGGGCTTCTTCAATCCCCATGACTTCCAGCGTGGCGAACACCGGGGCATAGCGCGCCAGCCCGGCCTGACTGTCCAGGCTGAGGTGTAAACGCACCAGCTTTTTACCTGGCGGCATCCGTTTTTCCAGCTCGTCTACGTTCTTTTCGTTGATCTCACAATAATGGCAGCCGTAAGAGAAGATCTCGATAATATCGTCGCCGTCGGCAATCGGGCTTTTATCCAGTTTCTCGGTAGAAAGCGAGGTCAGCACCTGCTGTTCTGCACTGCTGGTTTGATTTAACACGAAGATATGGAACCAGGCGGTGGTAATCACTGCTGAAATAACCGCAACAAAGACGGTATAGGCCAGCACGTAAGAAATTCTTTTTTTCATGGCGGGCTTCGATCCTGAATACAACAATAAGGCACATTCAGTATTTATCAGGAAGGCGTTGTATATAATACACAACGCCTTTAAGAATAAATATTACTGAAATTTACTCTTATTTAGTGATAAAGAGCGATATCTTAGCCTGCGTTTCCGCAGTTGATGATAGCGGCTGGGGTGAAAGTTTTCGTCACCACACCATTTTTATCGGTACAGGTTTTTACTGCGTTACATACCGTGGCGTCGCCCACCAGGTTCAGCTCAAAGCTGTTTACACACGTTGTTGTTCCACCGACAACTGCGCTTGCTTCAGACATATTGATTTTTTTCATCTGTGATTTCCTTATTTTATTATTACGATTAAGTAATATGAGCATGATATCAGATGGCATATTTCATGCTATGCCATGCCAGGGTGATCGAGGGAATTGCCTCCCTGGCATACCGTAATGATCGTCTTACATAAACATGTTACAGAACGTCATTATCGGACACGGCGCATTCTAGTGGCGGTTTTTTAATTAGGCAATACACTTAAAACGCCGCATGTTAATTAAAAAGAGTTATTGTGTTATTAAGGCCATCAGATCTTTCTTATATAAGAGACTGCCTTATTCCGAAGGCAGACTTTATTTCCCTATCTGACACCGATTTTATTTTTATCTACGCGGGATATTTCTGAGAAAAAAACAGGCTGAATGGATCGTAAAAAATAATTTTTTTTAAAATTTTTTTGATGTGGTGTGGAGATGGAGTGGGTTTTGGGCGGACAGCCATCACGCCAGGGATGCATAACCTGAATACAACCTAACCCGTTGAAGGTATGAGTCGCGTCCGGGAAGACGCGGTTGTTGTGAACATGGCCCTTCGGGATCGAACAGGTGTTGGGACGGATAACGGGTTTGTCGGTGCGGACATGAATACAGGTCGAAAATCGATGAACTTCTCTGAAATCAGCGAGATCTTTCTGCGGGCCCTTTCGCAGTTTTCTCTTTTCACACTCGATGCGTTCCCGCCTCCCTGATTAAATCATCAGGTAATTTAGCGCGATACGAATGTGGGGCAACACATCCGCATCGCTGATCACAATCACTATTAAACAGGAATAGTAATCATGACTGCCATCGATTGTATTTCAGGCCACCACGAAGCTAAAGAGACAAACTACACCCAGCGCTATGCGACCGTGGGTTATGTGACCCGCACTCCAGATTACCGCCGCATTCCGGCGATTACGCTTAAAGGCTGTTGGTTGAAAACAGCGGGTTTTCCCATTGGTGTGCAACTGGATGTGAAAGTGACCTGGGGCCGGATCATTATCAGCTTTAAACCCAGGGACGTGATCAACGGGACGCGGGTGAGATCGATTGAGGAACTGGCGTCACTGCCTGTGCATATGAGAAAACGGGTGATGAAGGCGATTGGGTTGACTGACTGGTAAGGATTGATGGGCTTGCCCCTGCGGAGGTGGGGGCGAGTGGGGTTTTAGGTTCATTTTCAATTTGTGAGAAAATAAGTCGTATATTGTTGAATTAATTCCGTAGGAATTTATTGACAAAATCATTGTACACGCCCTACTTAATCAACATCTTATTTTTAACACCCTTTATTTTCAAATAATTTTCATCAGGAACCGTAGAGTTACCTCAACCTTTTGCATCAGATCTACCCACCAACCAGACTAACAGGAAGCATAAAAACGCGTAAGGTAGCCACAATCAATATAAAAAACCACGAAATTAGATTACTAAAAAATAAATCAGCCACCCATCATTTTTCATTACCAATGATATAGCCAAGTCTCTAAAAAAATCATACCATAACATAAACTAAACAAAGGGTTGATTCCTGTTTATATTAAAACCCCAAAAAGACAAACAAAGCTGATTACTTAAAGGACTAAAGCCATGATGAAAAAAAATAGCTTAAATACAATTAGAAAATTTAAGTTTAATAGAAAAAGGAACAAAAAATACAGTCTTGATGAAACATTGAACCTGTCAACAAAAGCAGTTACCATCATTCCTTTCTTGCTTATTTGTTTTGGTTCGGCTCAGCTATTTACTTTTTCCATCTCGCATGGCATTTCCTTTACAGACTTACTTAAAGTCAGCATGTTGATGTCATTTGGAGCAATGTATTTAGTTATGATTATCTCCTTAATCCTCATCGCTTCATCAGTAACATTACTCAACCATTCCCTTAACAAGGTCGTTAATAAAGAACTTATAGGGAAATCAAAGTTCGATTTTTTGAAATTGCATCCTAAAATTTCATTATCTCTTATCAGTTTAATGCTTGGCAGTTGGCCTTTTGTCTTTCTAATTTATCCCGACAGTAAAAATTTATGGGTAAATTTCCTCTACTATTTATCATCTTTAGCAGTAATATTAGTTTTCTATCATAACTGCTTAACAACATCATTTATTGGCAGCAGCCATTTACCTAAAAATAATCTAATTAGTAGAATAAAAGTAGCAGCGTTAGCATTAATACCATTATTCTCAATGTACGCCGTGCTGTTTTTTTATTTGACATTTGATGTCCTCATCAAAAAAAACAGTATATCTGACTATATGGGTATAATTTATCTCTCATTAGTATTAACTATAGTTAACTTTCTGTCATTATATCTCCCAACAATTGAGAAGAGAAAAGAGGCAATTCCGACAACAACTTTTATGTTAACTTCCATGTCGTTTCTTTTCTTATTAATGCCAGGTGAAATTTCCGACTATCCAGTTAATAAGTTAATCAGAAGTGTCGGGCTTGGGTTAGAGCATCGTTGCTATTTAAAAAAAGAAATAGATAAGACCTCAATCCCAAAAGGGCTAAAACGGGAAGAAGGCAATATTATCGAGCTTTCAGTTGTAATAAATATTGATAATATTTATTACTTATCCAACCTCGACGATGATGACTTTAAATCCAGTATTAGGTTTGTTGCGGCAGATCTGACCAGAGTGGGCTGCCCAAGAGATTTGACGCCATTGGGTGCAAACCAAATTTAATTATATATATCACTTACGCCACTTTGACTGGCTCTTTGTTGATTAACACACCGCGATTAAAGTGATGTTTTCATCGGCAATATGATGGCAACCGCATGAAGAAGCGTTTTACCGACGAACAGATCATCAGTATCTTTTAAAGAGGATGAAACCCGAATTTGCGCGGGAGCTTTGCCGCAGGCGCGCTATCACTGATGCTAACATCTTTAACTGGCGCAAAAAATCAAGGAGTTTGGTGGCAGAATTACAACGAGTATTGCCCACATTCAACTCTGAATTTCAAATGCAATAAGAGTATCCAACACAGTGTCAAAAACTGGAAATCAGGCAGTAATAAAACAGATATGACGAACTGATGGTTGTATCGAATATTGAGGGCATTTCCATGGTACTGCTTTTGAAAGAGCTAATAAAATCGGAACTTAAGCATTATTTAGATTGGTACAGGAAGTTCTCTCTCAGTAACTGGGAGATTTTAAAATCAAAGATGAACACAAGGCTATTTAAATGTTTTTTTCACAAACATTAAGATTAAACTCTGAAAAACATAGCAGGTCTCCTGCTGCGATAAGCGCTATTAACTGGCATAGTTAATATCTTTCCCTTTTTACTTAAAAGATAATTTTTTGTTATTCCAGGAAAAATTAATCTAAAAGCTAACAAAGCCTTCTCACGTAACAACGAGAATCGTATGGGCACCGGATAAGCATTACCTGGCGTTCACGTCAAGAAAGCGAATCACTTACCTTTTTTCTTAATAAGCTCAGGAAATTGGCTGGCGTGGTATCCCATAATTGGGCCGAAAATTCATTGCCATAACGGCGTTCAAAGTCATCTTCGAAGTTGTCACATTCCTGGATAAATTGATCAATATCCTCTATCAAGCCATGTCGTGTAGCGGGCGGTGTATCTGCAATCCATGCGTCTATTTGCGCATCAACGCTCTCACCACTTCCAAACAAATCATAATCTTGCCCAAAATAGACTGCAACCAGGCTGTCCAGAACATGTACATTAATGTTTTTCATAATTAAACCATTGTGTTATAGGATTTTAATGACGCCTTTTTCAGTTTGAGTGGAAAATTCAGCTGTTACCAGGTGCGATTGTGATTTCGTATCGATGACGTCATAAGCAACTGAATATCGTTCACCTGGTGTAAAGGTAAATCCGAACAGAGGCAGACATTCTCCTTTAGCAACATAAACAGGTTTATCATCAAAGATTTTATGAAGCGTATCGTTTTTATCGCCATTGATTTGAATAGCGGTAATCCGTTCTCCTGATTTCAGCGGCGACACGACACAAACCTGATTATCTTTGATCATCGCGTTCGTTGATTCCCGCTCAGTCATCCTGTCACCCGGCCCAGGGCATCCGGTTAAAAGAAATACTGGAGCCAACAAAATTTTACCCTTCATGATTATAGTCCTTTTCCCGTGATGGTTTTCTGATCAAAATGAGATACGTAGCCTATGGATTTACACAGAATACGTTCTTACCAACCCCGTTTACAGCTTTATCAACTGCTGTTGCTGCATCTTTTTCAGACATAGTTCAGAATTTTATTATTGATGATATGCAAACTAACGAGTATCCTGAACCCAAATAAAACAAGCAATCTATAATATCATGAGATGATAACTTTTGAAGAAAAATATCATCAAAACACTTTTATTTATTGTTTTATTTGTTTTAATCGCCTCAGTAACTTTTGAGATAACCTTCAGATTCGGAGATGCCGACTCATTTATATCACTTTTAGGAAATCTTTCATTTCTAGGATTTCAACAGACTTTTGATTCATTATTCATACTCCTATTAATTATATCTCTTATAATTTCATCGCTAATCTATTTTGGCGCAATAATAACAACACGCAACAAGATAAAGAAATGAAAAAAGCCATTGCAGCATTATTTAAAGATACAGCCACCTATTTAGGAATATGTTTAGCTGTTCTTTTTCTCTTCTTCTTTTACTACTTTGCTGTCCCTGATTATTGGTTTTTATGCAGCGTGTTGACAATCATAATTGCAGCTGTTTTAGAACTTATTTTCTGGTCAAGAAGAAAGAAGTAAAAGATGTATTCCTGCCCGTTCTGGCGCGGTTACATTCTGTCCCGCCGGATTCTTCACGGATGTTTAGCGAACATTACTGGATCGAAGCAGCGCTTTAAGAATGCCTGGAGCTGCTCTGCCTGCCTACCTGCTGAGGCAGAACGGCATTTTCTGGCAATGCAAGAGTGGGCATTGTACGTGCGGCTTAATGTCACAGGGGATTTTTTATTAATTCTATTTCACATGTCAGAGATTCAACGTATAAAGTACTAAATCAGCAATAAGAAGATGAAGATAAAATGACTTTCGTATTCATTCCTGCGTTAGTGACCTTGCTCGTATCGAGAGAAGAAGAAAAGGGGCTGGCATTGACCAGACATGAAGTTGAAGCCATTCGTGATAATGCCACTGTAATCGCGTTACCTGAAGATATCGCATTCAGTGCAGCGGAAAATCGGGGATATCCTGACATCGAGCCAGAAGATGTCTGGAATGCATGGCAAGCGTTTAAAAGTAACATCACACAATGAAAACTATCGAGGAACTGAGGTCAAGCCTTCTTAAGATCGGTGAGCAACTTGGTGGTGGCATCAGGTTAAATTATTACTTCACTATCCCTGACCAGCCCGATGCTTTTGGGACTCCCTATGTGGAGATACACGGGAATACATACCATTTTGCGGCTAATGAAAGAGGCATCGAGCTTATCCGTAATATCACTCTCGATTATGAAGACATTCTTTACTGGTTCACTGATGGTGGCGTTAGAGCTTTGGCTTCTGAGTTTGCTGCTTTAAACAAAAGCTCGCACGAAGCATTCAGAACCTTATATTTCCGAAAGCAATTTTACTTGATGCTGTCAATCAAGCCTGAATGGGCGACAAGAAAGAAGAAGGAAATAACGCACATTCTCATTAGTTAATCATCCCTGTCCAAGCCTGCATATATTAATTACGCCCATGAAGTCAAGTTGTGAGCATATCGATTAAGGTCAGCACACCGGCAAGGGAAATAAGGAATATAAAGCACCCAAAACCTAATAAAAATAAATAAAAGAAAGGAACCATCCATCGCATCAATTCGGAATTACTCTCATTGATAAAATGGTATGCCTCGCTGTCTTTATCTAAGAAAAAAACACTTTTATTTTTCTTAATTCTGATAAAAAAATATGACATCGTGGCTGCACCAAAGAAACCAATCATACTGTTGTAAAGATACGGCGCTGGAAGCGTATGTTTTTCCTGAAAAAGGCTAATAAGCTCGTAATATTTTTTTCTGTTTATCGCGTACAGTAATGCTGAAAGGACGAAGGCTGTACTGGCAAACAGGATGATGACAATAACGAATGTTTTCATTTCAATCTAAGAACCCAATGTTTATACAAGGCATACATCTCCTGGTCAACTGTTGCTGTGAACACCAGTGACACCGTAAAAAGATATGATCAGTCTGTTGCTTGAAAATCGAGATGCGGCCTGAACGTTTGCCCCTGGTATTCATATGCTATTGAATTACTGAATGAATACACGCGGCCACTGTATTTGATACTGATGGTATCACCCTCTACGCTTACAGCAGCCGAACTGCCTGTCGCGACCAGAAAAGGAACCTGTTTCGCCAGATTCGCACTGATATTACTCTGGATTTTACCGGCTAAATAATACCGATAGGTGTCTGCAACGGTTGCTCCACCACCCGTTTCACCCGTGACATAAAGCCATGTATGCCCGTCAAGCTGTTGGGAAGAGATGAGTTTATCTTTGGAGTGATCATTGTCACCGTAATTTAAGGCAAAGAATGCAGCAACCGTGATTAGCAGTACCACAGTCAGCAACCTGTGTAGCCACTTAATAACCGTTTTCAATGGCATACTTCACGCCTTCCCTTAGGCATTGATCGTCCCTGTACGCGTGACTCTCAACTCGCCTGTAATGCAAGTTATGAAGAGTACATCCGTCACTTGCACATCCTGGCAGGAACCTAAACACCGCTGAGTGACAACCTACGCAATGTCATAAGGAAATCATAAGCGGTTGTCTCCCAAAGCTCGGGTGAGAAATCATAACCATAGCGACTTTTGAATTCCTCTTCTAAACTCGCTTTGTACTTATCAACAAAGTCGTCAATCTCCTCTACCAGTTCTTCTAACGTCGATTTCGATGCGGAATTTATAAATAATCTGGTAATACCTTCAATCGTATCCTCACCATCATTAATACTGTCAAAGTCCTGATTAAAATAACCCTGAATTAGCTGATCGAGTTGGTAAAACCGTTGCATATTGTACCTATGGGGTTGGAAAAGCAGTAAGGATATAATAGGGCTTACCATTATACTCCTGAATATCAATGACAATACGCACTGCATGCATCGTCATTCGCTGGGAACTTGCACGGGCATATCCATATCCTACCTCACGGCCCGCAGAATGATTGATAGTAAGACGCGCGCCTTGCTTAGCACCTGCAAGCACCGATTTGATAGTATCCCGGTTGATGTAGAGTGCTCGAGAAATGACTGTTTCAGCAACGTCCAGGCTCTTAAATGTTGAAGACATCATGAGCCGCTTATTTTGTTCAAAACGAGCCAAAAGTTCGCTATCTGTTTTACCTACATGATTTGCCAGAGTATGGCCGCCGGGTTTCAATCCATTCACCGACTCATGCTCAATTAACCTGACGCGCCCCGCTCTGATGGCAGCAACCCTGACCGCACCTATAGCTGCTGCAAAACCGACAGGTACGGCGATATCTACTGTCATACCTATCTTGAGTGCAGTATCTTCATCTGCGCCTAACTGCCTGGCGGCATTGACTGCAAGTTGGTATGTGGCGGAACGGGTATCTCTGCCCGATATCATCTGCTGAGCAGCGCTATGTACAGTATCAAGACTGTGGGCACCAACGACCACACATCCAGCTTTAGTAAGGCCGGTGGGTTCAGGAGCAATGCATAATGTTGCAGCTCCGGCCATTTCCACACCACCAAGTAGAACACCGAGCCCGCCGAGCAACCTGTTGCTAAGTGTTTCAGCTTCCGTAACCGTTTTGTCTGAAAGCACTGCGGCCAGCTGCACAGGCGACATCACAATACTAATTCCACCATCATCCATAATGAACCTCATTAGATTGTTAGGGTTTAAAGTGTTGCATAAATCTGTTTCAGAAATTTATAAGATCAATAAAAAAACTTTGACTTACCCTTTGCAGCAGATCAGTAAGCATTGCCTGGTGGCGCAATCTTAGCTGTTCAAATATCTCGAATACTGGTTAGCCTACAGTCGTCAACGCTGAAAAATGTTCACCTTTTTGCAAAGCTATAGCAATAGCCTATATCGATAAATAGATATTTTTCATTTTGAAAATTGAATCGCCCCGGGTTTAACAAACACTTCAGAATCATTTTAGATAGCGTAAAGAGAGGCCCCCGTAAGTGTTAGGCGTTATCCCGAAGAGTTTAAAGTTGAAGCAGTGAAACGGTTGTTGATTACGGCCTTTCTGCTTGACCCATGGTAATACCTGTCGATAACACCACCGATCATTTTATATCTGAATAAAGCAGTATGGGCCGAGCGACCTTCACTAAACTTGCGCTAATACCTTAACGAATTCACGAATATCCCTGGTGCATTAATTTTTAGCCGTAATTTTTAACTGTTAGCTTACCTCACTTAAAAATCGTTTTATCTGCGCCTGCGTCGACGTACCTTCCATTGGGCCGCGCTGGCTAATTGCCAGTGAACCGCTGGCGTTTGCCCATTTCAATGCCTCCTGCGGCGCTGCGCCGCTGAGAAAAAGACAGACAAAAGTCGCGCCGAAACAGTCGCCTGCACCCGTCGGGTCGACCACCGGTACGTTAAAGCCAGCAACGTGGTGCGATTCACCCGCACTAAAATAGCTTGCACCGCGCGGGCCACGTTTGATCACAACATGTTTAACGCCGCGTTCCAGCAACTTGTCAACCAGCTCTTGTTCGTCTCGCCCGGGGTTTAAACCAAAATAGTCCAGTTCGCCGTCGCTTGGCAGGAATATATCCGTGTAATCAAGGATATATTCAAACGCCTGTGGCATTTCAGGAATGTTAAGCATCTCTTTGCGAATATTAGGATCGAATGAGACCGTACCGTTGCGCGCTTTAATATTTTCAATTGCCTTTCGCATCGCATCAATAACGCGGAACGAGAACAGCGATGACCCCATGATGTGAAAATGCTGGCATTGGCTGAGCAGGGCATCATCAATATGGTCAGCGGTTAACAAACCGCAGGCGCTGTTAGGCATATTAAAAATAAAATCGCGCTGCGCCTGACTGCGGTAGCTAACAAACGCGCTGCCGGTGGTCGCTTTTTGCAGCATTGCAATGCCGCTCACGTCAACGCCGTCTTCTTTCAGCCGCGCAATATTCATTTCACCAAATGTGTCACTGCCAACGCAACTGAACAACACGGAACCGAAACCCAGCTTAGCGACCTGATCGGCAAAAATTGCCGGGGCGCCGCTGGGATACGGGCCCCAAAATTCACCAGGCCGGGAAAATCCTTGATTCTCTTCTTTGGCGAGAAATTCCACAAGCATCTCGCCAATAGTGCAAATGGTTATCTTCATCACCGCTCCTGATTTATTTTATGCAAAGCCGTGTTGAGCCAGGTCAGGCATTCATTGTTGGTATAACTGTTGGTCAGGCCCGCAGCAATTAATCGAGTTTGATATTCAGCGGCAACAATCTGCGGGGTAACAACACAGCTCATCTGCTGTAGCCTGCCGATGGCATAACGTTTCTCTCCGTAAACGGGACGAGAAGCGACAACCGCAATCAACCGCCCATTGAGTGCCACCGCTTGAGTCAACATACGGGCTGACGCTTCATTACGCACACTCAATGCACCATCTTCGTCGATATGATCAACTGCAATCAGCGCGCACGGTGGGTGATAATGGGCTAATGCGCTTAGTGCCAAATCACCTTCCACAATCCGCCCGTTGCCGCCGACTACGCCGCCCAGCAGGACGATTTCACCATTCAAAAACTCCCGGGCCAGCGAAACATGATCAAGATCGTTAAGCAGCAGGCAGAGATCGTCTGAGTTCGCCAGAAATGGTATCACCTTCCTCAGAATAGAGCCCTGATCTAAGAATAACGTTTTGCTGTCATCAATCTGTGCTGCCACCTGACGAGCCATTTCGGTCTCCAGCGATTTGTGCGTAACAACCGGTGTTTCGTGAACCGCTGTTACCGACGCGCCGGTGTGAGCGGTATAGATAGCACCGCCGAAAGAACGCTTCAAATACCCCTGCTGTTCGAGATAGTTGAGATCGTTACGGATTGTCACCCCCGAAACCGCCAGCATTTCGGACAAATCGTCTACTTTGATCTCCCCCTTCTTACGAACGATCTCCGCAATGTCCAAGCGCCTTTTGAGCAGGCTGGTTGACGGTTTTGCCACGGTTAATACCTTATCATTTCTCTTGGGATAACTTTCATTTTTAAATTTACTTTCATCATTGTCAAATGATACCCACCAGCAAAATCAAAAAATAAGCCTATATTCAGCCAGTTAACGGAGATAACCTTATCACTAATCACTTTAAAATTGAAAATTTTAACTGCTCAATAACTTTCATTTTTAAATAAAAATTCTGATTTCGTGCGGAAAATCACACCTCTCAGCAGTAAACCTTATTACATTACTTTCAGGATGAAGCCTTAAACCCGGTTTAATATTACAAAGTTAAAAATGGAGAGTTGAGAATGTATATTATTTCCAGTAAAAGCATGTTGTTAAAAGCCCAGTGTCATGGATACGCCGTACCTGCTTTCAATATTCATAACCTCGAAACCATGCAGGTCGTAGTAGAAACGGCTGCAGAACTCCGTTCGCCGCTAATCCTTGCCGGAACACCAGGTACCTACAGCTATGCCGGCACCGGCAACATTGTCGCTATCGCTCACGATCTGGCAAGGACATGGGATCTCCCGCTTGCGCTGCATCTCGATCACCATGAAGATCAGTCCGATATTATTCACAAAGTTCAGGCGGGCATTCGCTCTGTCATGATCGACGGTTCCCATTCAGCGTATGAGGAGAACGTAGCGCTGGTTAAAAGCGTTGTTGAGTTAAGCCATCGTTACGACGCCAGCGTTGAAGCCGAACTCGGCCGACTGGGTGGCACAGAAGATGATCTTGTTGTCGATGCAAAAGACGCGCTATACACCAATCCGGACCAGGCCCGCGAATTCGTCACCCATACAGGCATTGATTCACTTGCCGTCGCTATCGGCACTGCTCATGGACTTTATACTGCCGAACCGAAGCTTGATTTTGACCGCCTGGCTGCTATCCGTGATTGCGTTGATATTCCATTGGTTTTGCATGGTGCTTCCGGACTGCCAGATAGCGATATTCGTCGCGCCATTTCCCTGGGGGTCTGCAAAGTTAACGTCGCCACTGAGCTAAAAGTCGCTTTCTCCGCCGCGCTTAAAAACTATTTCATCGACAATCCCGATGCTAACGATCCACGCCACTATATGAAACCGGCGAAAGCAGCGATGAAGGAAGTCGTGCGTAAGGTTATTCAGGTTTGCGGCTGTGAAGGACAACTGTAGACCGCAGACTGGAGGAGTCATGTCATGATCCATACTCTGACGCTCAATACCGCTATTGATATGAATATTTTCTGCGAACCGCTACAGCCATCGGCAGTCAATCGCACTCGTCGAACAGAATATTGTCCAAATGGTAAAGGGGTTAACGTCTCACTGGTATTAAATCATTATCAACAGCCAACCCACGTTATGGGCCTGTTTGGTGGTTTTTCTGGTCGCTATATTGTTGAAGAACTGCGCAGACAGCATATTAACGTGACGCCATCATGGGTTAATACACCTACCCGTATTAATATTTTTATAAACGATGGACGCAGTGAATATAAAATAGTTAATCCTGGTGCGCATATTGACGATAAAGGAAAAGAGCAAATTCTTTCTCATCTACAATGCGTTGAACATGGTGATTATTTAGTCATCAGCGGTAGCCTGCCGCCTGGCATAGAAAGTCATTTTTTAAGCGAAATAGTAGAAATGTGTCAGGTAAAAGGCTGTGAAGTCATTTTAGATATTAGCCATCCAATACTGCGTCAACTACTGGAGCTGCATCCACTATTAATAAAGCCCAATGACGACGAGCTGAAAACGATATTTGATCTCGACGCCAGCAGCCCACAGCAGGTACGTGAAGCCATGCACATGCTTCACCTGCTTGGTGCCCGTAACGTCCTACTGACGCTGGGTGATCAGGGGCTGTACTTTTCAGACGGTGAGCAGATTTGGTATTGCCCGGCACCAAAAATAGAGCTGGTCAGCTCGGCCTGTGCTGGTGACGCTGCATTGGGGGCTTTTCTCAGCAAATGGCTCAGCAAGGGCAATGTCGCCGACGCTCTGGCACTGGCAAGTGCCACCGGCGCCGATGTTGCTGCTTCCGCTGGACTCGGCAAATTAAATCGTACGCAAAAATTATTACAACAACTTCAGGTCGTCCAATTATAGGGGTCCGATTATGAAAAAAATAATTGCTGTTACTGGCTGCCCTACAGGCATTGCCCATACATTTATGGCAGAAGAAGCCTTAAAGACTGCTGCAAAAAAATTAAATATAGAAATTAAAGTTGAAACCAATGGTGCTTCCGGCGCAGAAAATGTTATTACGCAGGAAGATATGATAGATATTTATGGCGTTATCATTGCTGCCGATAAAGATGTTAACGCAGAGCGATTTAATGGCCTGCCGGTTATCGAGGTGCCGGTAAAAGATGCCATTCATCACCCAGCAGAATTAATTGATAAAGTCGTCAGTGGTCAGGTACAACGGCGTAAGGGAGTATCTTCAGTAGCAAATCCCGAACAAAAATATAAGCAGGAATCATTTGGTCGACAGATTTATAAACATCTAATGAGCGGTGTTTCCAATATGTTGCCGTTTGTCGTCGCTGGCGGCATTTTGATTGCTCTCTCATTCCTGTGGGGGATTTATTCGGCTGACCCAGATTCTGCACAGTATAACGTTATTGCCGCCACGCTGATGAAAGTTGGACAGCAGGCGTTCTCGATTATGGTGCCAGTATTCACTGCCTACATCGCCTGGTCCATTTCCGGACGTCCGGGCATGGTGGCCGGTTTTGTCGGTGGGCTGCTGGCTAATGCCACTGGTGCCGGATTTCTCGGCGGAATCATTGCCGGTTTTACGGCAGGGTACTTTATGCTGCTACTCCGCCATTTGCTCGATGGTTTGCCGCGCCAGTATGAGGGGCTAAAGTCGATCTTTATTATGCCGCTGATTGGTGTGCTGGTCATTGGCGTGATAATGGTGTTGCTTGGACAACCGGTAGCGGCGATCAACAATGGCATGATGAGCTGGCTCAGTTCGCTGCAGGAAGCCAATCCGATTTTATTGGGGATTGTGGTTGGTGCAATGTGCTCATTCGACTTTGGCGGCCCAGTAAACAAAGCTGCGTATGTAACCGGAACGCTGCTGTTAGGTCAGGGTAACTATTTCTTTATGGCCGGCGTCTCAGCGGCCTGTATTACTCCACCGCTGGTTATTGCGCTGGCGACCACATTATTCCCAAAAGGATTTAGTGAGGAAGAGCGTACCGCCGGTATGGTGAACTACATCCTCGGCTTTACGCACATCACCGAAGGTGCTATTCCCTTTGCCGCTAAGGACCCGCTACGGGTCATCCCGATGATGATGATCGCCTCCTCAATTTCCGCGGTTCTCAGCTATAGCCTACACATCCAGGTCCCGGCACCACACGGCGGCTTCTTAATTCTACCCTTGGTCAACAAACCGATGATATGGGTGCTTTGTATCCTTGCTGGCTCCGCTTGTGGTGCACTAATGCTGGGATGCTGGCGACTATGGCAAAGACGCACGCAGGATCCAACCGCGCTTGCTAATGCTATTAAATAAAGGAGCAAGCTATGCAACTTAACCCTACTGATATCCATTTCGACCATCGCGTCAAAACCAAAGAAGAGGCGCTACAGCGGGTCGCTGAAGTCCTTATCGAAGGCGGACATACGAAGGCGGCTTACCTTGAAGGAATGCGTGAGCGAGAGAGGCAAATCAGCACCTATTTGGGTAACGGCATCGCTATTCCCCACGGCACGCCACAAAGTCGGGATGCGGTGCTGAAGACCGGTGTAAAAGTCCTGGCATGCCCACAGGGCGTTGACTGGGAAGAGGAGCAAACTGCGTATCTGATTATTGGGATCGCCGCTCAGGACAATGAGCATCTCAATATACTGCGCCAGCTTACCCATGCACTGAGCGACGATCGGGTTCCTGCGGCGCTGTCGCACGCCGAAACACCCCAGGCCGTTCTGAACATCCTCGCAGGGGATATCAAGTCAGTGGAATATGAACAACCAGAACTGCCGCCGCATTTCGACGAAGAGGCGATCTTTACCTTACGCAACCCTCACGGTCTGCATGCCCGACCCAGCGCGGTGCTGGTACAAGCCGTCAGACAGTGGCAATCGAAAATCCTGGTAGAAAACCTTGATACGCGCTCCCCAATAGTCGATGCCAGGAGCCTGATGCGCATCGTGTCACTTGGTGCCAGACAGGGCCATCGGCTACACTTTATGGCCAGTGGCAATGATGCGCGACAGGCGCTAAATGCGATTGGTGATGCCTTCAGCGCCGGACTTGGCGAGATTAGCGCACAGCCACAACAGGTTTCTCAGGCAGTAATAAAAAAGAAACGTAGCTGGTTTTCCCGGTTATTTAGCTAATCATTAACTGACTAAAAACGCCCTGCTATTCAAGTAAGGGCGTTTTTCTACTAACAAGACCTGGCTGGTCGCCCCTTTCACATCAATCTTAAATTTTATCTGTATCCGCCTGTCACAGTTGCTCGCCGCCCGTGTAAACCGTAATCAAAAGTGGAATGGCTCCTCTGACAGACGTCATACTATAATTTTTAGCCTTAAAGAAAAAAGCATAACGCCCAATACAAGAAGAACCTGAATACTGCCCTGCAATCCATAATGAACAATATAGTTTCGATATATGCTGCGCTACATTATACATTAACGTAGCTATGGCTCAGCTAAAAAAATTTTCAGGAATCATTAACGCCACCCAGAAGTAAGACTAATTTAAAAAATTTCGGGAACGTGGCTTAGACGCTTTAGAGCCGACATATCGTGTGCGCCATAAATCTATTTAGAGACCGTAAATCGGGCTTAACTGCCTGTAATCAGAATATTTTATGAAATTTAAACAACGGGTACTGCGTCATAGCTTTCAATTTAAGACATAGTACGTGTTTGAAGTTTGGAACTATACGCCGCTATGCGTTAACATCCTAAAAAGTCATTATCAACTACAGCAGTTTTTTTACGGAATACTTGACCGGCAATTATTAAAGTCAAAAGAGGCGGATATTACTATGTATCGCATTGATGAGTTATATTTTACGTTATTGGTGCGAAGGCCGGACTCGAATTTCACACCCAATAGACTGATATCAATGTAGTTTATAAACAGGGATAAATAGTTATACCCGCACTTGTACCCACGAGTTAAAATCCGTACAAAAAATAGACATTGCAAGTGGGTATAAAGCCACACCAGTAGAACACCGATATGGCTATCAAAGCAAGATTCAGGCAGGCAGGAAAGTTTTCTTCAGAGGCACCAAAAGTTTGGTCTCGATATCAACTTGTTCGTAGTTCTCAATAAGCGCACGGACGAGATCATCAAGTGTCCAGAGCGTCAGTGGTATCGTCGAACGGTCGGCTTCATATCGAGCATCTTTCGTAAAGCCCCCGGTACTGACATAAAGACCGCGATCGTCTTTATGGCGACCGCCAATAAAGCTGCGAATCTGCTGACTCCCCATTTGCTCCCTGCGATGTTTTACCTCAACGATAATTCGTGGATTTTCAAAACCGAACCCATCAGGTGAAGCAATGATATCTTTACCCCGGTCGGCTCCCGCAGGTGAGACCTGCGTTTTATAGCCCATACTGCGTAAAACTCCGGCAACCAGATTTTGCATCTCGTCCCAGTCAAGAGAGTTGATGCGATCTTTGATACCCTCAAACGCAAGCATTTCCATATCGCGCAGCGGATCAGAAACGACCTCATCTTCATCCATCACAATTGGATTCTGAGTAATCACATCTACAGTGGGTTTCTTATCCTGCAAAAGCTCTTCCAGAGCATATTCCGGAAGCTGGAAAACCGTCAGCGTAGAACCCAATGTGTTTTTGGTAGCAACGGACAGTCGATCGCGGTCAATTTCTTGAGTATTCCATTTAACCTGTCGAGCGATTCCCATCCCCTCTTCTACCCATTCAGGGTGGTACTGGAAATCAGATGTAACCTTACCTAGCAGATAAGTACGGTTGGCTGGCGAATAGGTAATAACCCAATCACCCTTTTGGATCTCATTTACAAAACGCCAGACCTGCGATGCACCAGAACGCGCAGTTCCCAGTTTTGTTAAGGGATCTGCCTCCTGGTATAAGGCGAGTAACTGGGCTCGGGACAGGCCGGGTTTGACTAATGGAGCCAGCTGAGACCAACCGATGCCTACAATTTGCTTATCGCGAAAATCGTCATAGAGCTTGCCACCGTCACCGCGAATCATCCACATTCTGTTGTCCATAGCAGTCCCTTCATGAGGAAAAGAAATTAAGCTGGATCATAAGCTTGTTCGCCGCATGCGTCAAAACTCGCCAAAATTACTTCGCTAACATTCCAGGATAGTGTTTAGCGATAATATCGTTCATCCTCTCGACCAAATCCAGGCGCTTGAAAGTCAAATGCGCAGTGCCCTTCTGAAAGTAACGAACACGGAAGAACTCATCCTCGTACACATCCTCAGCCGGGTTATCTCGAATATGCGCCATCAACCGAGTAGTTATATCGCTACGGTTGTCAGGTATTGGTTTGCCATCGAGTAAAAACAGCATCCGCTCTAGGTCAGCCAACTGATCCCGCCGCCAACCCCAATTAAGACTAAATCCCCAGCGGTTATGCGTCACCAGATTGTTAATGATGATCTTCTTACCAAAGCTGCAGGGACTATTAGTTTTGTAATCCCAAGACAGGCCTTTGAAGACGTTAATGATACCGCGCTCAAAGACATCCATTTTGTTCAGATGTAACTGTTCAAAAGTACTGAGAATGTTCGCCTCACTGATAGCTGGAAGATCGCCCTCCTCCAGGTTCTTGTGCCACTGGTCGCGAGCCTGTGCATCCATCAAGACCATCATGCCGGATTTCAGCATCAAATCGCGCCAGATACTACTGTCGATATTGCGGGTGACGGCAGGCATCGCTTTATCAGCCTTCTCAGTCAGCCAACTATCGTAGCGGTGCCCAGGCTTCATCGCCCAGTCTTGCGCTGTACCACCGCCAATTTCTGAGGTTAACCCTGAAATGGCATCAAGCTGCTGAATGAGCTGTTCGATCTGTTTCAGGGCGGTATCTCGGCCTGTGACAACGCGCTCGATACTAGTCGAAAGGATGAGTTCATTGTGCTCCGTTAATACATCGGGTTCTGTTTGCATCGTTATTCGTCCATTAAAGCAAACACGCCTGCCGGGAGTGGCAGGCGCATTATGCGATGAATACAAAAGGTGGGAAGTTCAGAGGTAAAAATCAGGAATGAGGCTCGAAGAATTCAGGTATTTATTAATCCGGTAGCTCGCCTGGCTCTGAGAATATCGGTAGCGGTCAAGAATGATGTCTGCTCATACCATGTAAATCCTTTATGGTCGATACGTACCAGTTCATGACGTTCCACGAGGAAATTAACCGCATCCGCAAGCGTTATTCCCGCGTCGATATGCTCCTCAATGGCCGCGTCGTCATGGAATGGCGTGTCGTTAAGTGTCAGGCCGTAATGGTGATCCAGCAGATACGTTAACAGTTGCTTCCACACCTGTACGGGCGACAGGCGTGACGAAACCGGCACCGTGGCCGGTACAGTTGAAATGTGCATGTGTAGAATCCTGAGAAAAAAGAATAGAGAAGGAGTTACGGGGTTGGATAAATAGAAATGTAAACGTAACCGCAGCTTCCACGGGTATCAGCTATACAGGTTAAACTAGCAAGTTGAATGGTCACCTGATGTTGCTTATGTGAATTTAGTTCGCCAGCACGCAGCATATTTTCCAGTCGTTCTACAAACAGCGGAAACGCCAGATCTAATTTCTGCAGGTGTATCGGGCTAAAACTGCCCGTCAATCCAGCCCTGTCAGCCAGGTAATACAGCCCGGTTACCTTCCTGAACTAATCTCGCGCCAAATCGTGGGGTGATATCGCTTTGTAGACCCCATTCATGAGGTGGTGTGATTGACATGAACACCTCCGTTTAAAGCAAACCCTGCTCAGCAAAAGAAACCACTTCATTCCCAACAACCAAATGATCCAGCACTCGCACTTCTACCAGTGCTAACGCTTTCACTATCCGCTGAGTGATGTGTTTGTCCTGCTGACTGATTTCTGTCGTACCTGACGGATGGTTATGCGCCAGAATTACCGCAGCGGCATTGTGTTTCAGAGCCAATTTAACCACTTCGCGGGGATGCACTTCGGTATGGCTAAGTGTGCCGGTAAACAGTTTTTCGCATCCCAGCAGGCAGTGCTGATTGTCGAGATACATCACGATAAAAACTTCACGCTCCTGATGAGCCATCTGTAATTGCAGCCAGGTCTTAGTGAAGCTGGTGGAGTTAAATGGCTCACTCGGTTGACGCTGATATTTCTCCAGCAGGCGTAATGCCCGACGAATGACGCGTTGCTCGTTTGCAGCAAATACCGGGGATAAATTGAATACAGACATATTTGCTCCTTAAAACAAAAAGCCTCGCCGGTTTATTGGCAAGGCCTGGGGGAAGAGATAATAAAAAGGTTCATGAAGCAAGCTGCAGCATATTCTCAGCCATCACCCACAGAGCACGGTTGAGCTTTACATCACCGTCGATACCTTTAACGGCGCGTGTATGGGCGCGTTTACCTTTGGTGGTTAGTCCAGACAGACCGCCTTTAATCAGGTTTTCCTGAATGCGCTGATAAGTGGTCCACAGGTCGTTACTCTCATCCTGCCAGCGGCGTGGGGATAGGATTTGCGATTCCGTCACCGGCTGATGCTCTTCACCAAAACGATAGATTAAAGCTGCTTTCGCCATCGCCTGCTGTGCAGGTGGCGGTAACATTAGCGACTGCATGGCATCGCGTTTCTCTTCTACGCGATCAAAAATCCCCAGCACTTCGTAAGCTCCTTCAACGACTTTCTCCACCACGTTGCCTTTGTGTGGCACACGTACCTCTCCAAAACTCTCACCACAAATTAGTCCATTCTGGCAAACCGATCTGAATAACCCCGGTAGCATCTGGTATGAGCTGGAGCCGTCGTGGCTATTAAGCAGTATAATTTCAGGCACCTGCTTGCCAGTGATCTGTCCTTCACGACGCAGACGTAGCATGTGCTTAGTATGTTCGCGTTTGCTCTGGTCTCGGACTCTAGTCTGGCACGCAAAGAAAGGGTGAAAGCCTTCACGTTGCAGGTTATCAAGCAGGGTAATGGTCGGAATGTATGTGTACCTATCGCTGCGGGATTCATGCTTTTCTTCGCTGAATACACTCGGCACATAATGCGCCAGTTCATCGCGGGTTAGCGGGCGGTCGCGTCGAATGAGATTGGCCGCACCGAAGCGGCTGGCTAAACGTGTCATTATTAGTTCCTTATTGAGATATGAAAAAAGACCATGCCTCAGAGTGAGGCATGGTCTTTTCTGAAAGTGAACGGTGAAAAAAGATTGTGTTAAATTAGGGTGAGATCACACGGATAGTACAGAGATAAAAACGACTGTAATTTAAATATTACCAGCCAGCATTCTGCTTCCTGATAGCCCGGTTGAGCGTGTCCAAATCTTGTATAGTTTTTTCTTTTACTGTGTAGGTGGTTCCATTAGGGTCAATAGTGACTGATTTCGGAAAATGATCCTTTATGATTTTAACCGTTGATGGGTGACTAAAAAATCGATATCTGAGACCTGTGCTGCTAATAAAGTCTCCCTCTGATGGGGCAGCTAGTTCATCTGGTGATTGCGACTCATACAAAACCCCGACAAAAAAACCGCCCCCACGCATGCCTTCCAGCCCATTAATATACAACTGGTGTGAATGTTTTTTTCTGTTCCATCCATTTTTGGCCATGTCATGGAAAGTTCTGTACTTAATGTTACTCAGATCGAACAAAAGCACTTCATCGTCATTTGATCTGTTACTGCGCACAGGAATCACCTTACATGAATAATCAATTTTCACTTCTAGACCATCAGCGGTGTGCTGTCTATATTTTACTGTTACCTTTCCGATGAAAAATAAAAACAACGCCGGTTTGAATTCACTATTATCAGGGACATTAAGCTTTGTCTGTAGGTATGCAATTACTCTCCTGAGAATATCCCTCTTGTTTATTGCTTCCGCAGGCTTTGATACGTCACTAAACATGATGTAAGGAAGCGTTTCGATAAAACTTCCTCTTTGAAACAAACGATGAAATGCATCGATTGCCCCTCTAACTCTTCCATCAATAGTCAGATTATTGATTTCAAAACCTGCATTGAAAATCTTTTCCGGCACCAGGTTTTTATTCGCCACCAGTTTACTTTCAGGTAAAAGTGCTTCGTTATCCATTCTGTACTTCAGGGCATCGAGCAGCATGTCCTGAATCACAGCTGAACGGCTGCTACCCATCTTCTTCGCCATACTCACTATCATCTGACAAAGTTCAGGATAAGAAAAATTAACTGTTATACGATTTTCACTTCCCATCACAAAATCCTTATAAAGTGCTGTACTTTTTAGATTATAATAGTGATGCACCTTTTTAAAAACTCAATTAAATCAATAATATGATCCATGCAATAACTACCGCTTTCAGCAACATCGGCATAGTGGCATGAGCGACAGTAAAAGGTTCACCCGCAAATCGGAGTAAGAAATAGCTCCGAAGTCAGCGTACCGGGATAACTTAAGAGTGGTTTTAGTCCGAATGGGAGGAGTAATAACAGCCAGAAACCCGATACAGCTGGGGTATATGAAGTGACAGGCGGTGACTTCAGTGATTATTTACTGCCGGATATTAATTATATGTTTATTGTTGTTCCCTACAGTATGAACAGTACCTTACAGATATAGGGTATACAGAGATCCACAGGGAAGTGGGTATAGAACCGTTAAGAGAGAGTAAAGCTATCAGCAGAGACTCAAGCCAGTTATAGAGTGAGGCAGTGTTTTCTTTGATCGTCCTGTACCTGCGTTAAAAGTTACCAAGGCTCTCATGGGTATGTTACCTACAACATGAGAGCCCGGAAATGATACTCAAAGAATGTAACAGCGAGAAGAATGCTTACCATATGCAGCGTCTTGACGCGCTGACAGCCTTCGTGATGAATGAACATGCCCGTGTTCTAGCCTTCGGGCTAGATTTAAGCCTGCCGCAGCATAACCAACATAAGGGATATGAATCTGCGGTGATAACCCGTTTTATTGCCTCCCTTAAGGCACAAATAGCCGCTTATCTGAAGAGACGCAGCAGAGAAGGTAAACGAATATACCCTTGCCCGGTGTATTACGCATGGGCCAGAGAGTTCGGTGAACTTAATGGCAATAAGCATTATCACCTGGTGCTGCTGGTTAACCGTGAGGTGTTCAGTTGCATGATGCTGAAACTCGGGGTTAAGGGTACCGGAAGAGGATTACTGCTGACGATGGCAGCTAAGGCGTGGTACCACGCGCTGAAAATGAAGGGTAAAGCGAAGGAGAGCGTCAGTTATCATCTGGCAGGCATATTTGAGCTGAATCGCAGAGAGGGAACCAACAGCCTTGATTATGAGAATTACCTGAATCGGATCTGCTATCTCGCCAAAAAACGTTCCAAAGAAAATGAGGACGGCGAGCGTAACTTTGGCTGCAGTCAGTTTAAGACCAAAGCGAAAAGTTATTTATTACCGGAGAAGTGATTGTAATGACGGAGCACGCAACATTAACTTAAATCAACAGGTTATCGCTGTGGCTCCTGTCTTTTACCCACTCAAAGACAGAAGGAAAATCGTCATGAACAATCTACTGACTCCCGAGACCGACCTGATGAACGATAAGCTGGTGGACATGGTATTCATCACCACATTCACGGGCTTAACCGATAAGTGGTTCTACAAGTTGATTAAAGACGGGATGTTCCCCAGACCAATCAAGTTTGGTCGCAGTTCCCGTTGGCGCGAAAGTGATGTCAGGCGCTGGCTGATGAAGCGCATAGAAGAATCCCGCCAGTAACGCCCCTGAGCCCTTATCTGCATGCCTTCCCCGTAAACGTACGATGCCAGCAAACGCCTGGCAGAGCTGTTGCTGAGCATTATCCGGCGAGGAACGCTGTTGTGACGAAATGAATGGCTTCTCAGCAGGGTTAAACATAATTAACTGGGGGGATGTGTCGGATTATTTACTGGCACACTCTCCCCCAGACTAACTATAGGTAAATTTAATTATTAAAGGTCCAGCTACCGGAATTGGTCACAATATTGGCTTCGATAATACGGTCACATTTCATATATTTGAACGTAGCTACCTCACCGAATTTATATTTGGTAGGCAGGGTTCTGTTACCGGCGCTCTCCATTTTACAGTTCCCTCTGTTAACTCTAATGGATTTCAGTACCACGTTGTCATCAGTGATTGTGAGCTGAATAACGCCATATTTAGTATTCCAGCCTTCATTGCTAACTGAGCTGCCAAACTGTACTTTAAACGGTGGTGTCGTCGATTGCTGTACCTGCTGTTGTTGAGAGGGGGTTGGTTTATTAGCCTGCTGACCACTGACGGCATTAATACCGTTACGAAGGAGGTTGCCGGAAACTTTAATCGTACCCGGTTTGCAGGATACGGTATTGGTTTCCTGCCCCAGTGAATTCATGACCGTGTAATAAGCATCGCCCGTGCCGTCATATTCCGAATAATTGAGCGCAACAGCACCCTCAATATCTTTATTTTCTCCGCGCAGCGTGAAAGATGCGGTCCCTGCGCCTGGATTAGCAACCACAGTCTGTTTCGCTTCGCCGGAAGGGATATCCAGTTTAACAACAGAACCGCCCTCTTCGGAGTCGCCGCCAGGCTTTTCAAAACCGATATAAACAGTATTGCTGGCATGGCTGAGCGTCATTTGCTCGCCGTTTTCAAGCATGCATTGCAGATCGTAGTCTTCGCCTGCATGAGCAGACCGGGCAGCAAATAACGATACAAGTAATGCAGGAATAATCAGTGGTTTCATTAAATGCTTCCTTATCCAAAAAAATGATCCCAGGCATTACCCGCCCACGCAATAAGCTTATCTTTCCCCTTGCGGGCAAGTGCTTTGACGGGGCCCGGTAACGGAACAGAATCAATCACATCGTCAAGTATCCCGGAGAGCACGCTGGCAAAGCCGCCTTTCGCTTCCGTCTTTACGTCATCGGTTTTGTACTCTTCCTTAAACTGCGAGGCTGCGCTGCTTTTAGCCCGATCAGGTAAAGCACGGATCATCGTTTCGACCAGACGAAGGATGTTGTAGCCCTCATCGGCGGAAATGGGGATCACCGGATAACGTGTAAAGCCAAAACGTTCAGCAATATAGGATTCTTTCTTTTCGATGTTGATGCGCTGTGCTGGGGACGGCTGATGCAGATATGTATCCCACTCACGAAAGGGCTCGATTTTATCCACCTGGTTGAGGACGAACAAAACGCGCTCACCACCACCTGCAGGGAGCAGGACATTGTTGTAGAAATGCTCATCTGCAGAAAAAGCTCGATCATCGCCTTTTATCACCCAGAGGATGAGATCCAGTGAGGGAAGCAAAGCACAATAAAGATCTTCGTACTCTTTATCCCGTAAAGCATTCTCACCAACGCCAGGGATATCAATTATCTTCAGCGAACGTTTCCCAAAACGTATGCGCAGTTCCTGGACCTCACGCGTACAGGCTTCAACGTCACTGACTGCACACACTTCGCCTTGGAATAGCGCATTACACACACTTGATTTACCTGCGCCGGTCTTTCCCATAACACCAATAACGGGTTCATAGTCGATAGCTTCACTGATTTTGTTAACCAGGTTTTCCCGCAGTGACTGAGGGAAAACATCGAGAATATCCCTAATGCCAGGTATGAGCGGCGGGCGGTCGGCTTTTATCCTGTTGTTGTCCTTAAACATCGTGCTCCCTGTTGATGAAATTCCCCCTTCTCTTGTGGTGACGCCACTGGCATCAGTAATCATCCGGCCTGCGCCCTTTACCGGGTCTTCCATACGAGATCTCCTTGTTTATGTTGAAATGAACGTTGCCAGTTATTCTCTGAAGGTCTGAATAACGTCACTGATGAAACGAAAGTGAGGGAGGGCCGAAATAAACTCCTCACTGGCGGTGAGGGCATCAAGCTCAGGCTTTCTGCGAAAAGAAGTGTCAAGAACAGTCACAGCGTTAACGTCCTCCATCCGAAACACCTGTAGCTTTCTCGCTCGAGTAGCCACAAGAAACCAGTTTCTGGACTGGAAGATCAGGCGGCGAGGAGCCACTGCGTCGTAGTTCTTACCATTGACTAATAGCGTAACGGCTCGGTAGTCACGGATCGCTTCGGCCAGCTCCAGAAAGCAGGTGGTTTGGGTGATTGGCGATGGCAATCCTCCATGTCCGATAAGGCATGGTGAGTACCCAGAGCTGCTGGTAATGAGCCGGATTAATCTGCGGTTTTGGGCCGGAATGATCCCTGAAATCCCAGAATTGAGGATAAACGTAAAGGTATTAGGTAAATGCTCTCGACCAGTTCGTCGGATAAGTCGATAGCTGCCACTGGAATGTTCAAGATCCAGATGGATTAGACGCTGTTGAAAATCCCGCTGTAGAGTGCGCTCTGAAACACCAAACTCATTTGCCAGCGCTTTCAGCTCCAGGGATTGACCAGCCAACAATCGGCTGATAATGACCGATAACCTGACGGACAGGCGGTCATAATGATCATGTTGTGTTTTCATGGTGAGAACAGTCCTGAACTCCCAAAATAACCAGATATTGATATGGGAGATTATGACGTACTGGTTCGACACGTTATGTCGTACCAAAGGGAGGTGGATTGAAAAAATGGTGGGGGTAACTGCAGTGATCTAATGCTATGAAATATAAGTTAGTTAGTTGATTCCAAGGCGAAGGCATCATCAAAAAAACGACATAACCTGTCGCATTCCGCATTGTCAGAAAGAGAATATCTGCTGCTCACGAAAATGATTTAGTTCTGAAAATAGTTATAAACCAAATAAATATCCGCGCACTGATAACATGTACCGTGTGCGTGGAAAGGATACAACCGAACCTAATGCCGTACGCCATGACCTCCAACAATACATACGTAAGCCACCATATGGTGTCTTGAAATATGCTTTATACAGGTCTCATTGGAAAAAGAAGGGATTAGCACAAGTGTTGATGTACGGCAGTCGCAACTTGCGCAATTAACCGTGCCCATATCGGAAACCCCATCAGTTTGATATGAAAACCGCTTTACCGCCCCGTGAAACGGAAGCGGTAGTGCGGAAAATTATGATGAATTAATAATGATTTGTAAGAGACGCTTGCATTGGTATGAAGCTAGCGGTTAATGAGCCGCTAGAAATATAAGCTCATTAGTGCCTCAGGTTATAAAATAACCCAAGGAAATATGTGTGACATTAAAGCGATCTGTTGGATTTTGCCTTTCCCCTAGTCTTGTCACAGTCAGCGGCATCGCGTCAGTTTCTGGAAACTGTATCCGCTTCATGCATCAACTTATCTACCAGTGGTTTAAAGAAGGACGGCAGGGGGAGTGGCTCACCTTCTTCATCCAAATTGTGACAGTCAAACCAGACTCCGTTCTCATGTGCGATAAAGAACGTTTCCTCTTCGCTTACCGTAAGCTCAATACATGGCCATGCATCCCCATAGACTGAGTGATAGGTCACGGCAGTGAAAGGCGCTTTTCCATCCTCTCTGCGAAGAAGCGCCAACAACTTTTTCGAAAGCACCCAGCTGTGCAGCTCCCGGAAATAGCCGCGAAGGTTTGTCTTACTTAGCAGATACACCTGGTTATCTAATTTGTCGATAATCCTTTCCGAACAATAGCGAATGGTCTCAGGGTCTTTCACGACCAGTTCACGCCAGCCGCCGGGGTTTGATTCCTGAATAATTTCTCGGAGCGTATTTGACATATCTTCTTTTTTATTCAGCTTATCCAGCAGCTCAATAAACACGCTTTTCTCTGTTACCCTCAGCCAGTTCTCATTACGCTCACGCCAAGACTGATGCGAAGGCAGGCAAAAGGTGTATCGTTGTCCTTTCTGCCATATCAGATAGTCTCCCAATGACAGTAGCGCACGTTCAAGTAGGTGCTCGTAGTTATGCAGAACCTTTTCGTTAAGCACCCAATAGGTTTTCTCTGTCAGTGATATAAATCGGGTAAGATCGTAACCGCTATTGTCAGCAGTTTTGGCCCCCTTGAGCAGCCCCCTTATGCGACCTTTAAGATGAGGATGAGATTCTGCCCGAATTAAGGCAGGCTCCCATGCACTATCCAGAATAATCAGCTTTGCTTTAAGCGCTTCTTCATCCCACTGCTCGTTAAAACCCAGTCGAACTTCAACTGTACGCAGACAGCTGTAAATGTCATCAGCATAGGGGGCCAATTCATCAAGCGAACGAATAATCCCCACTGCAACTTGATTACTGTCAATACGCATGGTGTAAAGGAAGTTATCGGTGACACGGCTCCATTGAGCGTGCTGCTCAGCGAAGCGGGCATCGATGGACGATCTCTTGGCAGTAATAAATGCACAGAGTGCATAAAAACGGCATGCTCCGAGTAAGTCAGAGCCCGTCAAAAATTCAATCAGCAAGATACGGTGTTCACGGGTTGCGTGCGGAGAGCAAAGAAAATCCAGTATGGATGAGAGGATCTGAATGTTCCTGGGGTTGAAGGTATCCCTCGCTTCGAATTCTGAGGAACTAAAACCTTCACGGATGCTTCTCAGGGCGTTGAACCAAGCCGCATTTAGGTTTGCCAAAAGATATGCAGGTTCAGATGACTGGCTGCATTCAAGAAGAAACGCCATCCGCTTAAAAAAGCGCAGAAAGAGGGTATCAAAGCTTTCGGTCCTTTCTTTGCTCAGGTTCCAGAACATATCGGTCCATGCCTGATCGATTTTCTCACCAAAGGTCACAGCACCGGGCTGCTGGCTCATTCTGCCTGAGAGCCAAGCTTTGAAATTTTCGAAATCGGTAAGCGATTTTCCCCGCGAATTCATTTTGATATAGAGATCGTCAGAAAGTCCAAATGAGGACAGGTTCAGATACTGGAATACCACTGGCTGGGAGTCAGAACTACATAGTTTTGCATAAAGCTCACTCGGCACTTTACCGAAGCATGATTGAATCGCATTAAGCATCGTCAGGCTTGCGGAGACCGTAGGGTCCTGAAGCCAAGAGTGATAAAACCAGCTGCTATCCGTTATCTGCTCCCGAAGAGCGGGGGCATTCTCCGCAAACTTTAGACCACTGTTGTCGGCTCGCACCAGTGCATGGAAAAACTCCGTTGCGGCGGTGCGAGTCTGATATGTGAAACGGGATTTGCCCTGATAAGCGAATCGTTCACTAAAATCAGCATATTTCGACTCTTTGTTCGCTAGATACCAGTGCAAAAGGAAGAGAGTCGTAAGGCGCTGCTGGCCATCGAGGACCGAAAGAGTAGGACGCTCCTCAGTGCTGAGGTTTCCATAAATAAAATCGAGATCGAGCGGCAGTGCGTCGACAGGAGCTGTTAGTGCTTGGCTGATCGAATGGAGAAACTGATCGCGAACTTCCCAAGCCTCCTCGCGCCCTTGGGCATAATCACGCTGTATGATAGGGATCACAACGTTGCTGACTTCGCTGAATAAGCTGGCGAATGTGATGGTTTTACCTTGTTGCATACGTTGCTCCATCAAAAAATACGGTCAGCGCATCTGTAATTGCGCATCGATAGCTATCCTGATCCTGAGTATTCCAGAAAGTCATATCGTGGACGTTACTGCTGTAATATTTGAGAAATACATTTCGTGTACCGGGAGGAACAAATGTTGACGCCTTATCCGCTTCAATGATGCGATTACGCTTCACCGGAAAGATGGCATTTCGGTAACTTCTGTTAGTTGACTGATCTAAAAGCGTAAGGTTTCCAATGCTGTCATCCCTATCCTGTTGCGGCGTACGGCTGTACTCATTCAGAACATCGCTGAAATAGGCTTCAAATTTTTCACTGTCAAAGGGCTCCTCCAGAAGCAACATCTCCGCGCGTTCAAAGAGCACATGCTGTGCCGACCGGGCCGGGTCTAGCCCTTCCTCTGTGATATTGTAAGGCCGGAAATGTTCTCGCATCACCTCCGTCCAAGCCTTCTGTCCGCTGATATTTTCCGGCATTTGCGAGCTGACTGACGTAATGTGCTCTATGTCCCAAGCGTCGAGTTTGTAATGCCGGAACGGGAAACGGGTAGAGGATGTTTTGTTCGTCAACAAAATGGCAATATTGAAAAGCAGAAGCACGGGACGTAGCAACCGCTCTGGATAGGTCAGCGCGGATAGCGCGGCGTCAATCTGATTGCTGCGCTCGGTTCGCTCCCTGCTCAACGAGCCCACGAGTCCCGGCAGAGCAATGCGCAGAATCCTTTTCTTTAGTCCGGTAATGAATTCTGACTTTTTCTCGCAGCTTTCAGATTCGCTGATTAGCTGTGGAATGACGCTCTCACTATTATTGATAAGATAGCCGACAAGATGATAAGTCACGCGTCCACGGTACCATTCATCCAGCAACATAAAGCGCTGTTTAATAAGCAGCCACACTTTTTCTATGCGATCCTGGTCCTGATGCAATTCCTCTAGGTAATGGGCGAACGACAGGAAGATGTAGTGTGGATCCTGACGGGAAATACCTGACTTTAATGAATCTGCAACCAGGCCAAGTATAAACTCTATGCGATTACTCTCACGGGTATGGTTACTGATGAAATACCAGAAGTCTTCCTGCTGAAGGCGGCGCTCCGTTTCATCCCACTCCTGCGCAATTCTGAGCTGATTAAAGCGAACGCTGAGTTCGGTCGCCTGACTGAAATTTCCGGCATTGAGCAGCAGTGCTTTGACCAGCTCTGCGTTGGTTAGCGGGATTTTTCCACGATTAAGCCGGGAAAAGACCTCCGTCACATTTGCCTGATCGCTTAGCTGATACCAGATCACTTTTACATTTTTACCGGCCTCATCATCATTCAGCAGAGTCTGCAAAAAGCTGAACTTATAGACAGGCGGTCGTGAACTGAACCAGGCGTCTATTGCTTCCCGAGCCTGATTCATATGATAAAAATCAATATTATCATCTGCGTGATCGCTATTGATATTGCTAAGGAAACTTGCACTCTCGGGGCGGGTTTCGTAGCGCAGAGAGTACCCTGAATGTCCAAGCATAACGGCAATGTCTTTCAGATAATGAAGGATAATGCAAATAGTTGTCAGGCGCTGCTGACCATCAACCAATTCCCATTCTTCGCCACATTGCTTAATAACAACAGGCTGTAGGCAGTAGAAGGCTTTGCGGGAACTTGACTCGCTGTTTTTCTGAAATTCCGCGATGTCATCCAGCAGATCTGTTACTTGCCTTGGCGTCCAGCGATAGCCCCGCTGGTATGAAGGTATGAAAAAACGCTGTTTCATCAGGTCGCTAATTGGCCTAAGGAGAAGTTCATTGCTCGTGGTCATGTGCCTCCCTGCATGCCTGATTTTTCCGGCCGCATGTTAAGTAGTTTAAGTCAGTTATAACAGTAATAATTAATGTTAACAGTCCGATATTCTAAACGCCGGGTCTTTGGCCTGCTTCGCTTTTTGCAAATGGTGCGCAGCGGTACATTATCTTTTTCCCAGAGAAGGTAAACCGCCGGAGACAACAATCCTGCGTCCGCCAATGTATTGGTCCATGATGTCTCGAGAAGTGGCATTTCTGGTTTTTTTACCCTTTGCCGTTACTTTCTTTTTTTTGCTAGATTTGCTTTTTGCAGCAAGTCTTTTCTTGGCATGGGCAAGCAGAATGAGCCGCCCTGACATCAAACTCTGTCTGGAAGTATCCGCCGCATCATAGCCATTCACGATGGTCACTATTTCTTTTTCAATTTCAGATAACGTTTTTTCAGTAACAAATTTCTCTACTACAGCGGAGTATTTTTTATCTAGCGGTTGAGTTATCGCCCATTGATAGGAAATCGTCGTTACACTGTTTTTCTTTGAAGGATTACTACTGATGGGAGAAGAGCTTGGTCTTTCTGAATGGGCTTTATTTATATGCTTTTCTAATCTTTTCGCGTCCTTGAAAGAGACGTTACATACTGGACATTTGCAGGTTTGACGGGCAATAAGCGGTGCCTCAGCTACCGACTTAGCAAGATGAGGTGCCATCTTCCAGCCATGATTGGTTAGTAAATGACTGGACAGCACCGTCACTTCGACTGCGGTATTACACAGAGCACATATGATTTTTTCCATATCCTACTCCCTCATGCGATGGATGCTGCAGGATTGAAGCATCGCACGCCATTATGTTTAGCTTGTCATTATCATCCCAGCCATCCCATCCAAACGCTTCTTGGTCTTCTCCCAGTCAGGCATTACCTGCCCCATGAGCCGGTAGAAGCGTTCGCTATGGTTATGCTCGGCCAGATGGCAGAGTTCATGCAAGATAACGTAATCGATACACTCACGCGGGGCCTTTACCAGATTGGGATTCAGGGTCACCCTTCCATTGGGTGAACAACTTCCCCACTGAGTCTGCATGGTAAGAATGCGCAATGGCGGTGAGTCACTGACCCATAACGCTTGCTCCAGCATAGCGCTCAGCCTTTTGGCGAAGACTTCGCGGGCACGAGCCTTATACCAGTCAGTCAGCAACTGCAGAACCTTTTCAGCGCTCTTATGGCGTAAGGTGACTTCCAGCTTGCCACGCAACATTTTTACGCCCTGAGCGTCAGAGGGAGCCACTATCACCTTAAGCATGTACTGTTTGCCTAGGTAATAGTGGCTCTCACCGCTGATATACTGTCGTGGAGTTATATATTCCAACTGCTTACGGAAGTCCCGTAGCTGCTGATAGATCCAGCGCCCACGCTTTTCAACGGCATTCAGAACCTGTTGGTCATCGGTATCCTGCGGCGCGGATACTACAACCCGACAGTCAGGGTGAACTTTTATCAGAATGCGCCCATTCACCAACGGTCGGGGTTTACACTCGAAAGTAATGCGTTCATCACCGTAAATGAAGCTCATTGCTCTTTCACACACAATTTAAACTCCGCTCAACCCTACGCGGGTAATCTGGACGATCATTTCCACAATCTTTTTCGCCTGATCCATTCCGCCACCGATTGCCTTACACTCTTTAAACATCATCGGTAGAAGCTTCTTGCGGATATCAGCCTCGATATTTTGCGGATTGATCGAGTTCTCAGCCACTGAGATATCAACAGCCTGGTCTACTTCAAAAGCAAGCTTCACCCATTTATCAATAACCTGAGAATCGGTAACGGCAAAAACCTCCGGCAGTACTTTTTTGTACACGCCGAAGTAAGCCTGCGCATGGTGATTACCAGCAAATACGTCGGGTATGTCGTTCAACCGCCGATCCTGTACTTGCTCCTCAAACTCACGAAATAGCATGTACTGCTTGAGAGGGTGATCAAACAGTTTTTCCGCCTCTTCAATAGCCAGACGCAGTAACTTCGAGAAGGCTTCCTGAGCATAAGGATCATCACGTAAATCCTGCTCAATCATGCGGGTTACGCGGGTTTTGATAATATCCGTTTCGTTGCGAGTTTTATCCTCGCTCCACTCTTCGGTCCGTTGTCCCATTTTGCTGACTTCATACACTCCATCAGGCTCGCGGACTTCTACGCCAACAACGTGTTTATCCAGCAGCTTTTTAACCTGTTCAGTGTACTGATCATAATCTACCGTCTCACCGGCATCCTGCTTCACCAGCTGGCGCAAGCTGGTAAATTGCCTCAGCGTCTCTTTGTAGTGCTGGCGATCATCTTCGCTGAAACTCTTATCCTCAAAGAAGGTAGCTGACTGCAACGCCACTTTCAGGCAGCTGGCAAATTGCGTGAGTGCCTCATAAAAGTCCTCACGGACTTTAAGATGCACATCAACCATTTCGCCATGCTTTTCTTCCGTGCGCGGCACCAGCACCTGACGGAGCTGCTCAATATCGTTTTTGTTTTTTACACCTGCGAAAATCGCCCACAGATTTTTATACAGCTGGGGAAGGCGCTTGTACTCCGTACTCATCTGGCCGTAAAGCCCCACCAGATCATCAATATCAAACCCGCCCTGCGTGCGTGATGCCAACTTTTGGTAATCCTCAATGGTGGTATCCAGCTCTTTGAGGATGCCCCGATAATCGATTAGCAGACCAAATTTTTTCTTAGGGTGGAGGCGGTTAACACGGGCTATTGCCTGAATAAGGTTATGCCCTTTAAGAGGCTTATCGATGTAAAGCACGGCATTTTTGGGTTCATCAAAGCCGGTAAGTAATTTATCGACCACAATAAGTAGCTTCAGCGAATCATCTTTATCAAAACGTTCAATGACATTGCGCGTGTAAACCTGCTCATCCTGAGAGCCGACATTATCTTGCCACCATTTGGTCACATCAGGGATGCCAGATTCATCCACCTCGGTATTCCCTTCACGCGTGTCAGGAGAACTAATGACCACGGCAGACTCAAACAGCCCGGCTTCATCAAGATATTTTTTGTATTTTATCGCTGCAGCTTTACTGTCACAGGCGAGCTGCCCCTTCAAGCCATCATCGATGTTTTTGACAAAATGGTTGGCGATATCCAGCGCAATAAGGTGGATGCGGTCATCGGCATTATAAACCTGCCCTTTATTAGCAAACTTACGCTTCAAGTCGGTTTTTTGTTTATCCGTTAACCCCTCGGTGATTCGGTCGAACCAACTATCTATAGCTCGTTCGTTAACATTCAGCTCGGGCGGCCGCTCTTCGTAGAGAAGCGGAGTGACGGTTTTGTCCTCTACCGCACGCTGCATGGTGTAAGCATGAACGATGGGACCAAATTTATTAGTGGTCTTATCATCTTTCAGCAATGGCGTACCGGTGAAAGCAACAAAAGCTGCATTGGGTAGAGCCAGCTTCATACGTTGATGGCTCTCACCGCCATGGCTACGGTGGCCTTCATCAATCAACACTATGATATCAGAGCTGGTATTCACGCACTCGGACAAGCGGGTGGCCGTGTTAAATTTCTGAATCAACGAGAAGAGAATGCGCTCAGTCCCCTTGCCTATCTGTTCGGCTAAACGTCTGCCAGAGGTGGCAATGGCATCGGCTTTATCCCTTTTACCTGCCAGTTCCCCGGTTGAGATAAAGGTGCGACTGAGCTGGTTTTCCAAATCGACGCGATCGGTTACCACGATGATGCGGCACTGTTTGAGAGTTTCACAAAGAATCAGCGCCTTGCTGAGGAAAACCATCGTCAGCGACTTACCAGAACCCGTGGTATGCCAGATAACCCCACCGTTGCGGCTACCATCAGGGTTCTTCGTTTCGATACGCTGTAGCAGTCGTTTGATACTGAATACCTGCTGATATCGGGCAATGACCTTACCGGCTCTCTTATCAAACAATGTGAAGAAGCGAGCCATATCCAGCAGGCGCTCGGGTAACAGCAGACTGATAAGCAACTGGTCCTGGCCCGTTATAGCCAAATCACCCGCTGTTGTCAGATTTTGATACCATTCCAGGTATGCAACCGGACGGTGGCTGAAGATTGAATCAATCTGCTGTGCTGTGAGCTTGCGGTTTTTGATGGCAAGCATCTCCAGATCGGAGATATCTTCTTCCCGCCATGTAGCCCAAAATTTGGTCGGTGTTCCGCAAGTCCCGTAACGCCCATCATGGCCGTTTATCGACAATAAGATCTGGCTGTAGGCAAACAGTCGCGGAATTTCATCATGGCGCTGGTTACGCAGACTTTGAGATATTCCTTCGTCAATACTCGGCCCTTTTTTAGCATTGCCATCCGGGCGCTTAGCCTCGATGACTACCAACGGAATACCATTCACAAAGCAGACAATATCGGGCCTGCGCGCCTCAATACCGTTAGCGCGTGTCACGCTGAATTCTTCGGTGAAAACAAAGCTGTTGTTCTTCGGATTGTTCCAGTCGATCAGGGATATGGTTGGGTTTGCCCGTTTGCCATCGATAAACTGCGTCACTGAGATGCCGTACAACAGGTGGTTGTACAAGTGCTCATTAGCGGTAATCAATCCCTGATTTAATGCCGGACTGTTAACTTCAGCAATAAGGCTATCAATCGCTTTGTCAGAAATGGCATGCTCTTTACCGGCAAAGATAAACGTCCTCTTGGCTAACTGTTCACGCAAAATCTGGTTTAAAACCACCTGATCTGCCTTGCCTGCTCGCGCAGACATGGCTTGCTGAGGTGAAATATATGTCCAGCCTAAATTGCTCAAGAGAGCCAGCGCCGGGATCTTGGCACTGTACTCTTCCTGGAATTTTGGCGCGATTTGCATGCTCATGATGTTCCCTTATCTTTATCGGCTTTCCAGTGCAGTAGCTCGGTAATATCCTTTTCACCCTCGGCCTCTTTTAACAAACGCCGCTGCTCTGCAAATCGTGCATATTCACCCTGAGCTTTTTCATCTGCCATTTTCTTACTGACAGTGCCCGCGCCTTGGAGCACATTGCGGTCGTTGAACTGCAGGAATTGATCCAGCTTCTCCTGCCAGTCCTGTAAAAAGACCTGCTGGCGGCGCAATGCCTGATCTTCGGCATAGTCCAGCCACATATTCACCACACGGTTCAGCTCACTGACCTCTTTTTGGGTCAGGTAATTCTTAGCAACCGTGACATCGCCTTTTCGCACGTCATTGCCTTTATAGCTGGTGAGCCCCATATGAGGCTGGCTGGCATCTGCCCGCTGGTGGATCAGCTCAGCGGCTGTACGCCCAGTGCAGGCAAAGTGCAGTTTGTTCTGGATGGTTTGAAAGAAGAGGGTGGTCTCTTTCAGAGTCGGCTGATAATCAGCAGCCAGCGCGAAAATCTCCCGCACTCGCAGATAGACGCGCCGCTCGCTGGCACGAATATCTCGGATACGTTCCAGCATCTCGTCAAAGTAGTCGGGCACCACAGAAGAGCCAACGGGCGGATTCTTCAGCCGCTCGTCATCCATCACAAACCCTTTAATCAGATATTCCTGTAGGGTTTGCGTGGCCCACTGGCGGAACTGAGTCCCCCGAACTGAGCGAACACGATAGCCTACGGCCAATATGGCTTCGAGATTGTAGTGCTCTATCTCTCTGGAAACCTGACGTTTCCCTTCCTGGCGAACTATCCGGAATTTCCGGATAGTTGAATTTTGACCAAGTTCACCTTCTGAAAAAATGTTGATCAGGTGCTCATTGATGGTACGAACATCCTTATCATATAGCTCAGCCATGGATGCCTGAGTGAGCCAAAGCGTATCTGACTGAAAGCGACACTCAACGCGTGCGCGACCATCCTCGCTTTGGAACAACAGGAATTCACCTGCTGGAGGTTGAGGTAAGTGTTTATCTGTCATGCGGCCTCCGTCTTCACTCGGCGTTTACCAGTGAGCAGTTGCTGCATAAGGGCCTTTTTTTCTTGTTTTAGGCGGTAGAGTTTTTGTTTTAAGACATCAATTTCCTGATCTGATAAATTAAGGACTGATGAAATTATTTTTTGTTCTTCAATAGATGGTAAATTTATAATAAAATCCTTCACCATCCCTGCATTTAGATTAGATTGAGTACCTTGCTGCCCTTGAAGTTTAATTTGTTCTTTCATAGAACAGAGGAAAAAATACAAATATTCGTAGTGCAATTCTTTTTTTGGACGTATGCCAAGAATGGCTTGTGAAGAGCAAAGCGGAACTCGCGCAATGCTACATTCACCAATAGAAGCATACATTGCATAAAGAACTGTATTTTCTGGATACAGCCTCGCCGAGCTGTTTTCCAAACCTTTTTGAGAAAGTGTTTTATCTGTAGATGATATCCACTTTCCTCTACTAGTCATATCTGCGATAGAAACCCAAGGAATACCTCCGTTATAATACTCATCAATAGAGGAGCTTGGCGTTCCACCGCTATTCATATCAGCGACTGCTGATAATTTTATTTTTTTCCACTTTCCTTCAAACTCTGGAAAACGCTTCTTTCCAGTAACCAGTTGTTGCATCATTGCTTTTTTTTGCTGCTGACTGTTGGCAAGTAATTTTTCAGTGATGAATATCGCCTTATCCCAGGTAGAAATTATTTTCGCTATTTTTTTTTGCTCTCCGAGAGGAGGTACAATGAGAGGGATTTTTTCTAAAGATGCTTTATTTAACTTATACCGGCCTGCACCCTGACGAGACAAAAAGCTAAATATATCGCGATGCATAAAGTAGTAATAAAACCACTCTCGAGTCGCCTCGTTAGTCCCCTCAATGATATGTGCATGATTATTAACTGTACATTTACCATCTACTAGTTGAGTCATTGATTGACTTTCATATTTTAGAAAATGATCACCGTCCTCACCAATTAAGACATAGTGCCCATCTTGTTCATAAGTGTCTATGTATCCTTGTATTTTCGTGGGGCCAAAGTAAGGATATCTACCAACATTTTTGGCTCGTATCTCTTCACTGATAGGCCTACGTAGATTATTCTTAATAGAGAACACCTTTCCAACATAAGAAAACACCCAGCCATTTGGAATCATTTTTATTCGGGCTTGCATTAACTCCAAATCAGAGTAAGCGGATTTATTTACCATAACCCAACTCCTCCAGATACTTCGTCATCTCCACCTCCAGCTCAGCCAATTGCGATTGCAGATGTTTGCGCTCGTCACGGATTGCCATCAGGTCAATTTCCTCTTCTTCTTCAAAGGTATCGACATAGCGGGGAATATTCAGGTTGTAGTCGTTGTCGCGAATCTCCTGCCGACTGGCAAGATAAGCATATTTCTCGACGTTATCACCTTCACGGTAGGTTTTAACGATTTTGGTAATATTTCCCGGGCTTAGCTGGTTCTGATTTTTACCCGTTTTAAACTCACGGCTAGCATCGATAAACATTACGTTATCGTCGACTTTACTCTTTTTAAAGATCAGGATTGCCGCAGGTATACCTGTACCAAAAAAAAGCTTTTCGGGTAACCCAATTACCGCATCGAGAAGGTTTTCTTCGATTAACTTCTGACGAATTTTTCCTTCGCTGGAACCACGGAACAAAACGCCATGGGGAACCACCACACCCATACGTCCGGTTTTCGGCTTCATGGTTTCGATCATATGCAGGATAAACGCATAGTCACCCTTGGTTTTAGGCGGCAAACCACGACGAAAACGACTGAACTGGTCGTCAGAAATATCTTCAAGCCCCCATTTCTCCAGTGAGAAAGGTGGATTAGCGGTTACCACATCAAATAGCATCAGATTAGCATTTTTATCGAGTAGCTTGGGGTTACGGATCGTGTCACCCCACTCAATTTTATGGTTATCCTCACCGTGCAGAAACATGTTCATTTTAGCCAGCGACCAGGTTGAACCAATCGCTTCCTGCCCGTAAAGTTCATAATTCTTACTGTGGTATTGTTGAGCGACCCACTTACCACACTTCATCAATAGTGAAGCAGAGCCACAGGTCGGGTCACAAATAGACTCACCTGGTTGCGGATCGAGCAATGCAGCCAGAAGATCTGATACTTCAGGTGGAGTGTAGTACTCACCTGCTTTTTGGCCGCTGTTAGCAGCGAACCTACCGATGAGATATTCATAGGCATTACCAATTACATCCAGACCACCAACTCGGCTTGGTTTTAAATTCAATTCTGAGTCAGTGAAGTCTTCAAGTAACTGCTTAAGAATAGAGTTCTTTTGTTTTTCTTCACCCAACTTATCAGTGTTAAAAGAAATGTCTTGGAACACGCTTTTCCCACCATCTTTCAGCTTAGTTCCATTAGCTTCTTCGATTGCGTGCAATGCCTGATCGATGCGTTCACCGTTACCCGGCTCATTGCGGCGAGCATAAAGCGCATAAAAACTGGCATTGCGCGGAAGAACAAAGCGTTCGTTCTTCATCATCTCTTCAATCAGCTCAGGTTCATCACCATATTGAGCTTTGTAGCCATCATAGTGATCCTGCCAGACATCCGAGATGTATTTCAGAAACAGCATAGTAAGAATGAAATCTTTGTAAGTGTCAGGGCTGATGGTGCCACGGAAAGTGTCACATACGCCCCATAGCACGCGGTTGATGCGGTCCTGATCGATCATATTGCTCATAACAAGTTAATCCTTAAGTAATTTTTGTAAAATACCAAGCTCAAGCTGATGGCGATTTTTCTGTAACTTATTGATAAGTTCATCTTCTTTCTGCCATACACGCTGGAGATCGATAAGCTGTAATTGGGTTTCAAGAGGCGGAACCGGGATAGCGACATCCAGCAGCGCTGATTTCGTTATTAACTGAATGTTGGTGCCACTCCGATGAAACCATTGCTGAATCATCGGATGGTTTAACAGCCAGCAAAGGTATTCGGGGACAATCTCACGCTCTTGTCTTCTGAGGCTAACAATCAGGAACTGGCTGGTAGCAACCACAGGAACCTCGCCACGATAGACAACTGCCAGATTACGATTCCCCCTGGCCGCAACAATAATCTCCCCCTTTTCAAGAAATGGGGGAGCGATGCGTTGTTCCCATAAGACAGTAGGTAGTGCGTTATGATTGAACTGCCAGTCCTGATCAAGGTCTTTAATCTGTAACAGACGCACATCCCCTTCAGGGTCAGGCGTGATTGCTCCCCTTAGAGTGTGGCCTGAACGGATGCCTGCAATTTGACCTAACTTTTTTAAAGATGTTGGCATACGGGCCCCTCATTTATTGCACCATCCCTGGCGCATCTATTCTTAAGCGTGGCGATTATAAGTTGTTTTTAAGCCATTGAGATATCTTGTCGGAAAGCCCATACCACGCACCGTCTCCCCGCAAACCAGTGACGAGTAAACCATCATCGTTATCCATAACGGTTTTGAGATAATCGCGAACTTGAGTTGCCGTTTGCTCGGTGACAACAATCCAGGTTGATTCCAGAGGATGACACCAGGTCCCATAAGACTTGATGCGTTCAATGAGCGAGGCATAATCTTTCTGCTTTCGCAGATCGTAAGAAATTTGATAAGCTGACATAGATTTGATCTCCTAATTTAGACGTTTGGGTTTGAGTCAACGCGACAGATTGCAGTCTGTCGCACCTCACCACTCTAATCTGTAGCTTCTGTACAGAGTTAAAAGTGATTTGGTGAAGCTATGATTGAGCAAAAAGATCAGAATGTAAACCAAAAAATAATGCAGTAGCAGCCCTACAGAAATGCGTGGTCGTAAATTAGGTGCAAAAAAACAAACTTCTTACGACTCAAGCGATTGATTTTAAATCAATAAAAAATAATCGAACATGAATGAAATATGCGCAAATATTTTTATAACCTGCGCACTTTTATGCATTTTTGTTAAATAATCTGTGTAACATCATTCAACATTGACGCAAGATTATCCCATACACGTGTACCATCCCCCGTCTTCCCTCCAGATAGGGAGCATATTTATACATGCCACAAATGGCTTTCCGTTTGGTGGAGACCAAATCGTTCTCGTATGCTAAATTTACTCAGTCTTCAACTTAGCAAAGTCAAACGGACTAATTGATTTTTCTCGATTAATATCCAGATAATCAGCCCACCACTGCAACATTAGCCTCCTCTCCCCCAGATGCTCTGCCTTATGAATGTAAGCCGCACGCACAGAGTTACGTTCCTGATGACTCATCTGACGCTCTACTGCATCCCTCGACCACAATCCAGATTCAATCAAAGAACTACACGCCATTGTCCGGAAACCATGCCCACAAACTTCCGTTTTTGTGTCATAGCCCATCACTCGCAAAGCCTTGTTCACCGTATTCTCACTCAGGGGTTTACGCGGATCGTGATCACCAACAAAAATCAGCTCTCGATTCCCACTCATGCTCTTGATCTGTTCCAAAATGACTAGAGCCTGCCGCGACAAGGGAACAAGATGTGGAGTCCGCATCTTCGAACCACGCTGAGAATGTTTAACGCCTTCCAGCAGTTCACGCTCACCTGGAATAGTCCACATGGCCGTTTCGAAATCTACTTCTGACCAACGGGCAAATCGCAGTTCGCTTGAACGGATAAAGACTAACAAGGTAAGTTCGACAGCAAGTCGGGTTAATGGTCTTCCGGAATAGTGATCAATGCGATGAAGTAATTCAGGAATACGATTAAGCTCCAAAGCCGCACGGTGCTGTCTTTTCGCCGTAGCAACCGCACCAGCAATCTCTTGTGCAGGGTTGTAGTCGATTAAGCCGCTCTGAACGGCAAAGCGCATAATCGCGGTAGTTCGCTGCTGTAAACGGGCGGCGACTTCAAGACGCCCGGATGACTCCACCGCTTTAATGGGTACAAGAAGATCCCGAGTCTTAAGCTCTGCAATGTTCCGCTTACCAATAGCAGCAAAGAGATTATCTTCCAGGCTTTTCAATACACGAGCACTATGCGATGCCGACCACTTCTGATTACTGGCATGCCAGTCTCTGGCTACCACTTCAAACGTTATCGCCTCTTGCTCCTGCTCTATCTTAACGGCTTTCTTGTTCTCACTGGGATCGATGCCATTAGCTAACAGCTTACGGGCTTCATCGCGACGAGCCCTGGCATCCGCCAGAGAAACCTCAGGGTATTTACCCAACGCCAGCATCTTCTCTGTACCGCCGAAACGATAACGCAGCCGCCAGTATTTGGAGCCGTTCGGGTGAACCAGCAACACCATGCTTTCGCCGTCAGTAAGTTTATAGGCTTTTGCTTCAGGCTTAGCCGAACGAACCTTCACATCACTCAGAGCCATGATGAGTATCCTTTCAAGGTTTCGTGTGGGCACAAATATTATCGAACCGCGATATACCCGCAGTTGTACCCGTACCAGTAAGTGGATGTAGATTGAATCAGGTTGGCTTGGGATGAGGAAAAACGAGAAAAACCTTGCGAATACCGAATTTCAGACACAAAAAAAGCCGCCCTCAGGCAGCTTCTTAGTCCAACAACTCACTTCACTTGGTGCCGAAGGCCGGACTCGAACCGGCACATCTTTCGATGGTTGATTTTGAATCAACTGCGTCTACCGATTTCGCCACTTCGGCACTGAAGAGGATGCGGAAAACGTTGGGGATTATACCGTTACGTGCCCAGCACGCAACCCAATTCCGCTGTGTTGTGCGCTAAGCGGCGAAAAAACACACGGAACCCGGCAAACCCGCCCTTTCACGCTGCCAGAATCCTCCCAAACCGCCTTCACCTCATCATTCGTCGGAACTTTCTCATCCGCACCGCCTCTTAAACAGCATGAGGCATAAAACCAAACCGAGGTCGAAATGAAAAAGCGCCATATCCTCTGCGCCCTGGCAGCCCTGCTGCTGGCGGGCAATGCGTCAGCGGCAAGCTGGCAGGATCAACTCAGCAGTGCCGCTAACCAGCTGAGCCAGCAAAATAACGGTGCATCCGGTCAGCAGAACGGCGGACTGTCGATGTCCTCCATTACCAGCCTGCTCAACAGCAACGACAAAGCCATGAGCGCCAACAGCATGACCAATGCCGCCGGCGTCATGCAGTACTGCGTGGAGCACAACGTGGTGAAAAACAACGTGCAGTCAGTGAAGGACCAGGTGCTGAGCAAGCTTGGCCTGGATACCACCGCCGCACAGCAGCAGAAACCGGATTACACCCAGGGCGTGGCCGGGCTGCTGAACACCGGCAATGGCCAGCAGCTGAACCTGCAAAGCCTCAGCAACTCCCCGATGGGCGAGAAGCTGAAAACCAAAGCCTGTGACGTGGTGCTGAAACAGGGTAAAAACTTTATCTCCTGACCGCCACCTGCCAGCCCCGTGCTGGCAGGTCAACCGCCTCTTCCCGCACAGCATTCTCCCCGCGCATTCCCGCCCTGTTTACCGCATGCATCACCCTGAATACCAACACCTTTAGCCATAAGTTTCCCTTCTTAATGCGTTGAGCGTTATAGTGATGTTTTGATTTGAACAGGACAGCACGCATGAAAGGTATCAACATCGCCATTTACTTCGATCCAGACCTGATCACAGCCTGCGTTAATGCGTCAGAAGGGAGCTTCGTTAATAAAAAGTTCGAGTACGACGATGGCGTGATCGAAGAGATCTACCAGTGGCTCGAACAGTACGATCCTAACCGCACGCATATCTGTTTGATCGAAAACGAAAGCGCCGAACTGCTGGCCGACGAACTGGTGGATCAGGGCTATCACGTCCACCAGATTACCAGCCACCAAATGCTGACCTGGTTCGCAACCGAACCGCCTTCCTCGCCCGACGGCACGCCGATGCGCGCCATGCTGCGTTATCTGGAGCAGGAACATCCGCGCGAATATGAATCCCGCACGCCGCAGACCGAAGCCCTGATGGAGATGTTCGACGAGCTGGATGCGCTGGAGATGGTGGAAGACAGCGAAGACGAAGACAACCTGCCCGCCGACCTGCTGCGCAGCATGAAAAAGCACAAGATCAGCGCCAGCGATGCCGCACAGCGCCTGATCCCGGACGTGAATGAACGTATCCGCGAGCACCTGATGCAGTACCCGGAGCTGATGACGCCGGAGATCCTGCAAGACTTCTTCCCGGAACTGCTGGAAGCGCTGGAACGTCCGAAACATTAAGCGGGTTAAGGTATGCTGGAGTTAATCAAAGCGATCGGGTTGGGCTTAGTGGTGATACTGCCGCTCGCCAACCCGCTTACCACCGTGGCGCTGTTTTTGGGCCTGGCCGGTGAGATGAGTTTTCAGGAGCGCAACCGTCAGGCGCTGCAGGCGAGCATCTATGTGTTCGCCATCATGATGGTGGCCTGGTACGCGGGCAGCGCGGTGTTGCACACCTTCGGCATCTCCATTCCGGGGCTGCGCATCGCGGGCGGGCTGATCGTGGCCTTTATTGGTTTTCGGATGCTGTTTCCGGCGAAGCCGGTGGGCCACTCAGTTGAAGCCAAACACAAGCACGATGAGCTGGAAACCGCACAGGAACCGGTGAACATCGCCTTTGTGCCGCTGGCGATGCCCAGCACCGCCGGGCCGGGGACGATCGCGATGATCATCTCATCGGCCTCCACGGTGCGCAGCGGGGTGGATTTTCCCGCCTGGGTACTCAACGTGGCCCCGGTGCTGACCTTCCTGGTGGTGAGCGTGATTTTATGGATTTCCCTGCGCAGTTCGGGGGCGATCATGCGGCTGGTGGGCAAAGGCGGCATTGAGGCGATCTCGCGCCTGATGGGCTTCCTGCTGGTGTGCATGGGCGTGCAGTTCATCATTAATGGCGTGCTGGAAGTCATTCACACCTTCCACTGACGGCCTGAGCCGCCCGCTGTTGGGCGGCTTATCACCTAAGACAAATCGGCTAAGACGAAACTGGCATAGCTCAGAACAAACCGGCATTTTGACCTGCTCTGGCGCGGGTTAAAGTAGGGTTATCAATCATTAAGGATAACCGCTATGCGCAAACCGCTGCTCCTGCTTACCGCCCTTGCTCTCTCCTCTGCCGCCCACGCGGCGACGCCGAAAGATACCTTCGTGGTCGCCGTGCCGCTGGACGGCATTATCAGTTTCGATCCGGCGGAAAGCTTTGAAACCGTCAGCACCGGCAGCCTGCGCAATATCTATCAGACCTTACTGCAGCCGGACAATCAGGACCCGCAAAAACTGTCCCCGCTGGCAGCGCTACGCTGGCAGCCCGGCAAAACGCCGCACAGCCTGGTGTTTGACCTGAACCCGCAGGCGCGCTTTGCCAGCGGCAATCCGTTGACGGCGCAGGATGTGGTGTTCTCTTTAACCCGCGCGGTGAGGCTGAACAAAGCGCCCTCGTTTATCCTTGGGGAATTTGGCTGGACGCCGGAAAATATCGACCAGCAGTTTACCGTCATCAACGACCATCAGGTGGAGCTGCGCTGGCCGGCAGAGATTGGGCAGGATCTGGCCCTGCACCTGCTGACCGCGTCCGTCTCCTCCATCGTTGACAGCAAGCTGGCGCAGTCGCATGCCGCCAACAACGACTTCGGCAATGGCTGGCTGAAAACCCACTCGGCGGGCAGCGCGGCCTATGCGATCAAACAGTTTGTGCCCCTGCAGGCGCTGGTGCTGGAGGCCAATCCCAACAGCACGCAGAAATCACACCTGAAACGGGTACTGCTGAAAGGCGTGGCCGATCCGGGCACCCGTCGGCTGTTGATCCAGCAGGGCGATGTGGATGCGGCGTACCAGTTGGGGCCGGATCAGCTTGCTTCGCTGAAAAGCGATCCTAACGTGCACATCGCCGCCTTTCCCTCCAGCCTGATCTACTACCTGGGTTTTAATACCAAAAGCCCGCAGCAGCCTGCGCTGGGCAATCCGGCCTTATGGCAGGCAGCGCGCTGGCTGGTGGACTACGACAGCCTGGCGAATCAGTTGCTGAAAGGGCAATACCGCGTGCACCAGAGCTTCCTGCCGCAGGGTTTTGACGGCGCGCTGGAGACCACACCGTTCCACTACGATGTCGAAAAAGCCAAAGCGATTTTAGCCAAAGGCGGCATTAAGCCCGGCGCGCATATCGCGCTGTCGGTGGTGAATCAGCCGCCTTATATCGATATCGCCCAGGCGCTGCAGTCGAGCTTTGCCAAAGCCGATGTGAATCTGGATATCCAGCCGGTGGCGGAATCGGAGCTGTGGAGCAAAATGCGCAGCCGCAACTTCGAATCCATCTTTACCTACTGGGGCGCGGACTACATCGATCCGAACACCAACGCCAGCACCTTCGCCTATAACGTCCCCAACGGCAGCAAAACCCTGGCCTGGCGCGTGGGCTGGGACATTCCCGAACTGAGCGCCCTGACCCGCAAAGCCGCCGGAGAAAGCGATGCCGCACAGCGTCGGGCCGATTATGTGTCCCTGCAACAGCAGTTACAGCAGAACTCGCCTTACGTGGTGATGCTGCAGGGCAAGGTACAGGTGGCACTGCGCAAAAACGTGACGCACGCGCAACAGGGCATTGGCGTCACGCTGATGAATTTTGAAGAGGTGGAGAAATAGAGGTTCAGAAGTAAAGGAGCAGACGTCAATCTGAGGGCGGCGGGCAATCCTGCCTGACGCCTTGCCCATTCTCAGGGCTGACGGCGGCGGGCTTTTAAATATCTGCACGCCTTGCAACCCTGCCAGCGGCATTCGTTGTGCGCCTGGGTAAGCATGGCCCAGCGCCTGTTACGGACGCTGGCCCCGCCTTGTGCGGTGCCCTTCTCAGGCGGTCGCCATCGGTAAAAGTCGGTGGCAGCCAGGCCGCCACCTTGCGATTACTTGTGTTTCCAGCTGGTGGACACCGGATTGGTCACGGTGTTCTTTTCCTGCGTGTAAGTGCCGTTCTGCTGGGCTATCGCCTCGCCGGTATCCACAATCGCGTTCTGAATAAACACGTTCTGCTTGTCGCCGCGCACAAAGGTTAACTGGTGGAAGGCGGTTTTATTACCCCAGTCAGTGGACGGCAGTGAGATAAAGCGCACGGTAAAGGTCTCATCATCGAACTTACCCTGCATCACGTAAACGCCGTAGTGGTTTTCGCCCTGCGAGATGATTTTATAGGTGCCGTTGTCGTAGTAATAAATCTCGGCATCGGGGAAGGGTTTTTTGTCGT
>Ga0308167_1000421_pt1 | contig 77102 bp, 94 predicted proteins | sample PhyCR1_2_FD_202138 | JGI IMG/M metagenome (GOLD analysis project Ga0308167, IMG submission 202138) | Phyllosphere microbial communities from UC Gill Tract Community Farm, Albany, California, United States - DLSLRC.R1 | ecosystem: Host-associated > Plants > Phyllosphere > Unclassified | place... | reverse complement strand
CCCACCAGACGGGGCGGTTGTTCTCTCAGCGCTCGTCCTGCACCATAGAACCCGCACCCCGACCAGCCATCAGTACGGATCCGCATGCTCACCACCGCGAACACCACGCGCCGCCGCCTGCTGCTGCTGCAGGCCACGGCGGTGCTGGCGTTGCTGCTGCTGGTCGGGTTCACGGTCCTGATGCACAGCATGCTCGGCCACGCGACCACCGGCGATCACGCCATGACCGCCACGTCGAGCATGACGGCCGAACACACCCACAGCGACGCCGCCGGACACGGTGCGCACACCGCCGCGCCGGCTGGCACGGTGATGAGCGTGCTCAGTGACGCCGGCTGCGATGGCGGCCTGTGCGCGCTGATGTGCTCCCTGATGGGGATGGCCTGCGCGCTGACGATCGCCCTGTTCATGTGGGCGCTGCTCGGCGCCCGGAACGGTGGGGTCCTCTACGTCCTCGCACGGCTGCTCGCCCTCGCGGACCGTGTCGCACGCCGCGTCGCGGCACCCAAGCCGCCATCACTGACGGCGCTGCAGATCATCCGTATCTGATCCATCCCCGACGGGAGTGCTCCCTTCGGGAACTCCCGCATGCCCAGAACACGGGCAGGTATTCGCCTGCCCGAACCACCTGACGCATCCCCGGGAACGGATTCATGAACACCACCATCACGCGCACCCTCGCGGCCGCCGCCGCCCTCACCATCGGCCTCACCCTCGCCGGCTGCTCCACCAACAACGCCGCGTCCTCGGACAACTCCTCCTCGTCGTCCTCGTCGGCGGCGTCGGCGCACAACGACCAGGACGTCATGTTCGCGCAGCAGATGCTGCCGCACCACAAGCAAGCCGTCGAGATGAGCGACATGCTCCTCGCCAAGGGCTCCGACGTGGACGCCGACGTCGTCACCCTCGCCAAGCAGATCAAGGCTGAGCAGGGCCCGGAGATCACGTCCCTGACCAGCTGGCTGAAGCAGTGGGGTGAGCCCACCGAAATGTCCAGCATGTCCGGGATGGACCACTCCTCGATGTCGGGGATGATGTCCGACTCCGACATGGACGCCCTCGACAGCGCCTCCCCGGCGGACGCCGGGGAGCTGTTCCTGCAGCAGATGGTCGAGCACCACACCAGCGCCGTCGACATGGCCAAAACCGAAGTAGACAAGGGCAAGAACACCGACGCGGTCGCGATGGCGAAGTCAATCGTGTCGAGCCAGACCGAGCAGATCAACCAGATGAAGGACATGCTCGCGTCGATGTGACCCCGGCCGCGGTCGCGGCGGTGTCCCCCCTCCCTGCCGCGACCCGCGACCGGCCTTCCCCCTCTCCCGCTCGAGCACCCCGTCGAGCGGCCCCTGATTCTTCTTACGGGGTCATCCCCGTCCGCCGTTTTTCTTGGAGCCTGCCTGTGCCCCCGCAGCACCCCCACACCCCCACTGCCACGCCTCTGACGCGCCGCGAAGCCCTCGCCGCCGAGCGCGCCACACCCGCCGCCCCGCGGCCGCCCCGCACCCGGCGCACCCCCGCTGTCGTGAGTCGGCCACCGCTGCCCACCGTGACGATGGCCACGCCGGCACCGACGCGGACGCTCCGATCCCGGGCATTGGCGGCGATCCCGCTGACCGGTGCTGCTGCGGCGATGGCGCTGTTCACCGCCGCAGCGCTTCCCGCGCAGGCATCCACCGGCCCCGCCGTCACCGTGCCCGGTGCTACCCCATCCGCTGCCGGACAGAGCTTCACCGCGACCGGGGTAACCGTGACGGCCGACCGGGACGGCTACACCGTCACCAAGCCCGCCGTGAAGCCGGTCATCACCAAGACGACCACCAGCAGCACGAACAGCGCCACCGCAGCGGCCGGCAGTGCGGCCGCGGTCGCGCCCACCGGGACGATCGTGAACACCGGCGCGGGCGATATCCGCTGGCCCGTCGCCGGCAGCATCCGGGTCAGCTCCCCATTCGGCCCCCGCCTCGCCCCGTGCGCAGCGTGCTCGTCGATCCACCAGGGCGCCGACATTACCCCCGGCGCCGGCACCCCCATCGGCGCCGTCGCCGCCGGCACCGTCCGCATCTCGGGCACGCACCCGGAGTACGGCCAGTACGTCATCATCGATCACCAGATCGACGGGCAGACCATCTCCACCCTCTACGCGCACATGATTTTCGGTTCCTCACCGCTGCGCGCCGGGCAAAGCGTCGCCGTCGGGCAGCTCGTCGGCCTCGTCGGCAATACCGGCGCCAGCACCGGCGCGCACCTGCACCTGCAGGTCATGCTCGGCGGCACCACCCCGATCGACCCCATCGCTTGGCTCACCACCAACGCCGGACGCACCTTGTGAGCGCGCTGCCCACCACCCCCGGACGGCACCGGCAGCTCCGGCTCCGCACCGTGGGGCTCGTCCTCGCCGTGGCGGCCGGGTTCATCGTTCCGCTCACCGTGCCCACGCCAGCTCGAGCGGCGAGCTTCCCCACCTGGGACCAGGTGGAAGCCGCCCGCAGCAGCGAGCAAAGCAAGCAGGCGCAGATCAGCACGCTGAACGTGCTGATCGACCAGCTGCAGGAGAAGACCCAAGCAGCCGCCGACCGGGCGGACGCCGCCGGGCGGGCATACCAGGCGGCGCAGGACGACCTCGATCAAGCCACCGCTGCGCACGCGAAACTCGCAGCGAGCACGGCGGCCGCGATGACGGAATCCGATGAGCTCGGCAGCACCGTCGGGCAAGTCGCCGCGGCCCTCACCCGGCCAGGCGGCAGCGGCCTCGGGGCCGGCGCGATCCTCGGACAGGACGACCCAGATGCGTTCCTGCAGGGGCTGAGCATGTCGAGCAAGATCGGCGAGCAGGTCGATGGCCTCTATGCCCGCGCGAGCACCGCGGCGAAAACCGCCGGCGCCCTCGCCGCGCAAGCCCGCGTCGCGAAGAGCGCCCGCACGAAGCTCGCAGACGCCGCGCAAAACGCCCTCGATGACGCCGTCGCCGCCAGCGACGCCGCGGCAGCGGCGGAGGCAAGCGAGCGGGAGAACGTCAGCACGATGCGTGCCCAGCTGGCGACGCTGCGAGACGACCGGCTGAGCATCGAGCAGGGCTACCAAGCAGGCGTCCGCGCCCGCGCTGCGGCCGCCGCTGCCGCAGCGAAAGCCGCCGCGGAAGCCCGCGCCCGCCAGCAGGCAGCCGCCGCAGCCGCGGCTGCGTCGCGGCCTACCGCGTCAACGCCCGCACCGGCCGCCCCCGCTACCGGCAGCACGCGTCCCAGCGGCAGTAGTGCAACATCCGGGTGGACCCGACCGATCACCTCGTACACCTTCTACCAGGCCTACGGATACCGCATCCACCCCGTCTACGGCGACTACCGCCTCCACGCCGGAGCAGACTTCAGCGCCCCCTGCGGCACCCCGCTCTACGCCACCGCCGCAGGCACCGTCACCTACGCCGGACCCTACGGCGGCTACGGCAACATCATCATCATCGACCACGGCGGCGGCATCACCAGCGCCTACGCCCACGTGTACGCCACCGGCATCTACGTCCGCACCGGGCAAGCCGTCGCCGCTGGCACCAACATCGCCGGCGTCGGCAACGCCGGCGTTTCCACCGGATGCCACCTGCACTTCGAGATCCGCAACAACGGCGTCGCAACCGACCCGATGGCCTTCCTCGCCACACGGGGAGTCAATTAAGCCCGGACCAGCCCCCGTGGCCCACACACGTTCGACGTCGACCGACGCCGACGAGACAGCAGTACCGACGGAAAGGAAGAACTATGAGCACCGCCACGGACATGCTCCGCACCTACCCGAAGGACCTCGGCAGCATCGACCAGGCGGCCCTCGCTGCCTGCATCGACGCGTGTTTCGAATGTGCGCAAACCTGTACCGCGTGCGCCGACGCATGCCTCGCCGAAGACATGGTCGCCGATCTCACCAAGTGCATCCGGACCAACCTCGACTGCGCCGACATCTGCGCAACAACCGGCAACGTCCTCTCCCGCCACACCGGCTACGACGCCAACCTCACCCGCACGATCGTCGAAGCATGCCTGGCAGCCTGCAAGGCGTGCGGCGACGAATGCGCACAGCACGCCGACATGCACGAACACTGCAAGATCTGCGCCGACGCCTGCCGCCGCTGCGAAGCAGCCTGCACCGAACTCCTCGCCAGCCTCTAACCGTCCAGACCAGCAGAAGGCCACCCTGCACAGGGTGGCCTTCGTGTGTATTCCGTCGCCGACCACCTCCCCCGGCTGTGTTCCCCACTCCAAGACGACACGAAGCGCAGCAGAAAAGACGACACCGAACGAAGCTGTTCACACCCGAGCAGTCTCGGATAGGTAGTCCGTAATAGGTTCCGGTGACGGTGCCCTATGCGAGACTCAGGGCATGGAATCCGGATGGACCCTCGGCTACGCCCGAGTTTCGACCGACGGCCAGGACCTCACTGCGCAGACCGATGCTCTCCTAGCGCTCGGCGTGCCGGCGGAACGGGTGTTCACCGACAAAGGCATGACCGGCACCAAGCGCGATCGACCGGGACTCAAGTCGGCGCTGGCAGCCTGCCGGCCAGGAGACACCCTCGTCGTCACGAAGCTCGACCGGCTCGCACGATCCCTCCGCGACGCGACAGACATCGCGGAAGAGCTCACACGCCGCGGCGTGAAACTGAACCTCGGTGGATCCATCTACGACCCCACCGACCCCGTCGGCCGACTGCTGTTCAACGTGCTCGGCATGGTCGCGGAGTTCGAGTCCGATCTCATCCGGGCCCGCACCCGGGAAGGCATGGCCACAGCCAAGGTCCGGGGGAAGCTCAAGGGGCGCAAGCCCAAGCTCTCCCCCGCACAGGAGCGTCACCTCGTCGCGCTACACCGCGCTGGTGACCACTCCATCGCTGAACTCGTCGAGCTGTTCGGAATCGGGCGCGCGACGGTGTACAGAGCCTTGGATCGCAACCCGACTCACGTCTCTTCGGATCTGACCTTGCCGAGAGCTGAGGGCAGCAACAACGCTGAGATAGCGTCTGGTCGTGGATAAGTTCCTCAGCAACCCCGCCGGCCGGCTATACCGATTCCTCGAGCACTGCGCACAGGAGAACGGTAACGACACTGTCCTGCAGGGTTGGCGCCGCTACCTCGAGCTTCCCGAAGGCTCGTCCGCCGTCGAGATCCTCACCGGCGTCGCTCCATTCTTCCCATTGCCGGACCTGATCGCCGAGCAGCTCATGACCATGGACGATGCCGACGAACACCTGGACGACTTCGCGCCCGCGCTCGATGCTGCCCGCGAGGCGCTGTCGATCGCGGTTGAGTCGACCGTCCATATGACTCAGATGCAGCGGCGATTCAACCCGGGCCACGTTCAAGCCTTGCGGCACTGCAGTCGAGTCCTGCAGCGCCTCCCCTCCGCCGGCCTCCCGTCAGACGATCAGTTGAACGAGGTGCGAGCGAGCGCGCAAAGCCTCGTCGACGCGATCCTCGCCGCAACCGATCTTCCGGCCACCGTCCGAGAGACACTGCTCGGCTATGCGAATGCAGCGATTCGCGACGTTGACCTCTTCAAGGTGGGCGGCCTCGATGCCCTGGTGCGGGAAGCAAATCGCTTCCGTGGCCAGGTGGCGACCAGTCCTGGGTCGATGCTCCCACCCGCGAAGGAAGAAGGCGTGTGGGCGAATCTCAAGCGGTTCGCGACGGCACTGGGGATCGTCGTGGCGATTAGCCATGCACCGATCGCCATTGGTGAGGACATCGAGGCTTACAAGCAGCAGCTGCTCTCCATCACCGCACCGGCACCGGCGGTACTCGTCGCGCCGGGACCATCCTCCGCGCTTGAGGGCGATCCTTCCTAGCTATCTAGATAGATTGTTCGTCGCGCGGCAGGAGGTGTCCGTACTTCTCCTCGATCGCCAGTTCAATGGACACCCGAATGTCTTGCCTCTGTGTGATCTTCAAGTGATCCAGGAGGTCCTTGGTTCGCTCGTTGACTCGGGTTCCGAGCTGTACCGTCACCTCTCGCTTCGGGGCAGGGAGCGGCGTGCTCACCCGCGACGACGGGCCACTACGGGGTGTGGCCTCAACTGGCGACGGCAGGGGAACGTCGATGGGGTCACGCCCGAGATCAGGAGCAGGCCGGGGCACACGGCGCACGGGCAGCGTGGGCCGGTCGCGCTTCTCTTCGGTCATGCGATCACCTTGCCCAGGATCTCCGAGTACGCATCAACGACCGGCTGTCCCTTCCGAAAGTCGCCGTACCACTCGTGCGTAGCTCGAACGTCCTGGACGACCGCCCGATCGGGCACCAACGGGTACAGGACGGTGCCAAGCTCGCCGAGCTGCTCGAGTGCGTATTGCTCGATCCGGCGCTGGACGGTCATGCCACGGAAGGCGCCCACGACGATGCCGGCTTCGCGGAGCTTGTCGGTGGCTCCCAGCAGCCGACGTGAGTCACGGAAGCGCTGCACGCTCGTCATGGCTCCTTCGACGCCGCTGATGCCGTCCTCGTCCGGCTTCGCGGCGTAGATGACTGCGTCTGATGCATTCAAGGCGGACAACGTAAGTGGGCCGCCCTGGCGGTTGGGGCAGTCAAACACGACGAGGTCCGCAGTTGTCCCGTCGAGCGACGCCTTGAGGCGGAGCTCGGCATAGTCGGCCTGTTCGCCTTCCCTAATGGACACGCTTCGGCTCGACGGCAGGACACTGAGATTCGGGTGCCAGGGCGACGTCACTGCCATCTCGTCCATCCACCCCGTCGGCTCAGGGTCCGCGAGGATCGCGCCAACGTCGAGACCCGGCTCCTTCGGCTCGACCCCGATCCACCTGCTCGCCGCGGCGCGCGGGTCGAGATCCACCAGGGTGACCTTGCGCCCCCCGATGGCGGCAACAGTCGCAAGTGACACGGCGGTGGTGGTCTTCGACACCCCGCCGGACTCGCTGTAGACCATGATTGCTTCCATCCCATGAGTCTATCTAGATAGATGAGTAGATAGCAACTCTCTAGACAGATACCTAGCTATCTAGATATGGCTCAAAGAACGAGCTAGATAGCTACGCAGCTAGCTCGAGATCACGAAGGTCCTGCAACAACCCACCGCGCACGAATCGCATCGCGGCCTGATGGTCTGCGCGGCCATCACTCGAACACGGGTACGCGGGGTACGCCTCGGGGCCGCCACGCTCATCCTCAGCACGGAACAACACCGCCTGAGTCGTCGGTACCCGATCGCGACCACGTCGGCCACCCTTGCGGATCAGGTGGTCTTGCCACCATGCCCACAGATCGCGCTCGTCTCGGTACTGAAGTTCTCGCCGCTGGAGAGCTCCGTGGACTTTCCCGCCGAGCTTCTTCGCCGCTTGTGTGCGGTAGTCGAGCCGCCGTCTACGCCAACCTGCGGCTGAAACGACAACAAGGGCGTACCGGCGGAGACTTGCGAGCGCGGCGCGCGTTCGGCCCCGGGGGAGTCCTGCACGCTCAGCCACTGTGTGGACGGCGTTCTCCGTGGTGGTCAGGCTCTCGTACGTCCTGCGAGCTGTGGGGCCGAGCCCCGCGCGGGTGAACACGTCGTGTCGGCCAGCAGTGATCCGGTCCTCCAGCACCTCAAGGAGTGCTGCTCTGACGTCGAAGAGCTCGGCCGGGGGGCGGGCGGTCACATCGTGAAGTGGCCCGACGTGTTCCCCGGGTGTGGAAAACCGCTCGCTGAGCCGCCAGACGGCGGCGTTGGGGCCCTCTGCCTGACGTCGCCGGATGATCCAGCCGGCCTCGTGGAGGCGGCGGAGTGAGCGGTCGACGGTGCTCGAGGGGATGCCGGTGGCGATCGCCACGGAGCGGAGGGCTGCTGCGACGTCGCGTGAGCCGGTGCGCAAGGAGAGCCAGGCGAGGTAGGTCAGGACGGTGCTGTCGTGGAGGTCTGCCTCGGTGCGGGTCCAGCGGCCGGGGGAGGCGGTGAACGCCTGCAGCATGGCGTCGACGACGTCGACGATGCCGGTCAGCTCGGTGAGGTCGCGCTGGGCGCGTTCCTCGGGTGCGTACCGGTACAGCACGGCACGCTCCTGCGCCTTCGCCCACTGCCGCTCGAGGCGCGCGGCCGCCTCGGCCGCGGTGCGCCGTTCGCGGCCGCCGGTGGGGCGGTTGCGGGTGCGGTAGTGCTCCATGCCTGGGGCAGTCTTCGCGGCGTGCTCGACGTCGGCGAGAGTCCACCCAGACACCGCGGCCGCGAGCAGGCACAGGTAGCCAGTGCGGGACGGATCGCGACCGCCGGCGACGGTGGCCATGTGTGCCTCACCCCACGCCGGCAGGGACCGGTGCGCGTGGTGGCGGGCGTCGACGGGGCCGGTGGGGGAGGAGTCCGCAGGGTCGACGGTCGGGCGGAGCTCGCGGAACGCGGCCGTGACGCGGAGGAGGTCGCCGGCGGTGACGGTCGGAGTGCGGAGCACGTCGACGTCGTCGGCGCCGGCCATGACGGTCGAGGCTCCACCGCGAGCGTGCGGGGCGCCTGGCGGACGGACGGCGCCGGTGCGGTCGTTGCAGAGCATCCCGTGGTCAAGCGTCGGCAGGACCGCGTGCGCGGCGTCAGCGAGCTGCACCATCACGGCCTTGTCGACGCCGGCGAGGGGCAGCCACACATGGAAGCCACCGGTGGGGCTGGAACGGCACACCACGTGGGGGAGGCCGGTGTCACGGAGGATCCGGACGAGGACGCCGAGGTCCTCGGATGCCTGCTCGAACGCTTCCGGGGTCTTCGCGTCAAGGTCGAACGCGGCGAACCAGAACCGGCCGTCGAGACTCGTCAGGTCCATCGCCCACGGCGTCGACGGCTGGTTCCCGTTCACCGGGTACTTCGACGGGTAGCTGTTCGACCGGATCACACCGTCGGCCTCAGCGATCATGCGGTTCACGTACCTGCGGGGCGCGATCGAGCGCGTGAGATCCCACGGGCTGTACACGGTGGACACGCAGGCAGATTCATACGTGCTGGACGCAGCAACGTGCGTTACGATGGCGACACCTCCCCTCCTCGGAGTGGTGGTACGACGAAGGCTCCCGGCTCCAACCGGGCTTCTTCTCTCGGAACCTCACGACCTGGACTGTTTGGCGACTGAGCAGGCAGTGAGACACATGACTTGGGGCTTAGCCCCGAACCCCCGCCTCGGCGGGGGTTCTGTCGTTTAAGCGGCGGGGATAGGCAACTCCTCGTGACGGACGTTCTCGGCGCGGGGCGCGAGGTCGGGCATGCCGACATCGCGAGCAAGCACGGCAGCGATGTAATCGCTGTAGCTCATGCCTGCGGCCTCCGCTAGCTCTCGCACACGCTCACCAACAGGGCGCGCAGGGCGGACCTTGAAAGCGTCGCGGTCACCCTTGCTCGGGCGGCCACCGCGGGAATTACGTGTGGTCATGGCTTGACCATGGCGCAAGGTTCCAGGAACCGAAACGAGGCAACTCGGCGTGTCGTGAACCGCCTGATGTCTACCCCTCGAGGCGGCCACTAGCTGTACTGGCGGCTGGCAGCGCGCATCCGGCCGATGCGGGCGAAGAACGCCGTGGCGAGGCCGAGGGCGACGAATATCGCGGCTACGCCGCTGACGACCTGGCCGACGTAGTAGGCCGCCGGGAAGGCCAGAGTGATGAGCCCGAGCGCGAAGCGGACCAGCGCGAGGCTGAACCCGACGAGCAGGAACATCGAGGTCGCCTTGGTGGCGCGCTGCGTCGACGTGCGGCCCTTCCACACGTGGGGGAGAAGCAGGGTGGCGATGTAAGCCGGGTAAGCCGTGGCAAGCGTCGAGTACAGGCGCACGAGCGGTTCCCCGAGGTCGTTCACCAGGTCGGGTGCGGAGCTGCTGGTGTGCACCAGGGCGAAGATGACCACTTCTGCGAGGAAGACGCCGAGGAAGACGAGGGCGCCGGGCAGGCCGGAGATTCGTCGCTGAGTGGTCAGCGCGTTCCACGCGCGAGCCACCTGCGTGCCGGCAAGTAACAGGCCAGTGAACAGTGCCAGCTTTGCGATGAGGTCGACGAGATTCGGGATCGGAGAGAGCCGGTCGAGCGTGGCGTAGACGTCGGGGGTGATGAGCGCGAACGCGACGACGATCGCGGCTGCGGACGACGCGATGAGCACGTTCCGGCCGCGGATCGCGCTCGGGAGCCGCGTCAGGGCGAGAGCGGCGAGCACTACGACGATGAGGTAAGCGGTCAACATGGTCAGCCCAGCGTTTCTTCGATTCGGCGCGCTTCCGCGCTGTCTGCTGCGAGGCGTCGTGCGCCACGCTGTGCAGCCGCGAGACGCGCCTGCACCAGGTCATTCAGGGCGACCGCCGACAGGTGCGTAATCGCGTGCGAGCGCGCACCCTCGGGCCAGCCGGCCTCTTGCAGCGTAATGACGCCACCCACGGCGAGCCCGCTCGTCAGTGACGTGTTGGCGATGCGCGCCGCCTCGACCAGGTGGCGCGGCCGCATCTTGTTACTTGTGATCTGCGCGGAGAGGTTCGGGGGAGCGATCCCGAGGCGGTCCGCGAGGTCCCGGCGGATGTGTCCCGGGTCCACTGCGTCGATCCACGTCCTGAGGCCGTCCGGTTGCGGTGGGTCCTCCCACACGTGCACACCTGACAAGGCCACTGGTGATCGACGGCGAAGCAGCTCGATCGCGGCGTCGGTCAACGTCACCTGAGACAGCACCTCGACCGGCAAGGGCGGCCGCATCGAGTCGTGTAGCTCGGCGTACTCGTCGAAGCTCGACAGTGCGACGACCGGCTCCATCCCCACCGCACGGGCCGCGGCGACCACGACGTTCTCACGGACGCGGCCGCGGAGGAGCTGCGCCTGCACGGTAGTGCGGCTGACTCCGATTGCTCGGGCCAGCGGCAGGGCTGCCGAGGGCAGGTCGACGGTGCTCGCCCAGTGCTTGAAAGCAGCAGCCGCTACGGACACGGGCGCTCCTTTCCTGGGGCCGACGAGCGGGGTACGAGGTGGTCGCCTCTTCGGAGGACCGATTGCCCGGTATCGATCAAGTGTCGTAGGGACTATGTATTGTTGGCACCCGTTAGGGGGTCAAGTCAGGTGCTGAACCAGAGTGTCACGAAGATCGTGGATCGCTTCACGGTCCGCCGACCAGTAGATGATCGGGCCACGTCCGCGGGGGTGAGTGGCGCGTCGTTCATGGATCAGGCCAGCATCGGTCAGTGCTGTCAGGTGGTAGCCCACGGCGCTTCGGGTTAGGCCAAGCGCCTGCATGACGTCCTTCGCCGTGACGTCCTGGCCGTCCATGACGATGCGCAGCGTGTGCAGTCGTGCCGGCGTCGCCGCGAGAGCGATGCACACCTCATCGAGGCGTGCCGCGTCGTCGTCGGAAAGCTCAGGCACCCCTCTAGCTTACGGACCATGATTTGCTAATCTTTTATAGATAAGAAGCCTTAGAAAATAATCGGCGTCGAGCCGGACGAGCAGTGGAGACAGGAGAAGAAGATGAGCGATCCGAACCAGACCGGTGACGTGTTCGGCGCGGCCTCGCGTGCGAGCGACTACATCGAGGAGGACACGGTGGGCGCGGAGCGCCTGGACCATCGAGCCGCCCCGCGGGAAGAGGCCGCCGGCCTCCGTCCCATCCCGCCCATGCCGGCGTCGCCGGTCCAGGCAGAGGAGCCCGTCGAGCCGCCGCCCTCGCTGGCGGTCGTGCCCGACGAGCCAACCGAGGAGCCGGCAGCGGAGCGCCGCCCGGTAGACCGTGAGGCGTCCGCCTCCGTCCTGTTCGGGGGCGCAGCTCCCGTAGCGGCCGCTCCGGCGTCGGGGAAGGCCACCAAGGGCTTCCGGGGCGCGCTAGCGAGCATCGGCCTGCCGATCAAGCCCAGCGCGGCCGAGACGGCGGAGCTGGCGGCCACGGCTGAGGCGGAGGCGCGTCGGGCCCGCAATGAGACGACGATCCGACAGGCGACGTGGACTCGTGCCGTGTCGATCCTGGTCAACAACCCCAAGGGCGGCACGGGCAAGACTCCGACGTCACTGCTGCTGGGCGGCATCATCGCCTCGATTCGTGGCGGCTCGACCGCAATCGTCGAGTTCTCCGACGACCCGGGTGCGCTGAACTACCGCGCTGAGGGCAACCCGCGTCTTGGGCTCGGTGAACTGGTCCGCGACGTCGAGCACATCAAGACCGCCGGGCAGCTCCACGGGTACACGGCTCCGCAGACGTCGTTTGCGAACGTCATCGCCTCCACCGGTCGCCGCGAGCGACTGACCGGTGAGGCGGTCCTGGCGGTGTCGAGCGTGATCGACGAGTTCTACGGCATCCGGGTCATGGACACCGGCAACCAGCCCACGTCCTCCGCGTTCCGCGGGGCCGTAGCGGTTGCGGACGTCCTGGTGATCCCGGTCCTGAACGCGGGCGACTCCGTGCTCGAAGCGATCCAGCTCCTCGACGAGCTGCGCGACGCGGGAGGGCAGCCGGCCGAGCTGGCCGACCGTGCGATCGCGGTGCGACTCACGGACGGACGCCCCGAGAGCGAGTCGGTGCGCGAGGAGGTCGCGCGTCTGCTCCACGACGCCGGCGTGCGGTCGCTGCACGAGATTCCCTACGACGAGCACATCGCCGCTCGCGGGCAGCTCACCCTCGGCTCCCTGAACCCCGCAACCCGTGACGCGTTCGCCTCGGCGGCCGCGGCCGTGGTCCGCACTCTGCAGGAAGCCGTAGCGCCTGCATCCACCAACAACCGGAAGGCCTGACCCATGAACACCCTCCTCATCGCTGCGGCGATCCAGAACCCGCTCGACGGCATCCTCCCGGACTTCTCGTTCGGCGGGCAGGAGTTCACCCAGCTCTGGCAGAAGCTCGTCGCCGCCGTCTGGGCAATCGGCATCATCATCGCGATCGTCTACCTCATCCGCGGTCTCGTCGCTATGGCCGGGGCGTCCAACGACATGAACCCCAACCCCCAGGCACACGCCCAGGGCCGCGCCAAGGCACTCGGTGCGTTCATCGCCCTGGTGGCCCTCGCCGCGCTGGCGGTCATCGTCGGCGTGACGCTCTCGTTCGCTGGCTGACCTACTCAGAAGGAGGCACACGATGCCGCGCATGTACTCATCCACCGGGCGCTCCCGGTGGCCCCTGGTCATCGGGGCCGCCGCGGCGGTCGTCATCGTCGGCGGGGGAGTGGTGTTCGCCACCACCCGCGGCGGCGAACCGACCGCCGCGCCGACGTCGAGCGCGCCGGCTCCGTCTGTGACTCCGAGCCCGACGTCGGCCGGCTCCACCGGGGCCGGCGACGACGAGGACGCGGCACCGCCGACCGGCTGCCTCGGCGGCCAGGACCGGAACGCCGCGATGGTGCTCGCCGCTCAGAAGGCAGCGGGACACAACTCCTACGGCGCGGTCGAGGTCGCGACGGCCTACTACCGGTTCATCTGGCAGTCGCCCGTACCGGCCTCGAGTGACGTTCAGACCGTCGAGTCGGACGTCATCAGCTCCGGCGCGGCCGCGGAATACCGGGACCTCGCTGGCACCTACAAGCAGTACCCGAACGTCAGCAACGGTGACGTGGCGGACGGCACGCCGTTCCACCTGTCGACGACCAACGGGCTCTGGATGGTTGACCCCAGCTCGACCGCCGATCGAGTGACCGTCAACGTGGCCGCCGGCTACGTCATCGACGGCGCACTGAGCCCCACCAAGTCGACGGCCCAGGGCTTCGTCATGGTGTGGCAGGACGGGGCCTGGCACGTCGATGGCGGAGCGAAGCCCGACGCGCAGCAGCTCGCCAACGGCGGTGTGCGGTACACGGGGGGTTGCTGATGACCGGGCAGGTTGTCCTCGCCGCCGCTGACGACGACAAGTGCACGAACATCGTCACCTGCACCGTTGACAAGGGGAAGGATCTCATCGGTGGTGCCGTGAACGGCACCAAGGACGTCATCAACACCGCGAAGGGCGTCGGTGAGTTCTGGTCGGACCCGGCGGGGAACACGTACAAGGCGCTGCGCGACGCGGCCAAGGGGCTCTCGGACAGTGTGCTGCCGGCGCTGACCCATGCGACGTTGCCGGACCTGACGGCGGACTGGTTCATCAACGCGTACAAAATCTCGTTTGCGCTGTCGATCTTCGTGTTCGTCATCCTCCTGATTCCGCAGTTCATCAATACTGCTCGGGGTCGGCAGTCGGGACAGGAACTCATCGAGACGCTGACCCTGTACGGGCCGGTGTTCATCGTCGGGGCGATGTTCGGGCCTGCGGTCGGGGCGTTCCTCGTGAAGTTCTTCGGAGCCCTCTCGGACTCGCTCATCAAGACCATGCTGTCCACGACGTCGAGCAGCATCGTCGACCAGTTCTCGAAGATGCTCGGGGACGGTGATGCCTCAGGGATCGTCGGCGGTGCGGTCATCGGCGCGATCCTGATGTTCTTCATGATCCTGGCGCTGCTGCTCGCGCTGCTCGTGCTGATCGTGCAGCTCATCACCCTGTACTTCTCAGGCGTGCTGTTCCCGCTCGGTTGGGTCTGGATCGTCGACAAGCGGAAGCGCTCGTTCGGGCAGAAGATCCCGATGGTGTGGCTCGGCATCCTCGCCGCACACCCACTGCTGTTCTTCCTGCTCGGCGTGACGTTCTCGTTCGTGGGCGCGAACATCGACGTGTTCTCCGACCAGGCGAGCTTGCAAAAGACGGTCAGCCTCGTGGTGTCGATGCTGGCGCTGTTCATCGCCGGTCTGTCGCCGCTGCTGCTGTTCAAGTTCGCACCGATCCTGCCGATGGGTGGAGCTTCGCCCGAGGGCGGGCCCAGCATCGGCGCGAACTCACCCCAGGAAGCCGACAAGCGCTACGGCGGTCCGTCGAGCGACGCCGGCAACTCCGGTCCCTCGACGTCGACGCCCAGCTCCACATCGTCGACGTCGGGCGGCGAGGAGTCACAGGCCACCCCGACAGGCGGTGGTGGTGGCGGCAAGTCCACCGGCGGGTCGGAGGACACCGCCAGCTCGTCGATCAAGGACGCGGCATCGTCCGGTGGCGGCAAGGCCGGGGCCGGGGCCGGTGCCGGCGCGAAGGCCGGCGCGGGAGCTGCGGGCGGCGCGGCAGGGGCCGAGGGCGGCGCTATGGCCGCCGGAGCGGCTGAGTCGTCGACCGGCGTCGGGGCCGCTATCGGTATCCCGACGATGATCGCGGCCGGCGCGAAGGCCGGGATCGACAAGGCCAACAGCGCCGCAACGGGCGCAGCCGACATGGCCGCGGCCCCGGTGGAGGACCACCAGGAGCAGTACGGAAAGGACTCGACCCATGAGTGACGTCCAGGAGAGCACGACGCACGTTCGGTTCGTCGGCGGTGAGGCAGGGCACCGGTCGTTCTTCGGTGGCACCCACTCCAAGACGCGGATCGTCGGCATGGCGATCTTCGTTGTTGGCGGCATGGTCGGGATGGTCCTTGGCGGGGGCATCCCCGTCCTGATGGCCGCCCTGGTCGGCGTCGGAGTGACGATGCTCGTCACTCAGCGCACGCATAACGGGACCATCCAGGAACGGCGCCGGAAGCGGTCGCGGTGGTCCGCCCGGAAGCGGCTCGGGACGCACGTGTTCAAGCCGTACAACGTCGCGGTTTGGGACCAGGTTCAGTCGGCCCTCGCCAGCTCGAACAAGGCGGAACGACGGGCCGCCGAGGTCGACGCGCGGCAGATGCGCGCCAACCCGGACGGGTCGGACGGGATGGGCTGGTTGCAGTACGGGTCGAACATGCCGGGCATCGCCTGGCACGCGCCCGTGGGTGAGCAGCAGTACCTCTCGGTGGCGTTCTCCGTGTCCGGGCAGCTCCGCGGCATGGAGACGGCCGGAGCGCTGAACCGGGCGGCGACGTCGTGGGGGAAGTTCCTCGCGCACCGGGCGGCCCCGGTGTCGCTGATCCGCGACGTGCAGACGCTCACGCGCGTTCTCCCGCCCGACACGGCCAAGCACGACATTTGGTACGACTCCAAGCGGGAACCGCGCGACGCGGCGGCCTCGCTGCCGCTGTACGACGCGCAGCAAAGCTCGTACGCCGAGGTCCGCGGCCGCGCCGCGGCCGACGCGATGGTGCAGCGGCACTTCGTGGTCCTGTCGTGGCCGCTGACGCCCTCGTTCACCGAGGCAGCCAAGAAGTACGGGCCCGGCCGCGACGGGTGGCGTGCGCTCATGGCCGAGCAGATCGAGGCCACGCTGCACGGGCTCCGCGAGGCGCGCATGGGTCAGGTGAACTACCTGACCGCCCGCCAGACGGCGGCCGTCATCATGCACCAGCAGAACCCGTCGATCCCGATTGATCTGCGCTCTGCGAAGCACATCACGCCGCTGTCGGCGGGGATCGGCTCGCACGATGAATACTCGGCGCACGTCGTCGACGGCGGCTACGACCCGACCGTCCTCGCAGAGGGCGACCCGATCGAGGCCGCGCCGGCCGTGACCTGGTGGCACCGCACGGCGGCGATCCACGGTGAGAACCTGGCCTCGGCCGGGCGATCGCCGCTGTGGACGCTCGACCTGATGATCGGCCGCGAGCTGGACTTCATCCGCTCGGTGTCCTTCCACATGCACCTGGTGCCGGCAGCTCAGGCGAAGGCGGCCGCGCGGCAGGACGTCGTGCGCGACGCCGCCGGCCTGTACGCCCAGCAGAAGAAGGGCGTGATCGTCTCGGACGAGGCTCAGGGGCTCCTGGGCGCGGCGGAACGTCGTCGACGCGACCTCGCCGCCGGCAGCCACCACCACGGCGTCTCATGGATCGGGTACGTGACCATCACCGCCGCGACTCGGGAGGACCTGGCGCAGGCGTCCCGCCGGTTGGAGAGCGTCTGCGACACCGGGCTCGGGATCGACCGCCTCGACTGGCAGGACTCGTTTCAGGGCGCGGCATCCGGGACCACGTGGCCGATCGGCCGCGGGCTCCGCCCCGACAACATCACGACGGCCGCGCGCGTGATGAACACGCTCGCTGGCCGCGGCGACAAGGAGGCCCTGTCATGACCGACACCAAGAACCCCGCCCCGTACGGCAAGCGCGCGGCGGTCAAGGCCCCCTGGTACGCCAACGTGCCGGGGCTGAAAATCTTCGTTCCGCCGGAGGCGCGGCAGGAGGTCGTGACCGGCGATGAGGGGCCCGCAGCGGTGCCCGCTCGTCGCCCGGTCGACGTGTCGCCGTTCGAGCTGCCCGGCGGGCAGCTCCGCACCTCGGCTGGGGCGGCGGCGCGCGGCTGGTACGCGCCACGGCTGGCCGGGTCCCCGTCGACGACGCGGCAGGCGGAGATTCTGAACACGGCTGTCATTGGCAACCCGACCGGCGACGAGGGGATCGTCAACGGCCGCGACAACCTGTCGCAGTCGATGATTTCCTACGACGCTCCGACCGCGTACAACGCGGAGCCGCGACAGATTTCGTCCCCGAACGTGATCGTGCTCGGCACGGTCGGGTACGGCAAGTCATCCCTGACCAAGACCGTCGGAGTCGCCCGCCCGCTCGGGCTGGCGAACCGGCGTGCTGTCGTGTTCGACAAGAAGGACGAGGGCGGTGCGGGCGAGTACACGCCTATGGCCCACAACCTCGGGTCGGAGCCGCTGCGCTTCGACCCGGCCGGCGGCGGAATCCGCCTGAACCTGCTCGACCCGCTCATCATGCGCGGCTCGGGGTTGCAGGGGCAGATGGAACTCATCAACGCCGTAGCCCGGATCGCGCGCAACGACGTTGCCGCGACCGAGTGGGAGGAGAAGGCGACCCGGTTCGCGCTGCGCCGCATGTTCGAGCAGCACGGCAACTCGACACGGCCGCTGACCACCACAGACCTGATGCCGTTCCTCGGGCAAGTGCCGCTCGACGAGGGGCTGACCGGAGCATCTGGTGAACGGTTCCACCAGGCCGGCCTGTCCATCCGATTCGGGCTCGAGAACCTCCTGGAGACGTACGCCGGAGTGTTCGACGGCGAGACGTCCGCCGCGGTCGACCTCGGAAGCAAGCTCACCGTGTTCGACGTTTCGCAGCTCCCGGACGCCGGCCCTGCCGTCCCCACCGTCATGGCGGTGGGGCACCAGTGGCTCCTCGGCCGGCTGCGCCGCGAGCGTGGCTTCATTACCAACGTGGTCTACGAGGAGGGCTGGCACATGATCGGTGGACCCTCGGCCCGCCTGGTCAAGTCGAACCAGAAGCTCTCCCGCTCGCTGGGTATCTCGAACTGGTTCGTGATGCACAAGGGCACCGACATTCCGCGGGAGTCGGAGGGCTACACGGTCATCCAGGAAGCCCAGACCATCTACGCGTACCGGCAGGACCGGCCCGAGGACGCGGCCTGGGTGCAGGAGACGTTCGGGCTCGCGCCCGACACCACCGACCTGCTCATGAACCTCAACCCGGGGCACTGCATCTTCAAGTACGGCTCGAACCCCGAGACGCACATGCAGCACATCCGCTCGGACTGGGAAGCCGCCGTCACGAACACCGACGAGGGCATGGCCGGCAGCGGAGCGAAGCAGGCCACCGTCGAGGCCGAGGCGTAGCCGGGGGCAGGACCATGAAAAAGGGACTGATGATCGCGCTGGCGGCCGTACTGGTCGTCGTGTTCGTCGGACTCGCCCTCATCACTGGGGGCGGTCCCCAGAACAACGCGTGCGCGGCCACGGCCGCGAACGCGGACGCCGCGGGCGCGCACGATGCGATCGACGGGTACTCCGGCGACCAGCTCGTGAACGCCGCGGCGATCATGAACGCCGGAGCGGCCATCGGCGTCGACGTGCAGGGACAGACCATCGCCGTGATGACGGCGATGGGGGAGTCGACGCTGCACAACATCGAGTACGGCGACAAGGCCGGCCCGGACTCCCGCGGGCTGTTCCAGCAGCGCGACACGTGGGGCACGCTCGCGCAGCGGATGGACCCGGCACAGGCGGCGACGTTCTTCTACCAGCGGCTCTTGAAGGTGCCGAACTGGCAGACGATGACGCCGACGCTGGCCGCGCACGCGGTCCAGATCAACCGCGACCCGAACCACTACGCGAAGTTCTTCGACGCGGCCACGGCCGTCGTCACGGCGCTCTCCGGTGGTTCTGCCGCCTGCGCCGCGGGGGTCTCCGGCGACGCCCAGGCCCTCGCCAAGCACATCGTGGACCTGACCAACCAGGGCAAGATCGCGTGGCTCTCACCCACGCACTTCCCCGAGGTCCAGGCGATCGCGGACGGCAAGCCCAAGCAGAACTGCAACGTCGACACCCGCATCCTGCAAGTCATCACGATTGCGACCAAGACGTTCCAGTCGATCGGGATTTCCGACGTCAACCGGCTCTGCACCGGGCAGCGGCCCGGCGCGGGGAACCTGTCGGCACACGTCGTGAACGGCGGCGGTCACGCCGTCGACTTCTACGCGTTCGACGGCACACCGACCACCGGCGCGGACGCGAACGCGATCAAGCTCGTGCGGGCCCTCGGCCCGGTCATGCCCGACAACTCCGGCACCGGACAGGTCCAGTGCCGCGCAAAGGCCGGCAGCTCGATCGACCTGCCGATGAGCCAGTTCAACGACTCGTGCAACCACGTGCACGTGCAGGTCGATCCGAAGGGGGACGAGCCGATGAAGCTCACCAGCGGAGGGGACAACTGATGGACGACGACACTGCGCCGGCCCTTGTGTCGATCGCGAACCTCGCGGCCGACGAGTGGACGCTGTGCAGCCGCGACGCCGCTGTGGTCACGGTAGGGCTGTGGCTCGACGAGACGATCGCGCAGCACCGGCAAGAACTCACGTCAGCGGGCCTCACGGGCCCGCTGACGCTGCGGTACCAGCTCAACGGGCACGACGTCGACGGTGACATTCGCCGCGTCCGTGACGTCATGGAGGAGCTGCACGAGACGTACCGGTGGATCAAGAGCACCGAAACCGCGGCGCGACCCGAGCGGTACGCACTGCTGGCGCAGCTCTCCGAGGCGCGGGTGATGCCCTCGGAGATTGCCCTCATGGTCGGCGTCGACGTCCGCGTCGCGGAGCGGTTCGCCGGCAACGACGAGGAGGCCCGGATCGCCCGGACCCTCCTGCACCACATCGCCAGCGATCGCGGAGGAGTCGACGCATGAACGGCAGCATCATTCGCACCAACACCCTGACGGTCACACTGCTGGTGCTGATCGTCGGCGGGGTGTTCCTCGGCATCCACGCGGGTGCCGGCGTCGCCGGGACCGGCGACGCGTACTCGTGGAACCCCATCGTCCTGCTGATGGGTTTCGTCAAGGGCGACCCGTGGCCCGGCGTCCCGGCGACGGTGTTCGTCGTCCTGTTCGTCCTCGTGGCGCTGGCGCTGTTCACGTGGATGCTCATGGCTCAGGCCAAGCGAGGCGCGAAGAAGCGGGGCGCAGCCTCGATCAAGCTGATGAGCGCGAACCCCTCGAACGCGGTCGTGCGACAGGCGGCGCGCGCGAAGGACGCCCGGCGGCTGCACCCGACCGCCGCCGGCATTGGCCCGGGACAGAAGGTGGGCCGCATCGTCGGAACGTCCAAGTGGGTCTACCAGGGGTGGGAGGAGACGGGCGTGTACCTCTACGGCACCCGGCGCGGCAAGACGACCAGCGTCGTCGTCCGTCACGTCGTCGAGGCCCCCGGTGCCGCGATCATGACGTCGAACAAGGTCGACGGGGTGCGTGAGGCGATCCGCGGCCGCCGCGGACGCGGGGAGACGTTCGTGTTCGACCCGAACCGCATCTACCGGCACGAGGACGGGCCCGACTTCGTGTTCAACCCGTTGGAGTACGTCAAGAGCGCCGAGGACGCGCGTGAGCTCGCGGAGATTTTCGAGGCGTCGACGCGCAAGGAGAACGACCGCGGGGGCGATCCGCAGTTCGACGAGCCCGGCCGCGACATGCTCGCGTACTTCCTCCTCGCAGCGGCGCTTGACGAGCTGCCGCTGTCGCGCGTGTACCGGTGGCTGACCACTCAGGACGCGGACGCGGTGGTCGGCATCCTGAACCAGCACGGCAAGAAGGGGCCGGCGACGGCGCTCGTCGGCATGGAGAACTGGGCAGACAAGACCCGGCAGAGCGTCTACGCGACCGCGCAGCGCATGGCCGGGGCGCTCGCCTACGACGAGCTGCTGGAATGGACCTCGAAGCCTGGCGTGCGCCGGTTCGACGTCGACGCGTTCGTGCAGAGCGAGGATCTGCTGATCCTGCTCTCCAAGGACGGGGTGGGCTCGGCCGGCGCGATCCTGACGTCGCTCGTGCGGGCAATCTGCAAGACGGGGGAGCGGCTGGCGCAGCGATCCGGCGGACGCCTCCCGGTGCCGCTGGTAATCGAGCTGGACGAGTGCGCGAACATCGTGCGGTGGCCGGCGCTGCCGTCCGTGTACTCGTTCTACGGTTCGCTCGGGATGCCGCTCAACACGTACTTCCAGTCGCGGGACCAGGCCGTCGAGGCGTTCGGGCAGAACGGCTGGGGCGCGATCTGGGGTGCCGCCGTGACGCGCGTGTTCGGAGGCGGTGCGATGGATGACCAGTTCCTCAAAGGGCTGTCGAGCCTGATCGGTGACCGCGAGGAGGTCACCTACGGCGGATCGACTCAGGACACCGGGGCGTACTCGACGTCGACGAGCACCCGGCGGGTGCCGATCCTCGACGTGCACGACCTGGCGAACCTGCCGAAGTGGCGCGCGGTCATGTTCAACTCGAACACGCGCCCGGTTATCGTCGACGCGGTGCCGTGGTTCGACGACAAGAAGCTGCGGCCGCTGATCGAGGGCGACGCGCCGGCTGCGGCCGGCGCCGCACCCGTGGCGATCGCCGCCGGCTCGGAGGAGGCGGCAGCTCGTGGCTGACATTGACGAGCCCGACGCACCGGACGTCAACGATCCGGAGTTCGGCACCCTGCCTGCTGGGGACCTCGACGAGCTGACCGACGAGGAGCGCGACGCACTCAACGACGCCGACGCCGCCGAGGAGGAGGAGGGGTTCGACCTGACGCCGCTGTTCCTCGAATGGGTCGAAGAGCACCTGGCGGTGGTCGAGTACACGCACTCGGACAAGAGCACCGCCGTGTGGTGCCCGGAGTGGTGGAAGCACCCGGAGGCGGTGGAACGGCTCTGGGCGTCGTTCGAGGCGCGGCAGCAAGCGAAGATCGACGCCGCGGAGCGTGCCGACGCTCTGTCCGACTGGTGGCTGACGCACTGGGACCGCCACGCGGCGATCCTGTTCGACGGCAAGGCCGGCCCGTTCCGTAACTGCGACCGGAACCTCGGCCACCTGCACGACACCGAGGGGCGGAGCGAGCAACGAGTGCCGTACTACGCGCCACCCGCTGACTGGCAGCGCTGACCCGCCGAACGACGAACGCCCCGCCGATACCGGCGGGGCGTTCGTCGTTGGTGGCTACCGCTCGCGGGCGTCGTCGCCGCGGGCTCGCTCGCGCCGCTGACGCTCCCGTTCGGCGGCGTCCCGGGCCGCCGTACGGTTCGGGTCCTGCGCGGTCGGCGTGCGGCCGGCGCGGCGGAGCTGCGCGGCCGCACGATCGGCCTCGGCCTGACGGCGCGCCTGCAACGCCTCAGCGGCCGTCTGCGGCTTCCGGGCGGCCGCGGTCTGCGGCTGCTGCTGCGCTGCCTCCCGGGCCCGCTGCGCGGCTGCTGCGGCCTGCTCGGCAACACGGGCTCGAGTTGCCTGGTCGGCCGGCGGCTCCTTGATGAGCGCAGCCGACTTGTGCATCGCCGTCACGCGCTGTTGCAGCTCGGCACCGATCGCGCGCTCCTGGTACTGGTTCGGGATCGCCTCGGGCGTGGCCTCCTCGATCGCGTACCGGCCGCGGAACGCGTCGACCTCGGCTGCGAGCCGGTTCCACTCGCTGCGCCGCTCCGCGTCCGCCGGCACCGCGCCGAGCTGCTTGGACCACTCGGGCTGCTCAACCGCGATGGTCGCGCCGCGCTCCTCCATGCGGACCGCGATGTACTCGTACCGTTCCGCCAGGTGCTCACGCCAGGCGGGGTCGGTGTGCTGCGAGTCGAGGGCTCCGCGATCGACGAGCCACGTCGGCACCCGGTCGTCGCGGTCGGCGGTGCCGAACTCGGTCGTGTACGCGCGCACGTCGTCCTGGACGCGTGCGGCGAGCACGGCCGGCTTGTTGCGGGCGTTGTCGAGGGTGTCCTTCTCCCACGCCTGGTAGAGGGCGTCGGCGGGGTCGTAGCCGGCGCGCTCCGCCCCGCGGAGCGACGCACGGAGGGCTCCCCACCCTTCGTCGTCGCGGAGCTGCTGCGCGGCCTCCGCGCCGACTGCGGTTCGGGTGATCTTCTCGAACCGCACTTCATCGGCGCGCTCGGACACGTCGCGGTACTGGTCGACGAGTGTCACCAGATCGTCCACGCGAGCCTGCTCGGCGCGGATCGTCTCGTTGGCGCTCATCATGCCCTCCGAGTGGTTGGCGATCTGGCCCAGGACGTCGGACACGGGCTGGGCGTCGTCGACCTCGACGTACAGCCGGTTCGATTCCTTGCCGCGGGTCATGGCGACGTACGCGAGGGACCGCGACGTCGACGCGTCCGCGAGGACGTGCGACGTGTCCGCGGTGAGGCCCTGGGCGCGGTGCACGGTCGACGCGTAGCCCAGCTCGACGTGCTCGCGCACGTACTCCGCCGGCAGGGTGATGCGGCCGCCGTGGCCCTCGTGGGTCACCGAGAGGGAGCCGTCGCGGTTCACCTTGTCGACGGTCCACAGGTCGTTGTTCTTCACGCGGTCGCGGCCGCGGTCGGTGCGGAGCCGGGAGTCGTTCTGCCGGGTGACGATCGTGTCGCCGCGGTGAGCGCGGAGGCCGTCGCGGAGGTCCGCGGCCTCGCGTCCGGTGACAGCACCCTCACTGATACGGAACGCCTGGGCGCGGGCGTTCAGTTCGGCCACGGTGGCGTTCTGCTGGGCGAGCATCACGGACCGCTTGCCGGCGCTGGTGTCGGCCTGCCATGCGGCGAACACTTCGCCGGTCATCCGGTCGACGTCGCCGCCGACGACGCGGCCCTCGTCGACGTACCAGGCAAACGGGTCGCCGGTGGTGGCGGGGTCGCGCAGCCGCTCGGACGCGTCGGCCTCGGCCTGGTTCACGGTGCCATCCGCGTTCCGGAACCGGTGGATCGTGTCGAGCTGGACGGAGCCGACCTCGCGCTCCAAGAGGCGTAGCGCGCCGCCGGACTCCACGGCGTCGAGCTGTCGGGAGTCTCCGATGAGGCGAACGTGCGCGCCGTGCGCTTCGGCAATGTCGACAACGCGGGCGAGGTTCCGGGTGCCAGCCATGCCGGCCTCGTCGACGACCACGACGTCCCCGGCGCGGAGCTTCATGCCGGCCGGGTGCTCGCTCTCCGGGGTGGCGTCGCCGTGCAGCTCGTACGCCTTCAAGAACCCGTGGATCGTGTTCGCCTCGACGCCCACGGCGTCCTTGAACACGTCGGCCGCTGCGGCTGAGGGGGCGAGGCCGATCATCCGTGAGCCGGCTTGCTCGGTGGCGCGCGCGGCGAGGGCGAGGGCGGTCGTCTTGCCGGCCCCGGCGGGGCCGGTGCCGACGAGGACGAGGCGGTCGGACGTGGTGAACTCGCGGGCGAGGTTCCGCTGTCCGTCGTCGATCGGGCCGGTGTGCTCGGCCGCGGTGCGGTCGAACTCGGCCACGGAGACGGGAGCGAGCGTGCGGGTGCGGGCGGCGTCGATGAGGCGATCCTCGGCGGCGAGGATGCCGGCCGACGTGTAGACCGCGCGGCCCTTGTGGACGTAGATGCTCTCCCCGTCCTGACGGGTGAGCGGCTGGAACGCCCCGTGCGGTGCCGGCGGGGTGACGGACACGGAGTCGGTGTCGAGGGCGTGCCGGGTGATCGTCTCGACGGCCCCCTCGGGGACGTCGACGCCTGCGATCCGGGCGGCCTGGACGTAGCGGCGTGCCTCGGCCTCGATCATGTGCGGACCCCAGGTGGCGTGATGCTCGGACACGGTGTCGACCACCTGTCGCGAAGCTGACTCGACGTCGAGCGGCTGCGCGTCGTCGGTGCCGGCGTCACGCTCGGCGGCGGTGCGAACCGCCGCGAACATGTCCGCGATGCCCTGTGCTCCGATGACCTCGGCGGCGCGGGTCTGCCACGTCTCGCGGAGGGAGGCGAGGGACCGGGCGTGCTCTTTGGCGGGTCGGGTTTCAAGGGTCGCCTGCTGGGCGAGCTTGATCCGGGCCGCCTGGTCAGGCTGGCGGCCGTGGTCGCGCCGGTAGTCCTTTTCGAGGGCTCGGAGCGTCTTACGAATCTCGGTCGAGCGGGTCGAGAATCCCTTGGTGAGTCGGTCGTCGACGCCGGCAATCTCGACGACGGGACGCTTCCCGGCGGTGACCTCGCGCAGCTCGGTCGCGACGCCGAGCGCATCGGAGACGCGTTCCATGACGCGGGCGTTGTAGAACTCGGAGGCGGCGACGCCCTGGCGGTGCAGGAGCTTGGAGTCGATGGTGCGCCACTTCCCATCGGACCCCTTCACCTTGTTAGCGATGACTAGGTGATCGTGGAGCTGGGGGTCGCCGTTGCGGGAGTCGTAGTGCCGGAACTTCGTGGCGACGATCCCGCCGTCGACGTCGATCTGAGCAACACCGTTCTTGCCGGCGCGGGTGGCGATCGCCTCCAGTTCGAGGTAGGCAACGGTGTCGGCGATCGCGGCATCCTGAGCCTGCTCGATCGCTTTCCGAGTGTCGGTGTCGCCCAGCGCCCAGAGCGTCGACACGCTCTTGGCGGGCGAGAACACGAGGTCGAAACCGGCGACGGCCTGACGGGTGGGACGGGTCGCTGCGGTGATGTAGCGGCCCAACTCCTCCTTGTCGGCGGGCTGCCGGCCCTTGGCCTGACGGAACGCCTGCGCGCCCTCGCGGACGCGTATTGCGCGGCGCTCGTTCACGTCGGGCTCGCGGTGCTCCGTGCGCTGGAAGCGGGCGTAGCCCTCCTCGATCGCGGCCGACAGGTCGGAACCACCTGTGCCGTACGCGTAGTAGGAGCTGCCGAGTTTGGCCGCCTCGGTGGCCTCCTCGACGCCCTTGCCAGCGGCCTGCGCGTCGGTGATGATCTGCTCCGCGTTCGGGTGCAGACCCTCGCCGTAGAGCGCCTTCATCTGCTCCTCGGTGACCGTCCCGGAGACGCCGAGCGCTGCCAGGCCGGACCCGAACCAGACACCCGGAGGGTTGCCGTCCGCGGTGTAGTAGTCGCCCAGCTCGCGCCCCTGCTCGCGCTTGGCGTCGCCGGTCGCGGTCTCGCTCGTGTAGTAGGCGTAGCCGTCCCCTGCGCTGAGCTTGTGCAGGGTCATCACGAGCGCGACTCTACCTTATTGATAAAGATGCCAGAGGTGTGACGAACTAGGCACCGAGGAACGAGGGGGATAGGCGGCCAGGCTCGGAGAGACTGCGGCTGTGCTGTGAGACCGGGAAGTGCACGGGAGCGGCTGACGAGGAACGAGGAAAGTCGCGGAGTGCACGTCGGTCGAGGCGCTAAGGCCGAGCCGCGCTCGCGGCTGCACGTCGGGCCCGGGAACCGGGTCCCGGGCAGGCCGAGCCCCTGACCCGTCAGGGACAGAGCGACCCGCTGAGGTCGCTTCGGGAGCGGGCGCACCCGCACCGCCCCGGGCGGCGTACGGGTGCGGTGCATAATGGAATGCACCAACAGGAGGGGGCCGCTCATGGCTGAGGTTCGGAAGTCTGCCAAGCAGACCGAGGCGCGACGTCGCGCACGCGAGAAGGCGGCCGAGTTCCGCGCACGGCAGGACAAGCTGGAACAGCTCGCCGTCGACTACTTCGTCGCCGCTGATTCGCTCGACGAGATCGAAGCGGCCGCGGAGAAGGAGATTGCCGCGGTGCGGGCGCACGCGGAGAAGCAGAGCGCAGAAGCGCGTGCATCGGCGGAGGACGTCATGCAGCGGATGCTCGCCCTCGGCATCACGCGAGCTGAGGTCGCGGAGCGCCTGGGCGTATCTGTCCGGGACGTCAAGAAGGCTCCCACCGGGAACGCCGGCACCGATTCCCCCACCCGGGCGGCGGCGTCCGAGGACGACGCGCCCGCGTCCAATGAGGCGGAGACGTCGCACGAGCACGAGCACTTGGAAGAACCCGCTTACGCGTAGTAGGCGTTAGGTTTCGGCCCGGATCACCACAGCGTTGGTTGGTCCGGGCCGATTCCGTTTAGGGCCCGGCGAATCAGGTCCGCATCCCACCCGTGCGTGCGCACGGCGTCGCGCAGTTCGCGTGACCGGCGCACGCGTTCCTCCCGCGGGAGCCCTCGGTACCGCTCGGCCGTCCACCTGTTTCGGTGGCGCCTTTCTGCGCTCGGTCGAGCATGTTGTCGCGATGCGTTCCGGGACTGACGTGTGAGCGCTCCGGGTCTGCATCGGCGTGGACACAGAGCGGGACGTCGCACGCGTGCAGGAGGAGCGTCGTCGACGGCAACGCCGCTCCCGTGACCTCCTCGAACGCGTACCGCTGCGGACGCACCGCGCGCTGGCGGCCGCCGACAGGCTTGGTCCAGAACCGGCCGTAGCCGTCATCGGAAACGGCCCCGGTCCACAACCAACAGTCGTCCGGGGCCGGCCCCTTGACGACGTATCCCCAGAACCGGTCGTGTTCGCTGAGTCGCACTCCCGCCCCCCACTCTCCGGCCGCGCCGGCTACGAGGCGACGGGCTCCGCTGCGAGCTGCTGAATGCGCGACGTCGTAACGCCGAACGCGGCCGCGGCGGCGTCGAGCTTGTACCCGTCCGCGCGGGATCGGCGTACCGCCTCGCGGCGCAGCTCGGCGGCGCGCTGCTGCACCGCGCGCGCTTCCTCCTCCACCTGGCGGGCTTCCTCCCAGAGGCGTTCGGCCTCCTCGGAAACATGCACGGTCACGTGTACGGTGACGTCCTCCTCGGGGACGTCGAGGTGCAAAGCGGCTACCTCGACGGCGACCGGCTGAATGTCCCGGACGGTGCGCGCCTGCCCTACGGCGTCGAGTTCGGGAACGCGCACGAGCCACCAGCGGCCGTCGCGGGTCGCGGTGGCTTCGAGAGTGCGGGTGGTGGTCATGGGTGAATCTCCTACTAGCGCCAGTTGCTCGGGTGATCGGGGAGCATCTTGATGAGTTGCCCGACGACTCCCGCGGACACTTCGCCGTGCTTCGGGATGGTCGCTTTCACTGACTCATCGGGCAGGCCCCAGAGTTCGTGACTGCCCTTGCCCGAGCGCAGGAACACCCACCCCTGCGACTTCAGGAACTTGGTCACGTCCCGGTACTTCTGCGGCTTCGGCATGACTTTAGTATAGGCCCCCTTGTATCGCAAGCACAAGGGGGGCTATAACTTTTGGCCGGATTTACTGGCTCGCTGCCTCGATGCTCTCCCGGATGCGGGCCGCGAACGCGCGAGCGGAGTCGGCGCGCTCGTGGCGGCTGGTGATCCAGTCCGCGTCGGGACCCTCGTCGGGGTCGTAGTCCTCGGCATCCTCGGCGCTCTGTGCGGACACCTGGGCCGCGCTGTCTGCGAGTCGCACGAGTCGTTCCCAGTCCTCTCGGGTGAGGGTCACGTGGACGTGCTCGCTGTCGGTCGTTGTGCTGGTGTCGGTCATGCTCGTGTGTCCTCTCGGTCATGGTCGGGCGGGAACTGTTCTTCTTCGTCAGGCCAGTAGTCCCACTGCAACAAGCGGGTCCGTGCCCCCTGGTACTGACCCCTGTTGGCGTGGATCGCGCAATCGTGGTTGTCGTGGTCGTACGCGGCCCGGTAGTACCGGTCGGCGTCGTAGTCGGCGTCTCGATAGGCGTTCCATGCGGCGTCTACCTCGAACTGGCGGGACTCCCATCCCCAGCGCTGACCCTGCCGGAAGATCGCCCACTCTCGCGGAGTGAACTCCCCCACCGGCACGTCACGCTCGGTCTGCCCCGGCGCACTCAGCTCGTCGTAGTCGGCGGGGCCGGTGAACGGGTCGGTGCGCTGGTTCGGAGTCATGGACTACGCCTCGACCGTCTCGTCCTCGGTCGCTCCCCCGGCGGCCACGCGGTCGATGTGGTCAGGTCGGAATCCGCCCCAGTGGTCGTGCTCGGAGACGACGATGACGGGGGCGGTGAGGTACCCCAGCTCCTTGACGTATTCGAGGGCGTTGGCGTTCTCGGTCACGTCGACCACCTGGTACGCGAGGCCCTTGGCGTCCATCGCCTTGTACGTCATGCGGCACTGCATGCAGTCCGGCTTGCTGTAGACGGTAATCACGATCCCAACCCCCTCGGTTGTGTTCCTACTGAAAAGTATAGCCCCCCTTGCACTCGTAGCACAAGGGGGGATTGTTTTATTTCGTCGTGGTGACGGCTACGCGCACGTGGTCGTGGTCGCACTCCCAGAAGTTCGAGAGCACATCGGCCGCGATACGGTCGGCGTCGACGCCGGTTGCCGCCGACTCGGGAAACGTCACGGTCACGGTGACGGTGTGCACGGGTTCGGGAGAGGACGGACCGTAACCGGCCCCTCCCCACTCGTAGGACCACGCGAACGCGACCGCGCCCGCGGGGCCGTCGCCGTCGAGCTCGAACGCCGCGCGGTGCTCGTCGTCTGTGTGACCGGGTCGGCGGGTGCAGCGCCAGGGCACTCCCCCGACGTCGTACGTCGACGCGTCACACGTGGCCCCGGCGGGGTCGAGGTCGGCGGCCGGTGCGTTCGGGTCGACGTCATGGCCGATCGTGTCGGGGCGGCTGTAGGTGATGAGCACGGCGGTTCTCCTTGCGGGCCTGTGTCCGTTGTAGGTCTATGTCCGGGTGGCGGCGCCGCCGCCGGGGTGGTGGGGCCGCGGCTCGTGCCGCGGCCCCTGGTCGACGCTCAGGCGGCGGCGTCCTCGTCGGTGTCGTTGTCCTCGGGGTCGAGTACCGCGGCGATCTGGTGGGCGGTGGCGAGCACTCGGGCGGCGGTGCCGCGGATCAACTCGACGTCGGCCTCTGCCCACCCGGCGACGTAGCCGACGCTGTAGGCGCTGGTGTCGAAACCGACGAGTCCGGCGACGACGTAGGCGACGCTCTCGGCCTCGGTTTCCATGAGGCCGCGGTGCTCGGCGTACTCCGCGAGGTCGTCAACGTGCCCCATGAGCACGTGCGCCGTCTCGTGAATCATGGTCTTGGCGGCGTGCTCGGGGCTGAGGTGGGTTCCGATCACGACGCGGCGGCCCTCGGGGTCGCTGTAGCCGTTGCGGCCGCCGCTGAGGTCCTGGTGCTCAACCGTCCACCCCTCGGCAGCGAGGTAGGCGCTGAGCGCGTCCACGATGCCGTAGCCGTCGGCGCCGGTGAGGTCCTCGACGATGCTCGGATCGGCCGCACCCTCCACGAGGTCGGTCTGTGCGATGTCGAAGACCGAGAGGATGGGGAACCGGGCGATGCGCTTCTCTACCTCGTCGCCGTTCTCGTCCTCCTCGGTCACCTTCTTGGTGCTGTAGCCGAAGATCCGTACGGCCTTCTCGCCCTTGCGGACCTGGCGGCCGAGGCCCTGCCACTTGCGGAACCCGGCGACGCGCGACGCGTCGGGGCGCTGACCGAGGATCAACAACACGTTGCCCAGGCTGTAGGCGTGGAACGCGGACGCGAACGCGAGGAACGCCGCCCAACGCTCGGAGTCGCGGAGCGCTTCAACCTGCGTCGCGATCGACTCGTGGAGCGCGGCGGCCTGCGCCTTCTTCTCCTCGATGGTGCGGCGGGGCGCGGCCGCCTTCTTGGCGGGGCGGCGGGTCGTGGCGGTGGTCATGGTCTGTGCCTCCTGGGCTGGTGTCGGTGATGATGGGAGGCGCGGGAGGGGGCGATTACGGTTCGTCCCCTCCCTCGCTGGGTCACTCCGCGGGGGGCGTGTAGGTCACGGTGTCGACGACGGTCATGTAGGCCTCGCCCTCGATCACGACCGCGGATGCGAGGACGTACCCGCTCTCGGCCGCTCGTGCGAGTTCCGTTGCCCGCGCGTTGAGAACTGCCCCGCGCGTCTCGGCGGCGTTGTCGGCCTTGGGGACCACGTACCGCAGGACCTCGATCTGGTTTCGCATGTGCTCTTCCTCTCCCTCTCGTTTTTTGCCGTGAAGGCGACTTGTCGCCGCTAGGACGGGAGGGTGGAGTGCAACCCGAAGGGCGGCGGGGGAGAGAATTTCGGCGCGAAATAAGGGAGCTTGCGACCGCGTGCCGAAAATCTCGGAGGAGTCGGCGGCTTGCCGCTTGCGCGGAGCCCGGACGTCCGTACGCTGCCGAAGGCTTCACGGCAAAAAAGAACGGGCCGAAGGCCCTACAGGGCCGGCGGAGCCGGCTCCACCGGGAGCGCAGCGACTCACGGCCTCCGGCCGGAAGCTCTGGACGCTTGCCCGTGCGCGCGACCGGGCTCGAGAACTGCCGGCAGGCACAGAGAAGCCCCCGGGCGGTTCGGGGGGTGAACCAGCTCCGGGGGCTGTCGTCGTCAACCGAGGAGGGGCCTCGGTCGACGGCCTCTGCCGGCTTGGGGGGAAGCCGACACTTCAACGGTACGCCGGGGGTCTGACGTCGCCGGCACGGGCCGACTCAGGTTGCGTCGATCGCGGCCGGCGTCGCCCGATGCCGACATGCTGAGCGCCAAACCCATGCCTGGAACGTGTGACCGTCGTCGAGCCACCGGACGCACACGGCATCCGGTGTCGAGGACACCGCTACGGCGTCGACGCGGGACTGGGTGCCGTCGTTCGCCAGCACCCATGCACGCACAGGGCGGAGGCCACTGCCCTCGACCGGTGCGCCGATCGCCTCGGGCGAGAGCGAGTACCGCGCCTCTTCGGGCGCGGTGTACCGATCACGTCGACGACCACCCACGTGTCGGATCGTAGAAGTGAGCGCCGACACCGCGGAGCAAAGGAGGATAGAGCTGTGAGTGCCATGGAGACCGTCGTCGTACGGTGCGACTTCCGCCCGTGCAGTGCGTTCATCGCTCCAATGGACTTCCCCGGCGACAGCATCGAAGGTGCACGCATCGTCGCCCGTTCGCACGGATGGCTCACCGCGGATCACGGCGAAGGTGCCCACCGAATCGGGGACTTCTGTCCCGAGCACGCCGCCCCGAACGCCATGTGGCGCACTGGTCCCTGACTGAGCGCCAGCCCTCGCGCGGTTCGCCTAGTTGCCGGTGCTATTTGCCATCACCACCGATGGCGACCAGTCGGAGCCTTCGACGTTAGGTGCCAGCAGCGGCACGTCGAACAAGGGTGGACCGCAACAGGAAGCTTCTTCCCAGGCGTCGACGCCTGCCGCACGTGCCGCAACGCAGCTTTCGCGGCCGTAAGGGTCGGGTGGCGGACTTTCTGACAGTAGGCGCGCAAGTGCAGCCCCTTCCGAACGAGGGTTTCTGCACTGCGGATCACGGACCAGTCAGGCCCAGTACTGAGCGTACAACGTGGCGATCGCGCCGCGACGCGGCTACGGCCTGTGCGAGCGAACTAAGCCTTTTCGAGAATCGAGCGCGGCGTGCGCCCGCGTTGGCGCTTGTCGACGTCAGCTCGTTCGAGGAGGGACCGGACGCGGGCGATCGAGTAGCCGGTGTCGACAGCGAGCTCTCGGATGCTCCTTCCTGACCTGTACTCGTCAGCGAGCACGCCTGCGATGCGGTTTGCGAGCCAATCAGACATGCGCTCGTGGGGCTGCACGAAGGGAACAGTGTCGAGCGCGCCGCCGGCGTACCCGCGGTGCGTCTGCCCCTTGGGGGTGACGTCTTGGTCTGATTCGTTGCCCCATGCGCTCCACCCTTCACGGGCGTAGCGAGCGAACAGCTCTAGGTAGGGGCCAGGCGAGCAGGACTCGATCAGGTCGTACTGTTCGTCGGGCTTCCGGGAGTGCTCCCGCTTTCGGGTTTCGATCATGTTGACCGTCGAGCGAGCTGGCGCGAGGGTTCGCATTGATCCGCGGACACCGAACAGGATGGGCTCGGTGACGTTGCGGAAGTAGAAGCCGACCCCGCGCCCATCGGGGCCGCCGTCCTTGCGCCGCTTGGCCCACACCACGTTCGAGACGTAGCGGAACCCCCAGGCCTTCATAACCTCGATCCCCTCGGGCAGCAGGGCGTTTGGCACCCAGAGGTACAGGTGAGCGTTCTTGGCGGTGACGTCGCTAACTGGCAATGCCTTGATTTCGTCCAGCTCCATCGTGCCGTAGCGGTCGAGGCGCTTGTGCTCGGGCGCGACCTTGCCGGTGCGGTTCGCGAACCGCCACGGCGGGTCGGCGAGCACGGTCTGGAAGCCGCCGTCGACGGTTGGAAGCGGTGCGATGTCGGCGGGTTGGTGCAGAGTCGTGGTCACGCGGACAACCGTACCGCGTAAAGATCTGCTTCAGTAACAGATCTTTACGGCGCGTCCCTGGTCGTTGATCAGTAGACCGTAGTGCCGTCGTCGAAAGCGAGTTGGATCAGCTCGATGCCCTCGACTCGTTCGGGCTCGATGCCGACCAGGAGCAGCGGGCACTCCCCGCCGCCTCCGAGGTTGACGCGAGGGATGAGCTTGTTCCAGTGCGTTGAAGCTTGACCGTACTTCGTGCCCTTCGCGCTCGCGCCGGACTTCACTGTCGGGCCGATGAGAGCTTGCAGGGCAGGACCGCGAGTAACGATCACACCGACTGCGAGAGCCCCTTCGTGGTGGAGCGCTTGGAAGTTGAGGAGATCGCGGTCGTAGAACGGGTCCTTGTTGTTCCACTCCATCTCGACTCCGATCCCCGGGTACGGGTCATCCTCCGACTGCTGAGCGAACATGTCGATCTCGTGCCCCTTGGTGACGTGCAGGGGCTTGCCATCGATGTGTCGGGAGATGGAGATGTTGCGCTTGCCCCAGCCGTAGCGTTCGAGGGTCGCGTCGAAGCGGGCAGTGTGGGTTGCTCGACCGCCCCCGCCACTGAGGAGTTCATTGACCTCGATTCGATACTCATCGAGGGTCGCGACCAGCTCGCGGAAACGGTCGGGGAACGCCTCGCGGAGGATTAGGTCGGCGTAGCGAGTCACGCCGTAGCGGTAGCCGTCCGGCAGATCGACCGTTGGGGCACCGACGACGCTCGGCAGGTCGGGATGTTCGGTGCCGGCGGGCTCGTCTGCCATGCGCACAGTCTGCCAGTCGGAGACACTGCCCATGACCTGGACCTGACCAATGCTCGGCGCAACGGAAGTAGCCCCTGACCTCGTCGCCGCGGCAACTTCAGTCAGGGGCTACCCCTTCACGACAGGCCGGGGGACACGACGTCGGTCCCGGCTGCTTCTCGGTCGCGTTGGGTCCTGTTTCCCTCTGCGTTCCGGCTGCCGCGGTACGACTCTAGCAGAAGCCGCGCGCCTGCGCAACCCATCCCCTTGCTAGTGTAGCAGGGTCGGGTGTATATTGCTAGAAATTATTGTTTGCGCAGCCCCATACCCATCGTTTGCGTAGTGCCTCGGCCATTGCTTGTGTGCTGTATTATGTAATCACTTCATCGTAATCTCCTGGAAGGTGCTCGCTCGTGGATTTGGTCGACGTCTCTCGAGACCGTGCCGCCCAGCTGGCTGGTCGCGTCTCGCGCAAGAGCGTGGCCGTTCGCTCGTCGTTCATCGTGTCGATGGACCCGGAGACGCCGCCGCCCATGACGCTGATGATGCGTGGCGGGCGCGGTGGCGGCGTCAAGCTGAAGTTGCTCCTGTCGATGCTGTGGATCGCAGTTAAGGAGCCGTACGACGTCACACAGTCGGCGCGGGTGTGGGCGGAGCTGATCGGGCTTGACGAGCCGGAGACGCGAGGTGCAGCGCGCGTCAACGCCGCGGTGCGACGCCTTGTCGAGGGCAACTTCCTGGAAGTCGAGAAGCGGCCCGGGCAGTCCTCTCGCCTGATCCTCCGCGAAGAGACAGGTCGTGGTGCCGCATACACGCACCCCGGGAGCCACTGGGAGAAGCACGAGGGCATGCCGCTCCCGAAGAACGCTCCTCGATACACGCAGCTCCCACCTGGGATCTGGACGGAGGGATGGATAGCGAAGCTCGACGCACCGGCGATCGCGATGCTGCTCATCCTGCTTGAACAGACTCGTGGCAAGAACTACGACGGCCTCTGGTTCTCCCCCTCGGTCGCGGCCAAACGGTACGGCCTAAGCGAGACCACCCGCCGCAAGGGCATCGACGAACTCGACAAGTTCGGCATCATCGCCGTGGACCGCGTCGCGGTCGGCCGCGGAACGCTGTCGGAGATTCGTCGACGGAACACCTTCTCGATCGACCTCACTCGGCTGAGCCAGCGCCCCGAGGACAAGGCGAAGCGACTGTTCATCAGCCAGCCAAGCTCCCGCCCGCGCAAGTCCGAAGTCCTCGACACCATCGCGAAGCTCAACCAGGCCCAGAAGGCATCAGCCGACGCCAAAACTGAGGACGCCACGGTCTAGACACGCGACCGAAATCCGGGCGTGATCACGGCGCGCCGCATGGGTCATGCTTCCGCACCCGCCTTTACCGTCAGCGCATGTCCACCGCTACAGAGCACTGCACGAGCCGCGGCTCAATCCTGCTGTACCGAAGCGTCCGAGCGGCGACATTCGGCACCCGCCCCCTCCATCGAACGCATCGCCTACGCATGCTCGAACCCCAAATGCGAGCGCGTCAACGGAATGGGGGTGGGCGCAGTAGGAGGGCACTCCCTGGCGTCTCGATAGCCGCTGGGCGACCGGGCGGCCACCTAGATCGGTGGGGCGACGATCGCGGCTAGCCCGTCCCAGTCGGGTTCGTAGTCTGGGTCGATCCGAGCGCGACTCGCGGCATAGAAGTCGGCTACTCGAATTGTGAGAGCTGGCGCCAGTTCGGCGGACAGCACCGTCAGTGCTCGCGCAGCAGCAGCGTCAGCACCTGTTCCCAACCGGTGATGCACGCTCCAGGTCTGTTGATCCGCCAGGACCATGCTTTGGACGAGGGCTTCACGGACCACCCCGAGAGTCAGATGCAATCCGATGACGTTCGCGTCGCGGCCGAAGCGTGTCGCCGCGAGGGCGAGGTCGAACCGCACGGTGTTGTCAGCGGGCGGTGGTGGCAGCACGAGTGCTGCCCCGCGGACGGCCAGGTCGCAGCGGCGGCCGTCACGGAGGACCAAGCGAACACGTTGCACGCCGTCGTCGAGGGTGCTCTGCCACGCCCACAGGTCCGCACCAAGAAGCGTCCGAGCATGCACGTCTGCAGACAAGTCGACCTCAGCGTCGAGGTCGCTCCATCGATCAAGTTCCGAAGGGGTGAGGACGGAACCGTATGGCCGCACCGCACGCACCGCCGGCCCCGCGACACCGAGCTGTTCGAGAAGCGCCTGCTACCACTGCATGCCCGCACACTACGAGAACGTCGTCTCGATAGCCGATGGCTACCCGAGAATCGGGGCACCTCTCACTTGGGGTCGGCGCGGTGGACGGCTCGGTAGACGGTGGCTCGAGCGACGCCGAAGAGCTCGGCAAGGTCGCTGGTGGTGTGGGTGCCGGCGCGGTGTAGCTCGACCAGGTGCTTCTCCTGCGCCTTGTTGAGCTTCGGCTTACCGCCGCGGAGCTTGCCGGCGGCCTTCGCGATCGCCATGCCCTCGCGGGTGCGTGCTCGAATGAGGTCGGCCTCGAACTCGGCGACCATGCCGAGGACGTTGAAGAGGAGCCGTCCGACCGGGTCGGTGGGGTCGTAGATCGATCCTCCGAGGTTCAGGGCGACGCCCTTCTTGGTGAGCTCGTCCGCGATGTCGGTTGCGTCGCGAAGCGATCGGGCGAGCCGGTCGAGCTTCGTGACGACGAGGGTGTCGCCAGCTCGGACGGAAGCGAGAGCTGATCGGAGTCCGGGGCGTTCTCGAGTTGTCCCGGACATGCCGTGATCGACGTGGATGTCCTGATCCGCGACTCCGAGGGCATGTAGGCCGTCGCGCTGCGCCGCGACGTCTTGTCCGGAGGTCGAGACGCGGGCGTATCCGACGAGCATGCTGGCAACTGTACTGTCAGCCGTACCCTCGCCGGGCACTTTCGCGGGACAGTCTGTTGAGACTGCAGGACTCAGGTGTTTCCTGGGTGCTCGGCACCCAACGTCGGGGCCGAGGGGGTGTCCGGGTAGCGGCCGGCTGACGGGCACTCAGCCTGCCGTGATGTCAGCGGCTGCTCCGCTGGGACGCAAACGGCCTCGCGACGATTCGGGTTCGCTGCGAGGCCGATGCGCTTGCATCAGTGTGCTCTGCCGATGCTGCAGGGACTGGGACGCGATAGCAGCATCGTCCACGAAGCCGTCGCTCAACCAGGTCCGATCGCGAACCCATTCACGGGTGGGCTCGGGATGCCAGCAGCCAGGATTACAGCACGTCCGTTCTGGCGCACCGCCATGGTTGCAGGGCCGACCTGCCCTCGGCGCACCACGTCCAGTCTGTCGTGCCGTGCGCCGGCGCACGATTCGACACCGTTCAGCAGCGACCACGCCGCCATAGCCGCACGACAGCGCCCCTCAGCCTGGACGCCATCCGGGTCAGAGCTGAGGGGCTACGAGGTGTCGGTTCGTCTACCGTTCCGCTGCGGCGTTGGCGTCCTGTTGCATGCGGGCGTAGCCGAGGTAACTGCCCTCGACCTCGATGACGGGGAAACCTGCCCGGCGCAGCGCCTGCGCGGCGACGATGTTGCGGGCGCCGCTCTGGCAGTAGCTGACGATGGTGCGATCCTTCGGGAGCCGGTTGGTTTCCCAGAGCACACGGCCAGCACCGATGCGGGTGGCGCCGGGGATGTGGCCGGCCTGGTACTCGCCTCGCTCTCGAACATCGAGGAGGAACGGTTCGTCGAGGTCCGCGATCTGGTCCGGCGCGACCGTCTTCGATGGTGCGGTCTCGATGCCCTCGAGGGTGGTGAAGTACCCGGCGGCGGTGTCGATGCCGACGCGGAGCAGGTGATCCCGGACATGCGCAGCCTGCTCGAGGTCCTCCACGAAAAGCAGCAGCGGCCGCTGTTCCCGTTCAGGGTCAATCGCCCACGCTCCCCACGCGGCGGTCTTACCCGTCGCCGGGATCGCGAGCGCGCCGGGCACCGTGCCAGCACGCACCGCCGCAGCCGCGCGGGTGTCGACGATGACGGCGTCACCGTCTGCTGCACGCGTAACGGCTTCAGCCGCAGTCACAGCCTCGAGCTCAGGCAGCGGGCCGAAAACGGCTGGGCCGTCGCGGTTCTCACGCTTCATGCGGGCGAAGTAGGCGTGCGCGTCGGGTTGGCCATCGAGGAGCTCCTGAACGAACCCGTCACGGTCATCCGCGGCGAGGTAGGGGCCCCACCAGGTGTAGAGGCGTTCGTAGCCGACGGTCGTCGACGCGATCGCGCCGAGCGCTTTCCCGCAGGCGCTCCCAGCACCGTGCGCGGGGTGGATCTGCACGTGATCCGGCAGCACCAGTAGCACCTTCTTGAGGCTGTCGAAGAGGTCCTGCGCGCCCTGGAAACGGGTGTCCTTCCCGCCTGCTGCTTCGTCGAGGAGATCCGGGCGGCCGAGGTCGCCGACGAACACGAAGTCGCCGGAGAGCAGGTAGCCCGGGTCATCGGTGAGTGCGCCGTCTGTGACCAGGAACACCAGGTGCTCGGGAGTGTGACCAGGCGTGTGCCGGGCGGTGAGGCGGATGTTGCCGACCTGGATGACGTCGCCGTCGAACAGGCGGGTCGCGTCGAAGCCGTACTGCCAGTCGACGCCGCCCTCCCCCGACACGTACGCCTCGGCGCCCGTGACGTGTGCGAGCTCGCGGGTGCCGGAGAGGTAGTCGGCGTGGATGTGGGTCTCGGTGACCGCGACGATCCGCATCCCGTTCTTTGCAGCGGTGTCGAGGTAGACCTGCACGTCGCGGCGCGGGTCAACGACCACCGCTTCTCCGGTGGCCTGGCATCCGATGAGGTAGCTCGCCTGAGCGAGGTCCTCGTCGTAGAAGCGTTCCAGCAGCATGACTTCCCCTTTCGATCGGAACCAGACCAATAATACCCCTGGGGGTATCATATTGTCCAGCCCCGCGGGGCGAACGGATTTGGCCAACGTCCTCGGCGTGCTTGCGAGCGATATACCCCCGGGGGTATTATGGGTGACGGAAAGGAGCCGTGATGTGCTTTCGAGTGACTTGTGACGAGTGCGGGAAAGAGACGTGGGGTGGCTGCGGCCAGCACGTCGAGGACGCCCTGTGGGACGTTCCGGCGGCGCAGCGCTGCCCGGGCCACGATGAGGAGGTTGCAGCGTGAGCGTGCAGGCGGCGACCGCGGCGACGTTGCAGCCGGTGATTGAGGGCGGCGGCATCGTGCTGGTGGACTTCTGGGCTGCGTGGTGCGGGCCGTGCAAGATGTTCGCGCCGATCTTCGAGCAGGCGTCCCAGACGCATGCGGACGTGACGTTCTGCAAGGTCGACACGGAGGCTGAGCAGGATCTCGCTGCAGCGGCGGGGATTACGGCGATCCCGACGCTGATGGCGTTCCGCGATGGGCAGTTGGTATTCCGGCAGGCCGGCGCGCTGCCCGCTCCCGCGCTCGAGGACCTCATCGCCCAGGTCCGCGCCCTCGAACCGGCACAGCCAGCATCCGAGCCGACCGCCTGAGCAGGTGCGGCGATCTTGCCGGAAGGGGCTGCGATCCGAGAGCGTTCGGATCCCAGCCCCTTCTACGTGCCTCGCTTCGGCTTTCGTTAGCTCGGGAAGGCCGGGTTGAAGCAGGCGTAGCAGATGGTGCCGGCGGCGGCGATCGAAGCCGCGAGGAGCGCGGCGCCGACGGCAAGTCTGATCAAGGACCCGCGGGTGACGCCGACGGCGTCGTTGTCGTCATGGGAAGAGTTCGACATGGTGTGCTCCTGATCTGCTGCGTATCGCCGCACTGGTGGTTCGGCGTTGATTACTGGGGGTTGGTGGCAGCCGCCGGTGGTGATGCGGCGGCGATCGCGGTGCGGAGCTGCGTGCTGGTCGCGGCGCCGAGGATGCGTGCGGCGACACGGCCGTCACGCAGGGCCGCTCCGGCGCCGATGCGGCGGCTCGTGGTCACCATGTCAGCGCGGTGCGGACGATGGTGAGGACGGCGATCGCAAGGACGAGGACCGCGAACACGCGCTGAAGGGCTTTCCCGCTGATCCGGGCAGCGAAGCGTGCCGCGACCAGGGACGCCGCGAACGCGGGCGCGGCGAACGCGATCGTGAGGGGCCAGTCCACGAACCCGGAACCGGCGTGCGCGGCGACGCCGGCGATGGAGTTCACGATCGTGATCACCAGTGAGGTGCCGATCGCTGCGGCAATTGGGAGGTTCAGCAGCAGCACCAGGGCCGGCACGATGATGAACCCGCCGCCGACACCGAGCAGGCCCGTGAGGAAACCGACCCCGAGGCCGACCAGGAGCGCACGCCACACCCACCGTCGCCCGGCGAGGAGCTCACCGGTCGCAATTGGCCGGGGACGCAGCATCTGGACGCCGGCGGCGATCATCAACGCGGCGAACGCGAGGAGCACCACGTGTTGCGGCAGGGCCGCGTTCACGGCGGTGCCGAGGAACGCGGCGGGGATCCCGACCGCGCCGACCGTCGCGGCGATCCGCCACTCGATGCCGTGCCGCAGTCTCGGGAGCACTGCCGCGACGGAGGAGCTGGCAGCCATCACCAGTGACGTGGACATCGCTTCCGTGACCGGCACACCGATCACGTACACCAGCGCCGGTACGGCGATGATCGCGCCCCCGGCACCGACCAGGCCGAGTACCGCGCCGACGAGGATCCCGAACGCGGCAACACCGATCAGCATCAAAGCCGCACGTACGCGGCGCCAGCCCACTGCTGCTGCGCCAGGTACGTCACCGCCGCCGGCACCGTGCCCACATCCGGCAGCAGCGTCTCCGCTCCGACACCGACACGCTCCATGCTGTTCGAACACGCCAGCACGTCGACACCAGAACCTGCGATCGTGGTCAGCAGATCGTCCTGGTAGGCGCTGTTCGCGACGAGTCCGCGCACAGCGCCGCCCTGCACGACGACCTGCACGCTCACGTCCAACCCGAGGCCCTGAACCGAGTGCCGGGCCATCCGCAACGCCGCCGTGAGGACATCCGGGTCCTCAGCGAACGCGTGCAGAACAAGCCGGTGCTCCATCAGTGCTCAACCGGCTTCCCCGCCGCAACCCACGCCGACGTGCCACCGGCCACGTTCACCGCCTCCACACCTGCCGCCCACAGCACTTCCGCGGCCTGCGCACTGCGGCGCCCGCTCTGACAGATCACGTGCACCGGGCCCGCTGTGCGCAGCTCATCGGCGTGCTCCCACACGCTCGCCAGCGGCACGTTCCGTGCGCCGGGAACGTGGCCGGCAGCGTACTCATCGGGTTCCCTCACATCGAGGACTTTCCGGTCCACGAGGACGTCAAGGTCATCGACCGATACTTCCGGGATCGCCATGATCAGGCTCGCCCGAAGAGCCGGGAGAAGAACCCACCCGACGACGGTTCGTTCTGGTGCCCCTGACAGCGCTGCGAATTCGGGACACCGCGCATCACCTGGTCGACGTGCTGGCCGCAACCAGCCCACGTCTGCTTCCCGCACTTCTTGCACGTCACTGCACGACACATGGTCGACTCCTTCTGTTCAGGCCCCGCAGGGCGCGCCGATGAAATTCATGACCGGCAGCCGGCCACGAATGGATGGGGGGTGAAGCTCAGAGGCAGCGCAGCTGAGAGTGGCTGCCCTGAGGGGTCAGGCGAGGGTCATGAAGAGCTTCTCGAGCTCCGCCACGGTCATCGGGTCGGACTCGTCCTGCTCGTCGGTGACGCACTTCTGCATCGCCGTCGAGATGATCTGGAACCCCGCACGATCAAGCGCGCTCGATACCGCCGCGAGCTGGATCACCACATCGCGGCACTTCCCGCCGTTCTCGATCGCGTCGATCACCGCGTTCAACTGCCCACGCGCGCGGCGCAGACGGTTCAGGACCGGCTTCTGGGTGGCATCCACGGCAACACTCATCGGAAGTTCCTCTCACTCGACACTCGTTAGTATACCCCGGGAGGTATTGCCGTGACAAGTTGTCGAACCTGGGAAGCCAAGCGCAGACCTGCGCGGCCGCGTCGCGTCTGGCGCCGGGTTGCCGTCGCATTGGCGCTCGTTGCGGCGGGCCTGTGGGCCACGCGAGCGGGGACATCAATCGGCGTCTGGGCTATCGCGATCAGCGGCACGATGACACTGGTCGCGTTGGCAGTCCGCCTCACGCCGCGTTGGGGTCGTCCGGCGGCCTGCCGTCTCCGCGGACCGGTGTTGTCGTTCGGACTCGTCCTGGTTGCTGCAGCACCTGCCAATGAACAAGACCTCATCGGCGCGCTTCTGCAGGGCTTCGGGGGCATGGTCGCCGTCGCCCAAGTCTTCGCCGGCCTCACAGCCGGTTACATCGCCACGCGTCTTCTGTGGCGCACCTACCGCGAAGAACAAGCGGGGCGAGGGCAGGCCTGCTGATCACAGCCGAAGCGGCTTCCGATCGCTTACCGAGACGACGGGGGCTCGAGGCCGAGGCCCGAGATGTGAGTCGCTTCACTCCGTGTCGTCGTTCTTGTCGCGCTCCCTGTCGGGATGGGCGACAGCTTCAGGCTGGGTGCATACTGGTGGTGTCTTCGGACTCGGCAGTGGGGCTTGCCGGACCCAACCTCGACGCTCGTCGACAACAGTCCCTATCTCAGCTGGTTGCGCGTCCGCGCGCCTGAGGTAGGGACACGGTATGGGACAAGCAGCATTGACTGGCTCGGTCGTCGTCGGCGTGCGGGCCGGTCAGGTGCGCGACGTCGTAACGGTCGCTGCGCAGATCGCGGAACGCTTCATGGTTCCCCTCGTCTGCGTGACTGTCGATCCAGCGCTCCTGTCAGCAGGGAACCGAGCGGACGGGTCCGAGATCATCGAACCGATCGATCCGGACTCGGCGGACGCCCGGCCGGTGGATATTCCCGAGGCTGATCGGGCCGTCATCGGCCAGATCGCCGCTGCTCGGTCGGTTCAGGCGTCGGTGCTGACGAAGGTCGGCGATCCCGCACGCGCACTGGCTGCCATCGCTGAAGAACGCGACGCGGTGATGATCGTCGTCGGCACCCAGACCGGTCGCCGGCGCATCACGGAGTTCTTCAACGGCTCCGTCGCAGCGCGACTCACGCATCAGCAGCACCGTCCCATTCTCGTCGTCCCTGTCGATCCGGTCGGGTTTGATGAACCGCTCCCGTGGGATGCGTCATGACGGGTGCGCTGGTGCTTCTTCGGCATGGGGAGAGCACCGCGAACCAGGCCGGGACCTTCACCGGTCTGCTCGACGTGCCGCTCACCGCTCACGGCGAAGCCCAGGCCCGACAAGCCGGCCGCCTCCTTGCGGCGCACCATGAGGTCCCGGACCTGATCGTCACGTCGACGTTGCAGCGCGCCGTACACACCGCGGACCTGGTCAGCGACGTTCTCGGCCGCGACATCCCGACTACCGCGCTGTGGGAGTTCAACGAACGGAACTACGGCGCACTCACGGGGATGACCAAGAAGTCAGCTCGCGCCTCACTGGGGGACGCCGAGTACATGCGGCTGCGCCGTTCCCGAGACGGCCGACCAGCACCGATGCCACTCGGGGCGTGGTTCAGGCTGCGGCAGAGCGCAGCACTGCAGGGGCTCCCGCGGGCGGCGGTCCAGCGGACGGAATCACTCTCCGACGTCATCACCCGCATCCGCCCGGTCCTGTACCACCGGCTTCTTCCCGCTGTGGCTGCGGGGCGAACGGTGTTGGTCGTCGCGCATGGGAACTCGTTGCGGGCGCTCTGTGCCTGCATCGATGATCTGTCGGATGTGGAGCTGGCGGAATTGAACCTGCCAACCGGGCAGCCCTTGTTGTACCGGCCGAACGGCGCCGGTTCGTTGCAGCCGCGGGGCGGGGAGTACCTCGACCCTGCAGCACACCACGCCGCGGCGCTCGTCGCGGCAGAAGGCGGAACATGACCACCCGAACGGACACCCCGATGCCCGATGATCAGCTCCCACCCGACCCCGACGTCGATGTCTCCGACCCGCGACCGGTCATGCGGCCCGTGCACCTGCGCTGGCGCTACCTCGGCCTCGTCGCCCTCGGCGGTGCCGTCGGCACGGCCCTCCGTGACGTCATCAGCAGCCTCCTGCCCGCCCATGGCGGGGTGAGCTGGTCGATCTTCTGGATCAACATCATCGGCGCACTGCTGCTCGGTCTGCTGTTGGAAGCGCTCGCGCACCTCGGACCTGACCAGGGCCGCCGCCGCGTCCTGCGGCTCCTCCTCGGGACCGGTGTCCTCGGTGGGTTCACCACCTACAGCACCCTCGCCGAGTCCACCGCCGCCCTGTTCCTGGACGGGCACGGCCTCGCGGGCACTGGGTACGCGCTCCTGACCGTGCTGTCCGGCGCGATCGCGACCGCCTGCGGTCTCGTCGCCGCGTCCTGGATTCGTCCGCGGGAGGTGCGCGCATGAGCCCGCTCCTGGTCCTCGCCGTCGCTGCCGGTGGTGGTGTCGGCGCTGCCGGCCGGTTCCTTCTCGACGGCCTGATCAACACCGGCAGGCAGTTCCGGCTCCCGGTCGGGACGTTGGCAATCAACATCACCGGGTCGCTGCTGCTCGGCGTCATCGTCGGCGCTGCCACGCAGTTGGGCGCGGTGCCGGTCGCGGTCCTCGGGACCGGGGTGATGGGCGGGTACACCACGTTCAGCACCGCCAGCTTCGAAACCGTCCGCCTCGCCCGCAACGGCCGGATCAACGCCGCCGCCGTGAACGGCCTCGGGATGCTCGTCGTCTCCGTCGCCGCAGCGATCGCCGGCATCCTCCTCGGCGGCACCCTATGACCCCCACACCAGACCCCGAACCGGAGGCTCCGATGCAGTTCGACGTCACGATCGAGATTCCCCGCGGCAGCGGCAACAAGTACGAAGTCGACCACACCACCGGCCGCATCCGCCTGGACCGGGCTGTGTTCACCAGCATGGTGTTCCCCCAGGACTACGGCTCCATCGACAACACCCTCGGCGACGACGGCGACCCCCTCGACGCCCTCGTGCTCCTACCCCGCCCCACGTTCCCCGGCGTCGTGATCGACGTCCGCCCGGTCGGGATGCTCCGCATGGTCGATGAGAACGGCGGCGACGACAAGATCCTCACCGTCCCCGCCGCTGACGACCGGTTCACGCATCTGCAGGACATCGGCGACGTGCCCGAGCACCTGCTGGCGGAGATCGAGCACTTCTTCGCCCACTACAAGGAGACCGAGCACGGCAAGCACGTCACCACCAACGGGTGGGCCGACCGCAAAGCTGCCGAAGCCGTCATCCGCACCGCCCAAGAAGCCCACACCCGACACCCCTAAGCCACAGGCCCGGGTGTCCCACAGACCGCCGCGGGGAGGCACTGGCGCTGAGTGATCGCCAGCAGGACGTCCCCTCCGCCTCCCCGCGGCTTCCCCTCCCAACCACGCACGACCCCGACGCAGGACCGGAATCGAAGGAGCGTCACCATGAACGACTACATCAGCGGCATCCACCACCACGGAGCGCACCAGGGTGAATACGTCACCCACCACGACCACCCCGTCACCATCGACACTGTCCACGGCAGCCGCATCCTCGACTCCCGCGGCTACCCGACCGTTCGCGTGCACCTCGAGCTCGAGGACGGCTCCACCGTCACCGGTGACGCTCCCGCCGGCGCCTCCACCGGCGCCCATGAAGCCCGGGAGCTCCGCGACGGCGGGTCCGCGTTCGGCGGCCGGGATGTCACCCAGGCGCTGCACCTGATTGACACCGAGATTGCGGGGCTTCTCACCGGACGGTCCTGGGCCGCGATCGGGCAGATCGATGCTGCTCTTGCGGAACTCGACGGCACCTCCGGGTACAGCCAGCTCGGCGCGAACAGCGTCGTCGCGACCTCCATCGCCGCGTCTCGTGCCCTCGCACACGCAGCGGACCTGCCGCTCTGGCGGTGGATCGCCGACGTCACCGGCAGCACCCCGCGGATGCCGGTGCCGCACTTCAACGTCCTCAACGGTGGCGCGCACGCCGCGAACGCCCTCGACTTCCAAGAGTTCATGATCGCTCCCGTCGCCGCGACGTCGATGGCCGACGCCGTTCGGATCGGCGCGGACGTCTACCACGCCCTCGCAGCCCTGGTCCGGGACCGGTTCGGCAGCCTCGGCCTCGGCGACGAAGGCGGCTTCGCCCCCTCGATCGCCGCGCCCGAGGAAGCACTCGACCTGCTCGTCACAGCGATCCGCACCGCCGGCTACGAGCCCAGCGTCGACGGCGTCGCGATCGCACTCGACCCGGCCGCGAACGAGTTCCACCTCGGTGACGGGTTCTACCGGATGCTCGATGACAGCCTGGACCGGGACGGGCTGGTCGACTACTACCGGAACCTGGTCGGCACGTACCCGATCCGAAGCATCGAGGACGGGTTCGCCGAAGACGACCACGACGGATTCTCCCGCTTGCAGGCAGCGCTCGGTGACCGCATTCAGACCGTTGGCGACGACCTCTACGTCACCGACCCGCAACGCATCCGCGAGGGTGGCGAGCAGCACCTCACCAACGCAGCACTGATCAAGCCGAACCAAATCGGCACCGTCTCGCAGACCCTCGGCGCGATCACCACCGCCAGCAGCATCGGAATGGGCAGCATGGTCTCGCACCGCTCCGGGGAAACCACCGACACGTTCATCGCGGACCTCGTCGTCGGAACCGGTACCGGGCAGATCAAGTCCGGCGCACCCGCCCGCGGCGAACGCGTCGCGAAGTACAACCGGCTCACCGAGATCGCCGAGCAGCACCCCGATCTGCCCTACGGACTGCTCTGACCACCGGTGCTCGGACGGCGGGCGGTGTCCAGGAACGCTGCGACCGTGGGCCCTGGGTGCCGTGACCAGATCGCCCGGAGCGGGCGTGTCAGCGGCGGACCGAGAAGCGGAACCCGGACGAGGGCGCCGTCGGCGAGGTCAGCGTCGACGGTGCGGAGACTCATCACTGCCGGCGCGATGCCCGCTCGGGCGTTGGCACGGATGATGCCCGTCGTCTCCAGCACCGCAGCCGGCGAGGACAAGCGGAGCCCCGATTCGACGACCCACGCCTCGACCGTGGCGCGGGTGCCGGAGCCCTCCTCACGCAGCAGCAGCGGCGTCGCGGCGAGATCATCCGCGGTGATACCCGGAGTGCGCGCCCACGGATGGTGTGGAGCGACGACGACGACGAGCTCGTCCTCGGTGACCACCAACGAAGACAAGTCCGGCACTTCGGCCGGGGTCTCCGTGAAACCCAGATCTGCGGCACCGGAACGGACCAGCTCAGTCACGGTGGCGGAGTTCCCGGCAATCAAACGCACCGACACGTCGGGTGCGGCATCCCGATGGGCGAGCAGCCAGCCGGGGAGCAGCAGCTCCGCAATCGTCTGTGACGCTGCGACCACGAGGGACCCAACAGGTTCCCTGAGCGCGACGACTCCTGCTTCGAGCCGCCGCGACGCCTCCAACACCGGAACCGCCAGACCGAGGACCACCCGGCCGGCGTCGGTCAGCTCCGACCCGAACGCCGTCCGGTGCGCCAACGGCTGACCGATCGCCTGCTCCGCAGCACGCAAGCGAGCAGACACCGCCTGCTGCGTCACCCCCAACGCTTCGGCCGCGCGAGTCAACGAACCGGTTTCCGCGACACGCGCCAGGACCTCAAGGGTGTCGAGATCCAGAGTCCGGTCCGTCAGCCGCCGCATCGCCACAAGCACTCATTGTGCCCCGCCAAGCAGACCGTCGTTCCCGCCCGCCGCGACGACGATCACGATGGTTCCATGTCTCCCCTCGGAACCGCGTCCACCCCGGCACACAGCCCCGTAAGGGCGCGTGTCGGGAAGCGGTTGTTCCGAGATCTGGAGAAGCCGGGCCAGATCGTGTCGAACCTGACACCGAACTGGTTCGCGTCAATCATGGGCACCGGGATCGTCGCCGTCGCCGCAGCCTCACTTCCCGTCCAGTTCCCGGGTCTTCGAACCGGAGCGACCGTCGTGTGGGCGATCGCAGGTGTCCTGCTCGTGGCACTCACAATCGCGACGGTCCTCCACTGGGTCCGTTACCAGAGCACCGCAACGAAGCACCACCTGCACCCCGTGATCTCCCACTTCTACGGTGCCCCGCCGATGGCGTTCCTCACCGTCGGCGCCGGCACCCTTCTCCTCGGCAAGGACTGGATCGGCCTGCCCGCCGCCGTCACCATCGACTGGGTGCTCTGGAGCATCGGCACCCTCGGCGGACTGCTCACGGCGGTCCTCGTGCCGTACCTCGCGTTCACCCGGCACGAGAACAAGCCCGACTCCGCGTTCGGCGGTTGGCTGATGCCGATCGTGCCGCCGATGGTGTCCGCCTCCACCGGCGCGCTCCTGCTGCCCTACGCGCCCGCCGGGCAGGCGCGGGAGACGCTGCTGTGGTCCTGCTACGGCTTCTTCGGCCTCAGCCTCGTCACGTCGCTGGTCGTCATCACCCTGATCTGGAACCGGCTCGCACAGCACAAGATCGGCGCCGCCGACATGGTCCCAACCCTCTGGATCGTCCTCGGCCCCGTCGGGCAGTCCATTACCGCCGTGAACCTGCTCGCATCGAACGCACCGTCCGCCGTCAATGCGAGCACCGCACACGCGCTCCTGATCGTCGCGCTGGTGTACGGGTTCGCGATGCTCGGGTTCGCGCTGCTCTGGACGATCATCGCCCTCGCCATCACCGTCCGAACCGCCCGAGAACACCTGCCGTTCAGCCTCACCTGGTGGTCGTTCACCTTCCCCGTCGGCACCTGCGTCACCGGACTCAACGGGCTCGCCCTCCACTCCGGACTCACCGTCGTCGCCGTGCTCGCCGTCGTCTACTACGCCGGCCTCATCGCCGCGTGGATCACCGTCGCCGTCCGCACCTTCCACGGCTCCGTCATCCGCGGCACCCTCCTCGCACCGCCCCAGACAGCGTGACGGCCTCGAACAACCTCGCGGACGTCCGACCGTTGGAACCTTTCGCTGAACCGTCGCGACCCGACGACTTGGGCCATCGGGCCGGCGAACCACCAGCCGCGTCTTAGCGCTTTCCCCCGTCTCAACAGCCGGTCGGCTAACGGACGCCGGACTGGCTCACCGGGTAGGTGAGGTCAGCAGAGCTGCGACGGACTCGAGCGCGCCGGGAACGAGGGAAAAGTAGGCCCAGGTGCCGCGCTTCTCGCGGTGCAGGATGCCGGCGTCGACGAGCACCTTGAGGTGGTGCGACACGGTCGGCTGGGACAGGCCGAGCGGTTCCTGCAGGTCACACACGCACGCTTCCGCGCCCTCGTGCGCAGCGACCATCGAGATCAGCCGCAAGCGCGCGGGGTCAGCGATCGCCTTCAACGACTTCGCGAGGACTTCGGCGGACTCCTGTGTCATCGCTTCGGTCGTGACGGGCGAGCAGCATGCGGTGACGTCCTGGATGGGGAGCAGCTCGATCGTCGTCATCGCACCATCATCCCACGCGCTTCGATCTGCGTCTATATTTGCGCACATCGATATCGACGTGCTTCGATGTTGCTGCTCGACTTCCGATCGATCTGCAGAGGACCGACTCCGATGACTCACCTTGTTGCCGTTGGGGGCAGTGACGCCGGTATCGCCGCGGCGCTGCGCGCCCGTGAGCTGGACCCGTCGACCGACGTGACCGTGGTCCTCGCCGACGAGTTCCCGAACTTCTCCATCTGCGGCATCCCCTACTGGGTCTCCGGCGACGTCGCCACGGAAGCGTCCCTCGCGCACCGCACCCGCGCCGACCTCGAAGCCGCCGGGATGACCGTCCGCTCCTCGACATGGGCCTCCGCCGTCGACGTCGACCGCCAGCTGCTCTCCGTCACCGGCCCTGCCGGCGATGAGCAGGTCGCCTATGACGAGCTGCTGATCGGGACCGGCGCGGAGCCGGTCCGCCCGGCCGGGATCCCCTTCGGAGAGCCCGGGATTCACCTGCTGCACTCGATGACCGACGCCGAGCAGGTCGTCGCCGCCCTGGAGCTCCTGCCTGCCGGCAGCCGCGTCGCGGTCGTCGGCGCCGGCTACATCGGCCTCGAGATGACTGAGGGGCTCGTCGCCCGCGGGTTCGACACGACGCTGATTCAGCGCGGACCGGAAGTGCTCTCAACCCTCGACCCGGAACTCGGGTCCCTGGTCACCGCGGAGGTCCGTCGGCACGGCGAGACGGTACTGACCGGAGCGACCGTCACCGGAATCACGCCCGCGGGCGGCGGGCGGTGGAGCGTCGCGACTACCTCCACGTCTGGTGACGCCGCCGGAACGTTCGCGCTCGTGGTGGTCTGTGTCGGGGTGCGGCCGGTGACGGATCTCGCGGCCGCGGCCGGTGCGCAGCTGGGGCAGGCCGGCGCGATCGTCGTCGACGAGCAGATGCGCACCGGGGTGCCGCACGTGTGGGCAGCGGGTGACTGCGTCGTGACACACCACCGCCTCCTCGGGACGACCTGGCTGCCGCTCGGGACAACCGCGCACAAGCAGGGACGCGTCGCCGGGGAGAACATGCTCGGCGGGTCCCGGACCTTCGCAGGCTCGGTGGGGACGCAGGTGGTGAAGGTGTTCGACCTCGTCGCCGCCCGCACCGGCCTCCGCCACCACGAAACCGCCCCGCTGGACGTGTCGCCGCTGACGCGTGTGACGGTCGCGGACGACCACAAGCGGTACTACCCGGGTGCGGTGCCGTTGACGATCAGCGTCACCGGCGACCACACGTCCGGACGGCTCCTCGGGGCGCAGATCGTCGGGGAACGCACCGCGGAGATCAGCAAGCGGATCGACACGTTCGCCACCGCCCTGCACGCCGGCCTGTCGGTCGACGACGTCATCGACTTGGACCTCTCCTACACGCCGCCGCTCGGGTCCCCGTGGGATGCCGTGCAGGTCGCCGCGCAGGGCTGGGAGCGCGCCTCCGCGGCAGCGAACCAGGCCGGGGTGGGCGTCTGATGGTGCTGGCAGTTGTCGCCGCGGCGATCTTCGTCGCGACGCTCGTGGTGGTGATCTGGCAGCCCAAGGGCTTCCCGATCGGCTACACCGCGCTCATCGGCGCGGTCATCGCCCTCGCGACCACGGTGGTGGGGCTCGGTGATGTGCCGACGGTGGTCGGGATCGTGTGGAATGCGACGCTCACGTTCGTCGCAGTGGTGCTGATCTCGTTGATCCTCGACGAGGCCGGGTTCTTCGAGTGGGCTGCCCTCCACGTGGCCAGGTGGGGTCGCGGGAACGGTCGGCTGCTGTTCGTGCTGATCGTCGGACTCGGTGCGGTCATCGCGGCCGTGTTCGCCAACGACGGGGCCGCGCTGATCCTCACCCCGATCGTTGTCGGGATGCTTCGCGCCTTGAACATGCCGGCGAAGGCGGCGCTGGGGTTCATCCTCGCCACCGGGTTCATCGCCGACACCGGCAGCCTGCCGCTGGTGGTGTCGAACCTGGTCAACATCGTCTCCGCCGACTACTTCGGCCTCGGATTCGCCGAGTACGCCGCCGTCATGGTGCCCGTCGGCATCGTGTCCGTGCTGGCGTCCCTCGGGATGCTGCTGGCGTACTTCGGCCGGTCGATCCCGAAGCGGTACGACGTCCTCGCCCTCACCCGGCCCGCCGCCGCGGTGAAGGACCGGGCAACGTTCCGCGCCGGATGGGTGGTCCTCGCCGTGCTGCTGGTCGGCTACTTCGCCGCCGACCCGCTCGGGGTGCCCCTCGCCGCCGTCGCTGGTGTCGGCGCGGTCGTCATCGTTCTCGTCGCTGCCCGGCAACCCGCATTCCTCTTCGCCCGTCAGGCTGCGTCCCCGGTCCTCGTCACGACCGGCGGCACCGCCACCGTCACCGCCGGCAGTGGTGGGAGCGGTGGTGGGTCGGGGCGGGTGATTCCGGTGTGGAAGACGATCCGGGAGGCGCCGTGGCAGATCGTGCTGTTTTCGATCGGCATGTACCTCGTCGTGTACGGGCTGCAGAACCAGGGCCTCACCGACTACCTCGCCCGCCTGTTCGACGTGTTCGGGGACCACGGGGTCCTCGTCACCGCGCTCGGGGTCGGGTTCGTGATCGCGATCCTCGCGTCGCTGATGAACAACATGCCGACCGTCCTCATCGCCGCCCTCGCGATCGGCGGAGCCGGCGCGACCGGCCTGACCCACGAGGTGATGATCTACGCCAACGTCATCGGCTCCGACCTCGGCCCGAAGATCACCCCGATCGGGTCCCTGGCGACCCTGCTGTGGTTGCACGTGCTCGACCGGAAGGGCATCCACATCGGCTGGGGGCAGTACTTCCGCACCGGCATCGTGCTCACCGTCCCCGTCCTCGCCGTCACCCTGACAGCCCTCGCCGGCTGGCTCACCCTCATCCGATGACCACGCCCACCCCTACCGAAAGCACCGCCATGACCGCGACCCCCACGATCCTGTTCGTCTGCGTCCACAACGCCGGCCGCTCCCAGATGGCCGCCGGCTACGCTCAGGCCCTCGGCGGCGACCGCGTCCAGGTCCTCTCCGCAGGCAGTGCGCCGAAGGACCAAATCAACCCCGTTGCGATCCAGGCGATGGCGGAGGACGGCATCGACATCGCCGACAACCAGCCGAAGATCCTCACCACCGACGCCGTCCGCGAGTCCGACGCGGTCATCACGATGGGGTGCGGCGACGCGTGCCCGATTTTCCCCGGCAAGCGCTACGAGGACTGGGACCTCACCGACCCTGCCGGGAAGGGCATCGACGACGTCCGCCCCATCCGCGACGAGATCAAGACCCGCGTGCAAGCACTCCTGGCCGAGCTGCTGCCCACCGAAGCATCCGCCTAACCACCGGAAGGACCACCCCCATGACCCTCACCCTCAGCGTCCCACCCCGAGCTGACGCGGACCGCCTGACCGGACTGCCCGTCGCGGTCATCGGCGCCGGCCCCGTCGGGCTCGCAGCCGCCGCGCACCTGCTCGAGCAGGGTCTGCCCGTCGTCGTCTACGAAGCTGGCAACCAGGTTGGTACGTCCGTCCGGGCGTGGGGGCACACCAGGCTGTTCTCCCCGTGGCGGTACGTCATCGACGACGCCGCCCGCCGGCTCCTCGAACCCACCGGTTGGACCGAGCCCCGCCGGTCGTCGCTGCCGACCGGGCACGACCTCGTCGCCCAGTACCTCGATCCCCTCGCCCAGACCCCCGCGCTGGCACCGGTGATCCGGTACGGCGTCCGCGTCGAGGCGGTGTCCCGGCAGGGCATGGACCGCACCCGTTCCGCCGGCCGTGCCGACACCCCGTTCCTCCTCCGCCTCCACACGGCCGACGGCGTCGAGGACGTCACCGCCCGCGCCGTCGTCGACACGTCCGGCACGTACACGTCCCCGAACCCGCTCACCGCCGCCGGCCTCGCCCCCGCAGCGGACCTCGGCGACCGCATCGTGCACGCTCTTCCCGACGTGCTCGGCGCGGACCGGGCACGGTTCGCCGGGAAGCGGGTCCTCGTCGTCGGGGCCGGCCACTCGGCAGCGAACACGCTCATCAAGCTCGCCGCCCTCGCCAAGGACGAACCGGGCACGACGCTGCTGTGGGCGATCCGGAACGCCGGCACCGCCCGCCTCGGCGCGGACGCCGCCGACGGGCTCGCCGCCCGCGGGCAGCTCGGCTCGAACGTGCACGGCCTCGTCGAGTCCGGGCACATCGAGCAGCTTGCCTCGTTCGAGATCGACGACGTCCGTCCCGTCGGCGACCAGGTCGCCGTCACCGGCCGCCGTGCCGGTGACGCGTTCGAGGTAACGGTCGACGTGATCGTGAACGCGACGGGGTTCCGGCCCGACCTCGACATGCTCCGCGAGGTCCGCCTGGGCCTGGATGACATTGTCGAAGCACCCCGGGCGCTGGCGCCGCTGATCGATCCGAACCTGCACTCCTGCGGCTCCGTCCCTCCGCACGGTGTCGCGGAGCTGGCGCACCCGGAGCCGAACTTCTTCATCGCCGGAATGAAGTCCTACGGCCGCGCCCCCACGTTCCTGCTCCTCACCGGCTACGAGCAGGTCCGCTCCATCGCCGCGGAACTCGCCGGCGACCACCAGGCTGCCCGCGACGTGCAGCTCGTGCTCCCCGAAACCGGCGTCTGCACCACCGACGTTGGCGGCTCATCCTCCTGCGGCGTTCCCGCCACGAACGAAGCGGCCGAAGGCTCGTCCTGCTGCGCCGCACGTGCCCCGGCCGCTCCGCCCGCCAGCAGCTCCTGCTGCACGAACTGAACCGGACCCCACATGACCGACAAGCCCACCGTGCTGTTCATCTGCAAGCACAACGCCGGCCGCTCCCAACTGGGCGCAGCCCTCCTCGAACTCGCCGCCGACGACCGCTACACCGCCACCTCCGCAGGGATCGCCCCCGCCGACGAGGTGAACCCGTCGATCGCAGCGACCGTCGCGGAACTCGGCCTCGATATCAGCGACCGCACCCCGCGGAAGGTCACCCCCGAGCTGCTGGATCAGGCCGATGTGGTTGTGCTGATGAAACCCGGCCTCGACCTGCCCGCGACGCCCCGCGGTGAGGTGTTGCAGTGGTCGTTCCCGGACCCCGACTCCTGGTCCCCCGACGACGTCCGCCCCATGCGCGACGCCGTCGCCGCCCGCATCCAGGACGAGCTCCTGCACCCATGACCGAGCCCACGGTCCTCGTGCGGCCGATGACCGCCGCGGACTGGCCTGCCGTGGAAGCGATCTACCGGGAGGGCATCGCCACCGGATACGCGACGTTCGAGGCGGCACCGCCGACGTGGGAAGCATTCGACGGCGGAAAGCTGCCCGAGCACCGGTTCGTCGCCGTCGACGGTGACGCGGTTCTCGGCTGGGTGGCGGTCTCGACGACCTCCACCCGGCCGGTGTACCGGGGCGTCGTCGAGCACTCCGTCTACGTCACCGCCGCAGCGCGTGGTCGCGGCGTCGGACATCTGCTCCTCGACGCCCTGATCGCGTCGACCGAGGCCGCCGGCATCTGGACCATCCAGTCCGGGATCTTCCCCGAGAACACCGCATCCCGCGCCCTTCACGCCCGCCACGGCTTCCGCGAACTCGGCACCCGAGAACGCGTCGGCCTCATGACGTTCGGGCCGTGGGCCGGAGAGTGGCGCGACAACGTCCTCGTCGAACGCCGAAGCCCGCACGTCGGCTCCTGAGCGGGAGCGGCACGCTCCGATCCGCATGCTTGCAGGTATGTTCCAAAACCAGCTATGCTGTGGCACGCGTCATTAGTGCGCGCAAAAAGCCAGTCCATCGGACTGGCTTTCGTCATGTCCGGCCCGAACCGTAGGCTGGAACCGCTCGAGACGACTCTGCCCTCAGCGCAGCACCCGAGCACCACGAACAGGCCGGTCCCGTCAGGGCCGGCCTTTTCCATGCCCTCAGCGCGGGAGCACGCAGCAAGCCGCTCGCTCCGCGCATAGGGGTACTACGCGCCCACCAGGCGCTCGCGTCGACTTCCGGCGCTCTAGACCCCCGCCCACGACGGGCGGGCTGGCCATACGGCCAAACCCGAAGGAGGCAACATGCCCATCACCGACACCACGGTGGACATGCTGACGGCCTTCGGCGGCTCCATCCTGACCGGCGTCATCACGGTCGCCCTCGCCGTGCTCGGCTTCCTCCTGCGCAAGCAGGTCGTGGAGCTGGTCAAGCACATCGTGGACGTCGTCGACGACCGCACGCTGGCCAAAGACCCCGAGCGGGCACGCATCGTCGCTGAACTGCGACGAGCCCGCCTCGGGAAGAAGTAGCCGCCGAAAAAACGCCAACCCTCATTCGGGAAGGAGAGCTCTGCCTGAAGTCGTATCGATAGGGGTGCCTTTTGTGAGATCGGCGGCCCTGTCAGTCGTCTCATTAGCCGATCGGCTACCGAGACGGGCTGCCCGACCCACTACAGGCCAAGCAATCGACACGCACCGACCCGCCGCTCGACGTCATCGAGGCTGTCGCACCGGAACCGGAGCCCCGACCGCAGCATGCAAACCCGGCACTGCTCCGGGAGCGCTTCAACGTCCGCAATCGGTTCGGGATCGTCCGCAGACCACAGCCGGTACCCGTCTTGCACGGCTTCGAACTCGAACCAGTTGAGCAGGAACCGCTCCCCTCGCTGCAACGGCACCCTGACGAGTCAGCAGCAGTCGCAGCTGTTGACCTCGCGCTCACCAATGAGCGCTGACACGGGCTGCTTGCATGCGTCCCCGCGCCACGCCTCCAGGCCTTCCCGGACCGCAAAGACGACAACGACAAGGCCCGCCACCGGGTCAGCCCAGGACCAGCCGAACAGGGTGTTCAGGAGCAGCCCAACCAGGACGGCGGCGGAAAGGTAGCTACACACGAGGGTCTGCTTCGAGTCCGCGACCGCGGAAGCTGACCCGAGTTCCTTTCCCGTACGACGCTCGAGCAGGCTGAGGAACGGCATGACTGCGAGGCTGACCGAGGCGAGGATGATCCCGACGGTGCTGTGCTCCGGCTCGCGGAGTCCCGCGAAGGTGAGGCCAGCGTCGACGGTGACGTAGAGCGCGAGGCCGAAGAACGACACCGCGATCACCTTCAACGCGGTGCGCTCTCGCGCCTCCGGGTCGCGCCCGGCGAACTGCCATGCCACCGCAGCGGCAGAGAGGACTTCCACGATGGAGTCGAGACCGAACCCGATCAGCGCCGTCGAGGACGCCACGCTGCCGGCGGCGATCGCGATCACTGCCTCGATCACGTTGTAGGTGATCGTCGCGGCGACAATCCAACGCACCCGCCGCTGCAATACGCTCCGGCGGGCGTCCGACAAGGGGGCGCCGAGCTGTACAGCGGCGCTCATGCGGCAGCTCCACAGCACAGGGGCACGTCGCAGTCCTCGTCCGTGCACTCAGTTCCGTCATCGACGGCGAGCACGACGTCGACCAACGCGCCCAACGCGCGTGTGAGGTGCGGGTCCGCGATCTCGTACCGGGTGCTGCGACCTTCCGGGACGGCGACGACGATGCCGCAGCCCCGCAGGCACGCGAGGTGGTTCGAGACGTTCGTGCGGGTCAGCTGCAGCTCCTCCGCCAGCCGCGCCGGGTACCCCGGCTCATCGAGCAGTCGAAGCAGGATGCGAGCGCGGGTGGGATCGGCGAGGGCCCGGCCGAGCCGGGTCATCACGTCCAGCCGAGGAGCGAGAGTCAGCATCCACTGACTATACAGCCCAAACTGACCTGTTCGGCGGGCAGTTTTGTGCAACCATATTCGCATGAGCGAATATTCGGATGGAGCGCTGGTGGAGTTCGACGACGCCCACGTCGAGCTCGCGGCGGAAATTTTCGCGATGCTCGCCGACCCCACTCGGATCCGTCTGGTCCTGGCGCTACGCGAGGACGAGCTGTCGGTGAACCATCTCGCGGCGGCCGTCGATCGGTCGCAGGCGGCAGTGTCGCAGCATCTGGCGAAGCTGCGGATGGCGCGGATGGTCACGACCCGACAGGAAGGCAACCGAGTGTTCTACCGGCTCGCGAACGACCACGCGAACAAGCTCGTTCACGACGCGATCTTCCAGGCCGAGCACACGGTCGGTGACGTGGTGCGGCACCACCACAGTGCGGAACACGACGCATGAGCGCCAGCCACGACCACGGCGCCGACGCGCACGCGACGAACCGCAAGCGGCTGACGATCGCGTTCACCATCACCGCGTCGATTCTCGTCGCGGAAGTTGTCGGCGCGATCCTGACGAACAGCCTTGCGCTGCTGGTTGATGCCGCGCACATGCTCACCGACGCTGGCGGTCTCGCGACCGCGTTGATCGCTGCGCACCTTGCCCGCCGTCCGGCGACGGCGAAGCGCACGTGGGGGTTCGCACGGGCGGAGGTGCTCTCCGCGACCGCACAAGCCGCCGTGTTGCTGGCGGTGGGGCTGTTCGTGCTGGTCGAGGGCGTCCAACGGTTGTTCGCGCCACCCGAGATAGCGTCGGCCGGGTTGCTGACGTTCGGCGTGATCGGTTTGGTCGGCAACATCGCCTCGATCCTGGTGCTCGTCAGCGGGCGAAACGCGAACTTCAACCTGCGGGCGGCGTTCCTGGAGGTGGTCAACGACGCGCTCGGCTCTGTCGCGGTTATCGTCGCCGCGATCGTCATCACCGTGACCGGGTGGGGCGGCGCAGACGCGGTCGCGGGACTGCTGATCGGCGTGTTGATCCTCCCGCGGGCGTTCAAGCTGCTTCGTGAGACAGTGAATGTGCTGCTCGAGACCACCCCGGCTGGGCTTGACCTCGACGCTGTCCGGCAGCATCTTCTGGACCAGGACCGGGTTGTGGACGTTCACGATCTGCACGCAAGCCAAATCGCAACCGGCCTACCCGTCCTGACCGCGCACGTGATTGTCGATCGCGAGTCCTTCACAGACGGCACCCTGCCGACCCTGCTGGACGAGCTGCAGACCTGCGTCGCCGGACACTTCGACGTCAGTATCGAGCATTCGACGTTCCAGCTTGAACCCGCAGGCCACACGCAACACGAGCACACCCCGCACACCTGATCGGACACCATGCCCCGCACCGCCCTCTGCCTCCGTGTCACCTGCCCCGACGGGTGGGTCCGTTGAGCGCGTCCACCCCTGCCGCGGCAGCGCAACGAGCCGGGCAGGGATCAGCCGTCGTAACGGTGCTGACTGTCGCCGTACCCCTTGCTCTCGGTTGCACCCTGCTGGGTCTGGCGTCGACGGGCGCGCTGAACGAGGAAACGCAGCTCATCGATGCCGGCAGCCTCGTCCGGTACGGCATGCCCGTCGCGCGAGTCCTGCACGACGCGATGGCGGCGGTGACGGTCGGGCTGTTGATCGTTGCCGCGTTCGCGTTGCCGGCGCAGCGAAAGGACCACGGGGCCGTGTCGAGCGTTCAACATCGCGCAGCCCGGTGGGCGGCCCTCTCCGGAGCGGTGTGGTTCCTCGCGGCGGCGTCTGGGATCGTGTTCACCGGCGCGAACACGATCGGCGCTCCGATCGGCAGCTCCGTCTTCAACCGCATCTTCCCGGAGTTCCTGTTCCGTCTGGAAGCCGGGCAGGTGTACCTGGTGTCCGCCGTAGCGGTGCTGATTACCACCACCCTCGCGGCCGCAGCGACTCGTGCGACCACACTCGCTGTCGCAACGGTTGTTGCGCTCTTCGCGCTGCTGCCATTGTCGCTCTCTGGGCACGCCGCAGGAGCGCTCGAACATGCAAACGCCGTCAACTCGTTGGCGATCCATCTCATCGGGGTGTGCGTGTGGGTCGGCGGGCTCGTCGCCGTGCTACTGCTGCGGACCCGCACCAAGGGCGCCACGGGCCGTGTGATCGCCCGCTACTCGACGCTTGCCGGGTGGGCGTTTGGAGCGGTCGCGTTCTCCGGGATCGTCAACGCGTCGCTTCGTCTCACCGGCCCGCTGGATCTCGTTACGACGTCGTACGGGTGGCTGATCGCCGTGAAAGCGGGCGCCCTGGTGCTGCTGGGGGTTGCCGGGGCGGTGCAACGACGCAAGATCGTTCCCGGCTTGCTGCGCGAGCCGACCAACCGGCGACTGTTCGTGCGGTTCGCGGTGGCGGAGATCGTCTTCATGGCCATCGCGATCGGCGCGTCTGTGGCGGTCTCACGCAGCCAGCCGCCGATCCCGCAGACCCCTGAGACCGGGGCGGACACTCGCGACGGCCTCATCGGGTACACCTACCCGGCAATGCAGACCCTCGAGCGGTTCCTCACCGCGTGGCACTGGGACTGGATGTGGGCCGCTCTCGCCGTCACCGGCATCGCCTGGTACCTCCTCGCCGTTCGGAAGCTGCGGCGTCGCGGCGATCGGTGGCCGATCGGCCGCACGATCAGCTGGGTAACCGGATGCCTGATCTTCCTGTGGACGATGAACGGCGGCCCCGCCGTGTACGGGATGATCCACTTCTCCAGCCACATGATCCAGCACATGCTGCTGATGATGTTCGTGCCGCTCCCACTCGTGCTCGGCGGCCCCGTCCTGCTGGCGTTGCGCACGCTTCCGGTCCGCAACGATGGTTCCCGCGGCGCCCGCGAGTGGCTCCTGCTGTTCGTGCACTCGAAGTGGATGCAGTTCCTCGCGCAGCCCGCCGTCGCCGGCGTCATCTTTGCCGGCTCGCTAGTCGTCTTCTACTTCACTCCGGCGTTCCAAGCGTCGATGCAGTCCCATGAGTGGCACATCGTGATGGTGGTGCACTTCGTCCTCAGCGGGTACCTGTTCTTCTGGGTGTTCGTCGGCATCGACCCGGGGCCGGCGCGGCCGCCTTACCCGATCCTGATCATCGCGCTGCTGGCGACGTTGGCGTTCCACGCATTCTTCGGCGTCGCAGTGATGACCAGTGAATCCGTGTACGCCCTCGACTGGTTCCGTGCCCTCGGCCAGACCGACACCGCAGCGCTTCTCGCCGATCAGCGCACCGGCGGCGGGATCGCTTGGGGTGCCGGAGAACTGCCGATGGTGTTCGTCGCGTTGCTCGTCGTCCGGAACTGGATGTGCAGCGACCAGCGCACCGCGAAGCGCCTCGACCGGCAGGCCGATCGCGACGGTGACGCGGAGCGAAGCGCCTACAACGACCAACTCGCCGCCCTCAATGACCGCGACCACTGACACAGCAGCTCCACGCGTTCACGAGGAGCATCCCCAACGAACGACACGGGCGCCCGAACAAGACGGCGGGACTCAGCGTTCTTTACTGTGCAGCTTGACAGCGTCCGTCACAATAGGCACAGCCGTCACCGCCGGCCCTCTTTCATCATGACGACGATTCGCCAGGACCTCCCGCCTCGCCTGCTGCGTGCAGCGACAGCGGTTGCTGCTGCCGTCTTGATGCTGCTTGGTGCCCTGACGCTGCAGAACATCGCCGGGCACATCGATGAGCCAGTGAGCACTCTGATCGGTGCCGCCCCGCTCACGGCGGACGATGCTGACCCGGCCAGCACGCACGTCGACGAGGTCCACGGTCTCGGCGGCATGTTCTGCGCACTTCTGGGCCTGGCCGTAATGATCATTTCCACAGCCCTCGCCCTGGTGCACCCGATCGGCTCGCGGCGTCCGCTGTTCACGCTCGCGCGACTGCTGGCGCGGATCCGGACACCCGACGTGCCGCCGCTGTGGCCAGCGGTGTCCCTCACCGCGCTTTCCGTCAGCCGAGTCTGATCACGCTTCCGGACAGCCCCGCTTCGCGGGGTTGTCAGATGTGCCCTGCCCGCATCGCACCGGAAGTGTCCGCACCGAACCGTGACTACGCTCGCGCCTGCATCCACCACGCCAACGCCCACCCCGCGCACCCGCCGAGAAGCTCTCGCCGCCGAACGCGCTGCACACCAGTCGCGCCCTCGACGCGCCTCCCATCGCCCACTCCGCCCGCTTCCCGCTTCGCCTACAGCCCCGAGCCGGCGCAACGCGAGCGCGAAACGTGCACCATCGCTGCTCACAGCCACCGGCGCTGCGGCGGCCGCGGTGCTGTTCGCAGCAGCCGCTCTCCCAGGCCCGACCAGCGCGGCAGCCGCACCCGCCGTGCCGCTGGCGCCGGCATCCCCAGAGCAGACCCTCACCGTCACTGCCGCCGCCGTTGACCCGGCGCCGCAACGCGACAGCTTCACCGTCAGCACTCCCACTCTTCCGACCGTGACCAGCCAGAGCGCCGCTACAGCAGGGGCCGTCACCGGGGGCGGCGACGTGCAATGGCCGTTCACCGGTCCGGTACCGATGAGTTCCGGGTTCGGGTACCGGATCGCACCATGCCCGACGTGCTCCACCGCTCATCAAGGACTCGACCTCACTCCTGGCATGGGAACCCCGATCGGTGCAGTCGCTGCCGGACGGGTCCGTGTCGCCGGATGGCATTCCGAGTTCGGGCAGTACGCCGTCATCGATCACCGGATCAACGGGCAACTGGTGTCCACCCTGTACGCGCACATGATTCCCGGGTCATCCCCGCTGCGCACCGGGCAGCAGGTCGCTGTCGGCGACCGAGTGGGGCTCGTCGGATCCTCGGGCCGCAGCACCGGAGCACACCTGCACCTGCAGGTGATGGCCGGTGGCGTCACTCCGATCGATCCCGAGACGTGGCTTCGCACCTACGCCGGCCGCAACTTCTAATGAAAGGCACCCCGTGCGCTCTCGCATCCTCCTCGCTGTGGCCCTCCCTGCAGCGGTCCTTGCCGCGGTCTTCGGTGTCGCGTCACCGGCAACGGCGCACGATGCGCTTGCCTCGGCAAATCCGGCGGCGAACAGCAGCATCTCCGGTGAGCTCGACCGCGTCACGCTGACCTTCTCCGAACCGCCCCTGGCTGGCTTGGAGTCCGGAATCGTCATCAGCGTCACCGGTCCGGGCGGTGCCGAAGCGAGCACCGGCACCGTCCGGATCGATGGAAGCACGCTGACCAAATCGGTCGACCTCACCGCGCCTGGCAGCTACACGCTCACCTGGCGAAGCGTCTCCGTCGACGGCCACCCCATCTCGGGTAGTTACCCGTTCGCTTCCACCGGGACCGTGCCATCCCCCGTGTCCGCGTCACCGGCACCCACGGCGACCGGGTCCATCACACCCACGGCAACCGCGAGCACGCAGGCGCGGCCAGAAGCGGACAGCGCGGAGCGTCGGACGCCTGCAATGTGGGTGCTCGGCGGGCTCACTGCCCTCTTCATCGCTGCGGTGGCCGGGATCCTCCTGATCACCCGCCGCCGCCCGAAGGCACCCGAATGAGCCGCCGACCGCTCGTCGCCGCCCTCACCGTGCTGACCATCGCCGCCGCAACCACCGTCACCGCGACGCCGGCACAAGCCGCGGCCGCGCCATCCTGGGCAGACGTGCTCGCGGCGCGTGGCAACGAAGCTGCAGCGGAATCGAAAGCCGCCGAGATCACCGCGCTGGTGCAGCAGCTCGAGCAGGCCACGGCGGCTGCGAACAGGACTGCTACCGAGCGCGGCAAGCAGCTGCAGACCGCGCAAGACGCCGCGGACGCCGCAGCAGGTCGGTTCGACACCCTCTCCGCGCAAGCCGCCACAGCGCGAGAAGAAGCCGCCGGTGCGGAAGAGCAGATCGCCGCGTGGTCGGGATATCTGTCCCGCTCGGCCGGTCGCGACTTGACGGTGTCCATCACAGCCGACGATGGTGCGCTCCTCGAACGGCTGGGCACCGCGTCGAAAGTCACCGACACGATGAACGCCGCGCTGGAAGACGCTGCGACCCGTGCCGGCACCGCCACCGCCCTCAGCAAGCAAGCCAAACAGGCCCGCCGGGAACGCGACCGCCTGCAGGACAAGGCAGCAGCGTCATTCGCTGCGGCGTCCGCCGCGGCGGACGCCGCAGCAGATGCTGAAACGCAGCAGCGGACGAAGAAGCGCGAGCTCACCGATCAGCTCGCCGTCCTGCGGGACCGCACCCTCAGCACCGAGGCTGCCTACGCGGAAGCGGAACGACGCCGTGTCGCCGCCGCCCGAGCTGAAGCTGCCCGGGTAGCGGCAGCCGCGGCGGCCGCCCGGGCAGCACAAGCACAGTCAGCTGGCGGCAACGCCGGAGGGACGAGTGCCCGTCCGGCGCCCAGCGGTGGTGTCTCCCCGTCGGGGTGGACGAACCCGATCACGTCGTACTCGTCGTACCAGGCGTACGGGAACCGACTCCACCCGATTCTCGGCTACTACCGTCTTCACGCCGGCGACGACTTCGGGGCCGCGTGCGGCACCAGCCTCTATGCCACCGCCGCCGGCACCGTCACCTACGCCGGACCCTACGGCGACTACGGCAACCTCATCACCATCGACCAGGGCAACGGCATCACCAGCAACTACGCCCACATGTTCCCCGCCGGCGTCCTCGTCCGACCCGGACAGAAGGTCAGCGCCGGGCAGGTCGTTGGCGCTGTCGGGAACGCGGGCCTGTCCACCGGATGCCACCTCCACTTCGAGATCCGCCAAAACGGTGTCGCCATCCCCCCGACACCGTTCCTCAACGCACGCGGCGCTTGAAACAGCACAGCCTGATGGGCTGACACGCCCGCATCAGCTTTCTCTCGCGTTGACGTCCGACCGTCCCCATCCAAGGAGAGACCCATGTCTCGTACTGCCCGCATCAACGTGTTGCTGGCCGCCCTCGCAGTTGTCGTCATCGGTGCCGTCATCATCGTGTTCACCATCCGCGACAACCGGACGACAGCATCCGCCCCATCAGCGAGCTCGCTGGCATCGAAGCCGCTCACACCGACACATGTGCTCGGTGAGGCCGGGACCGGATCGGTCACCGTGGTGGAGTTCCTCGACTTCGAATGCGAAGCGTGTGGGGCGTTCTACCCGTACGTCGAGCAGCTCCGGAAGGACTACGCCGGCGAAGTCACCTTCGGGTTCCGGTACTTCCCGCTGCCCGGCCATGGCAACTCGCGCACTTCCGCCGCTGCCGTTGAGGCCGCGGCCCGGCAGGGGAAGACCGAGCAGATGTACCAGCGGATGTACGAAACGCAGTCCGAGTGGGGAGAGCGAGGCACAGACTCGCAAGCCGACCGGTTCCGTGGCTACGCGGAAACCCTCGGTCTCGACATGCAGCGGTATGACCGGGACGTCGTCAGCGCGGAGGTCACGGACCTGATCCAAGCCGACGTCGACCTCGGGAACCGGCTCGGCGTGAGCAGCACCCCCACCTTCTTCATCAACGGCAAGGTCATCACGTTGCAGGCATACACGGATCTGCAGGACGCAGTCGACGCAGCAGTCCGAGCCGAGCAATGAGACAGACACGAGTGGCCGTTGCACTCGCACTGGCCGCCAGCGGAATCCTTGCCCTCAGCGGATGCGCAACCAACCAAGACGACGGGCTGAGTTCGCAGTACCGCGACGGTGGAACGGAAAACTACGTCTCGGGCGACGGCACCGAACGCAATCTGGTAGGCCGACCACACGATATTGGACCTGCTCATCGTTGGAACCGATGGCAAGCCCGCACGGCCCCGGTTGACATTCATCCTCGATGACTACTCCCGCGCAGTCTGTGGACACATGGTGTTCGCGTGTCCGACTCTTGTTGTCATCGGATTTGACCGATATGATCGGACCGTGCCGATGACAATAGAGATGACCGCCGCTGTATCGCTGTTCCACTCGCTTGCCGATCACAGTCGCTTGTCGATACTGCGGCGACTGTCGACCGGCGAGGCTCGCGTGCGAGACCTCACCGATGAACTCGGGTTGGCGCAGTCAACCGTGTCGGAGCACGTGGGATGCCTCCGCGAATGCGGACTTGTCATCGCCCGCAGTGAAGGTCGACAGAACTTCTACTCCGTATCCACACCGGAAGTAATCGACGTCCTGGAAGCTGCGGAGCGACTTCTCGCTGCGACCGGCTATAAGGTTGACCTGTGCAAGACCTACGGGCGTGATGCACGATGATCGGAACCATCGCGGCCGCCATCGGACTGTTTGCGGCCACGAACATCGACGACATCGTCGTCCTCACGGTGCTGTTTCTCGCGTCGACGCGCGGCTCCCTTCCAGGATGGAAAGTCGTTGCAGGGCAATACTTAGGTTTTGTTGTTCTCGTGGCGATCAGCGTCATCGCCGCTGCCGGCCTTACCATCGTCCCGGACAAGTGGGTCGGACTCCTCGGCCTGATCCCGCTCGCGATTGGTGTTTTTGGGCTGATTAGAACCCTTCGGCACCGCGGCGACGATGACGACGATGAAAGCGCAATTAGCGCTGGCGGGCTGTTCGGTGTCGCCGGGATCACGATTGCCAATGGTGCCGACAATATTTCGCTTTACACACCGGTTTTCCGCACAAACCTCGTTCCGGACACGATCGTCACCGTCATTGTGTTCTTGGTACTCGTCGCCGTGTGGTGTCTTGTTGCTCGCTTCGTCGGGACCAACAAGGCCGTCACCGAAGCCCTTGAAAAAATCGAGCATTGGCTGGTACCCGCGGTCTTCATTGGGCTCGGCCTGTACATCCTGATCGAGTCAGGCGTAGTTCTTCGACTCATCGACGCCCTGTCGTGACCATGATCGCAGCGATGAGGCGGCCACGACTGGTCTTTGCAGTCGTTCTGACCGCCTGCGGAATCTTTGCCCTCAGCGGATGCTCAACCAACCAAAACGACGGGCTGAGTTCGCAGTACCGCGACGGTGGAACGAAAAACTACGTCTCGGGCGACGGCACCGTCACTCAGGTTCCACCGGCAAACCGCGGCGACACCATCTCCTTCGACGAGGTCACCTCGGACGGGCAGCCGGTGCGCTCCGCAGACCTCCGCGGACAAGTCGTGGTCCTCAACTTCTGGTACGCCGCGTGCCCACCATGCCGCGCGGAGGCGAAACACCTCAACGCCGTGTCCGACCGGTTCACGGACCAGGGCGTGCAGTTCATCGGCGTCAACGTGCGGGACGCGAAAGGCACTGCGGAAGCGTTCGAACGGCGCTTCAACGTCGCGTACTCAAGCGTGCTCGACAACGAAACCGGCAGGATGCAACTGGCGCTCTCCGGCGAGGTCGCCCCGAACGCCGTCCCCACCACCATCGTGCTCGACACGAACGGTCGTGTCGCCGCCCGCATCGTCGGCGCGATCGACGGACCAGGCACCTTGTCCACACTCATCGACGACGAGCTGCGCCGATGATGCGAGCAGCGTCGAACCCAGATGACCTCGGCAATGCCGACCAGCAACACTCCCGCCGGCGATCCCGACACACCCTCCTCGTGGTCGTCGTCATCGGTACCGTCATCGCGGCAGTCGACCAGCTCAGCAAGCAGTGGGCACTCTGGCACCTCGACCCCCACCGCACCATCCCCCTCGTCGGGGAGATGCTCGGCCTCAGGCTGGCGTTCAACACCGGAGCAGCGTTCTCGCTCGGCAGCAACACCACCTGGATCCTGTCGCTTGCCTCTGCCGTCACCGTCGTCGGACTACTCACCCGCACCGTCCTCGGCCTACCGTCGAAATACACCGTTGGATTCGGCGTGCTGCTCGGCGGCGCCGCCGGCAACCTGTTCGATCGGCTCGTCCGCGGCGATCAATTCGGCAGCGGCGTCGTCGTCGACATGGTCAACTACGCCAACCTCGCCATCGGCAACGTCGCCGACATCGCCATCGTCATCGGTGTCGGCATCCTCGGCGTCACCTACGCACGCACCACGCCACCCAAACGCGATCAGGCTGGAGATTCCGCCGCCCCCGCTCCCATGACATCACAGGACCCACGATGACTCCGCACAGCCTCACTTTGCCGACGGCATCCATAACGGCGCTCAACGCCCCGCTCATACATGACCACCGCCCGACCGCATCACCGACCCTCCGGGACGCAGCCGCCTCGCGTGAGGACCTGGGACGGTGACCTGGCAGGAAGCCGTGTTCAGTGGGCAGATGGTCGCAGCGGTCCCGATCGCGCTCCTCGCCGGCCTGATCTCCTTCGCATCCCCATGCGTCCTGCCGCTGGTACCGGGCTACCTCGGCTACATCACCGGATCCGCCACCTCATCCACCACCAAACGCACCGTCATCGGCGCCCTGCTCTTCGTCACCGGATTCGGCTTGGTGTTCGTCGCCTACGGCACCCTATTTGGCACGCTCGGCACCTGGCTCGTGCAATGGCAGGACATCCTCATCAGGGTCTTGGGAGCCGTCGTCATCGTGATGGGAGCAGCGTTCATCGGGTTCCTCCGCCCCCTGCAGCGCACCATGCGCCTGTCGTGGCGACCCCGCACCGGGCTCGCCGGCGCGCCGCTGCTCGGTGCAACCTTCGGACTCGGCTGGACCCCCTGCTTCGGTCCGACCCTCGCCACCATCACCGCACTCAGCCTTGACGCCGGAACCGCCGGCCGCGGCGCACTCCTCGGCCTGGCCTACTGCCTCGGCCTCGGCCTTCCGTTCGTCCTCATCGCAGCAGGACTCGGGTGGGCGAAGCACACCGTCCAATTTCTCCGCACCCACATCCGCGTCATCAACATTGCCGGCGGCAGCATCCTCATTGGCACCGGCGTTGCAATGGTCACCGGCGTCTGGACTCACATCATGTACGCCATGCAAGCACTCGTCGCCGGCAGCACCATGCCGATCTGAGCGCAACGCCCGAACATTTCTCCCGAATTCCTGATTCATCGTCCTCGACGCGACCAACACCGCACAGGCGCGTGCCCATCCGTCCATCGGTCTTCCACGCAAACAAGGAAACGATGCAACCCGCACTCTCTGACCGCATTGCCCAGCGTGCTCAACCAGAACGAGTTCGACACAGCTGCACGGTCGTCCAGCAGCCGGAGAGGCAGTAACCGTGCCCCGCCTCGATCCAAACGTCCTCTTATCCTGGGCGACGGAACCCATCTCGCCAGTCGCGATCGTCGCTGTTCTCCTCACAGCGACGTACCTCGTCCTGTTCATCCGAGCTCGAAATCGAAGGCGTGCCCCAGCGCCCGGCCGGGCCGTGATGTTCATCCTGGGCTGCGCAATCATGTTCGCAGCGACAACGACCGGCCTCCAGACCTACAGCCGCGAGTTGCTCTCGGCGTTCATGCTGCAGCAGCTGACCTTGCTGCTGATCGTCCCGCCGCTGCTGATCCTCGGTTCCCCGGGAACAGTGCTCCTTCGGGGCCTGCCGCACCACGGGCTCAGCCTCCGCGTGCTTCGATTGGCCATCGGCGTGCTCAGATCGCCCTTCGCCCGGCTGATCCTGCATCCCCTGGCAGTCGTGCCGCTACTTCTCATACCCCTCTTCGGGCTCTACCTCACCGGGGCAGCGAACGCACTTCTCTCCACAGAAGCAGGCCGCATCGCGCTCCAGCTGACGTTCGTCGTTCTGGGGACCGTGACCATGCTGCCGCTCGTGACAGCCGATCCGCTTCCCCGACGCACGTCTTACGTGGCCCGTGTCTTCGACGCGTTCATCGAGATGCAGATCCACGCCGCGTTCGGACTCACCCTGATGTTCAGTGGTGCACCCCTGGTAGCCGCTTTCGCCACACCAAGCGCCGAGTTCGACACGACCGCGCTCCGCGATCAGCAACTCGCGGGAGGTCTGGTCTGGACGTACGGCGAGCTGCCGGTCGCCATCATCCTGCTCGTCAGTATCGTCCGATGGCAACGGCAAGACTCCCGAAAAGCGGCGCGCGCGACGCGCGAAGGTGACCGGCGGGGTGACAGCGAGCTCGAGGACTACAACGCCTACCTCCAGCGACTCCAGCAACGCAATGGGCGCTGAGTCGCAAGGAATTGGGTGCCACAGCAAGCATGTGAGGTCAAACACGATGAACCCGGGCCGCTGTCTCAATAGACGGTGGTCAACCGGACACACGGCGGGAGCGAGCCCGACTCAGCGCACGCACGAGACGACGAAGCTCCGATCGGACGGAGGAGCGGATTCGGAGAGTGCTTGCTCGTAGGCGGCAAGCCACACGACTGCTCGTTGCCGGTTCCGGTTTCCGATCACGGCATTCCTCACAGACGGCATGATCAGCAGGATTGCGAAGGCCGCCAAGACAAGAGCTGCGATCGCGAATGCGACTGACCCCGTCCATCCACTCGAACTCGGTGCTGCGGATCCCACAGGGATTCGGGCCAGCATCACAGCGAGGATCGTGACCGTCGCTGCTTGGAGCGTGAGAACCAGGGTCGTCTCCTGATCGGCAGCGCGAGAGCGGAGCTCGGCGAGGACCAGTAGCTGAACGGCGTCGTCATCACGCATGAACGCGTCGAGCTTCTCGCGAGTGACAACGATATCGTCGTGGAGGTGCTGAGCAACCTCAGGCCGGTCGCTCAGTTCAGGTCGCTTCTTCACGACGCCTCACCCGACTTCCGTCGCCGCCCCGCGAGAGGTTCGCTCTCCCGACGGAGCGCTCGATACACCGTGGTGCGACTGACGCCGAGGACGTCACCGATCTGGGCGACGGTCATGTCCTGCTGCTCGTAGAGGCGCCGTGCAGTTCGCACCTGGTCCACGGAGAGCCGCGGGGGTCGACCACCGGTCCGCCCGCGTGCTCGCGCGGCGGCGAGGCCGGCGTGTGTGCGCTCACGGATCAGGTCCCGTTCAAACTCGGCCAGTGCGGCGAAGACGTGGAACACGAGTCGACCGCCAGGCGAGGTGGTGTCGATGGTCTCCTGCAGTGACCGGAAGCCGACACCCCGCTCCCCCAGCGCCTGGAGCTGGTCGATGAGATGCCGGATCGAGCGGCCCAGGCGATCAAGACGCCAGACGACGAGCGTGTCGCCTGGGCGGAGCTGGTCGAGGAGCTTCGTCAGCTCGGGGCGATGCTCGAGCGAGCCCGACATCGTGTCGACCCACACTCGATAGCAGCCCGCTGCGTTCAACGCGTCAAGCTGCAGCGACGCATCTTGATCGGTTGTCGACACTCGCGCGTACCCGAGGAGCTCTCCCATGCTCGAGAACGTAGCGGAACTCGCCGCGCACAGCTGGTAACGACTCATAGATACCGGCACTGAGTATCGCTACACGACTCGCCGTCTGAGGAGCCCTCACCGGCTCGGGCCTCCCGCTTGTGCCACAAACGGAGGTTTACGGGACGTGCGCTGATTCAGTCGAGCTACTAGACGAGCTACTTCGCGGCAGCGATCGCGTCTCGAAGCTGCTCGAGGGTGGGAGAGCCTGCGAGACCGGCGGGTGTCAGATAAACCCGACAGGACAACCCGGCCGGAGCATCCGGTGCGGGAAACAACGGACTGCCATTTATGAGCAGTGTTGGGGAGCCCCGGAAGTCGGCCGCTTCGGCTTCTTCCTGGGTCGCGATGCGCTGCCGCAGTACCGTAACGGCGGGATGCTCCGCGGCGATTACCGCAAGCCGTTCCGCGGTCGCCTCCCAGTTCGGGCACCCATCGAAGTACTGCAGCGTGATCTCCATGTGTCGACCGTAAGTCAGACGACTGTGCGTTCAGATGGCGGGCCGGCGAGAAACGTCCCGGAAGTAGCGGAAGTGGGGCTCGGCAGTCGCGAGCGTCACAACTGCGAGAGAACTGGACCGCTCGCGACGGCGATGATGATCAGCGCACCGAGCGTCACGGCGGTGACCGTCTGCAGCCGACCTCCGGCAGGGCGAGACCGGGGTCCCGCGGGTGTCTGGAAGGCCGTGGACACCCAGCGGAGGGCGTAGAAGAGTGATGCGACCGAGACGGCAGCGGCGATGACCACCAGCCATGGCATCCCGCCTCGCCAAGTGGCCGTGAACACGGCGAGCTTGCCCACGAAGACGGCGGTTGGTGGGGTCCCGACGAGGCTCAGCAGGCCGATGAGGACGACACCGGTGATGACGGGATGTTCCCGTGCCGCTCCGCGCCAGGACGGGATTGTCGTGCGGTTTGGAAGCGCGGCTATCGCGGCAAACAGGGCCAGGTTGGTCACGGCGTAGAAGATCAGGTACATCAGCAGGGCGGGGCGTGCCGACGGTTCGACGCCGATCACGGCGACGGGCATCAGTAGGAACCCGACCTGCCCGACCGTGGACCAGCCGAGGAGTCGCGGGGCGCTGCGTTGCCAGAATGCCGCGAGGGTGCCGAGCATCATGCTTGCGGCGGCGAGCACACCAACCAGCAGCGGCGCGTTCACGGTGCTCGGTATGACGTCGACGAGGCGTGCCAGTGCTATCAGGGCCCCGAGCTTCGGGACGGTGGTGATGAACGCGGCGATGCCGAGCCCGGCGCCCTCTGCTGCATCCGGAACCCAGAAGTGCCCTGGGACCGCTCCGGCTTTGAACAGCAGGCCGGCGAGGACCCCGATGAATCCGAGCGCGATCGCTGCCGCCGGCACGTGTGGCAGCGCCTGTTGGAGCTCAGGGTAGGTGCTGCCGCCGGCGACACCGACGAGGACGGCGATGCCGAAGAGCATCACGACGCCGAAGATCGCGCCCAGCAGGTACGTCTTCATGGTCGCCTCGGCTGCGGCCGGGGATCGGGACAGTCCGATCAACGCGTAGAGCGGCACGGTCGCTAAGAGGAACCCGGTGGCGACGATGAGCAGGTCGTTGGCGCCGGCCAGGACGATCGTGCCGAGTGCCGCGAGGAGCAGTAGGGATGCGGTCTCGCTCTCCCGAGCGGAACCTCGGGCGTCATCGCGTCCGATGAGCATCACGACCGCGGTCGCCAACGGTACGAGAATCCTGATCGTCGTCGTCGCGTCGTCGAGCGCGTAGCTGTCGCTGAAGACGGTCGGTGGTCCCTGGATCACGGCGGCCGTAACGGCGCTGCCGCACGCCACGGCGATCGCGAACCAAGTCACGAGCGCCTGCCGGCGTCGGGGCAAGAAGCTGCCGCTGAGGAGGGCGACGACGGCACCGCCCATGAGGATGATCTCCGGCAGGAGCGCGCCGTAGTCCATGTTCACGCGGGACCTCCGATCATCGCGGCGAGCTGCCGGGCGGCGGGAGCGATGAGCTGCAGCAACGGTCCGGGCACCACACCGACCGCCAGGGAGAGCAGTAGGAGCGCCCCGACCGTCACGGTCTCCCGAGCAGTGACGTCGGTGAATCCGTCGGCGAGGCGTTCCGTGGGTCCGGTGAGCAGTTTCTGCACGGTGCGGAGGAACAGGGCTGCGGTGATGAGGATCCCTGGCAGCGCGATCGCGGCGATTGCTGTTGCACCGATGCTGCCGGCGAAGATCTGGAATTCGGCGATGAAGCCGCTGAAGCCGGGGATCCCGAGCGACGCGAACGCGGCGACGGCGAAGAGTCCGGAGAACCGCGGGGCGGGCTTCGCGAGGCCGCTGTAGTCGCTGATCTCGTAGCTGCCCCGCCGGTCGTGGAGCACACCGGCGAGGAGGAACAGCGCCCCGGTGATGAGCCCGTGCGACACCATCTGCACGGTCGCGCCGGTAATCGCCAACTGCTGCGCCTGCGCAGAGGATGACCCGGTCAGACCCGCGGCACCGACAGCGAGCACGACGTAGCCCATGTGGTTGACCGAGGTGTACGCGATCAACCGCTTCACGTTCGTCTGTGCGAGCGCGACGAGCGCTCCGTACAGCACGGACACGAGGCCGACAATGACAATCACCCAAGACCAGGACCGCCACGCGTCCGGGAGCATCGGCATCGCGATGCGGAGGAACCCGTACGTGCCCATCTTCAGCAGGACGCTCGCGAGGACGACAGAGCCAATCGCGGGCGCGTCGGTATGTGCCGGTGGCAGCCAGGAGTGGAACGGGACCGTGGGGGTCTTGACGGCGAAACCCACGACGAGCGCGGCGAGAACGGCGCCGGCGGCCAGGGGTGTGCCGGTGAAGCCGTTCCGGGTGAGCTCGACCATGTCGAACGTGTGCGGTGAGGAGCCGAGGTAGAGGCCGATGAAGCCGAGCAGCAGCGCCAGGGATCCGAGGAACGTGTAGAGGAAGAATCGCAGCGCGGACCGCTGATGGTCGCCATGTCCCCACCCGGCGATCACGAAGTACATACCGACAATCGACAGGTCGAAGAACACGAAGAACACCAGCAGGTCCTGCGCGGCGAACACCCCAAGACACGTGGTCTGAAGGAACAGGAAGAGTGCAGCCTGCGGGCGGGGCCGGTCGGTGTCCCGCATGGCCCAAAGCGCGCAGACGAGGAACACAACGTCGGTCAGGAGCAGCAACGGGGCGGAGAAACCGTCAACGCCGAGGTGGTAGCTGGTGCCGACACTCGGCATCCACTCCATTCGCTCCTCCCAGCGCAGCCCCGACGCGTTGGATCCGGGAATGGACACGAGGATCCCGAGGACGAGCTCCACGATGCTCGTCATCAGCCACACCCACGCGGCTGCCCGTCCGGACATCGATCGCGTCAGGGCGAGGACCGCCGCGACGACAACGGGAAGGAACACGATCAGACTGAGCACGATCACCTCACGACCAAGAGCAGGACAGCTGCGGCAGCGACGGTCACGGTCGCGCCGATGTAGTAGTGGTGCACCTGGCCGGTCTGCGGTCGCCGAGCCAGTCGACCGAGGACCGCGATGGCGGAACCGATCCACCCCGTCACGGCGGCGGGGCCACGCTCATCAAGAGCGCGCACGGCTCGGGCGGTCTGCTCGAGCGCACGTCCCGACCGATCGACGGCCGCGCCGTAGCGGTCGTCGAGACGCGCGAGGACGGCGGCGAGTCGCAGTGTCGGCGTGGCGATGACTGCAACGGCTGCCCGCTCCAGCCCGAACCAGTGCATCCCAATGCGGACTGTGGGTGTGCGCCACAGGGTCAAAAGGACCACGACCACCGCGATTGCCGCAGACGCCGCGAGCTCCGGCCACGACACCGCCGTCCCGGAAAGCGGAGCGATCATCGGATGCAGCAGCGGTGTGCCGAGAAGCGCAAGTCCGGCTGCCGCGACAGCGAGCACCACCATCGGGACGACCGCGAGGCGTGGCACCCGCCGGGTGCCCCGTTCCTCGTCGTCCCAGGACGCTTCCGGTGTGCCGGCACGCCGCCACAGCAGCGCGATGATCCGGGCGGAGTAGGCCGCTGCAAGTGCCGCTCCGGCCAGGCCCGCCGCATACAACCAGGGTTGTTCCTCCAGGGCTGCGGCGAGGACGACGTCCTTGGCGTACCAGAGCGACAGCGGCGGCAGGCCGGCCAGCGACAGCGCACCGACCGTGGCGAGGACGCCGACCGCGGGCCAGCGGGCGGCGATGCCACGGAGACCGGTGAACTGCTTCGTCCCGGTAGCCGTCAGCCATGCACCCGCGGTGAGGAACAGCAGCGCTTTCGTGGCAGCGTGTGCGACGAGCTGCGCGGTACCGCCGCTGACCGAGCCGACGCCAGCGGCGAGGACGACGAATCCCAGCTGGGATGCCGTCGACGCGGCGAGCACCTGCTTCAGGTCCCGCTGCGACAGTGCGATGACGCCGAGGACGATCGCGGTCGTGACGCCCACCCACGCCGCCGTCGGACCTGCCCAGCCGGTCACGTTCAGGAGCGGTTCGACGCGGAGGAGCAGGTACCCGCCCATGGCGACCATCGCTGCGGAGTGCAGCAGCGCACTCACCGCGCTCGGGCCCTCCATGGCGCGGGAGATCCAGAAGGAGAACGGCAGCTGCGCCGCCTTCCCGAAGCCGGCAGCGAGCAATCCTGCGGCAGCAACGTGCACCCAGGGGCCCGGCAGCGACTGCAGTGCGGTGAGTGACCAGGCGCCGCCGCCGGCGACGACTGCGCCCGCGGCGAGGTAGATGCCGAGGTCCCCGGCGCGGGTGACGGTGAACGCAGTGAATCCACCGGCGACGCGGTTCCGGTCCTGCCAGCGGAATCCGATGAGCGCGTAGGAGGTGGCGCCCATCACCTCCCATGCGGCGAGGAGTAGTGGCAGGCCGGTTGCGGTCACGGTAACGACGACGGCGGCGAGGAAGAGCAGCATCAGCCCGTGGAACCGCGCCGCCGGTCGGGTCCGGTCCGCAGTCGCGAACACGAGGACGAGGAATCCGATCCATGCCACGGTCGGCAGGACGACCGCGGCCAGCGCGTCGACGCGGAGATCCGAGCCGGAGGCCCCAAGCATCGTCGGCATTCCGCCGGTCACTTCCGCACCCGTGATGGCCGCGATGGTCGCTGCAATCGCCATGACCGCTGCCGTGGCGAGGCTGACGGGAACGGCGAACCGTTCGGCGAAGCGTCCAGCAGTCGCCAGTGTTGCCCCGACGAGGGCGGGCAGGATGATGGCGGTGATCAGCGCGGTGCTCACTGGCTGAGGTCCGTCGCGGAATCGGTCATGTCGGAGTTCCGAGAACGGTGCAGGATCGTGGCGACGGCGAAACCCATCGCCATCTCGATCGTCATCGCCGCGATGATCACCAGCAGCAGCACCTGCCCGTCGACGGTCGGTGCGAGGTACCACCAAAACGCGGCGGCGGCGAGGATGACGGCGTTGATCATCACCTCGATGCCCATCATCACCATCACCACCACCTGCTGCGAGATCGCGCCGTACAGTCCGATGGCGAACAGCGCGGCCACGACGAGCAGAACAAGTTGCAGGGTCATCGTCCGACACCTCCCCGTTCCGGGTCCACAGGGTCGCCCTGGAGGTCGTCTCCGAGCCGGTCGTACCGGCCACGCGGGTTCGCCAAGACGAGGGCGGCGATGATCGTGGCGAACAGGATCGGACTGATCGTCAGCATCACCAGCATCTTCGAGCTCATGATCGCCTCGCCGAGTGCACGGGTGGTGTCCGCAGCCGCCGTTCCGGCGCGGGCTGGCCACGGGATGAGGAGCGCGGCCGCGGCGAGGCCGACGAACACGGCGGCCGCAATCACTGCGGCGGGGCGCTTACTGTGGGTCATGTCCATCGGCATCAGCGCCGGGTTCATGCCCATGTACGAGACCATGAACACCGCCATCACGGCCATCTCCATCACCATCATCAAGATCGTGATGACCCCGATGAAGTCCAGGTGCAGCACCAGCACGGCGACGCCGACGGCGATGAATGACACCGCCAGCGCGTACGTCGCGCGCGCCATCGAGTCCACCCGGAACACTGCGGCCGCGGCGAGCACCGCGAGGACCGCAGCGACCCAGAACACGATCGTTGCCATCACGGTCATCCCTTTCCCATCACGGTCAGCACCGACGTGACCAGCAGCTGCAGCAGGACCAGCGGCAGCACGAGGACCCAGCCCAGCTCCGCAAGTCGCTGTGGCCGGATCGCGGGCATCGCACGTCCGAGCAGCAGGAACACGGCGAGCAGCGCACACGTCTTCACCAGCACCCACAGCGCCGACGGGAGCAACGGACCGGCCCCGCCGCCGAGGAACATCGGGACCGCGAACGCGGCGCCCGCGACGAGCAGGCACCAGCGGCCGGCGAGGACGAGCAGCCGGTCGACGCCCGAGAGTTCCCCGACGACACCACCGGCGATGTCTGTGCCGGCGGGAAGAGCGAACGGACCCCACGCGGAGAACGCAGCCACCGAGGCGCAGTAGACGATGAACGCCACCGGCATCGTCAGGGCGAACCAGATCGGTTGCTGCGCGGCGACCACGTCCGTCAGCCGAAGGCTCTGCGCACCGATGGCGGGGGCGGTCAGGGCGAACATCAGCGGGATCTCGTACGCCAGGGCCTGCGCCAGGAACCGATACCCGCCGATCAGCGGGTGCACGCTGTTGCCGCCCCACCCGAGCAGCCACCACAAGGCCCACAGGGACACGTCGACGGCGTTGAACCACACCACGCCGACCGGAATGTCCAGTGGTACCAGAGCGCCGACGGGAACGGCGAGAGCGGCGAGGAACGCGGCGACGGCTAGCCCGGACCCGCCGATCCGCCACAGAA
>Ga0308167_1000420_pt1 | contig 77170 bp, 74 predicted proteins | sample PhyCR1_2_FD_202138 | JGI IMG/M metagenome (GOLD analysis project Ga0308167, IMG submission 202138) | Phyllosphere microbial communities from UC Gill Tract Community Farm, Albany, California, United States - DLSLRC.R1 | ecosystem: Host-associated > Plants > Phyllosphere > Unclassified | place... | reverse complement strand
CCGGGGCGTTTGCCCTGGACGACGGCACGAGAGAGGAGATCTGACGCACGGATCGTGACCCGTTCGGCAGCCGCCCGACGCCGACCCCTGCGGGACGGCCGACCGACGCGGACGCCGGTGGAGCGGTGTGGACCCGGTAGCCTGTGGTGCGCGGCCGCGGGTGGGAGAGACTCCTCTTTCGTGACGCTGCGGGAGTGATCGGCCTCGTTCGCACGAGTCCGGGCACACTGACAGCATCTGCCGCGGACGAGTCTAGCAGAGGAGCACCGTGACCGACACCCCATCCCCCGAGCCCGACGAGGCCGCCCGCGACATCTCGGAGGTGCCGGCCGTCGAACTCATCAACACCGTGGCGGTGCACCTCCTCAGCGCGGCCGCCGTCAAGGTGGGTCTCGCGGACGACCCCGAGCAGCAGACGGACCTCGACGAGGCGCGCAAGCTCATCACGGCGCTCGCGGGGCTCGTCACCGCCGCGGCGACGGAGATCGGGGACCACCACGCCCGCCCGCTGCGCGACGGGCTCCGTTCGGTGCAGCTCGCGTTCCGCGAGGCGTCGAGCATCCAGGACGCGCCGGGCGCCGGACCGGGTGAGAAGTACACCGGACCCGTCAACTGACGGGCGTCACCCGATGACGGACGGGAGGCGCGGTACCGGCTGGAACCGCGCCTCCCGTCCGTCATCCGGTCCGGTCCAGGGCCGCAGCCCTCGGTCCGTCGGTCAGGCCGCGCTGCGCGCGACCAGGCGCGTGACCGCGGCGAGCGGGATCCCGACCCAGTCGGGACGGTTCCGGGTCTCGTAGACGACCTCGTAGACGGCCTTGTCGAGTTCGAACGCGTCGAGCAGCTCCCGGTGGGCACGCAGGTCCGATCCCGTCCCCTGCTGGTAGCCGTCGAGGAACGCCGACCGGGCCTCCTGCGCCCACTCCCCCGCGTCGACGGGCTCGGCGTCCTGGGCGAGCGAACCCTGGACGTAGTCGAACGAGCGCAGCATGCCGGCGACGTCCCGGAGCGTGACGTCCGGCAGGGAGCGCTCGGTGAGCGGGCGGAGCGGCTCGCCCTCGAAGTCGAGGAAGACCCAGCCGCGGGGTTCCGGAGCGGCGAGCACCTGCCCGAGGTGCAGGTCGCCGTGGATGCGCTGCAGGTCGGGCCAGTCGGCATCGGCGGCGCGGGCGTAGACCGCACGGACGGCGTCGACGTGCGGGGCGATCGCCGGGGCCTCGCGTGCCGCGGCGTCGAGCCGGCCGTGCATCGTCGCGATCGCGGCGGCACGGCGGTCGTCGTCGGCGGGCTCGGTCGGCAGGGCCTCGGCGAGGGTGCGGTGCACCTCGGCGAGCGCGAGCCCGAGCCGCTCGGCGTCGGGTGCGAAGGGGATGCCCTCGCGGGCGTCGCCGAGCGCCACGCGCCAGGCGTCCTGCAGCCCCGGCAGGAACTCCTGGGCGAAGGCGAGGTGCCCGCTCGCGGTGCCGTCGGAGCGCCCCGGGTCCGGCCAGCTCCCGCGGAGCGCGCCGTACACGCGCGGCACCCGGGCGCTGCCCGCGGCCGAGAGGGCGAGCTGCGTGGTGACGTCCGGGTTGTCGCCGTGGTGCAGCACGCGGAAGACCTTCACGATGACCTCGGCGCCGGTGTCCGTCTCGCAGATCACCGAGGTGTTCGACTGTTCGCCGCTGAGCACCCGGGACCGCCGGACGGCGCCGATCGGGACGAGGCTCTCGTCGTCGGCGTCGATGCGCGCGGCGAGGGACCGGATCCAGTCCGGATCGGCGGTCGCGTCGTGCACGGTCCCGGTCGCGTCGGGGCTGACCGGCGCCTGGTAGAGGACGGGGCCGGTCGGGGCGTCGTCGAGGACGAGGCGGGTACCGGCGGGCTGCGCGAGGGTGCGGAGCCGCGGGGTGGTGCCCTTCGCCGTGTACCAGCGCTGGTGGGCGATCCAGCCCTCGAGGGTGCGGTCGGTGGGCTCGCCGGGGGCGGGGACGGGTGCCTCGTCGCTCATGGGGCGAACCGTACGCGCCGGGGGCTGAGGGTGGTGCGCTGGGGCGCGGGGCGCGGGGCGCTGGGCGCTGGGGTCGTGGGGCGCTGGGTCCGTGTCGTCCGCTGTCCTCCACAGGGCGTCGTTGCGGGTGCGGCATCCACAGAACGCGGCGGACCCGGTGACGAGGGCCCCGGGGCGGACGACACTGACGGCATGCAGACCCCGCACCCGGAGCCGCTCGGCCGCACCGACCCCCGTCGCACGTGGCGCATCGCCGACGACCGGCGACTGCCCGCCCTCGAACCCTTCGCCGGCCGCGTCCTCCGGCACGGTCCCGTGGTGCTGCGCGAGCACCTGTGGGACACGGACGACCGGGTCCTCGCGGCCGAGGGCGTCGAGCTCCTCCGGTCGGACGCCGGGTGGAGCGTCGACCGCGGTGACGGACCGGTCGAGGTGCCCCCGGACCTCGACGGCGGCGACGACCACGATGCGGACCACGTACCGCGCGACGTGGTCGAGGTCTTCCTGCGCGGCCGCCCGGTCCGGGTCGTCCGAGTGCGGGACACGGTGACGAGCCTCGTCGAGCTGCGCGGGCGGGACGGGCGGCTCCGCGCCGAGGTGGCCGAGGTCCGTGTGGACGAGGGCGAGCCTGACGCCGCGGTGCTCCGGTCGGCTCGGTGGTGGGCGCTGAGCGACGACGGGCGCGGCGGGACGGTGTCCCGGGCTGCGGAGCGGGCGCTGGCGGACGCGGCGGAACCCGGGGCGGGTGGTGGCGCCCGGGGCGGGGCCGGGCGCGCTGGTGGCGGGGCCGGGCACCCTGCGCTCCGTGCCGCCCCCGAGCGTCGGAAGGGGACGGCGGCACGCCCACGACGGGGCTCCGCGGCCGCTGCCCTGCGAGCGGTCCTCCGGTCGTTGCGCGCGGACCTCGTCGCGGTCGACCCGAGGGTGCGTGCCGACGAGCACGGGTCGGTGCACGACCTCCGGAAGGTCCTGCGTCGGCTGCGGAGCGTGCTGGCCGCGTACCGCGGTGCCCTCGACCGCGACGCCACCGAACCCCTGCGCGCCGAACTGGCCGAGGTCTCGCGGGTGGCCGGTGTGGCCCGCGACGCCGAGGTCCTGCGCGACCGGTTGCTCCGCACGGCCGGCCGCGCTCCAGAGGGCTTCGTCGACGCCGAGACCCTCGACCGGATCGGTGCGCACGTCGCCGAGTCCCGCGCGGCGGCGGCCGCCGACCTCCGGCACACCCTGCGCTCGGCGACGTGGTTCCGGGCACTGGACCGCCTCGACGACCTCGTCGCCCGGGTGCCGCGGGGACCGCACGCCGACGACGACGCCCAGGCGTTCGCCGTCCGCCGGATCGCGCGCGAGCGGAAGCGGGTCGCGAAGGCGATCGACGGCGGCACCGAGACACTCGACGACCTGCACGAGATCCGGAAGGCGGCGCGGCGCCTGCGCTACGCCCTGCAGGCCGCCGACGGGGCGATGGACCTCGGGAAGCGGCGCCTCGGGTTGCTGCGTCGGGTCCAGGACAGCCTCGGCGAGGTGCTCGACGCGGCGCACGCCACCGCGGCCCACCGGGAGCTGGCGACCCTCGCGGCGAGGAGCGGGGCGGACACGTTCGGCGCCGGGGTCCTCGCCACGACCGAGCACGCCGTCGTCGAGCGCGAGCGGGACCGGGCCGAGCACCTCGTCGCCCGCCTGCGGTCGCGCGTGGCGACCGGTCTGCGAGGATGACCGGGTGCCGCACTACCTCGAAGACCTCGCCGCCGGACAGACCTTCACGACCCCGGGCCGGACCATCACCGAGGCGGACGTCGTGTCCTTCGCCTCGTGGACGAACGACAACAACCAGGTCCACACCGACGTCGAGTTCGCCGCCAGGACCCGCTACGGCCAGCGGGTCGTGCACGGGCTGCTGGGCACCTCGCTCTGCCTCGGACTGATCGCCCGCACCGGGGTGTTCGAGGGCTCGGCCGTCGCGCTGCTCGGCATCGACCAGTGGCGCTTCACGGCGCCGGTGTTCATCGGGGACACCCTGACGTGCGAGGTCGAGATCCTGTCGACGCGACTGACGAGCTCCGGGACGACGGGCATCGTCGAGCGGACGGTGTCGCTCCGGAACCAGCGGGGCGAGACCGTCCAGCAGGGGCGCATGGACGTCATGGTCCTGACGCGGGACGCCGCGATCGCCTGACAGGCCGGGCGGGCACTCGCCCGGAATCGTTGCCGCGCTCTTTACAACGATGTACCAGCCGCGCCAGCATGGAGGCATGAGCACGCTCGACGGCATCGTCGCCGCACCTGACACCGCTTCCCCGCAGGCCCTCCCGATCGCCTCCCGGCAGGACGGCACGTACCCCCGGCCGCAGATGCTCCGCCCGCACTGGGCCGACCTCGACGGCACGTGGTCCTTCCGCAACGACGGCGACGACCCCGCCTGGCGGACCGGCTTCCCCGACGCACGGGACATCGTCGTCCCGTTCCCGCCCGAGTCCGTCGCGTCGGGCATCGACGAGCCGGGCTTCCACCCCGTCGTCTGGTACTCCCGCACCATCGGCCGCGCCGAGCTCGAGGCCGCCGGACACGGCGACGCGGCACCCCGGCTCCTGCTGCACTTCGGCGCGGTGGACCACCGCGCCCGGGTCTGGATCGACGGGCAGTTCATCGGCGAGCACGAGGGCGGCCACACGCCGTTCTCGTTCGACGTGACCGACGTCCTGACCGCCTCCGACGCCGTGCACACCCTCGTCGTCCGCGCCGAGGACGACCCGCACGACCTCACCCAGCCCCGCGGCAAGCAGGACTGGCACGAGGACCCGCACGCCATCTGGTACCGCCGCACCACCGGCATCTGGCAGACCGTCTGGCTCGAGGCCGTGCCGACCACGTCGATCGAGTACCTCCGCTGGACGAACCTCGACCACCAGACGCTCCGCCTGACCGTCCGGCTCGCCGGGGTCCGGACCGGCGGCGAGCGCCTCCGCGTCGACGCCCGCTGGGACGAGCGCGACGAACACCTCGCGACGATCGAGACCACGCTCGGCGCGACGGCGAACGAGTTCGACGTGCTCGTCCCGATCGCCCGGCAGGCGAACGGGCAGGCCGAGGACGAACTGCACTGGTCGCCGGAGGCACCGCGGCTCGTCGACGCCACGGTCACCCTGCTGGGATCCGGCAGCGACCGCACCCCGATCGACGCCGTCGCGTCCTACTTCGGCGTGCGCACCGTCGGCGTCGACGGCGGCGCGTTCCTCCTCAACGGCCGGAGCTACGACGTCCGCAGCGTCCTCAACCAGGGGTACTGGCCGGACTCGCACATCGCAGCCCCCTCCCGCGAGGCGCTCCGCCGTGAGGTCGAGCTCATCAAGGAGCTCGGCTTCAACGCCGCACGCAACCACCAGAAGATCGAGGACCCGCGCTTCCTCTACTGGGCGGACCGGCTCGGCATCCTCGTGTGGGGCGAGGCGCCGGGTGCGTACGCGTTCTCGCCGCGGGCCGTGCAGCGACTGATGCGCGAATGGATGGACGCCGTCGAGCGCGACGCCTCGCACCCGTCGATCGTCACGTGGGTCCCGGCGAACGAGAGCTGGGGCGTGCAGCACATCGCGACCGTTCCCGCGCAGCAGGCCTACGCGCGGTCGTTGGCCGACGTCACGCGGGCGATCGACCCGACGCGGCCGGTGATCTCGAACGACGGGTGGGAGCACCCGGACTCGGACATCATCACGATCCACGACTACGAGGGCGACGGGCCCCGGCTCGCGGCGACCTACGCAGACGACGCGGCGCGCACGGCACTGTTCCACGGCATGGGCCCGTCCGACCGCTGGGTGCTGGTCGGTGGAGCGGTCGACCGCGGGCAGCCGGTCATGCTCACCGAGTTCGGCGGTGTGAACTACCAGCCCGGCGCCCAGCGCGAGGACGGCTGGGGCTACACGACCGCGGCCGACGGCGACGACTGGATCGCCCGGATCACGGCGCTGTACGACGCGATCCGCGCGAGTTCGTTCCTCGCCGGGTCCTGCTACACGCAGCTCACGGACACGATGCAGGAGACGAACGGCCTGCTGAACGCGGACCGCACCCCGAAGGTGCCGATCGAGCAGATCCGGCGCGCGGTCACCGGTCGCTGACGCGACGCAGGAGCCGGGAGGCACGTCCTCGGTGAGCAGGAATGGTCGGGTCCGACGAACGGACCCGACCATTGCTGCTCACGAGACGCGGAGATCGGTGCGAGACCGACGCAGCGTCTCGGCGCGGATCAGGAGGCGCGGGTCAGGATGCGAGGAACCGCAGGACCGCCTCGTTCCACTCGTCCTTGTGCGATGCCAGCACCCCGTGCGGCCCGCCCTCGATGACGTGGGTCTGCGCGTTCGGGATCGCCGCAGCGGTCCGCTTGCCCGACACCTCGAACGGCACGATGCCGTCGGAGTCGCCGTGGATCACGAGCGTCGGCACGTCGACCTTGGTGAGGTCGTCGCGGAAGTCCGTCGTGGCGAACGCGACGGTGCAGTCGAGCGTGCCCTTCGGCGAAGCGAGCTCGGCGATCGCGAGGTCGTACGCGCGCTGGTCGCCCGACACGAGGGGCTTGTTCACGAGCGAGGGCTTGCCCGCCGTGTAGAACAGGTCGACGAACTCGTGCAGGAACGCGGGGCGGTCCCCGGTGATCCCGTTCGAGAACCAGTCGGCGAGGTCCTGGTCGACCCCGCCGTCGGGGTTGTCGTCGGACTTCCAGAGGTACGGCGGCACCGCGCTCGCGAACACGAGCTTCTTCACCCGGCCCGTGCCGTAGGTGGACACGTAGCGCGCGAGCTCACCGCCACCCATCGAGAACCCGATCAGCGTGACCTCGGTCAGCCTGAGCTGGTCGAGCAGGGTGTCGAGGTCGGCGGCGAACGTGTCGTAGTCGTACCCGCCCCACGGCTGCGACGACTGCCCGAAGCCACGACGGTCGTACGCGACGACACGGTGCCCGGCCTCGACGAGGGCCGGGATCTGGCCCTCCCACGAGCGGCCGGACAGGGGCCAGCCGTGGATGAGGACGACCGGGTCGCCCGATCCGAAGTCGTCGTAGTGCAGGTCGATGTCGTGCCCGTTCTCGGCTCCGACGGTGATGAACGGCATGGTGCCTCCGGTGGTTGCGTCTTCCAGGGAACGCCGACCATGCAACGCCGTGGGCCCGCACCGAGGCTGGAACCGTACGCCTTGCGGACACCGGTGACGTGCCGTGGACGTGCGAGGATCGGGCGGTGACGAGCGCCGGGGAGACGAGCCGCGCCTCCAGGCCGGCCCTGGAGGCGCGCCACAGCGGCTGGACCACTCCCCTGCTCCTGTGGCTGGCCTCGCGCGTGGTCAGCACGGTCCTGCTCGCGACGGTCTACGCCGTGGCGACGGCGAACGGCTGGCCGTTCGCGTCGACCCGACGCGATCCGTCCTTCTTCACGTTCTCGGGGTCGTGGGACGCGTCCTTCTACCGGATCATCGCGGAGCACGGGTACCCGACGACGCTGCCGCTCGACGACTCGGGGCACGTCCTCCCGAACGCCTGGGCGTTCCTGCCGGTGTTCCCGACGCTCGTGCGCGCGGTCATGCCGCTGACGGGCGGGTCGTTCTGGGTCGCGGGCGTGCTCGTCGCGACGCTCGCCGGGGCCGGGGCGTGCGTGCTGCTCTACCGGCTGGTGCTCGCCGTGGGTTGCTCGCACCGTGCGCGGTGGGCGACGGCGCTGTTCGCGTTCGGTCCGACCGCGTTCCTGCTGCAGGTGGCCTACGCCGAGAGCACGTTCCTGCTGCTGCTGTTCGGGGCCCTGTTGGCGCTCGTCCGTCGGCGCTACAGGCTGGTCGCGCCGCTCGGGCTCGTGGCCGCGTTCACGAAACCGGGGGTACTGGCGTTGGCTGTGGCGCTCGCGGTGCACCTCGTCGTGCGGTGGGTGCGGGAGCGTCGGGCGCTCCCGGTGCGGGACGCCGTGGCGATCGTCGTGTCGGGGCTGGTGGTGGCTGCGGCGGGGCTGGCGTGGCCGGTGATCGCCTCGGCCGTGACGGGTCGTCCGAACGCCTACCTCGACACCGAACTGTCGTGGTGGGTGGGGTTCGTGGGGCGGCAGCACTTCGCGCCGCTCACGCCGTGGTTCACGATGGCGGGGACGTGGCTCGGGCCGCTCGGGATCGTGCTCGTGGTCGCCGTGCTCGCGGGGGCGGTGTGGTTCTGGACGCGGAGGTCGGTCCGGGCCCTCGGGGTGGACGTGTGGGCGTTCACGGCGGCGTACGCGCTGTACCTCGTGGCGGTGTTCCTGCCCCAGCAGTCCCTGCCCCGGTTGCTCATGCCGACGGCGCCGCTGCTCGGGTCGGACGTGTTCGTGCGGACGCGGCGGCGGGCGGTCGTGTGGCTCGTCGTGGGCGTGTGCCTGCAGCCGGTCGCCGTCGTGCTGCTCTGGTTCCTCGGGTACCCCTGACGAGCGGCGCGGCCCGGCGCGGAGCGGCGCGGCCCGGCGCGGCGGGCCGACGTCGAACCACGGAACCGACACCGAACCAGCGCGGGTCGGTGGTTCGGTGTCGCCTTCGTGGTTCGACGCGAACGCGAACGCGGCCCCGCGGCGCGCCGCCGGCGCGCGCCAGCGCTACGCGTCGAACGTGTGGAACCAGGCGGTCCCGCCCGGGTGCTGCACCGTGATCATCTCGTCGAGGTCGCGGTACGGCCCGTCCTGGTTGTGGCTCGCCGACTTGATGCGGACCGTGCCGTCCGCCTCGGTGAACACCTCGGACACGATCGTGGTGTGGTCCGGCGAGTCGTTGTCGTTCCAGTCGTAGAACACGATGTCGCCGACGTTGACCTTGTCGCGCTCGTCGAGGGAGCGGCGGGTGAGTCCGAACTCCGCGGCGTTCGCGGTCAGCCACGGGTCCATCGTCGGGCAGTAGGTCCACGTCGCCGAGTGCTCCGCCCCGGCCGACCGGTTGTACCAGTCGGAGCGCTGCTGCCAGCCGCGAGCGATCAAGGTCTGCGACACGTAGTTCGCGCAGTCGCCACCGATCGGGTTCATGGTGCCGTACTCGGCGAGGTTGTAGTCCTTCCAGTGCGCCATCGCGTACTCGAGCTGCCGGTCGACGTCGGTCAGTGCCGCGTAGGCCAGGGTCGAGGTCGCCACCGCCGTCGAGGCGTCCGGGACGGGCGCGGTGGTCGGTGTCGGCGTGGCCGTCGCGGAGTCCTGCGTCGCCCCGGTCTGCCCGTCGTTCGCGGCGCTGCCGTTGCCGTCCGAGGACTGGTTGGCGGACGGTGACGGCTCGATCGCGGTCGTGAAGAGCGCGACGTCCGCCGAACCCGCCGTGTACATCGCCTGGTGCGGTGCCGTGAAGGTCACCTTCGTGGCGGTCGCCCGGACGTCCCGCGCGGCGATGCCACCGACCGTGACGCCCGCGACCGCTGCCAGCCCGGAGCCGGCGACGGTGATCGTCACACCGCCGGCGAGCGGGACCTGCGCAGGGCTCAGCGACTTCGCGACCGGCTTCGCGGTGGGCGTGGACGAACCGCCACCGCTGCTCGTGCCACCACCGGACGCCTTGCCCGTTCCGCCGTCCCCCGACGAGCACGCGGCGACGGCGAGCCCGATGCCGGTGACGCCGGCGAGGGACAGCAGGGAGCGGCGCGTCAGGGAAGCAGTCATGGTGCTTCCCAGGGTAGGCGACGACACGGCATGATCTCTGGCAGGAACCACCGTCGAGAGGATCAGACCACCCATGCCCGAGAGCCACGACTTCTTCGTCGCAGCCGCCCCCGACCACGTCCGCGCACTCGTCCGCGGCGCACTCGTCCGCGAGGGCTACACCGTCGACGACGGCGACCAGGGAGCCCTCCGCGCCACCCGCGGCAGCATGGGCCTCACGCTGCTCATCGGCGGCATGGCGAACGACCGGACCTTCCACACCCGCCTCGACGTGCAGATCATGGTCACGCCGGACGGTCGGACGGTCGCTCGGCTCCTGCGCGGTGCCGGCAAGTCGGCGCTCAAGGGCGGCGCGCTCGGCATTTCGCGCGGCAACCGCGCCTTCGAGCAGGCCGCCAACGCGATCCACGGCGAGCTCGCCCAGGCCGGGATCCTGACGGAGAGCGTCCCCGGCTGACGCGGGCCCGCCCCGGGAACGACAGAAGGCCACCCGATCGGGTGGCCTTCTGTCTCGGAGTGGAGCTAAGGGGATTCGAACCCCTGACCTTCTCATTGCGAACGAGACGCGCTACCAACTGCGCCATAGCCCCGAGAACGCATTCACACTAGCACCCGCGTCGGCCCGATCCGAAATCGAGCGATCAGACGGCGCGGCGGCGACGCATGATGGCGTCGAGGTCTGCCTGCTCGTAGGCGTCCTCGCCGAGGACTCCCATGCCGGCCCACTTGCTCGGCGGCGCCGGGGGCGCGGCGGGAGCAGCGGGTTCCGGAGCGGGAGCGGCCTGCGCGACGGGGGTTCCCGTCCCGGCCGGCGCACGCAGACCCAGCCGTTCGGCGAGCCGCCCCTGGTCGTGCGCGGAGAGCGACGCGACGGCCTCCTCGACGTCCGGGCGCATGGGCGACACCCGCGCGAGCGACGGGTCGGTCTCGGCAGCACGGATCGCGGCCGCCTCGGCCTCGGCTTCCGCCTTGGCCGCGGCGACCCGCTCCTTCAGGCGGGCGGCGAGCTCCGCCGAGGACTCCGGCGTGGCCGCCGGGACCTTCGGGCGTTCGACGTACAGCGGCTTCGGGACGCGGTTCGGCGTCCAGCTGCGGTCACGAGCGGGTTCGGCGGGCTGCTCGGTCGACAGCGGCGGCGCCGGGTCCGTCCACTCGCTCGCGGGCCTGGAGGCGCGGCTCGACTCCGGCACGACCGTCGCGGTCCGGGCCTTCCGCGCCTTCGCCACCTGGTGCAGCTGGGCGAGGACCGCTGCGGACCCACCGGCGGCGACGAGGCCGGCGACACCGACGAGCCAGGCGGCGGGGGCCGCGACGAACACGACGACCGCGACGACGAGGCCGAACGTGCCGAGCAGGGTCGCCCCCAGTCGGGACCGACGCATGCGCATCGCGGTGAGTGCGGGGACCGCCGAGGCCCGCTCGAGCACGGGTGCCTGCTCGGCCAGTCGACGGGTGATCTCCCGCTGCCGGGCCGCCTCATGGGCGCGGACGATCGCGGTGCGCTTCGCCTCCTCCGACTTCGCGACCCGCTGGGCCTCGGCGAGGGACTTCGCGTTCATCTCGATGCGGACCTCGTCCGGCAGCTCGGCGGTCTGCGCGAGGATGCGGAGGGTCTGCTGCAGCCGGATCGCGTTCCGCTCCGTGGCGAGGTACTGCCGACGGGCCGCCCAGGACGGCATGAGGTAGACGAGCCAGAGCACGGCCGCGATGAGCAGGACGATGCCGCCGCCCCAGGAGCCGATACCTGCCATGGGGACACGGTAGGGGTGGGCGTTCCCCCGGCCGGTGATTGCCGGACGCGTGTTGCGCGTGTCGTGACGAAATCACCGGGGGCGAGCCGCGCCTCCCGGGCCGTCCCGCCGGACGGACCGGACCCGCGGGTCAGACGCGGGGCGTGGTGTGCAGCGGCATCGCGGCCTCGTCGCGTGCCGCGAGCGGGACCGAACCGACGCCCGGCGGGACCTGGCCGCGGACCCAGCGTTCGAGGACGCCCTCGCGGACCTCTTCCGCGACGAGGGCGAAGCAGAAGTGGTCGCGCCAGTCGCCGTTGATGTGGATGTACCGGCGGCGGAGCCCCTCGTACCGGAAGCCGAGCTTCTCGACCACCCGCAGCGACGGGGCGTTCTCGGGACGGATGCAGATCTCGATGCGGTGGATGCCGACCACGCGGAAGCAGTGGTCCACCGCCATCGCGACGGCGATCGGCGTCACGTTGTGGCCGGCGGCGTCCTCGACGACCCAGTAGCCGATCGAGGCACTGGCGAGGGAGCCGTACGTGATGCCGGAGACGTTGAGCTGCCCGACGAAACGGCCGTCGAGCTCCATCGCGAACGGGAGTCCGAGCCCCGCGCGGGCGTTGGCCTGGAGCGCGCGGATGCTGCCACGGACGTCGGTGGAGACGTGACCGGAGGGGTTCGTGGCCTCCCACGTGCGGAGCCACGAGCGGTTGCTCGCGAGGGCGACGTCGAGGTCGCGGGTGTCGCGGAGTCGGAGGGGCCGGATGGTGACCCGCCCGTGGGACAGGGTCGGGATCGTCGTCATCGCGCTGGTTCCTCCGGGAGCGTCGAACGGGCCCGGAGGTGTTCCCCGGACCCGTTCGGCGACGGGTCGTCTATTCGCCCGCGTTGAACTCCTTGAGCCACGACTTGAGGTCGGGGCCGAGGTCTTCGCGGTCCGAGGCGAGCTGGACGATCGCCTTGATGTAGTCGAGTTTGTCACCGGTGTCGTACCGGCGTCCACGGAACACGACGCCGTACACGCCGCCGGTCCACTCCTCGGCGTTCGCCATCTTCATGAGCGCGTCGGTCAGCTGGATCTCGCCGCCCTTGCCCGGCTCCTGCTTCTCGAGGACGTCGAAGACCTCGGGACGGATGACGTAGCGGCCGATGATGGCCAGGTTCGAGGGTGCCTCGCCCTGCGGGGGCTTCTCGACGAGGCCGGTGATCTTCACGACGTCGTCGGTGTCGGTCTCCTCGACCGTGGCGATGCCGTAGAGGTGGGTCTGCGACTCCGGGACCTCGAGCAGGGCGACGACGGTGGCGTTCTTCTCGCCCTGGACCTCGATCATGCGCTTGAGCAGCGGGTCGCGGGCGTCGATGATGTCGTCACCGAGGAGCACGGCGAACGGCTCACGGCCGACGTGCATCTTGGCGCGGAGCACGGCGTGACCGAGGCCCAGCGGGTCGCCCTGGCGGACGTAGTGCATGTCGGCGAGGTCCGTGGACTGGTTCACCTTCTGCAGCTTCTCGTGGTCGCCCTTCTTCTTGAGGGTCTCCTCGAGCTCGGACACGTGGTCGAAGTGGTTCTCGAGCGCGTTCTTGTTGCGGCCCGTGATCATCAGCACGTCGGTGAGCCCTGCGCCGACGGCCTCTTCCACCACGTACTGGATGGCCGGCTTGTCGACGACGGGGAGCATCTCCTTCGGCATCGCCTTGGTGGCGGGGAGGAAGCGCGTGCCCAGGCCTGCGGCGGGGATCACGGCCTTCGAAATCTGGAAGCCCATGCCTGGACGGTATCGGATGACCCCGGGAGGGGGCATGTCGTCGCTACGGAGGACACGGCTTCTCGCGCTCGGCGGCGGAAAGCCGCAAGACGTGCCCTCGGTAGACTCCTCGGCATGATCGCCGATCTCGGGAACGAGAAGCGCGCCCTGCGAGCCGAGCTCCGGCAGCGGCGGCGCACCCGGACCACGACCGAACGCGAGACCGACACCGCGGCGCTCACCGCGACCCTGCAGCGCTTCGCCGAGGAGCGCCAGGTCGAGTCGATCGCGCTGTACCTCTCCGCACCCGAGGAACCCGACGTCCGCCCGTTCCTGAACTGGGCGTTCGAGCGCGGCATCCGGGTGCTCCTGCCGATCACCCGCGAGGACGGCCTGCTCGACTGGGCGGTCGGCGACGGCGCCTCCGAGGCCGAGGGGCTGGCCGGCGTGCCCGAGGTCGTCGGCGAGGTGCTCTCCCCGCTCGCGATCAACGACGTCGACGCGATCCTCGCCCCCGCCGCCGCGGTGGGACACGACGGCGTCCGGATGGGCTGGGGACGCGGCTACTACGACAAGACGCTCGGGTCGATGGCGAACCGCCCGCCCGTCTATGCTGTGATCTTCGACGCGGAGTACCTCGACGAGGTCCCGCGCGAGACCCACGACGAACCCGTCGACGGCATCATCACGCCGTCGCGCATCATCACCTTCCGGAGCTAGGGTGCCCACCTACTCGTACCGCTGCACCGAGTGCGGCAACGCCTTCGACATCAAGCAGTCGTTCTCCGACGCCACGCTCACCGAGTGCCCGGCGTGCGGCGGCGTGCTGCGCAAGGTCTTCTCGCCGGTCGGGGTGACGTTCAACGGGGGCGGCTTCTACCGGACCGATTCCCGGGCGGCGCCGAAGGGCTCGTCGGAGTCGTCGGGCTCGTCCGAGTCGTCGTCCTCGTCGTCGTCGTCCTCGACGCCGGCGAAGTCCGAGTCGAAGCCCGCAGCAGCGAAGCCCGCTGCCTCGACCACGCCGAAGCCCGCCGGGTCCTGACCGGGGTCCGGACTCCTCGGTAGGTTGATGGGGTCGCCGTCCGGCGGCCGTCCTCGACCCGGAAGGAGTCCCGTGAAGGGCTTCAAGGAGTTCCTGCTCCGCGGCAACGTCATCGACCTGGCCGTCGCAGTCGTCATCGGTGCAGCGTTCACCGCCATCGTGACCGTCATCGTGAACGCGATCATCAACCCGGCGATCGGCGCGGTGTTCAACGCGTCGAGCCTCGACGACGCGCTCAAGGTCGACATCCCGACCGTGGCGGGCGGCAAGCCGGCGACCCTCATGTTCGGCTCGGTGATCGGTGCGGTGATCAACTTCGTCATCGTCGCGGCCGTCGTGTACTTCGCCCTCGTGCTCCCCGTGAACCACCTCAAGAAGGTCGCGTTCGAGCGGGTCAAGAACGACGAGGAGCAGACGCCGCAGGACGTCCCGCCGACCGACGTCGAGGTGCTGCTCGAGATCCGCGACCTGCTCCGCTCGCAGAACGGCGTGCCCGCGAACACCGGTGGCGGTGCGCACGTGGCGCCGTCGACCGCTCCCGAGGGTCCCGGTATCGGCGGCACGACGAAGCTCTAGCTGCTCCCGCACAACCGAAACCCGCCCGAACCACGCGATCACGTGGCTCGGGCGGGTTTTGCTTGTGCGAACGGCCGGCGGCAGCGCGCGGCCGGCGCGAGCGCGCGGCCGGCGCGAGCGCGCGGCCGGCGCGAGCGCGCGGCCGGCGCGAGCGCGCGGCCGGCGCGAGCGCGCGGCCGGCGCGAGCGCGCGGCCGGCGCGAGCGCGCGGCCAGGCGTCAGCGCGCGGCCGACACCTCGCGCCGCTTCGCGAACATCGCGATCGCGTACTGGACGCCCGCCAGCACGTGCCCGACGGTCCCGAGGTAGACGAACACGAGGGCGACGACGCGGACCCACGGCGCGTTCTCGTCGACGGTGTGCACCGCGGAGAACAGCAGCACCGGCAGCCCGACGAAGAGCAGCGCCGACCGGATCTTGCCGGTCCACGTGACGTCGAGGTCCGGGTTGCCGTGGAACAGCACGCTCGAGAGCACGACGAGCACCAGGTCGACGAGCACCACGACGGCGACGACCCACCACGGCAGCAGCCCGGTCAGCACGAGCGACAGCACGATCGCGATGATCGCGAGTCGGTCGGCGACGGGGTCGATCGCCTTGCCGAGCTTCGAGCCCTGGTCGAACTTGCGCGCGATGAAGCCGTCCGCCCAGTCGCTCACCCCGATGACGACGAGCGCGACGAGCGCCCAGCCGGGGTGTCCGGCGACGACGAGCCACACGAACACCGGGATCAGCAGCAGCCGGAACAGCGAGATCAGGTTCGGCCAGGTCTGCCAGTCGGGGCGCTCCCGCACGGTGTCAGTCATCGCAGGACAGGCTACCTGCTCACCAGTGCGGCGGGACGTCGCGCCGGAGCTGGTCGTCGTTCTCCCCGTCGCGGTGGCGGGCCGGTTCCGGTGGCGCCACCGGGTCGTAGCCCGGCACCGGCTGGGTGGTGACGCGCCTGCGGCGCCGCACCGCGCCTCCCGGCTGCGCATGCGCCTCACCGTCGTCCGTCGCCGACGGGACGGGAGGCGCGGCTGACGACGCGTCGTCGGCCCGCGTCCACGTGCCCACCAGCTGGTCCGTCTCGGGCGTCACCGGACCGGCCGGCCGGGAGGCCCGCCGGCTCGGCCGAGGAGTCACCGGCGTGCGGGGATCGGGGGGATCGAGATCTCCTGCGTGGCACCGCGGTCGACACCGAGCACGGCGGCGACGGTGTTCGCGACGCGGTCCGGGTCCGAGAAGAGCTGGAACGCGTGCACGCGCACGTAGTGCCAACCGAGTCGGCGGAGCACCTCGGGCCGGAGCCGGAGCGACTCGCGGAGCGACCCCTTCACGAGCGTCGCGTCGGTCTCGATCGTGACGCACACCCCACCGTGCGCGGCGACCAGTCCGAGCTTGCCGCGGTGGCCGAGCGCGACGGGGATGCCGCGCATCTCGAGGCGACGGGCGAGGTCGACGAGCAGCGGATCCGAGTCGTCCGGGACGTACTCGGCCGTGGTGCGCGCACGGACCTCGGCGAGGATCTCGGCGAGGGCGACGGTGCCGTGGCCCATCCGCTCGGCCTCGATGTCGGACGGCTGGAAGCAGGTGACGATGACCATCGAGCGACGTGCCCGGGTCATCGCGACGGCGAGCAGGCGCTCCCCACCGGGCTTGCCGAGCGGACCGAAGTCGCGCAGGACACGGCCGTGCGGGGTGCGGCCGTAGCCGATCGAGAACACGACGCGGTCGCGGCTCTGGGCGACGGACTGCTCGAGCGTCGCGACGATGAACGGCTCGGCCCGGTCGCCGATGACGAACTCGGTGAGGTCCTTGTGCCCCTGGGCCGCGGTGAGCACGGCCTGCTCGACGCGGACGGCGTGCTTCGCCGAGGCGGTGATGACCATGAGCGACTCGGTCGGACGGGTGCGGGCGTGGTCCATGACGAGCCGGACGACGCGGTCCACCTCGGCGTCGACGCTCTCGACCGCCCCCGACTCGGGGTCCGGCACGGCCTTGCCGTCGCTGACGTAGTCGAGCGCGATCGAGCCGTGCCCGAGGAACGAGCCGGCCCAGGGCAGCGACTCGATGCGTCCGCCGTAGAAGCGACGGTTGACGAGCTCGGCGAGGTCCTCGCCGCCGGCGCGGTACGAGCGGGTGAGCGACAGGGTCGGCAGCAGCGTGGAGAGCTTCGCGAGCGCGGAGTCGGCGTGGAAGGCGTCGAGCGTGCCCTCGTCGACCTGCAGCGCGCGGTGCGCCGGGTCGACCGCGATCCGGAACGGCGACGGGGTCTGCGTGACCGGGTCGCCGAACACGACGGTCTGACGGGCACGGCGGACGGCCCCGACGGTCTCGGCGATGGTGACGGCGCCCGCGTCGACGAGGATCACGGTGTCGAAGGGCATCGTGTCGGCGATCTGCGAGACCTCGTACGGCGACGCGAGCCACACCGGTGCGATCGACCGGGACAGGTGCGGCGCGGAGTCCTGCAGCAGACGCGAGGTGATCGCGCCGTCCCGCAGCTGGGTCTTCAGCGCAGTGGCCTCGTCCGGCCAGTCGACGAGTCCGACCTTCCAGTTCTCGGCCAGCTGCCACGCCAGGCCCTGGGAGACCCCGGCCGCGTGCGCGTCGTCGACGAGCCGGAAGTCGGCCTCGACCCGGTCGAGCATGTCGGTGTTCGCGCCGAGCAGGGCCCGGTCGGACTCGAGCATCGTCTCGAGGGCGGACTGCCACCACGCGAGCTCGAGCTCGGCGGGGACGTGGGTGTCCGGCACGTGCCGGTTCGCCAGGTCCGTGATGAGCGGTTCGAGCTGCAGGTCGCGCAGGGTCTGCATGAGCTCGGTCCGCTCCTGCAGGTTGTGCAGGACGTCGGACTCCTCGGCGAGGCGGGCGATCGTCGGGACGAGCTCGTCGATCGGGACGTTCGCCAGCTGGGTCTCGCGGGCGGTGCGTCCCAGCGGCTCGTCGAGGCGCGCGAGGTCCTCGACGACGTTCGAGAACAGGACCTGGACGTCCGCGATGCCGGTGGGCACCTCGGGGTTCACGCCGGCGGCGACGTAGCGCTGCCAGAGGACGCGCTGCTGCTGGACGCGGGTCAGCGCCTCGTGCAGGTCGGACACGTGCACACCGGGGCGGACGTACTCGCGGGCGAGCTTCTTCAGCCGGCGCCGGTTCGTGCTCGACATCGGCGCACCCTCGCCGCGCGGGGCGGTGGCGGCCACGAGCTCGGACACCGAGCGGTCGAAGACGACGGGCAGGAAGCGGTCGAGGGTGTCGCGGATCTCGGTGAGCAGGCGCAGGTAGATGCCGAGCTCGTTGATCGTCGTGAACTGCCGCATGTGCGTCGTGGCGACGAGGTCGTGGGCACGGCGGAGCAGGGTCGGTAGGCCGTCGGCGTCGAGGTCCTTCGCGATCCGGTGGGCGCGCTGGGCACCGTCGCTCGAGGAGAACTTCGCGCCGTACCAGGGCGAGTCGTCCGGGCCGTAGCGGAACTCGCCGAGGTTCGCGGCGCTGACCATGGTCTCGGCGACGCGCGAGCGCCCCTCGACCATGCTCGTCACCGAGGTCTTCGACAGGCGTGCGGTCGTCGACGGCGGTACGGGCAGCAGCGACAGGCGCGACAGCTCGACGAGGCAGTCGAGCACCGAGACGCGGAAGTCGGGGTCGACGCGCGTCAGCGAGCCGCGGTAGTCCTTGAGGACCTTGCGGAGCCGGACCAGGGCGTCGTCGACCTCGCGCAGGTTCGGACGCGAGGCCTTCTCGTTGCGGGCGATCGCACGGACGACGTCACGACGGAGGGTGCCCGGGGTGACGGCGACGCCGGGGAGCTGCACCTCGGAGAACCGCGCCGCGATGCCGCGCAGGGTCGCACGGCGCGGGCTCACGACGAGGACGCGCTTGTTCGCCGCGACGAGGCCGCCGAGCGCGTTCACGATCGTCTGCGTGCCACCCGTGCCCGGGAGGGTCTTCACCACGATCGAGTTGCCGGCCGTGATCTGCGCGATCACGTTCTCCTGCTCGTCGTCGGCGTCGAGCAGGAGCGTGTCGGTCTCCGGGCTCCGCTCGTCCGACGGGGTCTGCTCGACCGGGTGGTACGACTGCTCGACCTGCCACTTGGCGCTCGGGTTGCCGGCGAGGGCGTCGAGCACGGGGTGGGACAGGTCCTCGGTGTCCTCGACCATCCCGGTCGCGACCTCGGCGAACGTGGACACGACCAGGCGTGCGTGCACCGAGAAGCCCGGGATGTGCGCGGTGAGCCCGCGGAGCCGGTCGATCACCGGGTTCGGCGTGAAGGAGCCGTCCTGCTGCGCGAGCGCCACGAAGGACTGGGCGTCGAGGATGACGCCGAACTGCTCGTGCAGCGCGTCGGCGAGGCCGGGGTTGAGGACGGGCTCGCCGAGCAGGCGGACCTCGAAGTCGCGGCCGTGCCGACGGATCGCGAGCGGGCGCAGCAGCACCGGGCCGCGGAACTGCTCGTCGCCGTGCTGCCAGTCGGCCATGCCGATGCCGAGCTTCACGGCGTCGATGCCGCGCACGGTGGACAGCTCGGTGCCCTTGGCCTCGACGTGACCGGCGGCGATGCGGGCGGCCCGGAGTGCCACCTCGTCACGGATCAGGCTCGACAGCAGCGTCGTCTTGCCGGTGATGAACTGCGCGAGGCCGCCCGGGTGCGTCGTCGAGAGCTCGATGCGGGCCCGGGGGTGGTCGGCGAAGTGCGTGAGGGGGCTGGTGCCGCCGACGCCGGTCAGCTGCTTGCGCCAGACGTCCCAGGCGGGCTCGGCGGCGTTGCCGGCCTGGAGGCGCGGATCACCCAGGCTGATCGCCTGCGGACTCGTGAGCTGCAGTTCCGGGCGCAGGGTGCGGTCGGGTTCGTCCGTCACGGCGGTCTCTTCCTGCTGCCCCCGTCGGTCCTGCTCCCCCTGCTGTCCGTCGCGTCCGTCCTGCTGTCCGTCGCGCCCGTCCGCGGGCGCGTCGGCGCCCTCGACGGGGACGTCGTCGTTCACGTCGTCCTCGCCGTCGGTCACCCTGTCCGCTCGCCACACATCCGACACTGTAGGCGGAAGCGGGCTGGCACTCTGGCAATGAACCGAGGTTTCGGACTTTCCGGCCCCCGCCGACGCGCGACCGGGCGCGCCGGTGTGGTACCAACGGGGCATGGCCATCGACGACCGCACCGCTCCCCCCACCCCCGCGCCGGAGTCCGCTCCCGCACCGAACCGGCGTCGATCGGTCCCCGCCGAGATCTCCCGTTCGTGGCTCCTCGTCTCCGGCACGGCGACCGATCGGTTCGAGAAGTCGCAGCGGTCCCGTGCCGACCAGATCATCCTGGACATCGAGGACGCGGTGGACCCCGCCGCCAAGCCGTCGGCCCGCCAGGGCGTCGCCGCGTGGCTGGCCGGCGGCGGCGAGGCCTGGGTGCGGATCAACGACGTGACGACGGACTTCTGGGCGGACGACGTCGAGGAGCTCCGCGGGCTGCCCGGGCTGCAGGGCGTCATGCTCGCGAAGACCGAGTCCCCGGCGCAGGTCACCGACACGTGGCACCGACTCGGCGGCCAGACCCCGGTGATCGCCCTGGTCGAGTCGGCCCTGGGCATCGAGGAGTCGGTGTCGATCGCGAAGGCGCAGGGGGCGTTCCGGCTGGCGTTCGGCTCCGGCGACTACCGGCGGGACACCGGGACGAGCGCGGACACGCTCGCGATGGCGTACCCGCGGTCGAAGCTCGTCGTGGCCTCCCGCGTGGGCGACCTGCCCGGCCCGATCGACGGCCCGACGGTGGGGTCGTCGCACCCGATCCTCCGCGAGCAGTCGCAGGTCGCGGTCTCGCTCGGGCTCACCGGCAAGCTGTGCCTCGACACCGAGCAGCTGCCCGTCATCAACGAGGTCATCTCCCCCACGCCGACCGACGTCGCCTGGGCGCAGGACTTCCTCGACGACTTCGAGGCCCGCGGCCGGGTCATCCGCGACGGCTCCGACCTGCCCCGACTCGGTCGCGCGCAGAAGATCCAGCGCCTCGCACAGGCGTTCGGCGTCGAGGCGCGGTAGGACTGCACCCATGACCTGGTCCAACGTGCCCGGCGGTCCGCCGCAGTCCTCACCCTCCGACCCCACCGGTGCCCAGCGGGCCACGTGGGAGCAGGGCGGCTCGACGCTGTTCCCGCCGGGGAAGCTCGCCGACCGGATCTCGACCGTGTTGCTCCTGGCGTTCGGCGCCGTCATGACGGTCGTCACCGCGGTCGTCGGGATCATCGCCGTCATCTCGGCGACGGCCACGTGCGACGCCGCCACCGGCTGCACCCCGGGTGGCTACATCGGTGGGACCGCGATCGCGGTCGGCGGTGCGTTCGTGATCGGCGTCGCCACGATCGTCTTGTCGATCGGCGCGTGGATCCGCCGTCGGACGTCGTGGTGGATCGCCGCGATCGGCTTCGTGCTCGCGATCGTGGTCATCACGTGGGGCGGCGTCGTCTTCGCGGGAGCTGCGGACGGCGGCTCGGCGTCCTCGTCGGTCTCCCCCACCGCCTGACGCCTGCGGCCCGGACCGGGGTAGCGTCCGGGGCATGGTGACGGTCTCGCGGACGACGGTCGCGGTGGTCGGTGGCGGCCCCGCCGGGGTCGTCCTCGGCCTGCTCCTCGCCCGTGCCGGCATCGCGGTCCGGGTCATCGAGAAGCACGACGACTTCAACCGGGACTTCCGCGGTGACACCGTGCACGCCTCGACGATCCGGCTGCTCGACGAGCTCGGGCTCGGGGAGCGGTTCGCCGCCCTGCCGCAGTCACGCCTCGACGACTTCTCCCTGCCGCTGCCGGACGGCTCGCGCGCGCTCCTCGGCGACTTCTCGCGCCTGCGCCCGCCGTACGACCACGTGGCGATGGTGCCGCAGTGGGACCTGCTCGACCTGCTCGTCACCGCCGCCCGCGAGGAGCCCTCGTTCGAGATCACGATGGGTCTCGCGGCCACCGACACGATCGAGGAGAACGGCGTCGTGACGGGCGTGCACCTGGCGCCGTACCGCGATCCGGACGGCGGCACCGAGGAACTCCGCGCCGACGTCGTCATCGCCTGCGACGGCCGTGACTCGGTGCTGCGCAGCGCCGCCGGCCTGCACCCGCGGTCGTTCCCGGTGCCGTTCGACACGTGGTGGTTCCGGCTCCCCCGCGAGCCCGGCGACGCGACGACCGCGCTCGTCCCGGCGTTCTCCGGCACCGACGTCCTGCTCAGCTTCCCGCGGCCCGACTACCACCAGGTCGCGTACTTCGCGCCGAAGGGGTCGGACGCGGCCCTCCGCGCCGCCGGGGTCGAGGCCTTCCGGGCCCGGGTCGCGCGGCTCCGACCGGACTTCGCGGGCCGCGTGGACACGATCGCGTCGATGGACGACGTGCACGTGCTCGACGTCCGGATGGACCGGCTCACCCGGTGGTGGCGTCCGGGGCTGCTCTGCATCGGCGACGCGGCGCACGCCATGTCCCCGGCGGGCGGCGTCGGCATCAACCTGGCGGTGCAGGACGCGGTCGCGACGGCTGCGATCCTGGCGCCGGCGCTCGGACGGGGGCTCCGCGGCGCGGACCTCGACCGTGCCCTCGCCGCGGTGCAGCGGCGGCGCACCCCGCCGGCCGTGGTCGTCCAGACCGCCCAGGCGTTCCTGCACCGCGTGGTGTTCGAGCGGGCCTTCGCCGGGGCCCTGCAGGCCGGCCCGCCGCGGCTCCCCGTCCTGCTCGCCCGGTACGTGCCGCCGGTCCGCGGCCTCTACGCGCGCGGGATCGCCTTCGGACCGCTCCCCGAGCACGCCCCCGCCTGGGCACGGCGCTGACCCTGGACACGACCCGTCCCTCCCGGCGCATGCTGGGGACATGAAGCAACGAGTCATCGGAGACGTGTCGGTCAGTGCCATCGGACTCGGCGGGATGCCCATGTCCATCGAGGGGCGTCCGGACGAGCGGCAGTCCATCGCGACGATCCACGCCGCGCTCGAGGCCGGCGTCACGCTCATCGACACCGCCGACGCGTACCACCTGGCCGCCCACGACGAGGTGGGGCACAACGAGTCGCTCATCGCGAAGGCCGTGCGGGAGTTCCACGGCGACACCTCGGACGTCCTCATCGCCACGAAGGGCGGGCACCTCCGGCCCGAGCCCGGCCCGTGGGCGCAGAACGGCCGTCCGGAGTACCTCAAGGAAGCGGCGAAGGCATCCGCGAAGCGCCTCGGCGTGGACGCCGTCGGGCTCTACCAGTTCCACCGTCCGGACCCGGCGGTGCCCTACGCGGACTCGATCGGTGCGCTCGCCGAGCTCCTCGACGAGGGCGTCATCCGGATGGCCGGCATCTCGAACGCCGACCCCGACCAGATCTGGACGGCGAACGAGGTCCTCGACGGCCGACTGGCCTCGGTGCAGAACCAGTTCTCGCCGAAGTTCCGCTCGAGCGAACCGGAACTCGCGCTGTGCGACGAGCTCGGGATCGCGTTCCTGCCGTGGAGCCCCCTCGGCGGCATCGCGAACGCCGCGGAGCTCGGCACCGCGTACGAGGACTTCGCGTACATCGCCCGCGACCGCGGCGTCAGCCCGCAGGTCGTCGCGCTGGCGTGGGAGCTGCAGAAGAGCGACGTCGTCGTCCCCATCCCCGGGGCGTCGCGCCCGCAGTCGATCCTCGACTCGGTGACGGCCGCGACCGTCAAGCTCCGTCCCGAGGACGTGGCCCGACTGGACGCGTCGCAACCGGCGGCCGCATAGACGACGCGACCCGCGCCTCCTGGACTGCCCTGGAGGCGCGGGTCGCGATCACGCGTCGGCGCGCGTCAGGACTGGCAGACCTCCTGGAAGTCCTTGCCCGTCGTCTCCAGCTTCTGGAGCCCCTCGGTGAAGCCGGAGCTGGACAGCGCCGACGGGTCCTTCGAGGCCGCGAGGTCCTTCGTCATGCCGACGAAGTCCGAGAAGGCGCCCGCGAACGCGTCGGTCTTCGGCTTCACCTCGGTGTTGGTCACCTTGTCGGCGCTGTCCTCGAGCGTGGCGTCGAACTCGTCGAGCTTCGCCATCGCGGCCTGCGGGTCGCTCTGCAGCTCGGTGAGCTGCATCTGCATGCCCTTCGTGGCGTCGGTGACCTCGTTCGTGAACAGCTTGCAGGCCTCGGCCTTGGTCTGGGTCGGCGTCGACTTGGCGGCGGTCGTGGCGTCCGAGCCGGAGTCACCGGCGGAGCAGCCGGCGAGGAGTGCGACGGCGATGGCGGCCGTGGTGAGCGAGACGAGCTTGGTGCGCATGGTGGTGGGTCCCCCCGGAGTCGTGCCCGCGACCCCGGGACGGGGTGCGGATCCGCGTCGAGGCTACATGGGAGATCCACAGGTGGGCCGCGTTCCCGGTGCAGTCGCTCAGTGCCCGCTGCGGAGCGGCGCGGCCGAACGGAAGAGCCCCTCGACGAGTTCGTCGATCCGGGCGTCGGCGATCGCGAGGTCTCGTTCGCCACGTTCCCTCGCAGCGTGACGCCCGTCGGCGTCCAGGACGCTCGTCCACGGGGTCGGGTGGACGTCGAGGCCGACGGACTGGTGGTAGTCGCGGTACTTGAAGGCCGCTTCGGTGGCGGCGGGAGACTTCAGCGAGACGAGGGTCGCGGGCGTCCGCAGCGCGTGCGCGAGGATCACGCCGTGCATGCCGGAGCTCATCACGTGCTCCGCCGCACCGAGCTCGGCGAGCATGTCGGCGGGCGTCAGGGTCGCCGGGAGGAGGCGCACCCCGGTCGAGCAGATCGCGGAGATCGTCCGCCGCTCGATCGCGGTCATGTGGGACGTGAAGTGCGTGACGAGCACTGTGCCGCGACGGCGATCCCGGGGCAGGCCCGGACGGAGCGACCGGACGAGGAGTCCCGGGTCGCCGATCTGGGTGGACTCCGGCAGGCCGAGCGCCGCCCGCGCGAGCGGTCCGCGGATCGCGAGGACGCGGTCGCGGACGGCAGCCGCACGGTCTGCGGGGATGTCCGGCGTGTGCAGGCCGGTCCCCCAGATCTGGCCGACGCCACCGCGCGTGAGGTACGGCACGATCGCGCTGCCGATCGCGACGACGTCCTCACGGCCGAGTGGCGCCCAGCGGACGCGCCGTCCGAGGGCCTCTGTGAGGACGAGCTCCGAGAGCTCGTCCCCGTGGTTCGTGAACGCGCGCCCGCGCCCGAGGGCGAGCCTGGACCACGCGGGGGCGTGGTCACGGAGTTCGTGCGCCAGCGTGCGGAGATCCCGACGGGGAGACCACCAGAAGGCGTTGATCGGTGTCGTCATGTGCTCTCTCTTCCACGCAGGTGTGACATAAGAATATCACATGCTAGAGGTTCCTCGCCCTGCTCGTGACGCGTAGCGTCGGGGCATGCGAGCGATCACCTCCGAGAACGGCACCCTCGACCTGCACGACCTCCCCGACCCGGTCCCCGGAGCCGGCGAGGTCCTCATCGAGGTCGCGGCCGCCGGGGTGAACAACGCCGACCTGCAGCAGGCGGCCGGCAACTACCCGCCGCCTCCCGGGGCGTCGGACGTCCTCGGCCTCGAGGTCTCCGGCACCGTCCGCGCACTCGGCGACGGCGTCGAGGGGTTCGCCGTCGGTGACCGGGTCTGCGCACTGCTGTCCGGCGGCGGCTACGCGGCACTCGTCGTCGCCCCGGAGACCCAGGTGCTGCCGGTGCCGGAGGGGATCGACCTCGTCGAGGCCGCGGGGCTGCCGGAAGCCGCGTGCACGGTGTACTCGAACGTCGGCATGCTCGCCGGGCTCCGACCCGGACAGACCCTGCTCGTGCACGGCGGCACCGGCGGCATGGGGTCGCACGCGGTGCTCTGGGCGAAGGCGCTCGGAGCGACGGTGATCGCGACGTCCGGGGGCGAGCGGAAGGTGCAGGCCTCCCGGGAGCTCGGCGCGGACCTCGTGGTCGACCACCGCTCGGAGGACTTCGTCGCACGGGCGCTCGAGTTCACCGGGGGCCGTGGCGTGGACGTGGTGCTCGACGTCGTCGGGCCGGACTACCTGGCGCGGAACATCGAGGTCCTCGCGCCGAACGGGCACATCGCCGTGATCGCCTCGGGCAGCGGCCGCACCGGCGAGCTCGACCTCGGCGCGATGATGCGGAAGCGGGCGACGATCAGTGCGACGACCCTGCGTGCCCGGCCGCTCGACGAGAAGGCCGCGATCGTCGAGGCCGTCCGGTACAACGTCTGGCCGTTCGTCGCGGACGGTCGGGTGCGCCCGGTCATCGACTCGGTCCTGCCGCTCGCCGAGGCCGCCGAGGCGCACCGGCGGGTCCGGGACGGCGAGGTCGTCGGGAAGGTGCTGCTGACGCCCTAGGCGCGCGCGGCGCCCGCGGCGCCCGCAGCGCCCGCGCCCCCGGCCCCGGCCCGCTGGCCCCGGACGAGGTCGAGCACCTGCCCGCACTTCGCGCCGAACGTCGCGCGGAGCAGGTCGGCCGCGTCCGGGTCCTCGTCGAACCGCGAGGGCATGTCGATCGCCAGCATGATCGCGAAGATCATGCCGCTGCCGAGGAACCCCTGGACCTGGTCGTCGGCGATCCCGGCCTCGTCGCGCAGGAACCGGTAGATCTCGAGGAACCCGGCCCGGGCCGCGGCACCGATCGCCGGTTCGGCCCCGGAGACGAAGCCCTGCAGCAGGAGCGTGTGCAGTCCGCGCTCGGCGGCGAGGTCGACGAACTGTTCGCCGATGACGTGCGCCGGGGTGTCGTCGGGCCCGAGGTGGGCGAGGGTCTCGCGCCAGGCGTCGAGCAGGATGTCGAGGGTGTCGCGGAACACCTCGAGGAAGAGCGCCTCCTTCGAGCCGAACATCCGCACGACGTACGGCTGGCTGATGCCGGCTGCCGCCGCGATCTGGTCGGTCGTCGTGCCGTTGTAGCCCTGGCTGCCGAAGAGCCCGCGTGCCGCTTCGAGGATCATCGCGCGACGCTGCGCAGCGGGCATGCGGACGGCCGTCGCCGGTGCCGGTGCAGATGCCGGGGAAGTCATGGTTGACAGGTTATCAGTCGATTACTACAGTCGCCCTTCATAAGTAATCATCCGATTACCAAACGGAACGGATCCCCACCATGGAACGACGCATCCCGGTCTGGCTCGCCATCGCAGCCGCATCCCTCCCGATGTTCATGGCGACGCTCGACAACCTCGTCGTCACCAGCGCGCTGCCCGCCGTGCACGCCGACCTCGGTGCCTCCGTCGAGGAGCTGCAGTGGATCACCAACGCCTACACGCTCGCGTTCGCCGCGCTGATGCTCCTGGCCGTCGGCCTCGGCGACCGGCTCGGCCGCCGGCACCTGTTCGTCGCCGGCATCGCCGTCTTCACCGTCTCCTCCGCGTTCGCCGCCGTGAGCACCGACCCGACCTCGCTCATCGTCTGGCGTGCGATCGAGGGCGCCGGCGCCGCCGCGATCATGCCGCTCTCCCTCACCCTGCTCGTCGGGAGCGTGCCCGACCGGCTCCGCACCGTCGGCATCGGCGTCTGGGGCGGCATCTCCGGCCTCGGCGTCGCCCTCGGCCCGCTCATCGGGGGCGCCGTCGTCGAGGGCTGGAGCTGGGAGGCCATCTTCTGGCTCAACGTCCCGGTCGGCATCGTCGCGATCCCGCTGGCCCTCTTCGCCCTGCCGAACACCCGCGGAGCCCGTGTCCGCGCCGACGTCGTGGGCGTGCTGCTCGCCGGCCTCGGCGTGCTCGGCGTCGTCTTCGGGGTCGTCCGCGGCAACGACGCCGGCTGGACGAGCGGCGAGGTGCTCACCGGCCTGGTCGGCGGCGGTGTCCTGCTCGTCGCGTTCGTGCTCTGGCAGGCCCGCACCACCGCACCGCTCCTGCCCCTCCGGTTCTTCCGCGACCGGAGCTTCGCCCTCGCCAACGTCGTCGCGATGACGTTCTCGTTCGGCGCGTTCGGTTCGGTGTTCATCCTCATCCAGTTCCTGCAGGTCGTGCAGGGTCGGACCCCGCTCGAGGCCGGCGTCTGGACGATGCCCTGGACCCTCGCGCCGATGGTCGTCGCCCCGCTCGCGGGCATCGTGGCACCTCGGGTCGGCACGCGGCTGCTCATCACCGGCGGCATGGTGTTCCTCTCCGCCGGGCTGTTCTGGATCGCCGGGACGATGGCCGCCGACGTCACCTTCACGACGCTGCTGCCCGGCTTCCTGCTCGCGGGCATCGGGATGGGTGCCGTGTTCGGTCCGATCTCGACGGCGGTGCTCGCGCGGATGCCGCAGCACGACCACGCGAAGGCCTCCGGCGCGAACTCGACGCTGCGCGAGATCGGCGTCGCGCTCGGGATCGCCGTCCTGACCGCCGTCTTCACCGGGGCCGGCGGCGAGCTCACCCCCACCGGTTACGTCGACGCGGCCCAGCCCGCCGTGCTGGTCGGTGCCGCCGTGGTCGCGGTCAGCGCGGTCGTCGCGGCGTTCCTGCCCGCTGGCCGCTCGGCGCACGTCCCCGAGACGGTCGCCGACGACGGCCTGGAGGCGCGGCTCACCCCCGCCGCGCCGGCCCCCGTCGCGTAGGTGGTCGCGCTCGCAGCGCGCAGCACCCGGGCGGGCGCGTCAGGCGTGGACGCGGGCGAGGAACTCGACGAGCGCGGGGTGCTGCGGGGCGTCGAGGACCTCGGCCGGGGCACCCTGCTCGACGACCTCGCCCTGGTGCAGGAACACGATCCGGTCGGCCACGTTCCGCGCGAAGTGCATCTCGTGCGTGGTCATCAGGATCGTCGAGCCCTGCCGCTTCAGCTCGGTCACCAGGTCCAGAACCTCGCCGACGAGCTGCGGGTCGAGGGCACTCGTGACCTCGTCGAGCAGCAGGAGCTCGGGGTCGGACGCGATCGCCCGGACGATCGCCACGCGCTGCTGCTGCCCGCCGGAGAGCCGGTCCGGGTAGGCACCGGCGAAGTCCGCGAGGCCGATCCGCCCGAGGAGCCGCCGGGCGGTCTCCTCCGCCTGCGCCCTGCCGACGCCGTGCACCTGCCGGGAGGCGAGCGTCACGTTGTCGAGCACGCTCATGTGCGGGAACAGGTTGAACTGCTGGAACACGACGCCGATCCGGGCCCGGGTGGCGTCGACGTCGATGCGGGGATCGGCGATGTCCGTGCCCTGCAGCAGGATCTCGCCGTCGTCGATGCCCTCGAGCAGGTTCACCGTCTTGAGGAGCGTCGACTTGCCGGAGCCCGAGGCCCCGATGACGCAGATGACCTCGTGGCGGTGCACCGTCAGGTCGATCCCGCGCAGGACCTCGTGCTCGCCGAACGCCTTGCGCAACCCGCGCAGCTCGAGGACGGCGGCCGACGTGTCGGGGGTGAGCCGCGCCTCCTGGTCCGTCATACGGTCCCTCCGATCTGCTCGCGCCGCTGCTGGCGACGCGCGATCGCGTCCGTGACGCGGATCAGCGGCAGGCTGATCACGACGAAGAGCAGTCCGGCGACGAAGTAGGGCGTGAAGTTGTAAGACTCCGCCTGGGCGATCTGCGCGGAACGGACCGCGTCCACCGCGCCGAGGATCGACACGAGACCGACGTCCTTCTGCATCGACACGAAGTCGTTCATGAGCGCGGGCGTGACCTTGCGGATCGCCTGCGGCAGCACGACGAGGCGCAGGGTCTTCGCGTGCGACAGCCCGAGCGACCGGGCGGCGAGGCGCTGCGAGGGGTGCACGGCCTCCATGCCGGCGCGGAGCACCTCGGCGATGTACGACGAGTAGGTCAGGACGATCGCGATGGTGCCCCAGACCTCGGCGGGGAGGCGCGGGAAGACCCCGAGCCCGGGGATCCCGTAGCCCACCAGGTACAGCACGATGATGAGCGGCAGGCCGCGGAACAGGTCGGTGTAGCCGGTGGCGAGCATCCGCAGGGGGAAGAACACCGGGCTCCGCAGGCCCCGGACGACCGCCAGCAGCGTGCCGAACACCGCGACGCCGATGGCGCTGAAGAACAGGATCCGGATGTTCAGCCAGAGGCCCTCGAGGATCGACGGGAACGAGTCGATCGCGGTCTGCGGGTCGAAGAACGACTGCTGGACCGCGGCCCAGCCGGGGGTGTTCACGACGCCGAAGTAGACGACGGCGATCACGACGAGCGTCGACGCGACGGACACCACGATCGACCGGCGTCCGCGCTGCCGACGGTAGAGCCGACGCTCCAGCTCGACCTGGCTCGGCGCGGCTGCGGCCACCGGGGTGCCGGCGCCTGCTGGAACGGTCATGCGGCTACTTCAGGACGGGGGTGTCGGTCTCCGAGGAGAGCCACTTGGTCTGCAGGTCCTGGAGCGTGCCGTCCGCCTTGAGCGACTTGAGTGCCTTGTCGACCTTGCTCGTCAGTTCGGAGTCCTTCGGCAGCACGAAGCCGAACTGGTCGCCCGTGCCGTCGGACGGGAACTGCGCCGAGACCGTGCCCTTGCCGTCGAGCTGCGCGCCGGACATGTAGAAGGCGGTCGGCAGGTCGGTCACGATCGCGTCGATCTGGCCCGACTTGAGCGCGAGGACGGCGTCGTCGTTCGAGTTGAAGACCTGCGGGGTGACCCCGAGGACGTCCTTGACGCTCTGGATGCTCGTCGACCCGGTCGCGACACCGATCGCGTCCCGCTTCAGCGCGGCGATGGTGGTGTCGTCGGCGGCCTTCGAGGACTGCGTCGTCACGACCGCCTGGGTCGTCGTGTAGTACGCGCTCGACATGTCGACGGCCTTCTTGCGCTTGGCGTCGATCGAGAACTGCTGGACGTTGAGGTCCCAGTCCTTCGGGCCGGGAGCGATGGCGCTGTCGAAGGTGCTCCGCTTCCATACGACGTCGGACTCGTCGTAGCCCATCTCCTTCGCGACGGCGTAGGCCACGGCGGCCTCGAAGCCCTTGCCGGACTGCGGCTTGTTGTCCTCGACCCAGGGCGAGTACGCGGGCTGCCCGGTCGCGATGGTGAGCTTGCCGTCGGTGACGGTGCCGTCGGCGTTGCCGCTGCCGCCCGCCGAGCAGGACGAGAGCGCGAGTGCGGCGACCGCAGCGGTCGCGACGGCGATGGTGAGACGGAGGGATCGGGTCACGGTCGGGCCTTCGTGCGAGGGGGTGGGGGCAGGACGAAGTGTACTTCGCGCTGGGATACCAACGCGAAACGGATGTCTCGCGACTACTCGGCGAGCGTGAAGTCGTCGAACGAGAACCCGGGCGACACCAGGCAGCTCAGCAGCACCTCGCCGTCGCCCGGCAGGGTCCGCTGCCACACGCCGCCGCGCACGAACGCCTGCGCGTCGTTCACCCGGTCGCGCCCGGCGTCCGGGCCGAGCGTGATCGTCGCACCGGGCTCGGGCTGCTCGCCGTCGCCGCCGAGCTGCAGGTCGACGCTGTCCGGCCCGTGCCACATCCAGATCTCGTCGCTCGTGACCCGGTGCCAGGCCGAGGCCTCACCAGGGGGCAGCAGGAAGTGGATCAGGGTCGCGGCGGGCCGGTCGCCCGCCGGCGTCGACACCGTCGCGGGCGAGGTCCAGGTGCGGACGTACCAGCCGCCCTCGGGGTGCGGCTCCATGCCGAGGGCGACGGCACGCTTCGGCACGTCGAGCCACTCGATCAGGGTTCCGTCGACGGTGCGACGGGCGGCCATGCCCGGGCGGGGTGCGGTCTCGGTCATGATTCCTCCAGGGAACGATCAGATGGGGCGGGCGGGCCGGTCAGCGCACCGTCGACGGCCCGGACGTCACCGCGGACCACGGTCGCGACGGCACGGCCGGCACCGTCCTCGACGAGTTCGGCGAGGGCGTCCGGCACGGTCCGGGCGTCGACGTCGAAGACGGCCAGGTCGGCGCGTGCCCCGACGGCGAGGTGCCCGATCCGGTCCGGCCCGACGGCGAGCCCCATGGCGTGCGCGCCGCCGAGGGTCGCCGCGGCGAGCAGTCGTTCGTGCAGGTCGCGGTGCCCGTAGCCCTGCGACCGGGCGATCCGGTGCAGCGCGGTGACGTCGGCCATCAGGTCGAGGGACGGCGACGACGACAGCGAGTCCGTGCCGATCGCGATCGGGCTGCCCTCGCGCAGGTAGTCGGCGACGGGTGGCGGATCGAGCCCGATGACGGCGTTCGAGCGCGGGCAGAGCGCGACGGCGGTCCCCCGCGCGCGCAGCAGTGCCCGGTCGGCGGCGGTCATGTACACACCGTGCGCGATGTGGCAGTCGGGGCCGAGCACGCCCAGCCGGTCGACGAACGCGGTCGCGCTCGCACCGAAGCCCAGCGCGCGCATGGCCCGGAACGACGGCACGTTCGCCAGGTGCCAGTCGTTGCCGTGGCCGACGCCGTCGACTCCCTCGAGCCCGGGCACCGGCCCGAGGGCGACGCGCTCGCCCTCGAACGCTGCCTCGCCGAGGTGCAGGTGCAGCCGGAGACCGCGCTGGCGCACGATGTCGGGGAGTTCGAGCAGCGGGGCGACGTCGAGCGAGTACGGCGCGTGCGGGGAGAGCCCGGCGCCCGGGTCCGTCGGGATCCGCTCGAGTTCGGCGAGGACCTGGTCGCGGCCGTGGGACTGCCAGGCCGCGTTCTCCCAGTCCATGACCTCCCAGTAGGCGATGCCCCCGAGGCCCGCTTCGGCGAGCACGGTCGACGCCTCGATGTCCGTGACGACGTCGGCGATGCTCGTCACACCGGCGAGGATCGACGACGTCGCGCCGGCTGCCGCCTCGGCGTGCCAGTCGTGCGGCTCGGCGTAGTCCTCGTTGAACGCGCGGGCCCAGTCCTCGAAACCGCTGTACTGCCGCTGCCCGACACTGGCCATGCCGGTGTACTGCAGGTGCGAGTGCGCGTTCACGAGACCGGGGAGGAGGGCACCTCGCCACGGCCGTTCGGTGAAGGGCACGCCCGAGCTGGCGAGCTGGTCGACGACCCACGACCGGTCGCCGACATGCAGGATGCGGCCGTCCTGCACCGCGACGGCGCCGTCGGCGATGGGCGGCGCGGTCATCGGCACGACGATGCGCGCCGAGTGGACGGTGACGGGGTGCCCGGCGGTCACGACGGGTCTCCGAAACGGCGGGTCCGGACGTCGGGCTCACGGTCGGCGGGGTGCTCGGCGAGCGGTCCAGGAGGCGCGGCTGGCGCTCCGAAGGCGGCGAGCGCCGCGCGGGCGGTCGCCTCGTCCACCGCGGGGTCGATCGGCACGACGGCACGGTCGAGTTCGTCGCCCCGTTCGAGGAGCATCCGGACGGCACCGAGCTGTGCGGCGAAGGACAGGTCCATGATCTCGATCGGGTTGCCCTCGGCAGCGGTGATGTTGATGCAGCCGCCGCCGTCGAGCACGATCGGGCCGCCGTCCGCACCGGGGAACACGAGTCGCTCGGCCTTCGGACCCACCGGGACCCGCTCGGCGCCGGCTGCTCGGGCGTCGTCGAGCGCCACCTCGTGGTCGACGCCGCCCGCGACCGCGACGACCGTGCCGTCCGCGCACGACCGCAGCGCGCGGAGGTCGATCGTGTCGGCGACCCCCGTGGCGCTCATCACGAGGTCGGCGTCCTGCACCGCCTCGGCGAGGGGTGCGACGGCGTAGCCGGCGAAGAGCGCCTGCAGGGCGCGGACCGGGTCCGTCTCGGCGACCGTCACCCGCAGACCGAGCGCCGTGAGCACCAGGGCGACCCCCTCGCCGACGTGGCCGAACCCGGCGACGACCGCCGTGCCTCCCGGGAGCACGCGGTGCGTACCGGACGGGAGCCGGTCGAGCAGGTCGAGCACCGCGAACACCGTCGACTGCCCGGTGCCGTACCGGTTGTCGAAGAAGGTCTTGGTGCGGGCGTCGTTCACCGCGACGACGGGGATGCCGAGCTCGCCGCGCGCCGCCATGGTGCGGAGCGGGCGGAGGCCGCTCGTCGTCTCCTCTGCCGCGCCGAGCATCGTGGGCACCAGGTCCGGGCGCTCCTGGTGCGCGAGACGGATCACGTGCGAGCCGTCGTCGAGCAGGATGTGCGGCCGGGTGTCGAGCATCGCGAGGGCGAGGGTCCGCTGCTCGGGGAGCGAGGCGGCACTGCTCGCGTACACGGTCAGCCCGGCTGCTCGGAGCGCGTCGGCCACGGCGTCGTCGGTCTCGTCGGCGTGGGCGTAGACGACGACCTCGGCGCCGGCGTCACGGAGGAGCAGGCTCAGCACGGCGGTCTTCGGCTCGAGGAACATCGCGACGCCGATCCGGGTGCCACGGAGGAGTCCCCCGTCGCGGAGCTCGGCGGCGACCGCTCGCGACACGGGCATCGACCGGCGGGCCCAGCGCAGGCGGGCCTCGGCGGCGGGGTCGTCCTCGGGATCGCGGCCGGTGGAGACGAGGAAGACGTCGTCCGAGGTCATCGGCACCGCGAGGACCCCGGGGCGGGCGATCGCGACCGGGCCGAAGGCGTCCTCGTCGACGGCGGGGAGGTGTCGTCCGGCGTCGACCACGACGAGGGTCGCACCCCGGGGACGGTCGGCTTCGCGCTCGATGACCGGCGTGGAGTCCTCCGGCGAACCGGCGCACCAGAGCTGGTCGACGGGTTCGTGGGGCAGCGCCTCGCGGGCGCCGAGCCCCGTCAGCAGGGAGCGCAGCGCCGCGGTGTCGCGGGGGTCGCCCCCGACGATGCGGAAGCGGCGCGCGGCGACGAGGAGGTTCGTCGCGCCCGCGAAGCGCCGGACGGCCGCCGAGGCCCAGGCGCGGGTCTCGGGGTCGGCTCCTGGCGGCATGCCCCAATCGTAGGGCGAGCGGGTGGCGCGCCCGTGTCCGGCGGGTGGCCGGGTGGCGCGCCCGTGTCCGGCGGGTGGCCGGGGGCCTCGTCAGCGCGGGACGTGCGGCGGGGGCGTGCCATCCCATCCGTAGCCGGACGGCGACGGCGACGACGACGACGACGACCAGGGTGCCGGCCAGCCGACGAGCGCGTTCGCGCTCCGGTCGAGCCGCCGGTGCCGGCGCAGCACCGTGACGAGGACCACGACCCCCACGGCCGACACGATCGCGAGCCCGATCACGTACAGGGTCGTCGCGACGCCGGCGATCGACGCCGGGACGACCCCGTTCCGCGCCGCCGAGAACGGCGTCCCCGTCACGACGAACGCCAGCAGGGTCGAGATCGTCGAGTTCGAGTCCCACAGCCCGTGCAGCAGGGAGACCCCGACGTAGGCGACGATCGGGGCCCACGACCACCGGAACCGGTCGCGACCACGGGCGGCGCCGAACAGGACGGCTCCGAGGATCGACGTCCACAGCACGTGCCCGACCGGGGACAGCACCGCACGGACGACCTCGGTCTGCAGCAGGGACACCAGGTCGATGCCCCGCGCGGTGATCGCCGCGTTGAACGCGTACCCCGCCGACTCGAACGCGGCGAAGCCGGCACCGACCGTCGCCCCGAGGAGTGCTCCCTGCCGAGCCGTCTTCGGGCGGACCCGCCACCCGACGAACAGCAGCAGGACGCCCTTGACGAACTCCTCGACGAACCCGACGACGATGTACACGAGGGCGTCCTGCTGCAGGTTCGCCTCGAGCAGGGACGCCCCGAGGACGCCGAGGATCCCGCCGACGAAGAACGCGACGATGAGCTGCATCGTGCTCACCGTTCCGGTCACCCGCTCGATGACGAACAGCACCACCGTGAAGGGCACGAGGAAGCTGCCCAGCAGGATGATCGTCGGGACGAGGTTCGTGTTCAGCGTCGTGATCGTGACGACGATCGTGACCACCCAGAGCAGGAACCCGACGAGGAGGGTCTTCCACCACCAGCCGTGACGGTGGTGCGGGTGAGCGGCGCGGACGTCCGTGGACAGGCTCATGGAGCCATGGTGCTCCGCGGCCGCGCCGGGGGTCACGGGAATGCGCGGGGCTCGTCGGACGTACTCTCTGGGCATGAGCGATGCATCCTTCGACAAGGTCACGATGTTCGGTGCGGACTGGTGCCGCGACTGCCGCCGTTCCAAGGCGCTGCTCGACACCCTCGGGGTGGACTACGAGTACGTCGACGTGGAGGCGGACCTGACCGCGGCCGACCGCGCCGAGGAGATCAGCGGGCGGAAGAACATCCCCGTCGTCGTGCTGCCGAACGGGAAGCACTTCGTCGAGCCGTCGGACGCCGAACTGCGCTCGGAGCTCCAGGCCGCCGGCGTCGTCTGACGCCCGGGCGCGCTCGGGCGCGCTCGGGCGCGCTCGGGCGCGCTCGGGCGCGCTCGCGCCGTTTCCCCCGCCCGGACATCGGATGAATCGGGCATGATGGCCGCGTGATCATCGACGCTCACCACCACCTCTGGGATCCGGCAGACCGTCCCTACCCCTGGATGGACGACTCGGTCGCCCCGATCCGGCGACGGTTCGACGTGGACGACCTGCGTGCGGCGACCACCGGGACCTCCGTCACGCGGACGATCGCGGTGCAGGCGGTGCACGACGCGGGCGAGACCGCCTGGCTCCTCGCGCAGCCCGCGCCGGTCGCGGGCGTCGTCGGCTGGGTGGACCTGACCGCGCCCGACGTGGCCGAGCGCGTGGCGTCGGCGTCGACCGGTCCGGGCGGCGAGCGGCTCGTCGGCATCCGCCACCAGGCACAGGACGAGCCCGACCCCGGGTGGCTCGCCCGGCCGGAGGTCGTCCGCGGCGTCCGTGCCGTCGCGCGTGCCGGCCTCGTGTTCGACCTGCTCGTGCGGGCCCGGGAGCACGACGCTGCCCTCGCCCTCGTCGACGCGGTGCCCGAGGCGTCGTTCGTCCTCGACCACGCCGGCAAGCCGTCGATCGACACCGGGGACCCCTCGTGGCCGGACCGGATGCGGGACGTCGCCGTCAGGCCCAACGTGGCGTGCAAGGTCTCCGGGCTGCTCACCGAGGCGGGTGCTGACTGGCGGGAGCGCCCCGTCGCCCGGTACGCCCGCGCGGTCGTCGAGCACTTCGGCCCGGAGCGCTCGCTGTTCGGCTCCGACTGGCCGGTGTCGACGCTCGCCGCCGACTACGCCGAGGTCCTGCACACGACGAGCGACGCCCTCGCCGACCTGTCGCTGACCGAGCGCGACGCTGTCCTGCGCGGGACGGCCGAGCGGATCTACCTTGCCGGAGCCTCGTCTCAGACATAGGATGTTTCCGCTGCACCGGCGCAGCAGGAGAGCGAGGAACGATGCGGTTCGCACGACTTGGCCCGGCGGGCGACGAGATCCCGGTCGCGATCGACGACGACGGAGAGGTGCTCGACCTCCGGAGCCTCACCGGTGACATCAGCGGTGGCTTCCTGGCGTCCGACCCCGGCCCCGACGCCCTCGTCCGGCACGCCCGCGCCGCCGGCGACCTTCCCGTGATCGACCGGGCCGACGGTCTCCGGCGTGGGTCGCCCGTCGCCCGCCCCGGCAAGGTCGTCTGCATCGGCCTGAACTACCGCGACCACGCCGCCGAGACCGGCGCCGACATCCCCAGCGAGCCGATCGTGTTCATGAAGGACCCGATGACGGTGATCGGCCCCGACGACGAGGTCCTCGTCCCCCGCGGCAGCACGAAGACCGACTGGGAGATCGAGCTCGCGATCGTGATCGGCACCACCGCGCGCTACTGCGCGTCCGAGGACGAGGCCGCGACGCACATCGCCGGCTACGCCATCGCCAACGACGTCTCGGAGCGCGCGTTCCAGCTCGAACGCGGCGGGCAGTGGGACAAGGGGAAGTCCTGCGAGACGTTCAACCCGCTCGGCCCATGGCTCGTCACGCCGTCCGCGCTCGAGGCGGACGGTCTCGACCCGAACGCCCTGTCGCTGCAGCTCCGGGTGAACGGCGAGCTCCGGCAGGACGGCAGCACCCGGGACATGATCTTCCGGCCGGCCGAGATCGTCCGGTACCTGTCGCAGTTCATGGTCCTGTACCCGGGCGACGTCATCAGCACCGGGACACCCGCGGGGGTCGCCCTCGGCAGCGGTGCGCCGTACCTGCAGGCCGGCGACGTCGTCGAACTCACCGCCGAGGGACTCGGCTCGCAGCGCCAGACGATGGGCGCAGCATGACCGCCGGGACCCACGAGGGTCTGCGCGCCGTCGTCACCGGCGGCGCCTCCGGCATCGGCGCCGCGATCGTCGCCGCGCTCCGTGACCGAGGTGCGACCGTCGCGGTGCTCGACCTGCAGCCCGCGGACGACGCCCTGTCGTTCCGCTGCGACGTCGGTGACGACACGTCCGTCCGGGCAGCGGTCGCCGACGCCGTCGAGCAGCTCGGCGGCCTCGACGTCCTGGTCAACAACGCCGGCATCGGCGCACAGGGCACCGTCGAGGACAACCCCGACGACGAGTGGCGCCGCGTGTACGAGGTGAACGTGCTCGGCGCGGTCCGGCTCTCGCGCGCGTGCCTGCCGCACCTCCGCGACTCCGACGCCGCGAGCATCGTGAACACCTGCTCGATCGCCGCCACCGCGGGGCTGCCCCAGCGCGCGCTGTACTCCGCGACGAAGGGCGCGATCGCCGCCCTCACCCGCGCCATGGCGGCCGACCACCTCCGGGAGGGCATCCGCGTCAACGCCGTCAACCCCGGCACCGCGGACACCCCGTGGGTCGCGCGGCTGCTCGAGCGCGCGGACGACCCGGCAGCGGAACGGGCGGCCCTGGAGGCACGCCAACCACACGGACGCCTCGTCGCGCCCGAGGAGGTGGCCGAGGCCGTCGCCTACCTCACCAGTCCGCTCGCCCGGTCGACGACGGGTGTCGACCTCGCGGTCGACGGCGGGATGCAGGCGCTCCGGCTCCGGCCCGCCTGATGGGCCCTGGAGGCGCGACTATCGTCGTCGTGTCGGCTCGCGTGGGCGAGTGGCCGAGCAGGAGGTGGTGACGTGGCGTCGCTGACGGACGATGCGATCGCACGCATCCAGCAGATGATCGTGAGCGGCGAGCTCCAACCCGGGCAGCGCCTCCCGCCCGAGAAGGAGCTCAGCGAGTCCCTCGGGCTGTCCCGGAACAGCCTCCGCGAAGCGGTGAAGGCCCTCGAGCTCATCCGCGTGCTCGACGTCCGGCGCGGCGACGGCACCTACGTGACGTCGCTCGAACCGACCGTCCTGCTCGAGGCGGTCTCCTTCGTCGTCGACATGCACCACGACCGCTCGCTCGTGGACCTGCTCGAGGTCCGGCGGATCCTCGAGCCCGCGTCCGCCGTCCTCGCGACCGCCCGCGCCTCGGAGCAGCAGATCGACGACCTGCACGCGCTCATGCAGTCCGTCGGCGAGGACACCGGCGTCGAGGACCTCGTCGCCCACGACCTGCAGTTCCACTCGACGATCGCGGGCATCGGCGGCAACCAGTACCTGTCCGGCCTGCTCGACGCCCTGTCGAGCAAGACCGTCCGGGTGCGGGTCTGGCGCGGCTTGACGCAGAACGGCTCCGTGCAGCGCACGCTCGACGAGCACGCGGCGATCGTGGACGCCATCCGTCGTCGCGACCCGCAGCTCGTGCAGGCGCTCGTCGTGGCGCACGTCGAGGGTGTGGAGCGCTGGCTCCGGCGCTCGCTCGACTGAACCCGGCAGTCCTCCCAGGCAGGTGCGAGTTGGGTCGGTTGTCGGCCCTGACTCCGGCAACCATGCCGCGGCAACCGCACCCACGAGGAGGAAACCGTGATCGGTCTCATCATCAGCTTGATCATCATCGGACTCATCGCCGGCGCCCTCGCGCGGCTCATCGTCCCCGGCAAGCAGCACATCTCGATCCCCATGACCATCCTGCTCGGCATCATCGGGTCGTTCGTGGGCGGGTTCCTCGGGTTCCTGATCTTCCAGCACGACCCGATGGACGGCTTCTTCCAGCCCGCCGGCATCATCGGCTCGATCATCGGCGCCGTCATCGTGCTGTTCATCTACACGCGCTTCGCCGGCCGGAGCGCCCGCACCCGCTAGTCGGACGCACGTCGAACCACGGAACCGACGTCGCACCAGGCACCGTTGCTGGTTCGACGTCGGTTTCGTGGTTCCACCGCCGCGGCGCGGCGCCCGCGTCAGGCGGCGAGCAGGCCCGCGGTGCGCAGGTCGTCCCAGAGCGCCTCGGGCACCGTCGCGGCCGCCCGAGCGACGTTCGAGCGCACCTGCTCCGCCGACTGCGCACCGAGGGCGATCGCCCGGACGGCAGCCGCCCGGCGCGGGAACGCGAGCGCGGCCTCCGGCAGCGTGACGCCGTGCCGTTCACACACGTCGGCGATCGCGTTCGCCCGTTCGACGAGCGACGCCGGGGCCACCGCGTAGTCGTACGTTGCCGAGGCGTCCGGCCGGTCCCGTCCGAGCAGCCCCGAGTTGTAGACGCCGACCGCGACCACGGCGACCCCGAGGTCCTCGCACCGTGCGACCAGCGCCGCCGCGGGCTGCTCGAGCAGCGTGTACCGGCCGGCGAGCATGATCACGTCGCACATGCCGGTGGAGACCGCTGCATCGAGGGCCTCGACGGAGTTCGACCCGACGCCCACCGCACGCACCACTCCCTCGTCCCGGAGCTCGACGAGCGTCGGCAGCGCCTGCGTCAACCCGTCCCGCAGCGAGTACACGTCCGGGTCGTGCAGGTAGGCGATGTCCACGTGATCGAGCCCGAGGCGACCGCGGGACTCATCGAGGGACCGCCGCACGCCCGACGGCGAGGGATCCCACTGCCGGACCAGGTCGTCCGGCACCGCGAACCCGCCCGAGTCCAGGTCGTCCGGCACCGCGAACCCGCCCGAGTCCAGGTCGTCCCCGTCGCCCCGCCCGGGCACGAGCAGGCGTCCCACCTTCGTCGACACGAGGTAGTCGGACCGCGGCCGCTCGGCGAGTGCCGCTCCGAGCCGCCGCTCGGACAGCCCGAGCCCGTAGTGCGGCGCGGTGTCGAACCCGCGGACCCCGGCCTCCCACGCGGCGTCGACCGTGGCCCGCGCCTCGTCGTCGGACACCTCGCGCAGCAGGTTGCCGATCCCCGCACCACCGAACCAGAACGGTCCGCGGTCGAGGTCCGGGGCCGTCACGCGTCCACCTGGTCCGCGAGCGACCACACCCGGGGGATGCCGTCGTCGCCGCCGGAGTAGTCGTCGTCCGCCTCGAGCAACGGGTTCACGACGGCCTGCCACTCGGCGTTCACGGGGTCGTCGGCGAGCGCCTTCCGCATCGCCCGGTAGTCGTCGACCTCGACGAGGTGCACGAGGTCCTGCCCGTCCCGCCAGATCGTCCAGTCCTGCACCCCGGCCGCGCGGAGCCGTGCCGCCAGCGCGGGCGGGACCGAGGCGTGCACGCATTCGTACGCCGCCTCGCTCCCCGCCCGCAGCCGGGTCCTCGTCAGGATGCGCTGCATCAGTCGCGCAGGAAGAGCTCGACCACGGGCACCGCCACGTCCGGCCGGACGATCGGCAGGGTGAGCGTCAGCGTCCCCGCGGGCTGCCCGCCGAGGCCGGTGTTCTGCGCCCGGGTGCCGGGCGCGATCTCGCGGTAGTGGATCTCCGACGCGTCGTTCAGGAGCTGGGCGTACTCGACTCGGCCGGCGAGGTCGGCGAGGTGCACGTGCTCGAACGGCCACGTGAAGAGGTGCAGGTACAGCCGGTTCCCGTTCTGCGTGTAGACGGTGCCCGCCGGCGCCCGGAACGACGACGGTCCGGCGCCGTACACCGACCGCGCGTGCTGGTGCATCCACGTGCCGATCCCGGCGAGCGCCGTCCGGGCGACCCCGTCGAACTCGCCACGACCGGTCGGCCCGACGTTGAGGAGCATGTTCCCGTTGTTCGAGACCCCGTCGACGAGCATGCGCACGAGCAGGTCGGTGCTCTTGACGTTCAGGTTGTCGCGGTCGTACCCCCACGAGCCGTTGAGGGTCTGGCAGGCCTCCCACGGCACCTGGACGCCGTCGACCTCCATCGGCTTGTCCGGCTGGTACTGCTCCGGCGTGACGATGTCCCCGGGCAGGTCGAGCCGGTCGTTGACGATGATGCCGGGCTGGAGCCGCTTGGTCAGCGCCAACAGCTCCTCGGAGCCCCAGTCGTCGCGGCCCTTGCCGCCCCAGATGTCCTCGTGGTCGTTGTCGCGGTACGAGAAGTCGTAGAAGAGGTAGTCGATCCGCCCGTAGTCGGACAGCAGCTCCGTCACCTGCCCGTGCAGGTAGTCGCGGTAGCGCGCCATGTCCCGGCCCTCGTTCAACGCGGCGATCGCCTCGTCGCCGTCGTCCCGCCTCGGGTGCACGCCGTCGATCGTGAAGTCCGGGTGGTGCCAGTCGATGAGCGAGTGGTAGAACCCGACCCGCAGTCCCTCGGCGCGGACGGCGTCGACGAACTCGCGCACGATGTCGCGGCCGAACGGGGTGTTCGTGGACTTGTAGTCGGTCAGTGCGCTGTCCCAGAGTGCGAAGCCCTCGTGGTGCTTCGTGGTGAGGACGACGTACTTCATGCCCGCCTCACGTGCTCGTCGCGCCCAGTCGGCGGCGTCGAACAGGTCCGGGTCGAAGTGGTCGAAGTACTTCTGGTAATCGGCGTCGGTGATCCGCTCGCGGTTCTTCACCCACTCGTGCCGTGCCGGCAGGGCGTAGAGCCCCCAGTGGATGAACATGCCGAACCGGTCGTGGGTGAACCACGCGGGCAGGCCGGAGGGATCGGTCGCGGTCTGCGGCTCTGCAGGTGCGGTGATGGTCATGTGGCCAGTGTTCCTTTCACGAGTACAGCACGTCACCGGCCGCCGAGGCCGCTGGTGACGATGCCCTTGACGAGGTGCTTCTGCAGCAGGACGAGGAGGATCACGGTGGGGAGCATCGAGATCACCGAGGCCGCCATCACGAGGTTCCACTCGGACCCCTGCTGCCCGAAGAACTGCTGCAGGCCGAGCGGGATCGTGCCGTGGGCTTCGACGTCGTTGACCACGACGAGCGGCCAGAGGAACGAGTTCCAGTAGGAGATGAACGAGAACACCGCGAGCACGGCCATCGTCGGCCGGGCGAGCGGCAGCATCACCGAGACGAAGGTCCGGATGGCACCGGCGCCGTCGACGCGTGCTGCGTCGTCGAGCTCCTGCGGCACGGTGAGGAAGAACTGCCGGATCAGGAACGCGCCGAGCGCCGTGAACGCCCACGGGACGATGAGGGCCTGGAAGGTGTCCACCCACCCGAAGCCCTGCATCATCACGTACATCGGGATGACGAGGACGTCCTGCGGGATCATCAGCGTCACGAGGAAGAGCAGGAACACGGTGTTCCGTCCCCGCCAGCGCAGCCGCGAGAACGCGTACCCGGAGAGCACGGCCACGACGACGTTGATCACGGTGCCGGCAGCCGCCACGAAGATCCCGTTCAGGATGAATCGGGCGAACGGCAGGTAGGTGAACGCCTGGACGTAGTTGTCCCACTCGAGCGAGCGTCCCCAGAGCGTCGGCGGCGTGGTGAACACCTGGTCCGCCGGCTTGAGGCTCGTCGCCACCATGTAGATGAGCGGCGAGACGAAGAGCAGCGCGACGAGGCAGAGGAGCGCGTAGCCGATCGCGTGCCGGAGCCGTCCGGGCCGGGGTGCCGAGGCGGTCCGGGGCACGGACCGCGGGTTGACCGTGCGGTTCGACGTCGTGAACCCGCTCGTGCGGGGCTTGGTCAGCTCACTCATAGTGCACCCACCGCTTCTGCCCGAGGAACTGGACGGCCGTGATCCCGAGGATGATGACGAACAGCACCCAGGCGCCGGCGGAGGCCAGCCCGAGCTGCTGGTTCTGGAAGCCCGTGTTGTAGATGTACTGCACGAGGGTCTCCGTCGCCGTGCCCGGTCCGCCCTTGGTGAGGACGAACGGCTGCACGAACACCTGGAACGAGGTGATCAGCGTCATCATCGTGGCGAAGAACACCGACGGCGAGATGAGCGGGAACTTGATCGCCCAGAACGTCTGCCACGCGTTCGCGCCGTCGAGCTGCGACGCCTCGATCTGGTTCTCGGGCACGGCGTCGAGGGCCGCCGAGAAGATGAGCATGTTGTACCCGAAGCCCTGCCAGACGCTCATCGCGACGATCGCGAGCATCGCCCAGTGCTCGTCGGCGAGGAAGTTCGGCGCGTGCACGCCGACCGTCGACTGCAGGGAGGCGTCGATCGCGCCACCCGGCTGGTAGAGCATCCGCCACACCACGACGTTCGCGACGATGGGCGTGATGGTCGGGATGAAGAACAGCACGCGGAAGACGTGTCGACCGGCGATCCGCGGCGTGAGCCAGGCGGCGAGCCCGAGCGACACGACGAGGTTGAGCGGCACGTACAGCACGACGAACAGGGCCGTGTTGAGCGTCACCGTCCGGAACACCGGGTCGGCGAAGAGCCTGGCGTAGTTCTCGATGCCGGCGAAGCTGCGCTCGCCGAGCATCGGCCAGTTCATGAAGCTGACGACGAGGGAGGCGATGATCGGGAACGCCGTGAAGACGACCAGCCCGATGGAGTGCGGCGCGGCGAAGGCGGCGCCCCACCACGAGCGCCGACCGACGACGCCGTCGGCGTCACCGCCCTTGGGGCGGGGCGTGGCCGTGCCCGTCGCGACCGCGGTCGCGACGGCGGGGACCGCCGGTGGATCCTGGATGGTGGTCATGCGACGACCTCCTCGTCGTTCGCGGGTGCTTGCTGTCGGGGTGGCGGACTGGAGGCGCGGGGCGGGGTCGACCCGCGCCTCCAGTCCGTCAGTCGGTCGGGTCGGTCACTGCGTGCCGAGCTGGCCGGCGATCGAGGACATCGTGTCCTTGCCGGACGTCTGTCCGTTGACCGCCTGGAGCGCGTACTGCGTGAAGAGCTGGCCCAGCTGGTCGCTCTGCTTGTTGCCCGGCAGCGGCGAGGACTTGGCGAGGGCCGCCTTGAGCGCGGTCTCGGCCCCGTCGATGCCGGCGCTGGAGTACCACGCGTCCTGCGCCGCGGTGCGGGCCGGGAAGGCACGCCCCTGCTCGGCGAGGGACGTCAGGACCTTCTCGCTCGTCATCGTCTGGACGGCCTTGAACGCCTGCTCCGGGTACTTGCACTGCTTCGAGACGCCGAAGCCGGAACCGGCGGCGAACGTCGACGGGCCCGAGGTCCCGGCCGGCAGCGTCGTGACACCGAGGTCGAACTTCACCTTGGCCTTCTGGCTGATCAGCGACCACGGACCGTCCGTGTACATCGCGACCTTGCCGGCGGCGAAGTCGTTGCCGGGCGTCGAGGTGTCCGACGAGGCCTGGGTCGCGTAGCCCTTCTTCACCAGGCTCGCGAGCCAGTCCAGACCGTCCGCGAACTTCGTGTCGGTGGCGTCGATCTTGCCGGCCTTCGTGATCACCCGGCCGCCGTTGTAGCCGTAGATCATCGACTCGAGGTTGAGGTCGCCCACGGTCGAGCCGAACTCGGTGATGCCCTTCGCCTTGAGCGCCTCGCCGGCCTGCTCGAAGTCGTCGGTGGTCCACCCGGGCTCGGGGTCGGCCACGCCGGCCTGCTTGAAGAGGTCCTTGTTGTAGAACATCAGGATGGGCCCGGTGTCGTACGGCAGACCGTAGAGCTTGCCGTCGACCTTCATGCCGTCGAGCGCCGTGCTGTCGTACGCCGACAGGTCGAGGCCGTCTTTCTTCGCGAGGTCGTCGAGCGACAGGAGCGACGAGGTGTAGTTCGCCGCGCGGAGCGACTGCATGCTCACGATGCACTGGGCGCTGCCGGCGCTGAGCTGCGTGCTGAGCTTCGTGAAGTAGTTCTCGAACGGGGCGCCCTGGATCGTCAGGGTGATGCCGTCCTCGCTCTTCACGGTGTCGGCGACCTTCTGCCAGGCGGCCTTGTCCTCCTTCCCGGCGATCCACATGGACCAGGTCATGGCGTCCTTGGACTGGCTGCCGCCGGCACTGCTGCCGGAGGAACAACCAGCGAGGACGAGCGCGGTGGCGGCGGCTGCCGCCAGCCCCGCGACGATTCGGCGTCGGTGCATCGGAGTCTCCACTTCGTCGTGGTGATCAGGGTGGGGGGTTCGGTTCGGGAGGAACGTGGTGCGGGTCAGGGGCGTCGGACGTCGCGATCGGGGTGCGTCATGCGACGCGGACGGGGTCGGGGTGCGTCAGGCGACGCGGACGGGGTCGGGGTGCGTCAGGCGACGCGGACGGGGTCGGTGTGCGTCAGGCGACGCGGACGGGGTCGGTGTGCGTCAGGCGACGCGGACGGCGTCCGGGACGCTCGCGTCGACGGCGGCCCAGACCGGGCCGTCGGGGAACGCGTGGTCGTCGAGCGTGGCGGCGTGCATCTCGGTGCCCGCGCCGGGAGCGGTGGGCGGCCAGTAGCGGCCGTCGTGCACGTCGACCGGTGTCACGAAGTGCTCGTGCAGGTGGTCGACGAACTCGATGCAGCGGGTGTCGAGGTCTCCGGTGAGCGCGACGGCGTCGAACATCGAGAGGTGCTGCACCGCCTCGCACAGACCGACCCCGCCGGCGTGCGGGCAGACGCGGACGCCGTACTTGGCGGCGAGGAGCAGGATCGCGAGGTTCTCGTTCACCCCGGCGACCCGCGTGGCGTCGATCTGGAGCACCGACATCGCGTCCGCCTGGATGAGCTGCTTCGCGATCACGCGGTTCGCCATGTGCTCCCCCGTCGCCACCGGGATCGGTGCGATGCGGCGGGCGATCTCGGCGTGTCCGAGGACGTCGTCGGGGCTCGTGGGCTCCTCGACCCACGCGATGTCGAACGGGCGGAGCCGCTCGATCCACGTGACCGCCTCGTCGACGTCCCAGCGCTGGTTGGCGTCGATCGCGATCCGGATGTCCGGACCGACCGTGGCGCGGGCGATCCCGAGCCGTCGGACGTCCTCGTCGATGTCCCCGCCGACCTTGAGCTTGATCTGGGTGAAGCCCTCGTCGACGGCCTCGCGGCAGAGGCGAGCGAGCTTCTCGTCGTCGTAGCCGAGCCAGCCGGGGGTGGTGGTGTACGCGGGGTAGCCCTCGTGCTCGAGGCGGCGTCGGCGCTCGGCACGGAGCGGCACGGCGGCCTCGAACAGCTCCCGTGCGTCGGCCGGGGTGATGGCGTCGGAGAGGTACCGGAAGTCCACCAGGTCGACGAGCTCGTCCGGGCTGAGGTCGGCGAGCAGCGCCCAGAGCGGCTGCCCGGCACGCTTCGCCCGGAGGTCCCAGAGGGCGTTCACCACGGCGCCGATCGCCATGTGCATCACGCCCTTCTCGGGCCCGAGCCACCGGAGCTGCGAGTCGTGGACGAGCGTGCGCCACGTCCCGCCCATGTCCGCCAGGACCGACTCGGCGTCCGCGCCGACGACGTGCTCGCGGAGGGCGGCGATCGCTGCTTCCTGCACCTCGTTGCCGCGGCCGATCGTGAAGACGAAGGCGGTGCCGACGTGCCCGTCCAGGGCGTCGGTCGCGATCTCGACGTAGGCGGCGGAGTAGTCGGGCGCCGGGTTCATGGCGTCGGATCCGTCGTGGTCCCGGGAGGTCGGGAACCGGACGTCGCGGACGCGCAGACCGGTGATGCGGCTCATCGTGTCTCCTACCCGTTCGGTCTCCGTCGACCGAACGGACTCATCGAAACATCCGATGTCTCTGCTGTCAAGGTCCAATTTCTGGATGTTTCAGCCACGATGCGCGGTGAGTGATCGGATGACAGCACGCGACGGCAGGCAGACAGACAGGAGGCGCGGTGCGGGTCGGACCCGCACCGTCCCTCCGGACACGGCCGCCACGCCGCTGGCGCGTCGCGCCGGCACCGGCCGGTGGGGCCCCCTCCTGGACGTGGTCGCGCTGCTCAGACGGCGGCGAGCCGCCCCATCTCCGCGACCACGCCGCGGAGCCGGTCCGCCAGCTCGTCGCGGGACGCGACCGAGAACCGGTGCGCGACCTCGATGACGGCGGCCATGACGAGCGTGACGGCGGTCCGCGCCGCCTCGGCGTCGGTGCGTTCGGCGGCGACCTCGACGATCGCCGACCGGGCCTCGGCCATCCACTGCAGCATCGTCGGGACCATCTCGGGCCGCGCCTGCACGAGCGACTTCATCCGGCGGCGGTCCTCGGGCAGGGTCACGGTCTGCGCGACGAGATCGCAGAGGTCGGACACGAGCGTGCCCGCACCGGCGAGGAAGGTCGCGCGGGCAGAGTCCGGGACGGTGGTCGCGGGGAGGCCGAGGGCGGCGTTGCCCTTGGAGGGGAAGTAGTTGAAGAACGTGCGGGGCGAGACGCCGGCGGCGGCGCAGATCTCCTCGACCGTGACGCCGGCGAGCCCGCGATCGGTGACGAGCTCGAGCGCGGACCGGTGGATGGCGGCCCGGGTCTGCTGCTTCTTGCGCTCCCGCAGGCCGCTGTCGCCGGGGGCGGGTGCTTCGGTGGTGGTCACGTGGTGGCTCCTCGGACGGACGACGGGGCCTCCCGCGGTGGCGGGAGGCCCCGTGCGGCCTAGCGGTCCGACGCGCCCCGCTGGACGGGGATCGAACCGGTGACGGGAGCGGTCGGCGAGCCCATGGTGTCGGCGGCCTTGACCGCCTGGACCTCGAGGTCGTCAGCCGTGCCCTCGTTGTCCGCCTGCTCCTGCAGGGCCGAGCTCTTGCGGAGCGGCGGCGCCTTGAAGAACCAGCTCAGGACGAAGGCGAGCAGGATGACCGCGAAGCCGACCCAGTAGACCGTGACGGCCGACGAGTTGAACCCGGTCATGAAGGGCCTGGTGAGCGCGGCGTCCGCACCGTTCAGGTAGGAGGTGTCGCTCGTCTCGCTGCTCGACGCGCCCTTGTCGCTCGTGCCCTTGTCGATCTGCTTCGACAGTGCCGGAGCGAGGTCGTCCACCCAGTACGTGCGCTGGGCCGAGTCGGACCAGTCGACGACGAGCTTGCCGTCCTGCACGGACGCGTGGGCCTTGTCGGCGGCGGCGGTGAGTGCCTGCTGCTGCACGGCCTCGGGAGCGCCGGCCGTGGCCTGGGTCACCTGCTCGGTGGCCTGGTCCAGCCCGGACTGGACCTGCTGCTTGATCGGGGTGACGATCGGGTTCCAGATCTGGTCCATGACGCCCTGGTTCGCCTTGGCACTGGCGACCGTCGGGTTGAGCGCGGCGTCGAGTGCACCGGTCAGGTTCTTCTGGTCGGCCGTCGCGTGCAGGATGTTCGCCGGCATGATCGAGAACAGGACGCTCAGGAGCACCGCGGTGCCGAGCGTTCCGCCGATCTGGCGGAAGAACGTCGCCGAGCTGGTTGCCACGCCCATGTCACGCGGCTGCACGGAGTTCTGCGAGGCGAGGGTGATGCTCTGCATGAGCTGACCGAGGCCGAGCCCGATGAGGAACATGCCGATCATCAGGAACCAGAGCGGCTTGTCGATGGTCATGAACGTCAGGACGACGTAGCCGAGCGAGACGAGCGCGGTGCCGATCACCGGGAAGATCCGGTACTTGCCGGTGCGGGCGACGATCTGGCCGGAGGCGATCGAGGCGATCATGAGCCCACCGATCATCGGCAGGGTCGCGAAGCCCGACTCGGTCGGGGTGAGACCCGTGACGATCTGCAAGTAGAGGGGGATGGTCAGCATGGCGCCGAACATCGCGAAGCCCACGAGGAAGCCGAGGATCGTGGCCATCGAGAAGACGCCCGAGCGGAAGAGCTTCAGCGGGATGATCGCGTCGTCCTTCATGAGCGTCTCGATGACGAGGAAGGCGACCAGGCCGAGGGCACCGATGACGTAGCAGGCGATCGCGGCGGCCGAGCCCCAGCCCCAGGTGCGGCCCTGTTCGGCCACGAGCAGGAGCGGGACGAGGGTCACGATGACCGAGGTCGCGCCCCACCAGTCGATCCGCGGCTTCGCCTTGGCGTCGCCGAACTTCGGCAGGTGCAGGAACGCGATGACCATGAGGAGCGCCGCGATGCCGATCGGGACGTTGATCAGGAAGACCCAGCGCCAGCCGGTGACGCCGAGGATGGTCGACGCGCCGGAGAAGAGCCCGCCGATGAGCGGACCGATGACCGAGGAGATGCCGAAGACGGCCAGGAAGTACCCCTGGTACTTCGCGCGCTCGCGGGGAGCGAGGATGTCGCCCATGATCGCGAGCGGCAGGGACATCAGCGCACCGGCGCCGATGCCCTGGAAGGCACGGAACGCGGCGAGCATGATCATCGACGTCGACATGGTCGAGAGCAGCGAGCCGATGATGAAGACCGCGATGCCGAAGATGTAGAGGGGACGACGGCCGAAGACGTCGGAGAGCTTGCCGTAGATCGGCGTGGTGATCGTCGACGCGATCAGGTAGGCCGTGGTGACCCAGGCCTGCTGGTCGAGACCGTGCAGGTCGTCGCCGATGGTGCGGATGGCCGTGCCGACGATCGTCTGGTCGAGCGACGAGAGGAACATGCCGGCCATGAGGCCGTAGATGACGAGGAGGATCTGGCGGTGCGACATGATCGGCTTCCCCGGCTGGCCGGCCGGGGAGCTCTGTCGTCCGCGCGACACCTCGACGGGTGCGGTGGCAGTAGACATGGGGGTCCTTCAGGGGTGCGTGTGGTGGTCGTGGTCGCGAGGGACGCCGGGGCGTCGTGGCGGGCCGATGACGGCGGGTCAACCTTGCAGACGCTGCAACTTTACACCATGAGCACCTTTGCTACACATGCAATCTTTCCCGTTGTGCATGTTTGTGAACGCCTCCTCAGGTACCGTGGGCCGCATGGGGCGGACGACGTGGACCGATGTGCCGGCAGTCCTGCGGGAGCGCGTCGAGACGGTGCTCGGGGGCGCGGTGGCGCGAGCCGAGTCACAGGCGGGTGGGTACTCCCCCGGTGGCGCCGACCGGGTGGTCACCGCGGACGGTCGACGAGCGTTCGTGAAGACGCTCTCGCGGTCGCGGAACCCGGACGGCTTCGGGATGCACGAGCGTGAGGCCGAGGTCATGGGCCACCTGCCCGGTTCCGTGCAGGCGCCTCGGCTGATCGACACCGTGCGCGGCACCGTCGACGGCGACGACTGGATCGCCCTCGTCATCGAGGACGTGGACGGACACCACCCCGGAACGGCGGGCGACGGGTCCGACGTCACCGCCGTGCTCGACGCACTCGACACGCTGCCGACCGCCACCGGGACGCTCGCACAGCTCCCGCGCGTCGCGGACGACCTCGTCGAGGACTTCGGCGCCTGGGACCGGATGGCCGACTCAGGCTTCCCCGACGTCGTCCCGGCGCACGTGGTCGCCGCTGCCCCCGCGATGGCGCGGGCGGCACGTGACGCCGCGGCGGCCGTCGACGGAGGGTCCCTGGCGCACGTCGACTGCCGCGCCGACAACCTGCTCGTCGACGCGGACGGCGTCGTCTGGGTCATCGACTGGCCGTGGGCCGCCGTCGGCGCGCACTGGCTCGACCCGCTCACCTACCTGCTCGACGTGCTGGTGCGCGGCGAGGACACCGACGTCGAGCTCCACCTCGCCACCCACCGGGTGTTCGCGGGGGTGCCGGCGTCGAGCGTGGACGCGGTCCTCGCCGGGCTCGCCGGGACGTTCTTCGAGAAGGCGTCACGCCCGGCGATCCCGCACATGCCGACGCTCCGGGACTTCCAACGACGTGAGGGGCTGGCGGCCGCCGAGTGGCTGCTGCGACGGTGGGGAGGACTGCCGCCGGGGGGAGAGCCCGCGTACCCCGCTGTCCAGGAAGCGTGATCCGGTCGAGCGTACCGTCCCGCTCATGACTGACGAGCACGAAGGCCAGCGTCCGGAAGACGATGCTGCGCGGCTCGGACTCGTCGTCGTCGGCGAGGCAGCAGCACTGCACTCGGGCGACGAGGCGGCCCTGGACGCGAGCGAGCAGAACATCCGCGACACCATCGACGAGATGATCGACGAACCGTTGACCGAACGGCAGGAGCAGGTGGTCGAACGACTGGCGTCGGCCGGGGGCACGCTCACCGCGGGTCTCAGCGGTGCCCTCGCCGCGCAGACCGGCCGGAGCGTCGACGACATCCTCGAGGGAGCCGCCCGCAGCGTCGTCTGGCAGCAGCGCCTGGCGGACCAGCGCCGGGACGGACACGACGGTTCCGGTGAGCGCGAGGACGCCGGCGGCCAGCAGCGCGACCGCCGCGACGACGACGGGCGCGACGAGGACTGACCACCGCCGCGCCCGCACCGGACGACGGATCGGCTACTCGGCCGCCGCGGACTCCTGCTCACGCACGACGGCGCGGGCTGCGGCCTGCCCCGCCGTGGTGCTCTTGACGATGTCGCTCAGCGTGAAGCCGGCCGTCGTCCCGAGCAGGGCGTCGACCTCGCTGAACTGACTGACCACGCTCTTCGAGAGCGCTCCGGCACCGTCGGAGGACACCACCGTCAGCTTGTCGATGTTGCCCATCGGCGCCGCGAGCTCGCGGGCGATGCTCGGCAGCGTCTCGATCGCCTTCACCCGGAGGACGGCCTCGGAGTGCTGGGCGAGCGCGTCCGCCTGTGCCTTCGTGGCGTCGGCCTCGGCCTGGCCCTTGGCGCGGATCGCGTCGGCGGCAGCTTCACCCTCGGCGCGGGAGGCGTCGGCCGCGAGCTTGCGAGCCTCGGACTCGGCCTGGGCCTCGGCGGCGATCGCCTCGGCCGAGATGCGTCGGGCCTCTGCCTGGGCACGTGCGGTCTCGACCTGGGCAGCGGCGGCCGCCTCGGCCTCGACGCGGGTCTTGCGCGCCTGCGCCTCGGCCACCGCGGAGACCTCGGACTCGAGCTCGGCACGGCGGAGTTCGGCACGCTTCTGCGCGGTCAGCTGCTCCTGCTCGACGACGCCCTGCGCCGCGCGGGCCTGGGCGAGCGGGCCAGCGGCGGCGGCTTCGGCGGAGGCACGGTCGGCGTCGAGCTGCAGCGCGGCCCGACGGATCGCGAGGGTGTTCTCCGCCTCGGCGATGGCCTGGTCAGCCGTGGCACGGGCCTCACGCGCTTCGCGGTCGGCCTGGGCCTCGGCGTTCTCGGCCTCGAGCCGGACCCGCGCGCGCTCGGCACGTCCGAGGTCGCTGATGTAGTCGTTGCGGTCGGAGATGCCCTTGATCTCGAACGAATCGACGTCGAGTCCCTGGCTGTGCAGGGCGTCCTTCGCGACGTCGAGCACGGCGACGGTGAGCTGGTCGCGGTTGCGGATGATGGTCGACACGTCGGTCGCACCGATCGAGGCACGGAGGGAACCGGACAGGACCTCGCGCGCGAAGTCGTCGATCTTCTTCTCCTGGCCGAGGAACCGCTGCGCGGCGGCCCGGATCGACGCGTCGGCCTCGCCCACCTTGACGAGCGCCACGGCCTCGACGTCGATGGTCACGCCGCGGGAGTCCTGCGCGTTCACGTTGATGTCGATCGCGCGCGAGCTCAGCGAGATCTTGGCGACGCGCTCGAAGAACGGCCGGACCAGGACACCGGCGCCGAGGACGACCTTGATCCCGGACTCGACCGTCTCCGTGCCGTCGGGGTTCTTCACCTTGCGGGAGCGCTTGCCGGTGATGATGAGCGCTTCGTCGGCGCCGGCGTTGCGGTAGACGAGCTTCGCGTAGATCAGCACGATGACCGCCAGGACGACGACCCCCACGACGATCAGCGGGACGGCTCCGAGCGCGAACAGGACTTCCATGACTCCCCCTCGTGGAACAGGCCGCAGCCTGGATTCCGCATCTGTTGTTCCGTTGGCTCCCATCGTAGGAGAACGCACGGACAGACGGGAGGCGCGGTGCGGGACGGACCCGCACCGCGCCTCCTGGACGGGGTCGCGTCAGCGCCTACGCGCCCGCACGCCACCAGTCGTCGAAGGGCGTCGCCGGGACCTGGCGCTTGTGCTCCGTCGCCCGGTAGCGCGACTCGATCGCCTCGGCGACCTCGATCGGCACGTCGTGGCCCTGCAGGTACGCGTCGATCTCGGCGTACGACAGCCCGAGGTTCGCCTCGTCCGTCTGGCCCGGCGTCTCGTCGAGCAGGTCGGCGGTGGGGGCCTTCTCGTACAGGCGGGCCGGGGCGCCGAGGTGCTCGAGCAGCTGCCGGCCCTGGCTCTTCGACAGCCCGGTGAGCGGGGTGAGGTCGACACCGCCGTCGCCGTACTTCGTGAAGAAGCCGGTCACGGCCTCGGCCGCGTGGTCGGTCCCGACGACGAGGAGTCCCCGCTGCCCGGCGACGGCGTACTGCGCGACCATCCGCATGCGGGCCTTGACGTTGCCCTTCACGAAGTCGCTCAGCTCCACGCCCGAGGCCGCGGTGTCCTGCACGACCCCGTCGACACCGTGCTCGATGTTCACGGTGATGCCCGGGTCGGCCGCGATGAACTGCAGCGCGAGCTGGGCGTCGTCCTCGTCGGCCTGCACGCGGTACGGCATGCGGACGGTGGTGAACTCGGCGGGGTGCCCCTCGGCGCGGAGCGACTCGACGGCGAGCTGGGTCAGGCGTCCGGCGAGCGTCGAGTCCTGGCCGCCGCTGATCGCGAGCAGGTAGCCCTTGGCACCGGTGGTGAGCAGGTAGTCCCGGAGGAACCCGACGCGACGGGCGATCTCCTGCTCCGGGTCGATGGTCGGCTGGACGTTGAGGTCCGCTGCGATGGCGGCTTGGAGTTCACGCACCACCCCAGTATCCCGCTGCACCCGCCGCGTGCACAGGGTTCAGTGGACGCGATCCGCGCCGACCGGACGGATGGTGTTGTCGTGGTCGGCCCCGATCGCGCAAGTGCAGACGACGCCGATGGTCTCCTGCGCCCGGGTGAGGACGAAGCGTTCGACGTGCGGGGGCCCGACGTGGCGGTCGAGCGGGTGGGTGTCGTGGTCGTGCACGGTGGTCCTCACGTCGCGGTCGGAAGCGGTCGGAAGCGGTCGATCGGGTGGGGCCGGCCGGGAGGGGCCGGCCGGCGGACGAGGGGTGCCGGTGCGGTGGTGGCCCGAACCACCACCGCACCGGCGGGACCGCGGCGACCCGAACGCGCCGCGGACCCGGGAGACGGGCGCCGGTACCCGCCGGCGCCCGTCCGGGTCAGGCTCGACGCATGCGCCGCGCGACGAGCGTGCCGCCGCCGGCCGCGAGGAGCAGCCCGGCGAGGAGCAGCAGCGGCACCAGCTCGGCACCGGTGTAGGCAAGGCTCCCGGTCCCCGCGCCGTTGCCGGCCGCACCGGCACCGGCACCGCCCGCACCGCCAGCACCGCCTGCGCCGCCGGGGGTCCCCGGCGTGCCGGGCGTACCCGGTGTGCCCGGGTCGGTCGGGTCGACCGGTGCTGCCGCGACCGCGAAGGTCACCGCGGCGGGGTCGCTCACGAGGGTGCCGATCGTCTCGACCGCCTCGGCCTCGTGGTCACCGACGGCGACCCCGGGGAACGTGACCGTCCACGTGCCGTCCTCGCCCGCGACGGTCGACTGCGTGCCCTCGTCGTCACCGTCGAGCGTGACGTCGACGTCGGCGCCCGGCTCCGCGGTGCCCGTGACCGGCACCGAGGTGGTGTCGTCGTCCGCCGGGACCGTGTAGTCCGTCCCGTCCTCGGGCGAGGTGATGGCGATGCCCGCGAACGGGTCCGCCTGCACGGTCGCCGTCGCGAGGTCGACGGTCGCCAGGTCCGCCGCCGGCAGGAGCTGCACGCGGACGGCCCGGACCGTGGTGGCCCCGGTGTCGTCGGCGGTCGGCTCGGTGAACGCCGGGGCGGTCTGCGAGTTGATCGTGACGGAGACGAGCTGGTTCACCACGTCGAGCAGCGGGTCGAGCGCCGTGACGGTCGACGTGATGGTGGTGAGCAGGGTCTGCACGGTGTCCGCCACGAAGTCCCCGCCGAGCACGTCACCGAGGATGCCGGTCAGCGCCGGGACGATGGTCGAGTCGAGCAGCGGCTGCAGCAGCGGGTCGAGCGTGCCGAGCACCGGGCCGAGGATCCCGTCGCCGGTGACCGTGAGCGTGGCGCCGTCACCGGTGCCGAGCAGGTCCCCGACGGTGGTGTCGACCGTGAGGGTCAGCCCCGCCACGTCGGCTCCGAGCAGGTCGACGCCGGTGTCCACGACGAGCTGCACGTCGGCGACGTCCAGGGCGTTCGTGAGCGTCGTGGTGAGGAGTGCCGGCAGCTGCTCGGTCAGGATGTCCGAGATCGCGCCGGTGATCTGCGCGTTGATCGTCGCGTCGTCGAGCAGCGTGGTGTTCGCCGGCAGGTCGTTCAGCGTGTAGAGCTGCGCGAGGTCGATCGTGACCACGCCCGAGGACAGGTCGATCGTGACCGGGCCGTCGGTGAGCGGCTGCTGCGTCACGGTGGCGAGCGCACCCTGCAGGTCCACGTCGGCGGTGAGCTGGGCGGTGGTGTCGTCGAGGGTCAGGACCCCGAGCCCGAGGGTGTTCACGGCGTCGGTCACCGGGTCGAGCAGCGCCGCGGTGAGGTCGGTGGTGAGACCGTCCTCGCCGATCGCCGCGTTCACGGTGTCGTCGGTGGTGCCGAGCGTCGTGTCCAGCGACGTCACGAGCTGCTGGACGGCGGGGCTGACGAGCCGGACCTGTGCGCCGGCGACCTGGTAGTCGGTGGTGACGTCCGGAGCGCCGAACGTCCGCGTCGCCTCGGCCCGGGCGGACAGGGCGCCGAGCCCGACCGTGAGCTCGCTCACGACGCCGTCGACGTCGAGGTCGCCGAGCAGCGGGGTGAGGTTCACGGTGGCGCCGGTGCCGGGGGTGCCCGGACCGACCTGGATCGCGCCGTCCGCGCCGACGGCTCCGGCGGCCGCGACCGCCGAGGTGGTGTCCGTGCTCGCGACCTGGCCGGCGACGCCGACGTTCACGAGACCGTTCTGGCCGAGCAGCTGGATGCCCCCGGGGACGTTGATCCCGATGCTGTTCAGCACCGAGAGGTCGAGCGGGTCGGACTGCCCGGCGGTCGCCCCGCCGGGAGCGGTCGCGCCGAAGGACCCGGCGAGCGCCGCGACGCTGTCGAGGTCGACGGAGCCGCTGCCGGAGAGCAGACGACCCTCGGCCTGGGTCGCGTCGGTCGTAGCGGCTTGTGCGGGGAGGGCTGCTCCCCCGATGATCACGGCCGCGACGGTGGCCGTGGCGCCCGCGCGGAGCGCGAAGCGTGTTGCAGTGCGTGGCATGGTGCCTCTTCCTCCAGGCGGAGGTCGTCCGCCTGCTGATCCATCCCCCGCTGGTGGGGCGGGAGATCCGACGGGCGCGCTGGTGGGGCGGCCCGGAGTCACGTGTGCGCGTCGTGCTGCGCGCGGGCGCGGCTATCCGGGGTGATCACCCCCGGCGAGGCGGGGAGCGGTGCAGGCAGCGTCCACGGACGGGCGCATCGATCGTGCGCGCATCGTTCGTCCTCGTGCCATGTCCTGATCCCCCCGGGTGGGCTCGGCTGCGTCGTCGAGCTGAGGATGAGCGGTTGGTGAGACCGCGTTTCCTGTGCAATCTACAAGGGGGGTCCCCCGTCGTGGCGATACCCCCGTTCGGGGCACGCCGTGAGCGGATCAGTTCGAGTGTTGACAGTTAGAGATCGAACGGTTAGCGTTCTGATCATGACGCAGCAGGCACCCCGGTTCGACACGCCCCTCCAGCAGATGCGCTGGATCGGGTGGGCGCAGCGCAAGGCGGCCGAGGAGTGGGTCCGCGAACGCGACCTCACCCAGGAGCAGAGCTTCGTGCTCGGGTACCTGCAGCACACGCCCGGCGCGATCCAGCGCGACATCGCCGACATCACCCGGACGAGTGCGGCCAGCGTCTCGAGTCTCCTGCAGGGACTCGAGCGCCGCGGGCTCGTCGAACGCCGGGCGGACGCCGAGAACGCCCGGACGAAGCGCGTCTTCGCCACCGACGAGGGGATCGCCCTCATCGCCGGCTTCGAGGACGCCATGATCGCCCTCGACGACGTCCTGCTCGCGCCGCTCGACGCCCACGAGCGCGCCACCCTGCAGGAGCTCCTGCACAAGGTGACCGCGGAACTGCCGGAACCCACCCGGTGACCTGACCCGCGCCTCCAGGCCCGTACAGGAGGCGCGACCCACCCCCCACGCGTCGGCACCCGCCGATCGCGTCATCAGTCATGCCCTGCGGCGCCGACCGACGGTCGGCGCGCGCTCCGCCCTGCCCAGAAGGAGGCAGCCATGAGCACCACAGCACCCGACACCGCCGCGGCGAAGAACCGCTGGTACCTGTCCGCCGCACCGATCGGCCGCGCGCTCGTCCACCTGTGCGTCCCGATGGCCGCCGCGATGGTCGTCAGCGCCGTCTACAACGTCATCAACGCCGGCTTCATCGGATCGCAGCACGACACCTCGCTGCTCGCCGCGATCACGTTCGGCACCCCGCTCCTCGGCATCATCATGGCCGTCGGCGGCGTGTTCGGCGTCGGTGGCAGTGCCCTCATGTCGCGCATGCTCGGGGCCTCGGAGCACGATCCCGCCAAGGCCGAGGACATCAAGCGCGTCGCCTCCTTCGCCCTCTGGGGAGCCGTCGTCACCGGTGTGGTCCTCGCCGTGCTCGGCCTGGTGTTCCTGCACCCGCTCGTCGCCGTGCTCGGAGCAGACGCCGCCGCGGTGCCCGCCACGAGCGCGTACGTCTCGGTCATGCTCGCGTTCTTGCCGGTGCTCGCCGCGTCGTTCGCCCTGGAGCAGATCGTCCGGTCCGAGGGGGCGGCACGGCAGGCCATGGTCGGGCTCGTCCTGTCGACCGTCGGCAACCTCGTGTTCGACGTGCTCTTCATCCTCGTGCTGCACTGGAGCGTCGCCGGTGCCGCACTCGCCGTCGGCCTCGGCAACGTCGTGGCGATCGGCTACTGGATCGTCTGGCTCCAGCGGAACAGCGCGAACGTGAGCTTCGCACCGAAGTGGTTCACGCTGCGGGCGGACATCCTCAAGCCGGTGTTCGGTATCGGCTCGAGCGAACTGCTGCAGTCCGGGTTCCTCATCGTGACGACCCTCGTGCTGAACAACCTCGCGGCCGCCTACGGGGACGACCCGCTCGCGGCGATGGGCGTCGCCGTCCGCATCGCCCAGGTCCCGGAGTTCCTGGTGATGGGCGTGACCATCGGCGTGCTGCCGCTGCTCGCCTACGCCTTCGGCAAGGGCGACGCGGTTCGGCTCCGAGCCGCACTCCGCGGTGCCGCGTTCACCGTCGGGACGATCGTCCTGCTGTTCTCCGGCACGGTGTTCGTCTTCCGCGAGCAGGTCTTCACGGTCTTCTCCGGCGACCACTCGGTGCTCGCGATCGGCCTGACCATCCTCACGGCGCAGCTCGTCGCCACGATCGTGAACGGGTTCACCGGGCTGCTGACCTCGCTGTTCCAGGCCACCGGGATGGTGCTGCCGGCCATGGTGTTGTCGATGGCGCAGGGCGTGCTGTTCATCCCGATCGTGATCGTCGGGAACCTGTGGTTCGGGCTCGCCGGGATCATCTGGGCACTGACCGTGACCGAGGTGCTCGTGTTCGTCGCTGCGCTGGTGCTCTGGCTCGCCTCGCGCGGGCGGATCGCCCGAGGCCTCGCCGAGGGCTCGCCGGAGCGGGCGGACGCCGCGCTCGAGGAGGCGGCGGCGGTCTGACGGGACGCCACGACGGACGGGAGGCGCGGTGCCGGCTGGCACCGCGCCTCCCGTCCGTCAGGTGGCCGCCACAGCTCGTCGCTGGCCGGCCGGCTCGTCGGGTCGGCTCAGAGCTGCTCGCCGAGGAAGTCCGCGTAGGACGGCTCGTCCCACGTCGGGCCGACCGCGCGGAGCGTCTCGTCCGCGCCGCCGAGGCGCGCGGCGAGCAGGCCGGCGATGTCCTCGGGCGAGCGCATGCCGTGGCGGTGCCAGTCCTCCTGGCGGCGGGCGGTCACGCGAGCACCAGCTCGACGACGGAGACGGCCAGCGGGCCGCGGGGGGTGCGGGGTGAACCGACGAACAGTTCGACGGGGTGCGAGAACGCGTGGACAGTGGCGGTCACGTCGACCAGCCCTTCGTCGGAGTGATGCGCACTCCGGATCCGATCGGACCGTCCCGTTGCGCCAGACCCCGCAGACCGCGAGGAGCATCAAAGGCGACGGAACCCTGAGTCGGTCCGATGTCCCCCAGCGTACTGTCGCGCGACCGTCGGCACGAGAACCGTCCGGAACGCGCACCGGGCGCCCGTCGCCACGTCCTCATCGGATCTCGGACGACGCCGAGCCGTGACCGACGCCGCCCCGGCCGGATCGCCGTCGCCCCGGTACGGTGGGCGGGCACACCCGTACCCCGAGGAGCCCCATGCCCCTGTTCGGCACCCCGCAGCCCCCGCACCCCGACGCACCGCCGAGCCAGGTGGCGAAGCAGTGGTCCGACTCGTTCGGCGCTCTGGCCACCCGCTGCCTGCAGATCATCGTCGTGCTCGTCGTCGTCATCGGCATCGTCTACGCCGCCGCCACGCTCAGCGTCGTCACGATCCCGGTGCTGCTCGCCCTCATCATCGCGTCGGCCATGCACCCCGTCGTGTCCTGGCTGCGGCGGCACCGGGTGCCGTCCGTGCTCGCGACCCTCGCGGTCCTGATCGGCGTGCTGGTCGTGCTCGGCCTCGTCGGCTGGCTCATCGTCGTGGCCGTCATCTCGCAGTGGCCCGATCTGCAGAAGTCGGCCCTGAGCGGGTTCGACCAGCTCCAGGACTTCGCGTCGACGCTGCCGATCTCGATCGACCAGTCGCAGATCGACGATGCCGTGAAGGGCATCCAGGACTTCGTCACCAGCTCGCAGTTCGGTTCCGGCGCGCTCGCGGGGGCATCGGCCACGGCGAACTTCCTCACCGGCCTCGTGCTGATGATCGTGGTGCTGTTCTTCTTCCTCAAGGACGGTCCGGCCATCTGGGAGTTCCTCCTCCGTCCCTTCACCGGTGCCCGCTACGACCGTGCTCGCCGGGTGGGTGACCGGGTCGTGCAGACGCTCGGCGGCTACGTCCGCGGGACCGCCACCGTCGCCGCGGTGGACGCGATCGGCATCGGCGTCGGCATCACGATCGTCGGGGTGCCGCTCGCACTGCCCCTCGCCGTCGTCGTGTTCATCACGGCGTTCATCCCGATCGTCGGTGCGACGGCGGCCGGCATCCTCGCCGCTCTCGTCGCCCTCGTCGCGCTCGGCCCCGTCCAGGCGCTGATCGTCGTCGGCATCGTCGTCCTCGTGAACCAGCTCGAGGGCAACCTGCTCCAGCCCGTCCTGATGGGCAAGACGCTCAAGCTGCACGGCCTCGTCATCCTGATCGGCCTGACCGCCGGCACGGTGCTCGCGGGCATCACGGGCGCGATCATCTCGGTGCCGCTGCTCGCCGCCGCGTGGGGCGTCGTGCAGGTGTGGGACGGGCCCGACAAGCCGGCGCGCCCGTGGCGGCAGAAGCGCGTGGAGTCGGCCGAGGCGCGCTGACGCGGGCGGCGGCTTTCCGCCGCGTGTTCGACGTTCCGCCAGTCGATCGACAGGCGGAATGTCGAACGATGTACGCGCATCTGATGCACGCGCACACTCCGACGAACCACGTGTTGATCGACGCGTGTGACGTCGCAGAGAAGGGGGCCTCCGCACGTGGCGGAGGCCCCCTTCGTCGTGGTGCAGACCGGCGTCAGTCGGTGCCGGAGTCGAACGCCGCACCCTCGGATGCGAGATCCGTCGCACGACCGAGCGCGTCATCGGCATCCGAGGTGACGACCGCGCCGCCGAGGATCTCCTCCGACTCACCCGACTCGAGCTCGCCGACGAGGTCGCCCGTCGCCCCGCCGATGAGCCCGGCGGCGGCGTACTGCTCGAGGCGTGCCCGCGAGTCGGCGATGTCGAGGTTGCGCATGGTCAGCTGGCCGATGCGGTCGTCCGGGCCGAACGCCGCGTCGCCGACACGCTCCATCGAGAGCTTGTCCGGGTGGTACGACAGCGCCGGGCCCGTGGTGTCGAGGATCGTGTAGTCGTCGCCGCGACGCAGGCGCAGCGTGACCTCGCCGGTGACGGCCGAGGCGACCCAGCGCTGCAGCGACTCACGCAGCATGAGGGACTGCGGGTCGAGCCAGCGCCCCTCGTACATGAGGCGACCGAGACGGCGACCCTCGGTGTGGTACGACGCGACGGTGTCCTCGTTGTGGATCGCGTTGAGCAGGCGCTCGTAGGCGATGTGCAACAGTGCCATGCCCGGCGCCTCGTAGATGCCGCGGCTCTTCGCCTCGATGATGCGGTTCTCGATCTGGTCGGACGCGCCGAGGCCGTGGCGGCCACCGATCGCGTTCGCCTCGTAGACGAGCGCCACGGCGTCGGCGTACTCGACACCGTTGATCGCGACGGGGCGACCGGCCTCGAAACGGACGCTCACGACCTCGGTGGCGACCTCGACGTCGTCACGCCAGGCGGCGACGCCCATGATCGGCTCGACGATGTCCAGGCCGCTCGAGAGCTCCTCGAGGCTCTTCGCCTCGTGCGTGGCGCCCCAGATGTTCGCGTCGGTCGAGTACGCCTTCTCGGTGGAGTCGCGGTACGGGAAGCCCCGGGCGACGAGCCACTCGCTCATCTCCTTGCGGCCGCCGAGCTCCTCGACGAACTCGGAGTCGAGCCACGGCTTGTAGACGCGCAGCCGCGGGTTCGCCATCAGGCCGTAGCGGTAGAACCGCTCGATGTCGTTGCCCTTGTACGTGGAGCCGTCGCCCCAGATGTCGACGCCGTCCTCCTTCATGGCGCGGACGAGCATCGTGCCCGTCACGGCACGACCGAGGGGCGTCGTGTTGAAGTAGGTCTTGCCGCCGGAGCGGATGTGGAAGGCACCGGTCTGCAGGGCGACGAGGCCCTCTTCCACGAGGGCGCTCTTCGCGTCGACGAGTCGGGCGATCTCGGCGCCGTACTCGTGGGCACGACCGGGGACGGCGTCGATGTCCGGCTCGTCGTACTGGCCGATGTCGGCCGTGTACGTGCAGGGCACCGCTCCCTTCTCGCGCATCCAGGCGACCGCGCAGGAGGTGTCGAGACCTCCGGAGAACGCGATGCCGACTCGTTCGCCGACGGGGAGACTGCTCAGGACCTTGGACACGACGTCAATCGTACGGGGAGTCCAGCCGGTACATCGACGTGAGAAGTGCCCCTGGCCGGCGCCGCAGGGACTCGAACCCCTGCGACCTGCTGGTGCCCCTGGCCGGCGCCGCAGGGACTCGAACCCCTGCGACCTGCTGGTGCCCCTGGAGGGACTCGAACCCCCAACCGTTTCCTTAGGACGGAACTGCTCTTCCATTGAGCTACAGAGGCTGGCCCTCCCACTCTAGCGGCGGAACGGCTCCAGGAAGGCCCGGAGCTCCTCGACGAACAGCCCCGGCTGCTCGAACGCCGCGAAGTGCCCGCCCCGGTCGAGTTCGTGGTGGTACACGAGGTTCGTCGTCCGCTCGAGCCACTCCTTCGGCGCCCGCACGAGGTCCCCCGGGAAGATCGAGAACCCGGACGGCACCTCGACCCGACGCTCGAGCTGCGCTGCAGGAACCGCAGCGTTCGCGTGGTACATCCGCATCGCCGACCCGATCGTCGCCGTGGCCCAGTACTCGGTGAGCAACGCCAGGACCTCGTCCCGCGTGTACACCGACCAGAGGTCCCCGCCGCAGTCGCTCCACGAACGGAGCTTCTCGACGATCCACGCCGCGAGCCCGGCCGGGGAGTCGTTCAGGCCGACCGCCGCGGTCTGCGGCTTGGTCCGGTGCATCATCGCGTAGGCGCCTTCGTCGGTACGCCACCGCTCGGTCTCGGCGACGAAGGCACGCTCCGCCTCGGACAGCGTCGACGGGTCGAGCCCGGGCCAGGCGAGCCCGCCGTCGATCCGGTGCACGGCGACGACCCGCTCGGGGTGGTCGAGCGCGAGGTATCGCACGACGTGCGTGCCGATGTCCCCACCGGACACCGCGAACCGCTCGTACCCGAGGTCGGTCATCAGCGTCGCCCACATCCCGGCGACGGCCCGTGCGTCGATCGGCTGCGGCGGGGCGTCGGAGAACCCGTAGCCGGGCATGTCCGGCACGATCACGTCGAACCCGGCGTCGAGGAGCATCGGCAGCACCTTGCGGTACCGCCACCCGGAGTCCGGCCAGCCGTGCGCGAGCAGCACGGGCAGCGCACCCGGCGTCGCCGCGCGGGCGTGCAGCACGTGTATGCCGATGCCGTCCACCTCGACCCGGCGGGACGGCAGTGCGGCGAGTGCCGCCCGGTGCGCGTCGAAGTCGAACCCGTCCGCCCAGTACTCGACGAGCGGGCGCAGCTCGTCGAGGTCGATGCCGAGCGACCACCCGGTCCCGGCGGGCGCGTCCGGCCAGCGGGTCGCGCGCAGGCGCGCACGCAGGTCGTCGATCGTCGCGTCGTCGATCTCGGGGGTCTCCGTCATGGCGGCACGCTACGCCCGCCCACCGACAGCCGGTCGCCACGGCCGACACGGTCCTGGTCCGGCACCGGGACGGACTGGAGGCGCGGGTCGGGCCCGACCCGCGCCTCCAGTTCGTCACGGCGTCAGCCGCGCGGTACCGCTACGCGGCCACCAGGTACTCGTCCCACTCGGACTGCGGACGCTCGATGCCCCGGACCACCCACGAGGAGCCGTGCGGCGCCTTCGGGCGGAAGCGGAGCCGCCACCCCATCTCCTGCGGGGTGCGGTCGCCCTTGGTGTTGTTGCACGCCAGGCAGCAGGCGACGAGGTTCTCCCACGAGTCCTCGCCCCCGCGCGAGCGAGGCTGCACGTGGTCGATCGTGGTGGCGTGCCGATCGCAGTACGCGCACCGGTTGGCGTCCCGGCGGAGGACGCCCCGGCGCGACACCGGCACGAGTCTCGAGTGCGGGATGCGGACGTACCGGGTGAGGATGATGACGGACGGACGGTCGTAGGAAGACGTCGACCCCGTGACCGGGTGGTCGAGGTCGGCGGCGACGATGGCGGCCTTCTGGTTCATGACCAGCACGAGGGCCCGACGGAACGAGATCACCGCGAGGGGCTCGTAACCGGCGTTGAGGACGAGAGTGCGCATGGGTTCCCTTCCGACGTGCCTGGACGGCTTCCAGGCTGTGCGGGTGCGTCGGACCGGGGTACCGCGCAGGTGACCTCCGCTCGCGCGAACGGCCCCTGAACCACGAAGAGCACCACCCGGATGGGCAGTGCTCACGTCATGCAGGGGCGTGCTCGTGCACGCAGGCGGTGGTCGACCATATGTCGACGTGCGCGCGCCGACCCATGGTGCGGGTCGTGCGGAACGCTGACATGGGGTCTCCCTGCTCGGACCGTTCGGGCCGGTGCACGGTCAGGGTACGTCAGAAACCGGCCCGGCACGAGGGTGCACGGGCCGGTTCCGGCGATGTTCACGGGATCGATGCCCGCGGTCTGCGTCAGATGCCGAAGCGGACGATGTGGTAGTCGCTGGTCCAGATCGGGCGGATCGACACGGAGCCACCGGGCTTCGGCGCGTCCATGATCATGCCGTTGCCCATGTAGAAGCCGTCGTGCGCCTCGTTGTTGAAGATGACGACGTCACCCGGCTGCGCCTCGGACTCGGGGATCGTGGTGCCGGCCTGGTCCTGCAGCGGCACGGAGTGCGCGAGGTTGATGCCGTACTGCGCGTACACGAACATGACGTAGCCCGAGCAGTCGAAGCCCGACGGGTCCGCGCCGCCGAAGACGTACGGGGTGCCGATGTACTGCTTGGCGGTGGCGACCACGGCCGGCAGCGAGAACGGGGTGTTCGCGGCGGTCGACGAGGCGACGTAGTCGGAGGCGCTCGGCCCCGTGTACGACGCGTACTGCGAGGCGGTCTGCGCACGCGCGGCCTGGGTGGCCGCGGCCTGCTCGGACGCCTGCTTCGCCGCGGCGTCGGCGGCCTTCTGCGCTGCCTCGGCGTCGAGCGTGGACTGCGCCGTCGCACCGTAGCCGTCGCGGCTCGTGCCGGCGAGGGCGACCGCGTCGGAGACGGAGAAGTTCTGGGCCTCGGTCGTGCGGACCTGGCGCTGCGCGGTCGCGGCGTCCGTCCCGGTCGACTGCTGCGTCGCGGCGAACGCCGGGGCGACCGCGACGGTGCCGAACATGCCCGCAGCGACGGTCAGGACGACCGGCGCGAGGAAGCGGCGCTTGCGGGCCGACGAGCTCGCCTTGGTGGAGGCGGCGGTGCGCGCGGCCTGGGCGGCACGACGGCCGCCGGGGAGCGGAGCGTCGCGCACCGGGGTGACGGCGCGGGCTGCTCGGCGCGAGAGGGGGGCGTCGGTGGCGTTCGCGGTGTTCGTCGGGTTCGCGGGCGTCTGGTCGTCCGCGGCGGAACCGGTCTGCGTCAAGGGTGTCTCCGGCGTCTCGTCACCACTGCCAGCGGGGGTGATCGCCGACCGTGCAACCCCATCCGTTCGTCATCGTTTCCGATCGAGACAGGAGACGGGTTCGAGACGTCCTGTCACGGGTCCTGGGCCTCGTGGGTGGCCGGCGGACTCGTCGAGTGTACGTGCCGACCGTTACCTTGTCGAGATGAAACCGCCGCTTTGTAACGAATCGGTAAAGAAGCCCTGATCAGGCCGCAGAAACACGCCCCGCCCCAGTTTCAGGGGCAGACAGGTCAGGAGCGCTCGATGTAGACGTGCTGCGCGACCTCGGTCGGGAGCTCGATGCCCGCGTCCTCGCCGTCGACGCGCACGGCGACGTAGGCCCCTGCGCGCTGCACGCTCGCGACCCGGCCGGGCATGACACCGGCGGACCGCAGCTGGTGGAGGAGCTCCGGTTCGAACTGCACGGGCTCGCCCAGGCGGCGGATGACCCCGGTCGCGACGGCGTCGGTGCCCTCGGTCGCGGCGACGATGTTCTGCACGCCGTCGAGGAAGCCGGGTGCGGCCGGGCCACCGATCTCGGCGAGACCCGGGATCGGGTTGCCGTACGGCGACTCGGTCGGGTTGCCGAGCATCTCGAGCAGACGGACCTCGACCTGCTCGCTCATCACGTGCTCCCAGCGGCATGCCTCGTCGTGGACGAACGCCCAGTCGAGACCGATGACGTCGGAGAGCAGACGCTCGGCGAGCCGATGCTTGCGCATCACGTGCGTCGCGCGCGAGCGTCCTTCGTCGGTGAGTTCGAGGTGCCGGTCGCCCGAGACGACGACGAGGCCGTCGCGCTCCATGCGGGCGATGGTCTGCGAGACGGTGGGACCCGAGTGGCCGAGACGCTCCGAGATGCGGGCGCGCAGCGGCACGATCGCCTCTTCCTCGAGGTCGAGGATGGTGCGAAGGTACATCTCCGTGGTGTCGACGAGATCGGTCACGGTCCGCCTCTCATGTCTGGGCCCAGCGCGCCCCACCCTACTTGTTCGAGGCGACATGGAATGACCAACACTTGCAAGGTGCAAGAAAGTCCGTGCGCGATGCGGCCAGGAGGCGCGGCCTCGGCCCGCCCCGTCCGGCCGGTACACGGTCACTCGCGCTGGGATACCGCTCGTTAGGATCGGTGCATGGCAGACATCGTCATCCCCGCCGAACTCCTCCCGACCGATGGCCGATTCGGCTGCGGACCGTCCAAGATCCGTGGCGCGCAGCTCGAGTCCCTCGTGACCCGCGGCGCGACGATCCTCGGCACGTCCCACCGCCAGAAGCCCGTCAAGGACCTCGTGGGCAGCGTCCGCGCCGGCCTCGGCGACCTGTTCGACCTCCCAGAGGGCTACGAGGTCGTCCTCGGCAACGGCGGCTCGACCGCGTTCTGGGACGCCGCCGCGTTCGGGCTCATCGAGCGCCGGGCCGAGAACCTGTCCTTCGGCGAGTTCGGCTCGAAGTTCGCCAAGGCCGCCGGCGCCCCCTGGCTCGAGGCGCCGCACGTGGTCGAGGCCCCCGGCGGATCCCTCGCCCCGCTCGAGATCGTCGAGGGCGTGGACGTCTACGCCTACCCGCACAACGAGACCTCGACGGGTGTCATGGCGCCGGTCGTCCGCGCCGCCGGGGACGCCGGCGCCCTCACCGTCGTCGACGCCACGAGCGCCGCCGGTGGTGCCGCGTTCGACGTCAGCGCCACGGACGTCTACTACTTCGCCCCGCAGAAGAACTTCGCCTCGGACGGCGGCCTCTGGCTCGCGCTGTTCTCCCCCGCGGCGATCGAGCGTGTCGAGCGCATCGCCGCGAGCGGCCGGTACATCCCCGAGTTCCTCTCGCTCAAGAACGCCGTCGACAACTCGCGGCTGAACCAGACGCTGAACACCCCGGCGCTCGCGACCCTGATCCTCCTCGACGACCAGGTCCGCTGGATCAACGAGTCCGGCGGCCTCGCCTGGGCCGACACCCGCACGAAGACCTCGTCGTCGACGCTCTACGACTGGGCGGAGTCGGTCGACTACGCGACGCCGTTCGTGACCGACCCCGCAGCCCGGTCGCAGGTCGTCGCCACGATCGACCTCGACGACTCGATCGACGCCAAGGCCGTCGCCGCGACGCTGCGCCAGAACGGGATCGTCGACACGGAGCCGTACCGGAAGCTCGGCCGCAACCAGCTCCGCATCGCGACCTTCACGGCGATCGACCCGGACGACGTCGCGAAGCTCGTGCAGGCGATCGACTTCACGGTGAACGCCCTGCGCTGACGCCGTCGGTCCGCACGACAGGAGGCGCGGTGCCGGCTGGCACCGCGCCTCCTGTCCGTCCGGGGACCGGTCGGTCGCCCGTCAGGCGCGGTGGTGCTCCGGGTCGACCTCGCCGGCGTCCAGCCGGTCGACCTCGAGGTCTGCGTCCGGGTCGACCGGGCGCACCCGCTGGGTGCGACGGCGGCCCCGGGCCGGCTCGGCCGGTGCGTCCTGCTGGCCGGCGCCGTCGGTGTCCGCGTCGTCGGTGTCGTCGTCGGAGTCGTCGGTGTCGTCCTCGGACCCGTCCAGCTCGTCGACGTCCACACCGTCGATGTCGTCGTCGTCCGGCTCGTCGAGGTCGTCCTCGTCGGCGTCGAAGTCGTCCTCGTCGTCCGCTTCGTCGTCGTCGGACTCGTCGTCGTCCGAGTCGTCGTAGTCGGCGTCCTCGTCCGCGTCGTCCTCGTCGCCGTCGAAGTCCTCGTCGTCGTCCTCGTCGGACTCGTCGTCGTGCTCGCCCTCGGCACCGTCGGTGTCCTGGCCGGCCCGGTACTCGGCGAGCCGCTCGGACCACGGCACCCAGTCGGGCGCCAGCAGCGAGCCGTCACCGGGCATGAGCTCGACCTCGAGCACGGTCGGCTCGTCGCCGGACACCTGGGCGATCGACACGGTCCAGCGCCAGCCGGGGTAGCCGGCCATGCGGTTGGCGAACAGCACCGAGACGACGCCGTCACCCTCGTCGACGGTGCCGGCGAACGCGCCGACGGTCGACTCGGGGGTCACCTCGAGCAGCGCCGTGCGGGCGAGCGCGGTGAGGTCCTCGGAAGGGGCAGGAGCAACAGGGGAGGTATCGGTCATCACGCGTCCAACTGGTCAGCGACGTGCCGCAGGATCGCAGCGATTCGGGTGCCGTTCTTCGGGTACCGGCCGTGCCGGAAGTCCCCGCTGATCCGGTCGAGCTCCTTCACGAGGTCCTCGACGATCACGGCCATGTCGTCCGCCGATCGTCGCGACATCTTCGCGAGGGACGGCTGCGGGTCGAGGAGCCGCACGGACAGCGCCTGCGACCCCTTCTTCCCCTGGACGACGCCGTACTCGAGCCGCGAACCGGCCTTCACCGACGTGACGCCGTCGGGGAGCGAGGACGCGTGCAGGAAGACGGGTTCGCCGTCGTCGCCGGTGATGAACCCGAACCCCTTCTGGTCGTCGTAGAACTTGACCTTGCCGGTGGGCATTCGTCGGTCTCCTCGTGATCGTGGAACGGCCGTGGTGCGTCGGATATCCTGGGTCGATGGCCAACCCGACCCGGTCCACCGGGAACACGCAGGATTCCGCGGAACCCCCGGTGACGTTCAATCGTACCGAACGCGCCCTCGCGTTCATGGTCGGCGGGATCTTCATCGCCGCCTTCCTCTGCATGGCCGCCATGATCGTGATGTGGCTGACGGTCCCCAGCGCCCAGGGATCGATGCCCTGGCCCGTGATCATGGCGATCCCGCTGGTCGGCTTCCCGATCGGCATGGTGCTCGTGTTCACCCTCCTCGGCATCACCTGGACCCGTCGGGCCCGAGCGAACCGGACGGCGCGCTGAGGACCGCGTCGGACGAGCGCGGCGGACGATGACGACCACCGCAGACCTCGCCGCCCGGCTCCGGGCGATGCCGGACGACGCCCTCGAACGGCTCGTCGTGGCGCGCCGGCTCCCCGCGGCGGTCCTCGCCGAGACCGGCCCGCTGCGCATCTCGGACTTCTTCGACCTCGCCGAGGCGCTCCGCACCGACGACGCGGTCGACGCCGCGATCGAGCACCTACCCCGTCGGACGCTGCTCGCGCTGCGTGACGGCGCGGGCTCCGCCGACGACCTCGCCCCGGCGGTCGCGCTCGGTCTGGCGGACGAGGACGGCGGCGTCGACGACGCGGTGTCGGCCCGGCTGGCCGCCCACGACGAGATCGCCGGTCTCCCAGGAGGCGCGGATCACCCCCGCCCCGTCGCTCCGGTGGACGAGACGGGCGACGACGAGCGCGCCCGGACGACCGGCGCGGAGCACGCCTTCGCGACGATGACCGTGCTCGCCGAACTCCTCCGGGCGGTGTCCGAGGGCGCGGTGCGCGAGCTCGTGAAGGGCGGCATCGGCACCCCGCTCGCGAAGACGCTCGGCGAGCGTGCCGGCGCGGACCCCGTCGTGGTCCCCGGCCGCCTGGCGCTGCTCGAACGGATCGGGTTCGCGGACACGGGCAACGGGACGTGGGCGACCACGGCAGCGGGCGATGCCTGGCTCGTCGCGAGCTGGCCGGACCGCTGGTCGACGCTGGTGTCGGCATGGCGGGACGCACTCGACCCCGCCGTCCGGAGCGTGCTCGACGTGGCCGGCGACGACCTGCGCGACCTCGTGTCGGTCGGCCGGTGGGCGTACCCGGCGGGCTCGCGCTGGCTCGACGCGGTGCTGCTCGACGTCGCGGGCACCGCGGCCGCACTCGGGCTGACGGTCGACGGCCGCGTGACGAGCACCGGCCGTGCACTGCTGGACGGGGACCCGGCCCCCGCTGCGGAGGACCTCCCCCGCACGGTCGACGCCGTGTACCTGCAGCACGACCTCACGGTCATCGCGCCGGGGCCGCTCGCGCCGGTCGACGACGCCGCCCTCCGGACCGTCGCCGTGCTCGAGGCACCGGGCCTCGCCGCCCGGTACCGCATCTCCGAGGACTCGCTCCGCCGCGCGTTCCGGGCCGGCCACACCCGGCAGGACGTCGTCGCGCTGCTGGAACGGCTGTCCGCGACGGGCCTGCCGCAGCCGCTCTCCTACCTCGTCGACCAGGTGTCCTCGCGGGACGGCAGCATCGTGGTCGACGTCGGCGCCGACGGGGTCGGGGCCCGCGTGCACGGTACGCCGGACCAGCTCGACCTCATCGGGGTGGACGCCGAGCTCCGGCAGCTGGCGTGGGAGCGCAGCGACCTGACCACCCTGCTGACCCGCTACCCGCCGCACGTCGTCCACACGGCGCTCGAGGACCAGCGCTACCCGGCCGTCCTGACGGCCGCAGCCCGCCCGGCGACGGGATCCGTTCCTCCAGGCCGTCGACGCACCACCGGACGCAACCCGGAGCAGGCGGCGCACGCACTCGTGGAACGGCTCCGTGTCACCACCGAGCGCGGCGAGGCCGAGCCCGAGCAGGAGTGGCTGGGGCGGCAGATCGACCTGGCCGTCCGGGGTCGCACGCCGATCCGCCTGACGGTGCGCATGCCGGACGGCTCCGAGCGGCCGTTCTCGATCGTGCCGACCTCGGTCGCCGCCGGACGCGTGCGGGGACGCGACACGGCCGTCGACGTCGAGCGGACGCTCCCGCTCTCCCTCGTGGTGGCTGTGGAGAGCGACGCCTGATCCACAGGTGAGCCGATCCGCGCTGGTTCGCAGCCGAGCGGCCTAGGCTGATCCGTCATGAACGGACCGCTGATCGTGCAGAGCGACCGCACCGTGCTCCTCGAGGTCGCGCACCCCGACGCCGAGGACGCACGGCACGACCTCGCGGTGTTCGCCGAGCTCGAACGCGCGCCGGAACACGTGCACACGTACCGCATCACCCGACTCGGCCTGTGGAACGCGCGGGCGGCCGGACACGACGCCGAGAGCATGATCCACACGCTCGAGCACTTCGCGAAGTTCCCCGTCCCGCAGAGCGTCACGGTGGACATCCGCGACACCGTGGCACGGTACGGCCGACTCGTCATCCGGCGCGAAGAGCGTCCGGACGCGCCGGCGATCGCGAACTCCCCGGCCGAAGAGCTCGAGCGCCAGCCGGTCCTGCTCCTCACCGCGTCCGAACCCACGGTCCTCGCCGAGGTCATCCGCTCGAAGCGGATCAAGCCGCTGCTGGGCGACATGCGCTCCCCGGAAGAGGTCGAGCTGCTCCCGTGGGCACGCGGGCAGATCAAGCAGGAGCTCGTGAAGCTCGGCTGGCCGGCCGAAGACCTCGCCGGGTACACGCCCGGGCAGCCGCACCCGATCGACCTCGACACCGACGACTGGCACCTGCGTCCCTACCAGGAACAGGCGGTCGACACGTTCTTCGCGCAGGGCTCCGGCGTCGTCGTGCTGCCCTGTGGTGCCGGCAAGACGCTCGTGGGCGCCGGGGCGATGGCGACGGTCAAGGCGACGACGCTCATCCTCGTGACGAACACCGTCTCGGCCCGGCAGTGGCGATCCGAGCTGCTGCGCCGGACCACCCTCACCGAGGACGAGATCGGCGAGTACTCGGGCAGCGTGAAGGAGATCCGTCCGGTCACGATCGCGACGTACCAGATCCTCACCGCCCGGCGGAAGGGCGAGTACACGCACCTGTCGCTCCTCGACGCCCTCGACTGGGGACTCATCGTCTACGACGAGGTGCACCTGCTGCCGGCGCCGGTGTTCAAGCTCACCGCCGACCTCCAGGCCCGGCGGCGGCTCGGGCTCACGGCGACCCTCGTGCGCGAGGACGGGCGCGAGGGCGACGTCTTCTCGCTCATCGGGCCGAAGCGCTACGACGCCCCGTGGAAGGAGATCGAGGCGCAGGGGTACATCTCCCCCGCCGCCTGCTACGAGGTACGCATCGACCTGCCGCACCAGGACCGCCTCGAGTACGCGGCGTCCAGCGACGACGAGCGGTACCGGCTCGCGGCGACCTCGCCGGCGAAGACCCCGGTGGTGCGCGAGCTCATCGAGAAGCACCGCGGCGAGCAGATCCTCGTGATCGGGCAGTACATCGACCAGCTCGACTCGCTCGCCGAGTCCCTGGACGCCGCCGAGATCACCGGCTCGACCCCCGTCGACGAGCGGGAGCGGCTCTACCAGGCCTTCCGCGAGGGGTCGATCGACGTGCTCGTCGTCTCGAAGGTCGCGAACTTCTCGGTCGACCTGCCCGACGCGACGGTGGCGATCCAGGTGTCCGGCTCGTTCGGATCCCGCCAGGAAGAGGCCCAGCGACTCGGCCGACTCCTCCGCCCGAACAAGGACGGGCTGCCCGCGTCGTTCTACACGCTCGTCACGCGGGACACGGTCGACCAGGACTTCGCGCAGAACCGACAGCGGTTCCTCGCGGAGCAGGGGTACTCCTACACGATCCTCGACGCCGACCAGGTCCAGGCGGTCGTGGGCTGACGCACCAACCGCTCTCAGGAAACCACTAGGGAACGGTCAGAAGATAGGACCATGAGCGATGGCCCCAAGATCCTGATCGTCGACGACGAGCCGAACATCCGCGACCTCCTGACGACCTCGCTGCGTTTCGCCGGCTTCGCCGTGCGCGCGGTGGGCAACGGAGCACAGGCGATCTCCGCCGTGCTCGAGGAAGAGCCGGACCTGATCATCCTCGACGTCATGCTGCCCGACATGAACGGCTTCGGCGTCACCAAGCGCCTGCGGTCGTCGGGCTACACCTCCCCGATCCTGTTCCTCACCGCCAAGGACGACACCGAGGACAAGATCACCGGTCTCACCGTCGGCGGCGACGACTACGTCACGAAGCCGTTCTCCCTCGACGAGATCGTGGCCCGCATCAAGGCGATCCTCCGTCGCACGATGAACGACGAGGAAGACGCGATCATCCGCGCCGGCGAGCTCACGATGGACCAGGACACGCACGAGGTCACGATCGGCGACGCGCAGATCGAGCTCTCCCCGACCGAGTTCAAGCTGCTCCGCTACCTCATGCTCAACCCGAACCGCGTGCTGTCGAAGGCGCAGATCCTCGACCACGTGTGGGAGTACGACTTCAACGGCGACGCCGGCATCGTCGAGTCCTACATCTCCTACCTGCGCCGCAAGCTCGACCAGTACTCGGCCGAGCCGATCATCCAGACCAAGCGCGGGTTCGGCTACATGCTCAAGGCGTCCAAGGCCTCGTAGGTCTCCCGGACCCCTCGGGGTTCGTCTTCACGGCGGTCGTCCGGTTTCACCGGGCGACCGCTGTCTATCGTTGGGGCAGCATGCACACGCGAATGAGCCGCTGGTGGGACGGGATCTCCCTCCGCACCAAGATCACCGGGATCACGGTGCTCCTGGTGGCGCTCGGACTGCTCGTCGCGGGGCTCGGCACGATGACGGTGCTGTCGACGTACCTCATGGCGCAGCTGGACAACAACGTCCGTCAGACGACGGAACAGCTCGAGGGTCAGAACATCAGCGACGGTGAGCAGTACTGCAAGCTCTCCGTCGTCCTCTCGCAGAGCGCGTACGTCGCCGCCTACGACTCCGCCGGCAAGCAGATCTGCCAGACCCCGGCGTCGAGCCGCCCCGACATCCACGAGCTCGACTTCTCCTCCGCGGCGCAGACCAGTTCGCGCTTCTCGCTGTACGACAGCCAGCACAACCACGAGTGGCGTGCGCAGGTCATCCCGGCATCGCTGCAAGACCAGTCGACCGGCACCACCCAGGCCGGGTACGTCCTGGTCGCGGTGTCGAGCGCCGACACCGACCAGACCGTCCTGCGATTCACCGCCATCTTCCTGAGCTTCGGTGCCTCGGTGATCCTGCTCGGCGCCATGCTCACGCGGCTCCTCGTGACGGCGACGTTCGACCCCCTGCGCGACGTCGAGGACACCGCTGCCCGGTTCGCCGCCGGTGACTTCAACCAGCGCCTCGAAGCCGACACCCCCAACACCGAGGTCGGTCGACTGAACCGGTCCCTCAACTCCATGCTCGAGCGCATCGACTCCGCGTTCGAGGACCGGCAGCGCACCATCGACCAGATGCGTCGGTTCGTCGGGGACGCCTCCCACGAGCTCCGCACGCCCCTCGTGTCGCTCCGCGGGTACGCCGAGCTCTACCGGATGGGCGCGCTCCGCAAGGAAGAGGACGTCGCCCAGGCGATGGAGCGCATCGAGAAGGAAGCCCAGCGCATGGGCCTCCTCGTGCAGGACCTGCTGCAGCTCGCCCGCATCGACGAGTCGAAGCCGCTCGAGCTCGGCCCGGTCGACCTCGTCGCCATCGCCCGTGACTCCGCGCTCGACACGATGGCGTCGAACCCCGACCGCGAGATCCAGGTGCTCGTCGAGGACTCGGTGACCGGCGAGAGCGTGCCGCACGCGGTCCGTCCGGCGTCGGCTCCCGCCTCGGCCCCCGGTTCCGGCGACGGCCCCCCGGCATCGCCGACGTCCGCGAACACGACCGGCCCGATCGCGTTCTCGCGCCAGACGATCGCGCGACTCCGCGCCCGCCGCACCCGCGCGATGGGTGTCGACGGCACGGCTGCCCCCACCGACGAGACCACCCCGCTGCCCACCGTCGTGCTGCCGAAGCGGCCGCCGATCGTCCTGGCGGAGGAGAACAAGATCCGCCAGATCGTGACGAACCTCATGGGCAACGCCATGCGCTTCACGGAGCACGACGACCCGATCGAGATCGGCATCGGCGTGGACGACGAGCGCGGGATGGCGCACATCGACGTGATCGACCACGGCGAGGGCATCCCGCCGCAGCTGCGCGACAAGATCTTCCAGCGCTTCTGGCGCGCCGACACCTCGCGCGCACGGGACACCGGCGGCTCGGGCCTCGGGCTCGCGATCGTCTCGGGCATCGTCGCGGCGCACCACGGGTCGGTCGAGGTGTTCGACACCGAGGGCGGCGGCGCGACCTTCCGCGTGTGGCTCCCCCTGCTCCCCCGCGACTACGCCGCCCCCGCGCCCGCCGGCGCCTGACGCCCGCGGGCGTGCCGCCCGCCCGCTCGCTGGCCCGAGGTCGCAATACCTGCCGCCCACCCACGCGCCCGGCGGCAGTTCGTGCGACCCGGACGCCCCACGCGCGGCATGTCGCGCGACCTCGCGACGAACCCGCCAGCACACGCCGAGGTCGCAATACCTGCCGCCCACCCACGGGCCGGGCGGCAGTTCGTGCGACCCGGGCACCTCACCTGCGGCATGTCGCGCGACCTCGACCAGGTCATGCCCGTGGTCGAGCCGACGATCGCGCGACGAACGCCTGACGAAGCCGCTCGAAGAGGACCGCAGGACGGTCGACGTCTCCTCGATTCGCGTGGAGGACGAGCCATCCCTCCACGGTCATGGAGTTGTCCCGGCGCTGATCGTGCTCGAACGTCGCACGCTCGCGGTGGTGGTCCCCGTCGTACTCCAGTGCGATCCGGAGCTCCGGCCAGCCCATGTCCACCCGCGCCAGGAACCGCCCTGCACGGTCGAACACCTCGATCTGAAGTTCCGGTTCAGGGAATCCCGCGTCCACGACCGCAAGACGCAGCCACGTCTCCATCGCTGACTCAGCCCCGATGCGGATGAGCTCGACGGCCGCACGCGCAACGGCGCCGGAGCGCTGCCCGGGAAGGATCGTGGCGGCCAGGGCGTCGACCGTCGTCCGGTCCGGCCGTCCGACGAGGAAGTCCCCGACCGCCACGAGCTGTCGAACGCTCAGCAGCCCAGCGCACTCGCGCCACGCATGTTCCGGCCCGCTGACGCGCAGACCGTCCCACATCACTACGGCCGCCGCGGATCGACGTCGGTGTCCGACGACACCGGGCCGACGCATGAGCGGGCCGGCGCCGATCGTCGTGACGTGCAGGCTGCCCTCGAACTGGCGCGGGAGCGGAGCACCCCAGAGCTCGACAGCGGTCGTGTGACTGAAGTGTTGATCTGGGCGCATCACGAGTGCGAGCGCGGCGACGGGTGACATCAATGCATCTGCCGACCGGACGCCGTGCACCGGGCGGGCGAGGTCCCGCCGGCGGAGTCGACCCGGATCGACCCCGGCCGCGAGCGCGTCGCAGACCCGGAAGCCGTTCGGATCGAGTTCGTCGGGGAGCGGAGACGGCCGAGGCATGGCGAGAGTGTGGCGGTGCGGTGCGAGCCGCGACCATCCTTCGAGCCGAACTGTGGAGAACGTGACGACCCGCGCCTCCTGTGCGGTGTGCGCTGGTCGCACAACACGCCGTGGGCGGGACGGTGAGGTCGCACGAACTGCCGCCCGTCGCGCTCTCGAGCGGCAGTTCGTGCGACCTCGGCGCCCCGCCCGCCGCCGCACCCCCCGCACGCGGAAGGGCCCCGCACGCGCAGCGTGCGGGGCCCTTCCGTCAGGACTGCTTAGAAGTCCATGCCACCCGTCGGGTCGCCGGCCGGAGCAGCAGGGGTGCGCTCGGGCTTGTCGGCGACGACGGCCTCGGTCGTGAGGAACAGACCGGCGATCGACGCAGCGTTCTGCAGCGCCGAGCGCGTGACCTTGGCCGGGTCGATGATGCCCGCGGCGACGAGGTCGACGTACTCAC